>Ga0209641_10004876_pt1 | contig 11030 bp, 9 predicted proteins | sample RifCSP16_1_FD_184022 | JGI IMG/M metagenome (GOLD analysis project Ga0209641, IMG submission 184022) | Soil microbial communities from Rifle, Colorado - Rifle CSP2_sed 16_1 (SPAdes) (version 2) | ecosystem: Environmental > Terrestrial > Deep subsurface > Rock core/Sediment | place: Rifle...
GAACGAAGCCCCCCGGGGACGCCGAGGCCTGGCCTTCGGAATGACGTTCCTGGCGGTCTTCGGCCTCGGTTCGGTCGGATCGGCTCTGGGCGGGGTGCTGATCCAGGGAGGGAACACAGCAGTCCTGTTCGGAGTCCTCGCCGCGTGCCTGGCGACCTCGGGCGGCTGCGCGGTCCTCGCCGCACGCCGTCGAAGGCCCTCGGTCGGATGATTCACGCGGTCGCAGGGATGCCCTGCGCGGCAAGGGTGTCGCGGACGATCTTCATCATGCCGTCCGGGTCCCTGTAGTAGGACGACACGATCTTCGCCACGTCGCGGTAGTTCTTGATGTCCATCCGCTTCATGTATTCGAAGATGTCCAGGCGCCGCTTCACTTCCTGCTCCATGCGTCGCTGGTTCCAGTTCCGCGCGAGGGAGATCTTCTCGTACACGTACGAGTGACCGGAGTAGTTGAACATGTCATCCGCGGGGTTCCACGTGTACGCGGAGTTCGTGATGAGCTCGTTCGACTCCGGGTCCGTCCCGACGACCTCGACGATCGCCTTGACCCGACGGGTCATGTCCGTGCCGACCTTCACCTGGGCCTGCAGGAGGACGATGTCGAGGGCCGCCACGAGGGCGCGAGGGAGGTTGATGGGATCGTTCTCGAGCCGGTGGACCATCGCCTGCACGTCGTCCGCGTGGAACGTCGTGTACGCCGACTTGCCCGTCGCCATCGCCTGGAACACCACGAACGCCTCCTGGCCACGGACCTCACCGATCATCATGTACTGAGGCCTCTGTCGCAGCGCTGCGGTGAGGAGGTCGAACATGTCGATCTCCCCTGCGGCCTTGCCCGTGTGCGCGGACTTCCCGCCGAATCCCGCCCGCGTGAGGAGGGGCACCCAGTTCTCGTGCGGCAGGTTCAGCTCCCGCGTGTCCTCGATCGACACGATCTTCATCTGGGGCGGGATGAAGAGGAGGATCGCGTTCAGGGTCGTCGTCTTCCCGGACGCCGTGCCCCCGCAGATCAGCATCGACTGCCCGTTCTCGATCGCGAGCCAGAGGTACGCCATCATCTCGGGGGACATCGTCTTGAAGCGCACGAGGTCGAGCGGGGTGAAGGGGTTCTCCCGGAACCGCCGGATCGTGAACGAGGACCCGCGCTTCGTCACGTGCATGCCGAGGGTCGCCTGGAGACGCGAGCCGTCCGGGATCGTCGCGTCGAGCATGGGCTGCGCGACGGAGATGTGCTTGCCGGACCGCTGGGCGAGCCAGACGACGAAGGAGTCGAGCTCCACCGCACTGTCGAACTTGAGGTTCGACGGGATCGAGCCGTATTTGCGGTGGTAGATGTAGAAGGGCACCCGGACGCCGTCGCAGGAGATGTCCTCGACCTGGACGTCCGTCATCACGACGTCGATCGCCCCGTATCGCGTGAAGTCGCGGAAGATGTAGTAGAGGATCCGCTCCTTCGAGATCGGGTGGAGTTCCACGCCGAGCTCCCGGATGAGCTGTTCCACCATCCGCCGGAGGTAGTTCTCCTTCTGGGCACGGCCCGCCTCCTCGATCATCTCGAGGTTCTCCACGAGGATCTCCTTGAGGACATCGAGGAGCTCCGCTTCCTCGTCGAGGAGCTTCGGCTCGATCGCTTCGTAGAAGTACTCGTTCGCGAGGGTGTCGTACAGGATCCGCACGTAGGAGTAGTTCTTCACGATCGGTTGGATCTCGATCTCGTTCATGTTGCGTTGGACGATCTTCGGGATGGTCGTGATCTTCCCGAGGGTCGTCTCCTCGACGCTCGAGACCTTCGGCGCCTTCACCTTGACCCCTTTGTCCCCGAGGAGCCGGCTGAAGTACCGCTTCTTGATCGAGTCGAGGGCCTGGAAGATCGCGAGCTTCCGGCTCTTCTCGATCTCGTCCAGCATCTTCTTCGCCTCGTCCCGTTCCCGGTCCAGGGCGCTGACCCGGGCCGCGGTGGCGGCTTTCTTGCGCTCGAGTTCCTCGATCTGTTCCGTGTACTCCCGTCCAGCGGATTGGGCCATCGGGTCACCTCAGATGAGCTGGAAGCCGAGGAGGGCGATGATGAGCATGATGAACGAGTGGCGCAGCCCGTTCGGGATCCGCCCCGTGTCGAGCACGCCCGCGAGGATGCCGTCCCCCAGGGCGTGCACGATCGCCGCGACGAAGAAGGCGACCTTGATGTTATACACGACCTCGGGCAGGTTCTGCGCGAGCGGGCTCTGGACCGCGCTCGCCGCGCCCGCGAGGGCGCCGCTCGCCTCGAGCATCTTCGGGAGGAAGGTCACGTTCAGGATCCAGATCGTCACGAGGAAGACCATGAACGAGATGTAGATGACGGCGATGTACGTCGACATCGCAATCCGCCGCTCGTCCTCCGTGAGCTGGTTCTCCTTCGTGTCGTGGCTGACCATCGTCAGTACGTCGGCCACGTCGCCGCCCGCGTCGGACGACTTCACGATGATCGCGACGACCCGCTGGACCATCGGCGTCTTCACTCGCTCGGCGAAGAGGCGGAGGGCCTCCGCGGCGGGGACGCCCCATGTGATCTGGGCCGCCATCTTCTTGATCTCGGGGGTGAGCTTGCCGTAACGTCCGCCCGACGAGACCACGATCGCCTCCGCGAGGGTCATGCCGAACCGACCGGCCTCCGCGACATCCCGGAGGAAGTCGGGGAGTCGGCGCTCGATGAGCTTGATTTCCCGCGCTTGCTTCGCGAGGAAGAACCCGTAGGGTCCGATGAAACCGAGGATCGCGATCACGGCCCAGTTCATGAACCGGTCCAAGGGTCGCTGTCCCGCCCGGAAGCTCAGGTCGATGGAGCCGATCCAGTTCAGGAGGGCGATGAACAGGAAGAGGACCAGGAGGAGCACGCTGAGCGCGAGGATCGACTGACGCCGGTCCTTCTTCTGGTGAAGCCGCAGACGGGCCTTCTGGACGTCCTCGTTTGGCATCTCAGGCCTCCTGTTCCATGTTCCAGATGACGAAGATGAACCCGAACTGGCTCATCGGGATCATGAGGCCGACGACGACGAACAGGAGCGTGATCACGAACCCTCCCTGGCTCGGATCCCTCGTGATGAGGGCCATGATCGCCATGATGACGACCAAGAAGAGGGGGAATGCGACGACGACCGTCACGAAGGACTCCGCAAGCATGCCGAGGGTCTCCATCTTCTTCCGCATCTCGAGGCGGTCTTCCTTCTCGAACTGGTCCGCCTTCACGAGGAAGTACGGCTTGAGCTGGCCGCCGCTCGTGGACGTCGTGACGACGCCCTGCAGGAAGTCTTGGAACTTCGACGAGGGCGAGCGCTGGGCCGCACGTCGGATCGCGGTCAGGATGTCTACGCCCAGGAGTTCCGTGTCCCGGGTGATCCATTCCGCTTCCTTCGCGACCTCTCCGTAGACCGTCTGCTTCGAGAGTTCCTTGAAGATCACGTCGACGGGAACGTCGGCGGAGGCCATCGCGGAGATGAACGACATCGCGCCGGAGATCTTCTTGTCGATCTTCCGACCGCGCTTCTTTGCCATGGACGCGGGCTTGCCCTTGTATCCGATGGGCAGGCCGAAGGAGTACATGTACGAGAATAGGATCGGAAGGGCCGCGACGAGGCCGAAGATGAACAGGAGGGTCGAGATCGGGACGCTCAGGATCAAGAGGAAGATGCTCGCGACGAGCGCCGCCACGACGGCGCCGACCGCCGCGAAGGTCGTGTTCATCCAAGCGACCGCGAGGTATTCCTCGGGCCGCAGGCGGATGTGGGCCCTCAGGAGGTTGTCTTCCAGCTCCGGGTTGTCGTGCTTCCGGGACTGGACGAACTTCCCGAACGTCTTCCAGGCGAGCTGCTCCTTCGGCTTGAGGTCGACGTTCACGGGTCGGGCTCCCTTCGGGAGCCTCACGACGTGATGCCCCTTGCCCGCCTCCTCGCCGGGGCGGAATCTTTTCGTCTTCGTGAGGGTGCCGCGCGTCTCCAGCTTCTCAAACGCCGTGCTAGCCAAAGGTCTCGCCTCCCGCTTCGACGGGCTTCGGGGCGCCGTGCTCCGGCAGCCCCATCTCCTCCCGGATGCGCTTCGCAGTGTCGTCGGGGTACTGATAGTACGACACGACGATCTTCGCGATCTCCCGGAAGTCGAGGAGATTCTTCTGGAGCATGTAGTTTATGATGTCGATCCGCCGCTGGAACTCCGCCTCCATCTCCTCGTGGGTCATGTTCTTCATTTCCATGATCTCGTCGAACAGGAAGGAGTGCCCCTTGTAGACGAAGGAGTCCGTCGCGGGGTCCCACTCATACACCGTGTTCGTGATGAGCTCGTTCGTCTCAGGCTCGAACCCGACGAGTTCGACGATCTGCTTGATCCGCCGCACGATTGAATCCCCGATCCGTGCGTGGGTCTGGATCACGACGAAGTTGAGCGCCGTCAGGAGGATGCGCGGCGTGTTGATCGGCGGATTCTCGAGACGGTTCACCATCGACTTCACGGAGTCCGCGTGCATCGTGGACATCGTCGGGTGGCCCGTCGCCATCGCCTGGAACATCGTGTACGTCTCCGCGCCACGGACCTCTCCGACGACGATGTAGTTCGGCCGCTGCCGCAGCGCCGCGCGGACGAGGTCGTACATGTCGATCTCGCCGCCCGCCTTCCCGTCCGGACCGCGTTCCCCGATGCCGGACCGGGTCGTCCCGGGGATCCAGTTCTCGTGGGGCAGGTTGATTTCTCGGGTGTCCTCGATCGAGACGATCTTGGCGCCCGGACGGATGAAGAGGGCCGCGCTGTTCAGCGTGGCGGTCTTCCCGCTCGCGGTGCCGCCGCAGACCATCATGGACTTGCCATTCTCGACGGCGATCCACAGGTACGCGACCATCTCCGCGCTCGCCGTGCCGAACTTTACGATCTCGACGGGGGTGAAGGGCTTCTCCTTGTACCGCCGGATCGTGAAGGACGAGCCGCGCGTCGTGACCTCGCGGCTGTACGTTGCCTGGACGCGGTGGCCTTCGACGGAGGTCCCGTCGAGGATCGGGCTCGCGACGGAGATCTGCTTCGCGCATCGCTGGCCGAGCATGACGACGAACGAGTTCAGGCCGTCGTCATCGTCGAACACGACGTTCGTCTTGATCGACTCGAACTTCTGGTGGAAGATGAACAGGGGGATGCCCGTGCCGTCGCACGAGACGTCTTCGATCCGGAGGTCGGACATGAGGACGTCCACGGGCCCGTACCCGACGAAGTCCCGGATGATGTAGTACACGATCTTGTCCTTCGAGGCGGGTTCGAGCCGCAGTCCGCGGGACCTGATGAACGAGTCCACGGCCTCCTGGAGGTACTCCTTCTTGTCCTTCTCCGCCATTTTGTCCCACTCGTACTCCAGGGTGCGCTCGAGGGACCCCTTGATCATGTCGAGGAACTCGCGCTCCCGGTCGTCGAGTTGAGGCTCCCACACCTCGTACACATACTCGGACCGCTCGTGGTCATACGTCACCCGGGAATAGCTGAAGGGCTCTCGGATCGGGACGACCTCGATCTCTTCGATCGTCTCTCGGGCGAGATCTGAGATCCGCGTGAGGTAGGAGCCCCGCGTCCCGGACCATTCCGCCTTCCGCTGGATCGCGCCCTTCGGCATCATGATCTTCTTTTGTCGTGCCATCGCTCCACCTCAGAACCGGATATCCGTTGCGGACTCTCCCACGCCGATCTGCACCTGTGCCAGCTGCAGCCGGAAGACGCTCAGGGCGAGCAGGCCCGGGTTGTTCCGAATCTCCAACCTCGTGACGTACACTTGAGTAGAGGAAACGAAGCTCGTGGAAACGCGGTAGATGGTCGTCCCGCCGATCCGTCCCTCGAAGGTCTCGTCGAGGGGGTTGCGGGTGTACACGCCGTTGAGACCGAGGGATGCCGCGAGGGTCGAGTTGAAGTACTTGTACCATGCCAGGCCGTATCTGGACGTGTGGTTGATCCAGATCCTCGCGTCCGCAGGGAACGTCTCGCCGGCCGTGCCACCGTAGTCCTGGCGGTCGACCGCGAACACCTGCGCGTTCACGACCTCCGTGCTCGTGCCCACGATCGTCCCCTGCCCGTACAGGCTCACGAGGCCGAAGGTGACCTCGAGGGTGTTGTTCGTCCGTGCCGCGCCGAACGTCGGCTGCGCCCGGATGATTTGGCCGTCCGACTGGTATCGGATGACCGCACCGTTCACGTAGGCGACGCGCTGCGGCACGAAGTACCGGTTCGCGACGAACAGGTCGACCGTCCCGTTCGACTGCTCGCGGACGTGCGTGCGGACGGCGGAACCGGAAAGGCCCTGGATCATGTAGTCGAACTCGACGGTGAAAGGCCCGCTCTCTGGAGCGGACGTGAGGGTCCCGAGGCTCGGACTCGCGAAGATCGGCACCCCGTCGACGCCGAGTGTGACGGCGGACGCCGCGGTCACGGGGATGTAATGGGACCCGGCGACCTGGGCCGTCTGAGCCGCGAGGATCTGAAGGTCGACCGACCCCTTGAGGCCGCCGAACTGGCCGAGGGCCACGTTCATATGGGATGCCTCGGAGTCCTTCATCCACACCGGGACGTATTGGTTCACGATCAGACTGAGGAACGTCAGGAAGACGAGGAGGGCCATAATCGTCCCGACCGTCGAGGCGACCCCTTCATCGTCCGATCGCAGGTCATGGATTAGGACGCGCATTGAGTCACCCGAGGAGAATTCCCGGTGGGCATTCTGTCGGCCCATCCCGGATGACGCTATTTATAGGTGTCGCGCTGAAAATCCCTCTCTGAGAATGAGTGAATTCTCTCCATAGGACGGGGGCCGATTTCGGGCGCGATTCTCGCCTCATTTTCGAGTCTGGAATCACGTGCCTTGCCGACGTCTGGAGGGGCGGCTGGCTCGTTTCGCCGCGGCGTAGATGAGGGAGGCCTCGCCCGCCATGAAGCGCCGCATGCCGTCCACGGAGGCGTACTCGTTCGGGGCGTGCGCGCGGGACCCGTGGCCGAGACCGGAAGCGACCCAGGGGAGTTTCAGGTACTCGTCGAAGGCGAAGGCGGGCATCGTCCCGCCGCTCGACGGCCAGACCTCGGGCTCCTTCCCGTGAGCCTTCGCGGTGTCGATCGCCGCGCGGGCGATCCATGAGTCCGGATCCGTCTTCGCGGGACCGTACGGACCATGGACCTCGATCCGCAGGTCATCGAACCCTCGCTTCGCGAGATGAGCTTTCAGCTTCCGCAGGGTCCCCGCGACGGTCATGTCCTTCACGAGGCGGATGTCGATCTTCGCGTACGCCTCGTGCGGCAGGATCGTCTTCGTGCCCCCGTGCTCCGTGTATCCCGAGTAGATCCCGCAGATGTTCACGGTCGGCTCGAAGAGGTACTTCAGGAGCAGCTCGTCTTTCGGGAGATCGTACTTGAACTTCGCCGTGCGCTCTTCCCGGAGCCACGCCTTCGGGTCGAACTTCTTCGCGAGGTCCTTGACCATCGCGATGTCCGCCTTCGTCGGGCCCGCGACGTTGTCCCAGATCCCGTCGATCGCAGGCCGCTGGTCCTCGTCGACGAGGGTGTGCAGGCCCTCGACAAGCCGCCAGACGGGGGAGTCGATCCACACGGCGTTCGAGGAGTGGATCTCGCTCTCCATCGGACCTCCCGCCTTCGGATTTCCGCGGGACCAGACCGTGAGGTAGAGACACCCCTTCACCCCGAGGTAGATCGTCGGGACGCCCCGCAGGTCCTCGCCATAATCGTTCGCGATGGCCGCGTCCGCCCGGAGCTCCCGCGTGTGCGTGCGGATGTACTCGATGAAGTTCGCGCTGCTGATCTCCTCCTCACCCTCCGCGAGGATCGTCACGTTCACGGGCATTTCGTCGACGTCGCGGATCGTCTTCCACGTGAACAGGTGGTTCGCGAGGGCCCCCTTCGAGTTCGTCGACCCGCGGGCGATCACGCTCTTCCCGACGCCGGGGATCTCGTGGAGCTCCGCGGCGAAGGGCGGGGACTTCCACGCGTTCAGGTCCCCGACGGGCTGGACGTCGTACATCTCGTATTCGATCAGGGTGACGGGCGCGCCGACGTCGAGCTGACCGATCACGAGGGGATGGCCGCCCTTCGACCACATCTTCGTCTTGAAGCCTATCCCCGCCATCAGCTGGCGGACCATCTCCGCGCACTCCTGCACGCCCTCGCCCGTTGCGCTGACGGAAGGTTGTCGGAGGAGCGCGCGGGCGTACTCCAAGGCCTCGGGGAATCGCGACTCGAGAGCCTGATACACCTCGGCGGGTGCGAAGCCTTTCATCGCGCCGGGAACGGGCGCGACCGGATAAGGCTCACGATTTCAGGACACCGTCCGGCGCCGCACGAAAAACTATTTCTCCCCTCGGCTCATGGGTCGCGCGAGCCGCGGTAACTCAGTTTGGGAGAGTGCGAGACTGAAGATCTCGAAGTCGCCGGTTCGAGCCCGGCCCGCGGCACTCCCTCCAGGCGAAGACGGGCAATGCGGTCAACGACCGGCCCTTTTCAGGACGGCCAACGCGGTCGTCGTGATCCATCGGCTCGGGCGGCCGGGGACCTCGAGCCCGAACGGATAGAAGGGCCCGCGGAACTGATACCCAGGATCCTCCGAATCGGGATGGAGGGCGTCCATGTTCCAGCTGCCATCCCGGTTCCGCATCCGCTCGAGCGTGGCGAGGGCCGGACGAATTCGGGGGTCGTCTCCGTAGCCCAGGGCCGTGAGGATGTCCAAGCCCACGAGGAGATCGTAATAGTAGTGAACGGGGTAGTGCAGGCGGAACCACGGCGCGTACCTCGTCCGTCCTTCACGAAGGAGGCCTCGGTCCAGGTAGAACGCAGCCCCCCGCTCGATGGATCGAAGGACCGACGCTGAGCGTTCACGCGAAGGCAGGGCGGCGAAGGCGGCGAGCGCCTCCCAGCAGTCGAGCGTGCCGCTTCGGGAACGGAAGCAGTGCCAGCCACCGTCCGCCTTCTGATGTCGGACGAGCCAGTCGATCGAGGCCACCGTGCGGGGATCCTTCAACCGGCCGAAGCGGACGAGCATGCGAACCGCATTGCCCGTGAAGCAGACTTCGCTTCCCCGTCCTCCCAGTCCTTCGGAAGGGCCCGAGAAGCGACGAAGGAACAGATTGACGGCCTTCGCGATCCCCGGGTGCTTTCCTTGGACGCCGAGGTCGGACAGCACGAGGAGGCGCCAGTTCGTGGCGACGTACTTAGGACGGTACAGCTCGCGAGCCGATGTCCCCGCGGTGTCCCATTGGCCTCCGGGATGCTGGAGGCGTAAGATCTCCGCCGCCCATCCCTTCTTTCCGACCTGCTTCCGGGCGCGGACGACCTCGGGGTGGTCCTCGGCTCTGTCGAGAAGCTCCCGGAGGACTCTGTGTCGAACGCTCGGATCGGCGTCCTTGGCCAGAAGCCAGCCACGGAGCTTGCGCGGAAGGGCCATGGCACGTGAACCGCGAGCCCGTATATAGTCTCGAAACTCGACGAACGTTCTCGACAAGCTTTTTATCGGAAGAACCGTTCGTCGCGTGTCCCGCCTTAGCTCAGCCTGGTCAGAGCGGGTGACTGTAGAGTGCTCCCGTGCGTCATGCGCGGTGCCCGCTGCCATCATCAGGTCTCCGGTTCAAATCCGGAAGGCGGGATCCCTTTTCCAATTCGCCTGGATCGCGCTTTCGCAAACCCAGGTATAGGTTCATATACTATATGGACTCATACCTGACACCGATGCGGGCGCCGGCCATGCCCCCGAAGCTGGAGCATAAGGGGCCAACTCTGGAAACGCTCCACATGGTGGAGTCCGTCCTTCGGAAGTTCGACGGACCGCTCAGCCTGAACCGGATCAAGGGCCTTCTGCCGCGAAAGATGATGCACGCTGCACTTAGGCAGGCCATTGACCATTACAAGCGTCTGGGCTGCGTTGCCGAAGGTTCCAGAGGCGTCATGTGGACGCTGAACGTCGAGCCTGAGTTCTGGAAGGTCGTGGAGACGTGGGAGGCCCGCTGACCTGTCTCGGTTCACCGCAAGCGAGGTCCGAATGGGACCTCGTGCACTTTCCGCCGAAGCGGAGCTTCAGGCCAAACAGCGGAAAAGGCTTGAGTGGTGGATTGCGCGCCTGAAGCAAGACGTCTTCGCGGGAGACCAAGTTCCGAAGGATCGGATTCCCCTTCAACTCGCGACGCGTAGCGGCCTTCCTTCGCCTCTCACCAATGCGTGGCGCTTCGAGCTTCCACTCGCGCACCGTGGCGTCTACACGGTCCAGTCCGCTCCGGGAGTTGGCCCCGTGGTGTTGATCCTCGAGATTCTCTCGCACAAGGAATACGATCGAATGTTCGGATATCGATAGCCGCACGCGTGCGTCCGACCGGGGTTTCTCGGGCAGTCTCAAATACTCGAGGACGTTCGCGATGGGTCCAGACTGTCTTGCAAAGCAGGCGGGATTCCCTTTCGTCACGCAGGGTCGACCGCGGCGACGTCAATCCACGATGACGCCCAACGCGAGTCCGACGAGATACGTCGCAGCAGCCGCTCCCATCCCGATCAAGACCATCTCGAGGCCGCTCCGCAGGAACGGATTCAGGGTGGAGAGAGCGCGGACGACGCCCGCGATGAAAAGGGCGACCCCCGTCAGGACGACGGAGGCGAGGACGGCCTCGATCGCGGGGAGCGCGAGGAAGGGGAGGATCGGAACGACGCCCGCTCCTGCGAACGCGAAGGCCGTGTACGCGGCCTGCATTGCCGGTCCCTCGGCCGAATCTTGCGGGGCGGCCTGCTCCTCCGCGAGGAGGGCCTTGAGGAATTCCTCGGGCCTTTCCGAGATCCGTGCCGCCACGCTCTCGGCTTCCGCCCGGGTGAGTCCCTTCGCCTCGTAGATGCGGATGAGCTCGTTGCGCTTCGTCTCCGGCGCGACCTCGATTGCCTGGCGCTGCAGACGACGTTGGGACGCGTCGACCTCCTGCTCCGCCTTCACGGACACGTAGTTCGAGGCGCCCATCGAGACGGCCCCCGCGACGAGGCCCGCGACCCCCGCGATGACG
>Ga0209641_10004880_pt1 | contig 11026 bp, 10 predicted proteins | sample RifCSP16_1_FD_184022 | JGI IMG/M metagenome (GOLD analysis project Ga0209641, IMG submission 184022) | Soil microbial communities from Rifle, Colorado - Rifle CSP2_sed 16_1 (SPAdes) (version 2) | ecosystem: Environmental > Terrestrial > Deep subsurface > Rock core/Sediment | place: Rifle...
CGCAACCATTCGGCCATTTCGCCTGTATATTTTCCGACACCGGTTATTTCCGGCGAGTAATTGATACCGTAAATAAGGACACGCACACTGGTTATCCCGGATTTCACCGGTTGAAAAGAAAATCCGCCTGTATCGCCCGCCCGTCGTGGTCATACTCCATGTTGTGCACTCCGCGAAGCTTGAAACCGCGCTCGCGAAGCCAGGCGATCACCTCGACCGCCAATGCCTGGCCGGCGTACAACTCTACGAAGGAGCACTCCGCGTACACGTAAGAAAATAGGCCCAACAGGTCCTCACACCCGCGGAGCGCCTCCAGCTCGTAGCCCTGCACGTCCAGTTTGAGCAATGCGGGATTCTGGATATCCGCCGCCGAGAGAAACTCGCGCAAAGGGGCTACGCGAACGACAGCGGTTGCCGCTTCCGCGGTGCCGGGGAAAAGGGCAACTTGTGTCGCGGTAATGGGCAACAGGGAAGAAGCATCGTCCCGTTTGGAGACGTGAATGGTCGCATTGCCGGGCACTGGCCCAATCGCGGCCTCGTGCAGCGTCACACGAGAGTCGCCTGCAAACACCGTGCGGAACGTTGCCGCCGGCGCTGGCAGCGGTTCAAAAGAAATTACCCTTGCCTGCGGCAAGCATCGCCGCGCCACCAGGGCGAATTGCCCTCGATTGGCACCGATATCCACCACGGTTCGGCAATCGAGGACAGAAAGAACCGGCGCATGCTCTACCCCGGCCGCGACCTGGTGGCAAAGCAGCCTCGCCTGGTAAAAAGGGGATGTAAGGATCGCAGCAAGCTTTTTCCCTCTGTTCAAGTTTTCAGTCCCATTACGCGATGCTGCGTGATGGTTTTCCTCGATTTCTTGTCGAAATCAGGCTCTGCTCGATAATCCCGACCAGTTTTTTCGTTGCCTGGTGAATTTCAAAGCGACGATCAAAGCACGCTCTGGCCCGGCTGCGCATAAGACAAATCTCTTCCTTGGAAAGAACAAGCCACCGTCGGAAAAGCGCAACCGTTCCCTCCTGGGTATCCGGTTCGGCGAATCCGGCGCCATCCTGTACGACTTCCCGCCAGATGTTCACTTTATCGGTGATAAGCACCGGCAATCCGCACGCCAGGGCCTCCGTCACTGCAATCCCGAAGTTCTCGGAATGGGACGGAAGAATAAAAACCTCGGCAGCATGGAATGCTCCCCACTTCATGTCCCCGGTCAGCATGCCCGTCCAGGTGATCCGTTCGGCCACCCCGTGCATCCTGGACAGGTCCATCAGATTCCGTTGCCACCCTTCCCGGTCCGGGCCAGCCAACACCAAGTGAATCGCTGGATCTCGCGCGGCGACTTTGGCAAATGCTTCAATGAGCAGATCACACCCTTTTTTGGGGTCGATACGGCCTAAAAAAAGCAGCAAGCGTTTGTCGCGCAAGTATGGATAACCCTGTAGGAACTGCTCGCACTGCCGTTGCGGATCCCCATTCGGTTTCCGGATACCGAAGTCCACCACTGCCTCGTTTACCCGGTACGGCCAAAACGATTCTCTCGCAAGAATCCGTTCGTCCTCGGAAGTAAAAAACACTCCCCGTGCATCTCGCAATACCCGATATTCCGCCCATGGCCAGTAAAGCATTTTTTTCATGTGCTTGAAGGGGAAGGCACGCTTGAACCACGGATCCAGTGCACCGTGTATGAACACAAAGTAGGGCAGGGGGTTATAACGCGTAGCAAGCCAAGTTCCGAAGCTTTGATACTGCCATATTCCTTCGACCACGACAGCATCGTAACCTTTTGAGTGTGCTTTCAACCAGGGGATAAGGCGATCATTGTAACAGTATTTACCTATGCTCGGCCCCAGCGCATGTACAACCCCTGGAAAATCGGTGATCCAAGGCACATCCTCCCTATCCAGCGTCACGACCTCGGACTGATGACCTAAATCTTCCAGCGCGCAACTTGTTTGGAGCAACGCTTCTGGCTTTCCCCCTAGAGCTGGATTTAACGTGCTTGTTATTCGTATGATTCTCATATGCAAAATGTATAAATTGAATTGTGAAATTCGTATTTAGCTAGTTAAATAATCCCTTCTTTCTTTAGCCAAGATACGGTTTCCTGCACACCATTAATTAAGGAGTAAGGACCATGTCCAAATATATTTACCGTATAATCGGTTGGAACAGGGTTTGTCGTTACCATATTATAATAGCGAGATAAATACAAGAGAGTTGGAATGCCGGCTCTATAAGCCGCCTCACCGGCAAGTGCTAATGAATATAGTAACCACTTTGGCGCTGTGCGAACGGGTTTTCCGGTGATAGCCTCTGCAAAAGCATTAACCCATTCAACTTGGCGAATAGATGGGTCTCCTATATAAAAAATTGACTTATGCACTATATCTGGAGAAGCATCCATAATCGCGGTAATTTGGTATACGATATTTTTTACATATCCATAACTCCTTATTACGGTATCGCCACGAGGATGGAGGTAAAGACCTTTTTTGAGAACTCTCCAAAATCCATTTGCCAACCCCCATTGGCCTGGACCCCAAATTGCGGTGGGTCGAATTATTGTCCAGCAACACTGCAAATGAGCGTTACGCGTCAATTGTTCAGTCATTACCTTACTGAGTCCATAAAGTTCGTAGGGGTCAAAGTCTTCATCATTCCGACCAGGTCCGGAGCCAGGTCGCCTCACATGTTGGGTTGAAGTAACCAGAACTCTCCGCAACGAATTGATGGATTTAGCTGAATTTAGAATATTCTCCGTACCCGCGATGTTAGATGCATAATCGTGAATTGATTTCCCTTCCATGACAGTTTTAGCTGCCATATGAATTAGATGTGTCGGTTGAAAATCCAGAAAGGCACTATTAATAGATTCTTTATCAAGGATATCAACGCATTTCCAATGTTTTTTGTGAGAAACATATTTTGGCTGTTCAATATCAAGATTGAGAACCGCATTAGATGAACATGAAAGAAAATGCTCAATAAGATGGGTTCCTATAAACCCACTACCGCCAGTGCAAAGTATTCGTCGCTGCTTTAAGTGCATTTCTTTTCCAATACGCATGCACCTTCAGTTATAGCACCAGCAATATGTTTAGAATTCCACTAATAAAAGTGGATACTCACTCAGTTCCAATAAAGAGTTCCATTACTTAATTGTGCTAGTGGAATTATTGAAAATAACGATCATGGTCATTCTGCGCTGAGATACTTACTTTAAGAAAATGGATCTCTTCCTCTTAAGATCTTCACTTGGATGCTCATAGGATATATAATTGTAACAACCTATCAACACTAATATTCAGATATTTTTTTTGCAAACACAAAGTGATGTAATCCCCCGTTGCTTTTTGTTGGGAATATAGAGATTTCAATATCAGTATATCCTAACTCTCCAAGAGTTTTATAGAAATATTCCACCGGATAACTGGTCATCCGCATGATGGGTTTTAGTATAAATCGTTGTATCAGATATCTATTTAAACGGGCCCTTAAATCGCCAACAGTTCTCCGTAGACGATATAGTAATGGAATGACTTTGCCTATTCCTGAAGGCCAAGCACAGATGGGGAGCTGGATCATCATGGATCCGCCAGGCTGTAGCACCCGGAAAACTTCCCTGAAATACCCCGTAGCATGGTCGATTGAGTCGAAGTGCTGAAACACATGGCATGAAAAAACAGCGGATACAGAGTTATCCGGTATAGGAATTCCTACCCCATCGGAGAGATGGAACATGACCGAAGGGGCATTTACATGCTCTCGGGCAAACGCAACCATTCCTTCGGATACGTCCAACGCATGAACTACCTTGAAATACTTTGCTAGCGGCATGGTGATCCGACCAGCACCGCATCCTATTTCAAGGACCGAATTTCTATTGACGCCAAATTGTTCCCATTGAGCCGAAAAATCCTCCCAATCAGATTCACCCAATTTATAGAACTCGTTTTCAGTCCATGGGTTCGCGCCATCCTTATTCTTGCCAGTCCATGCTGCAACCCCCCAAAGGGGATCGTAAATCCCCCACCGCTTCCATTCTATGTTTGATGCTGGGACTTTTTCTGCCATCTGGATTGCCTCTTCTCAAGCCGAATCATATACAAGTGATCATTGGTCGTTGTCACTTTAGATAGATACGCAATAATGTATTATGTGGTTTAATATTATCCATGAAAGACAAATAGAAGATCTCAAGGTTTTTTGATTAGATGATAATATATTATTTTTATTATAGTACACGATTTCTGTTTATTAATCCATCAATAATTCTTAGCAGAAGAGTTCTTGGTTGTAAAAACCATCCTGTAAACCATAAATATTTTATTTTAATATCAGACATTCTGTTATAACCAATTTTGTTTTGTATGTTATGGTGCTCTGCCTTTAGTTTTTTTGAGTACTCGGATGAACCAGAAAAAGATTGTGAATAAACTCGAAAGCAACTCAAATAATCCTGTATTACACCAAATCGTGCACCTTGCAAGGCTAAGTCAACGGCCAATTCTCCATCCCAAGAAACATTGTTCTGTACATTAAATCCTTCTGTCTTTCTAAATATATCTGAACGAAAGAATGTAGACTGTTGAATAAGAATACAGCATCCTGCGCTATATCTACGCAAATCAAATTTATGAGAAAAAACCCTTTGTAATATAAAACCTTTCTCATCAATAATATAGCAGTGACCACTAACTACACCCACATTATTATTTAACTTAAAATAATTGGATACTTTTTTTAATGTTCCCTGAAGTAAGATATCATCTCCGTTTAAGTATCCATAAATATCTCCTTTCGCTTTTGAAAATCCTTTATTTAATCCATCGGCCGGTCCATCATCATTTTCAAAAATTATATCTGTTATCTTGTCTTGATATTTTTCTATGATCCCACGGCTGCCGTCCGTGGAGCCAGGGTCCACGACGATGTACTCAATATCCGGATAATCTTGCTCTATTACAGAGCAAATCGCCTGCTCGAGAAATCGCGCCTGATTAAAAGAAAGGGTGACGATCGAGAACTTCACTGGATAACCTGTGCATTAAATATCCCGCAATTCGCCTCTAAACAGGTCATCATGACCACGACATAATAGGGTGTCACAAATCGCCGCTCGGCACCGTAAGGAGAGAAAAAAACATCCCAAATCAAAAAGAACGCGAAGAACGCCATCAATGGTGTCAAGCAATCCATCACGCCAAGGGGCTTCAGAAGAACACGAGCGGGCAAGCTTAGTATCCACACCCAGAAAATGGCCCCAAGGAGACCCGCCTCCACCCACGCTCCAAGCAGGTGGGAATGTGTGGGGATCAGGCCCTCTTCATCTTCTGTGCTTGCTGCGGAGCCCGCCCGCCGTTTCAGTTCATTCCATAGCAAGGAATATTCGTGGTCCTTTGCCCAAGACCCATGTCCCAGAATGGGCGAATCCAATATGGCCCGACCGGAAACCAGCATCTCGCCGCGACCGCCTACCAACAGGCCATATTCTCCGAAGGCTTGCGACTCGTATTTCTCTTGGGCGTCCTCGCCCAGCAATCCGGCTCTGGCGGTGTAATCGTACATCTGATACACGCCCACCCCTGCTGTAGCTAGCACCATACCGATCAATAATATTTTGCGTGGTTGTGTACGTACGCTCGCAATTCGTTGCCCCCATCGTGCCTGCAGGAATAAATAACTCGCCGCGAGGAAGCATATTCCACCGAGACTCCGAAACCCCATGAATATGTTCAGAGCGGCTGCACCGACGAGTATCCCGCTCGCAACAAAGGGTCCCTGGCGTTTATGAATGACAACCGCTGCCAGTAAAATTAGGAACCAAGTTGTAGACTCGCCGTATCCGAATTTCCAAGGCAAACCTTCCGCATATACATTTGGATTAACGAAGTAACTAATCAATCCGCCCGCCGCCAGCCCAACTGCATACAGGATCAAACGACGTCGATTCCCGTGAAACAACAAGTACAATGCACAGAAATTAACCAGGGTAAAAGCGATCTTTGCCCATCCTCTGACGTAATCACGGAAGACGGTTGCCCGAACAATATCTGTCGCCGCTTGGCCTAAGAGCCACAATAAAGCCAAAAGGATAAAAATCATCGGCAGGCGTGCGCGGAGTCGCTGTCCATGAGCGAAAAACAAGAGGGGCAGCATACACGCCAAGAGCACATCCGGCATGAATAATCTGCCAACCATATTCATTTGAATAAATTGAGTAGCAGGCACCAATAACGCGATTACGTCCAACACCTTTATCTGTTGAATCAGATTGCCCCATGCGCCAGCTTCGCTTAACGGGAAAGATTTATTTAAGATGCTATCGCTTTGACTGCTATTCATTTGTGTCAAGGACTCTTTTCATATGACGGTTGCGATGGATTGATCTTTGGGATTTAGAAGTTCTTGATAAAGCCTCAGCAAATTATCCCCATATTGCGATTGCCGGTACCGATTTCGCACGACTTGAGCGTTATTCCGCCCTGTTTCCCTTAACCACTCCCTGGATTGCGCCATGGTTTCTCGGATTGCGGATACCAAGGATTCAGCATCCCCGGCCGGGACAAGCCGACCATGGATGCCATCTTCGACAATCGAGCCGCTGTTCGGTGTGGTGATCACATAACACCCGCATGCCATTGCCTCGAATACAACCCTGGCGGAACCCTCTGCCAGAGAGGGAAAAACAAATATATCCGCCTTTACCATTTCCGCCGCCAGATCCCGCCTGGAAAGCCACCCCAAAGGACGAATGCGCTCATCCTTCAGATCCCTGCGGAAAAGCAGCTTTATATCCGGGGAAATGCTGCCGGCAATCCTCAATTCCCACTTTTTGTCTTCTAATAACCGGAGAGCCTTCAGCAAGTCCTCTGCCCCCTTACGCTTCTCAAAGCTCCCGGCAAATAGCAATTGGAACGGTTTCTGGCTTGGTTTTTCCTCTGATACAGGCGGGATCACGCTGAAGAATTGTTCGTCGACACCAAGATAAACCACATGAACAAGTCGAGGATTCCAGCCTCGCATGATGAATGTGTCTTTGACAAAATGGGAGTTGACCAGCACCGCCTCTGCTTGTTCAATGTCTTCCTTGATATCGGACCAGAGGGGATCTAAAGGACACGCGTCCTCTCTATCCGGCATCCTGCCGTCGTTTGCAACGATGTATTCCAGGACTTCCGGATGTGCGATGGCATGGTCGCATAAAGTAATCAGACCCGCAGTTTTTGCGGCCTTCACGGAATCATGACCAAATCCGGCGCGGTAATGATAGATCTTTGCCCCATTTGCGGCCGCTCGGTTTACCTTCGACACAGCCCCCCGCCCGTAAAGACGAAAACCCATCCTTTCAACCCATTTCCCAATGTCTGAAATTCCAAGTGTGCGGCTTATATATAAGCCGGCAGCGTACACGGCTTCTGATCCCCACATTGAAAATACAAGCCGCTCGTTTATTTCTTCCCCCCGATTCAGCAAACGAGCAAGCTTCGGATGACGATTGATTCCTGTTTTTTTGATAAACCCAGCGAGGTCAGGTGTAGGATATGCTCCTGTTATAAAGCTGATAAGAAGACATCGCCGATGCATCTCCGCCGCGGCGGCAGCTAAATGGAACTTGTTGAAGCCATTTGAAATGATTACCACTTTCAGATTATGAAGTATAAAGGTTCTTGTTTACTTTAAGATGATCAAAAATATCATCTTTATAACATAAATAATAGCCGCCATAATGCTTCGAAAATCTTCGAATTGGCCTAAATAACATTATATGCCCTAATACCCATTCCCCTTTTCCAAAAGAATTTATTAGAAAAGAATAAGCAGTTTTTTTGGTTATTAAATATTTTAAATAACTTAATCCGTGCTGAAACAAATTAAAACTATTAATCCACAAGATCCCAGGTCTTTCCAAGTAGTTCTTTATCGTAAATCCACCCATCCTCATTAAACGTTTACCCGATTCGGGCGAGTGGATTCTCATATGCCCCTCTTCCCAATCATTATAAAAAGGTAAAGAAACTATTAATATGCCATTTTTTTTTAAAACCCTTCTTATATTTATCAGGGCCTGAACGTCATTTTTTAAATGTTCAAGCACTTCCCCAACAAGAACTGCATCGAAAGAATCGCTCTCGAAAGGAAGCTCTTCTTCTACATTGCACATTATAATTGGATCGATATCCGGCTGTTTTCCGATATCAACGGCGACCACATCAAAACCTAAATATTTTAAAAAGAAATAGTCTCTTCCTCCCATCACGCCAATTATCAATATTTTGCTGCCTTTCGATAAATCTTTTAAAAATTCTTTATAGATAAATTGTACTTCTGCCCCTCCCCCAAAATGAACAAAACCAGATTGATATCGTAATGGGACTACATATCCTATTTCAGAAAAATATGATTTCTTTAATTTAATATAAATATCCTGTAAAAAAACCAATGACTCTTGTCTCCAATATATTCTATTATCTCATCTATTCTGCAATTACCACTTTCGCCGAGCGGCGACCATCAATTCGTCCCCTAATAATGTCCCTTCCAGTCCGACATGATTCAATGCGGTATTACCATATGGCGAACTCGAAAAAATTGGCGAAAAATTGAAGTCTTGAAGCGCCTTGCTAATAAACTCCGCATTCAGTGCTAATACGTGTTTTTCGCCTATCATTGGTCCCCACCGGACACCCAACCGACTTGCGTTAGTCCCCCCGCAATTGGGTACGAATACAAATAGGGTGCCTTCCGCAGCAAGGAGGTGGTCAAATATTTTAAATGCTATACGCGGGGTTGGCAGATGCTCCAACACATGATTACAAAAAATGACATCGAACGAGGCAGGACGAAGGTTATCGAGTTCCTGTGGGTCACTTATAATTGGCACACCCAGCTTTTCCCTGCCATAGCAAGCACGTGGCTCGGATATCTCGAATCCAAGTGCGTTGAAGCCGGCTCGGCGGAACTGATACAAACCGTATCCCCAAGAGCAACCAAAGTCCAGGAGGGTGGGTCCACAACCATAACGCTGCACTAAATTGATTTTCACGGATAGATCTTTTTCGGTTTTGGCGAAGTTGGTTTCCAACAGTCTTTCCAGCTCTGCCTGCTCCGGGAAGTCCGTCGTCATTCCCTCGCGATAGGTCTTTTGATAAAACGTACGATTCTTCTTCGAGCTGTCTTTTGGATAACGGTACATCAGGTTACATTGTTCACAGCATCTCAGCTCAAGGAAAATCTTTTTCCGCTGGAAAAGCCGTGTGTCACTGCTCTCACAATAAGGGCAGATTCTGTCTGAATTCGTTAAGCGATTAAGCACAACTGAGTATAGAAATTGCAACCGTGCCATTTTTTCGAGTTCCCCAGTTAATTCTCATAATTGAAAATCCCGGCTCACAGGAACTATCCTTGTATCGCGCTCACATCGTTTATCCTACGAAATAAAAACCAGGGCGGTCTTGCCACCTTCTCCCACCATGATGCCCAAGACTCTCCAGTCAGCTTAAATGTCTTCTGCAACACATAAGGTGCCATAGCGATCTCACTCAACAATAAAGCCAAGCCTCCACCCGCAATACCTAAAATCCTGGTAAATATATAGGCAAGGCCGAATACTGCGCCGCCGTAAACGGCGGAATAAACGAGCGCCACCCGTACGTGACGGTTTGTTGCATAAGCGGCCATCATCGCGGTATACCAGATCGCATTAACTCCAGCGCTGAGAAGCAGGAGAGTATAAAGCGGCCAATCCATGGATACCTTGCCATGCGTCCAAATGCCGAGCATCCTTTCACCCGCCACACCCAAAACAATACATGACACTGCGCTCATCCATAGTGCTACCTGGCTGGAACGGGTGAAAAGGCGACGAAAATCGTTGTGACGATTCCCACCATAAGCTGAAGCCATTTCCGGTTCTATCAAGCGGTTGATGACTGCACTCGGCTGCATGGATAGTCGAGTGAGCGTCCGCAGCGTTGAGAACACCACAACCGCCGGCGGGCCGAGCATCAAACCGACAACCAAACGCATTCCCTGGAAGTTAAACGCATTGCCCAAGGGGAAGGCAAGCGAGGCGAAGGCCGGCGCCGCAAGGCGCCTTACCTCACCGAGCGTCGCTACACGCCAACCATAGTGCAGCCAGGGAGTAGCGCGATAAAGCCCGATACGCATCAGGAACAACCCCCCGATGCGCCCCCCCAGGTAGCCGAATGCAGCTCCCACCGGGCCGCTGCCAAAGGCAACCGCAAGGGCCAGCCCCCCGAACTCCATCAATTGCGTGGTGGCGCTCAGGGCCATGCCCAATGCATAGCGTCCTTCGCAATAAAAACCTCCGTAGATGAACCCCGTCTGGAAGCCCACCAGCATATGCGCGACCAGGAGAAGAGTAACCAACTTGACGGTGGTAGAGCCCATCACCTTAAAGGCGAGCCACTCGTGAAGAGGTGCGGCCTGTACCGCAACGAGTGTGAACAATCCAACACACAGCGAGATGAGAAGGAGCAATAGCCAGGTGCTTTGGAAGAGCGACAACGCTCCGGGCCGGTTGCCTGCTCCGCTGTGCATAGCCATCTCCCGGCTGGCTGCGCCGGCAAAGCCGCCATCGCATAGGGCCAGATAGGCAGGAATAGCGGTCAGCATGAGCCATTCGCCATAGAGCTGGGTGCCCCAAAACCCCAGCAACAACGGGACTTCCGCAAGGCGAATGAATATCTGCACCGCCTGCGAGAAGCCCTGCGCGCCCAGACCCTTGGTGAGGCGCGAAATGAGTGCCCTGTCCCATTCACTCATAGAAATATTGGGAAATAAAAGATGATTTTTATCGGTCGTGCTGTTCCGGAACTTCTGTTGGCTTCGGATTTTGGATTTTCTTGCCTCCGAATACTCCCCGAAAAAGAACAAAAACACACCCCGCGAAAAACGACAGCCCAAAGACAAGCATTACGCCAAGGCTCCTGCTGGGCTTGAGTTTCCGGTCCGGAACCCGTTGTGCGTCGACCACCCTGAAACCAAACTGCTCACGGTTCCG
>Ga0209641_10004883_pt1 | contig 11017 bp, 10 predicted proteins | sample RifCSP16_1_FD_184022 | JGI IMG/M metagenome (GOLD analysis project Ga0209641, IMG submission 184022) | Soil microbial communities from Rifle, Colorado - Rifle CSP2_sed 16_1 (SPAdes) (version 2) | ecosystem: Environmental > Terrestrial > Deep subsurface > Rock core/Sediment | place: Rifle...
CTTAGGAGAGATAAATACAGGCTTATTACAAAAGACTTTTTATACACAATATGGCGATGTGTTTGCCTATATATGCTCTATGGCAACTATTTTCTTAGCAGTGTTATTCCGATATGCCAAGAATAATAATTATAGAACAGCTTCTTTATAGCGGGGTCTTTGACTTCTCCAGAACTTTGTAAATTCTTTCTGCCCTTTGTTTGTAATCTTCTGCCTCTTCAATCTTTCCCATTGCCTTATATACAGTGGCAATGTTTTTTAAATCTATTACAATTCCTCTTTTATATTCTATTTCCTTATCAACTTCCAATGCCTTTTTATAATATTCAAGGGCTTTGTTTAAATCACTCTTTGCCTCGTATATTCCTCCGATATTGCTCAAATTTACAGCTATTTCACCTTTATTTTTTGTAGATTCATTTATTCTGAGGGAATCATTAAACATGGCAATGGCCTCGTCTAATCTCCCCTGTTTTTTATATATCATTCCAATATTATTAAGTCTTACAGCCTTCCCCTCATCATCTCCAATCTCTTTGGCAATATTAAGTGCCTTTTGATTATATTCAATCGCATTTTCTAAATCGCCCTTAGAAGAAGATACCTTCCCCATATTTCCAAGACTGTCCGATAATAATTTTTTATTATTAATCTTTTCACTTATATGAATTGCGGACTGAAAATCTTTAATTGCATATTCATCATCTCCGCTTGCATGTTTTATAGTTCCTATTCCATTAAGCCCTTTTACAATCCCTTCCTGAAAGTCAATGCTGTGGCTCAATTCAAGTGCATTTTTATAATACCCTAATGCCTTTGACAGGTTTCCATCAATATAATATTTATGCCCCTGATTTATCAGGCTGATAACCCTCCTCTGTCCTTCTGGTAATGACTTTATCTCTTTTCCCCCACCACAAGAGGCAAGGGTAATGAGCAGAATACAGAATATAGAATACAGAATAAAGAATGAAATATTTCCATATTCTAATTTCTGGCTTCTGGCTTCTGACTTCTGACTTCTGTTATTCATTCTGCACTCTCTCTCCAAGAGGGATGTTTCTCTCCTTTTCTTCCTCTACAAAATTTTTTATAGGCCAGCTGTTTTTTGCACCTTTTATTATGTTATTTGCATCTTCCGCACTATCCCTTGCCGAGTCTGCAATCGCAGGCATCTCTCCTGATGCCTCTTTTATATTGTTTGTTGTCTTTTCTAAATTTTCCATTATTGAAGGGAGCCTTGCTGATATTTCTTCAATCTTCTTCATTATTTTTTGAGTTGAGTCTAATATTGCAGGCAGTTCCGCCGATGACTCTTTTACATTTTTGAGGGTTCCACGCATATCTTCTAAAATCGGAGGGAGCTCTTTTCTTATGCTCTGTGTAATTTCAGGAAGGTGTCCCGATGTATTGTCAACTTTAACGAGTATATCATTTATCTTCTGCATTGTAGTATCAGCCTTTTTAACGGTTTCATTTATATTATTATACAAATCCCTTTCGGTTAAAATTGCTCCGGCAGTCCCCTTTCCCTCGTTCACATTGTTTGTGATAGATTTTATATTATCTGTAATAGATTTTGTATTGCCGAGTATATCGCTGACAGCGGTGGAGGGAATATTACCTGCAACCTCTGCTATTTTGTTCAGTGTTTTTTCAACATTTTCAAGGACTGGCCTAACCCTGTTTACTATATCCTCTATCGCCATTCCCTCTTCTACATTAATCTTGCCGCCGTCAGGGATTATTGGAAGAGATGGTGAGCCCGGAGATATTTTTATCCTCTGCTCCCCTATGAAACCTGCCTTTGCAAGAGTAGCCTTTGAGTCATTGCGAATCTTATTCTGATATACCTTTCTTATCTCAAGAATTGCCTCCACCTGATTCTGTTCATTCAATTGAACAGACTTGATGGCTCCAATATCAATACCGGATAGTATTATAGGGATGCCTGCCTTTAATCCCTCTCCTTCCTTGAACACAGCCTTGATTGTATATTTCTCTTCAAAAAAATGTTTTGTCCTTCCAACGAAAAGAAATACCGCGAGGAGTATTATCAGGGGGATGATAATAAAGAGTCCTACAATCTTCTCCTTCTGACTTGCAGATAGCCTGTGGGAATAATGCATTTTCATGTATCAAAAATATTTAACCGCAGATTACGCAGATTTCACAGATTAAAAAAATAAAGCGTTAAAATTTGTGTTTATCTGTGTCTGTGGTTTCATCAAGTTTTTTATTTTAAAAAAAAAGTCCTTTCACATAAGGGTCTTCACTTTTCTTCAAATCCTCAGTTTTGCCGCTAAGTATGAATCTGCCATCCTTTATTATTCCTACCCTGTCTCCGAATGCCATTGCCCCTGTAGCGCTGTTGACTGTAATCAGCATTGTCTTTCTGAGGTCGTTTTTAAGTTTTTTTATGAAAGCAATAACAGTCCTGTAACCGACAGGGTCAAGCCCTGCTGCCGGCTCGTCAAATATCAATATTTCAGGGTCCATAATTATTGCCCTCGCTATACCTGCAAGCCTCCTTTTATTGTATGAAAGGACACTCGGAAAAACCTTACTCTCCTTTATTATACCCAGTAATTCCAGCTTTTCTTCAACCTTTTTTTTAATATCATCTACACTTAAATCAGTGTGATACCTTAAAGGAAGGGCAACATTATCATATATCGTCATATTGCTTATTAAAGCCGGATGTTGAAACAGATAGCCAATACCGAGTCTCAATTTTCTTATTTCTGGCTCTGTTGATTCGGATAGGTCTATGCCCTGTAATGTTATCCTGCCTCTTGACGGTTCCAAGAGCCCTGCACACAGCTTTAATACACTGCTTTTTCCTGATTCATTTGCTCCTGCAATTATAAATACCTCTTCTTTATACACCTCCATTGAAAAGCTATCAAGAACTTTTATCTCGCCGTATGAGAAATCCACATCAGACATCTTTATAATTAAATCAGACATTCTTTATATATACCCAATTATTGTAATCAAGCTGTTTAGTATAAAACATATAATGATGGAATTTATTATAGCCCTTGTTGTCTGCTGTGGAACCTCCGTGACAGACCTATGGACTGATAGTCCATGATAACATCCCACCACTGCTACTGTCATTCCGAATATAATTCCTTTTAAAGTTGATATAAATATGTCCGTGAAGGTCATAGATTTTATTAAAATATATAAGAAGTCAGCAAAATGGGTAGTTATACTCATTTTGGATATGATAAATCCTCCCACTATGGCAACCACATCAAAATATATTAGCAGTGCAAGGGTTGATGCTACAAACCCCACTATCCTCGGCATTACTATATATCTAATGAGGTCTATTCCCATTACCTCCAGGGCTTCTAACTCAGACCTGATTTTCATATAACCAAGTTCTGTAGGTATGGCAGAGCCTGAACGACCAATAATTACAAATGTAGTTAGAATCGGACCAAGCTCCCTTATAACGACCAGCACAAGTATCTTGCCTATAAACTCATCACCGCCTACCTTTGGCAGTTGTGTTACAGACTGAATTATTATAATTGCCCCTACCATGAGTGCAATACTGCTTATTACAGGGATGGCATCAATACCTGTGAAGATGATCTGTTTTAAAATTACATTGATAGCCACTTCCCTGTCATGCTTTTTCTTAACAGGGAGGCTGGCTATAGACCTATGGATAAGTGAATATAGGGCGGCAATATAATTGAGGGCTGCCAATATCTTCCCTCCAACCCACTCAACAAGTCTCATTATTTTCCTCTATTTCCCACAGACTTTTACTGACTAAGACATTATTTGGACGCAGATTAACACTGCTATCATCTGCGCCCCATGATTTTTAAACCATAGGCAGTTTTAGAGAGACATACTTGCTCCAGCTTTCTACAAAAGATTTTGGAGCAGAATTGTAAACAGAATTGTGAATCATAAAATGTGGTATATACGGCTTTCTCATTAATCTTACCCCCACTTCATTTGGGGTTTTATTTCCTTTTCTTAAATTACATTCCTGGCATGCCACTACCACATTCTCCCATGATGTATCTCCGCCCCTTGATTTAGGGATGATATGATCAATTGTGAGTTCCCCATGATTTTTTCCGCAGTATTGGCAGGTGTGATTATCCCTCCTGAATACATTTTTTTTGCTGAATGAGACCACTCCCCTATATGGTATGTTTATAAAATTTACAAGACGGATAACAGTGGGGAGTCTGAAGGAAATGGTGGGGGAGTGAAAGACCTTGCCGTCACATTCTATCTGCTCAGCCTTTCCTTTAAGAACCATTACTATTGCCCGACGGGCATTACAGAACTGCAAAGGTTCATAAGTGCTGTTTAGGATCAATACCCTGAGATGTTCCATATCTTTTAATCTGCATCATTAAGCTTCCCCTGAGGAAATTTTGGGTAATTCTATTATCTTTTTTAAAAATTGTCAAATTAGTTGACAGCAAACAAAGAAAAATTATATCCTTTGCATCGTATCCGATATGTCTACAAACAATTCGCTTGAATACCGCCGAAGACACAGGGGTGTTATTGGGATTGACTGCAAGGTTCCTATAAAGGATGAGTCTATCCTGAGCCTTATTTACACCCCTGGAGTTGCAGAGCCTTCTCTTATGATAGCAGAAAATCCTGTTAATGCCTTTAAATATACATGCCGCGGTAATACAATTGCCATTGTTACGGATGGTTCAAGGGTTTTGGGATTGGGCAATCTCGGCGCAAGGGCTGCAATGCCTGTTATGGAGGGAAAGTCTGTTATATTTAAAACCTTCGGTGGTATTGATGCGATTCCTATTTGTCTTGAGACTCAGGATACAGAGGAAATTATCAGGGTGGTTACTGCCATTTCCCCGACATTTGGTGCCATCTGTCTTGAAGATATTGCGGCACCAAAGTGTTTTACAATTCAGCATCATCTGAGAGAGGCGTTAAGAATCTGTGTCTTTCATAATGACCAGCATGCAGCTGCCATAGAGATTTATGCAGGCTTAATAAATGCCTCAAAACTCGTTCAAAAAGAGCTTTCTAAATTAAAGATTGTTATATGTGGTGCGGGGGCGGCAGGCATTGCAACTGCAAATATATTGTTAAGGGCAGGGATAAGGGATATTACACTATGCGATACCAATGGCATCATCCATAAGAGAAGGCTTACCGGGATGAACTGGGCAAAGCTTGCTATTTCAAGAAAGACAAACCCTGAAGACAAAAAAGGTGATTTAAAAGACGCCATAAAAAATGCGGACGTATTTATTGGATTATCCAGAGGGGGTATATTTACTTCAGAAATGGTCAGTTCTATGGCAAGAGACCCTATTGTATTTGCCCTTTCAGTTCCTGATCCTGAGATATTCCCTGCAGAGGCTATAAAGGGAGGGGCAAAGATAGTTGCTACAGGGAGGAGTGATTTTAATAACGAGATAAATATAGCCCTTGTGTATCCGGGATTCTTTAGGGGTATCCTTGATTCTGCTGCGGGTAATGTAAATTTTTCAATGATTGAGTCTGCCGCAAAGGCACTTGCAGGTCTTGTCTCTGAATCAGACCTTAATGTCAATTATATAATGCCAAGGGTATTTGATTTTCAGATTGCACCTGCAATTGCAGAGGCAGTTGCCGAAGCGGCAGTCAAGAGTGGTGAAGCTGCCCTAGATATAGACCCAAAAAAGGTAAGGGAGAGGCTTGAGAGCTTTATCTATGAAGGTCATTTTCCCATCTCTCCTGAAAACAATCATGAAGAGAGTCTAACTCTTAAGGAGATGTCTTTAAGGATTCATGCGAGGCATAAGGGAATAATAGAGGTAAAAAATAAAATTCCCATAAAGGACAGAAAGATATTAAATTCGTTATACCTCCCGCCTGCTGATGCGATACCTCCGAGGGAGATAGCGGATGACCCTGCAAAGGTTTATGAATATACATGCAAGGGAAATCTGGTGGCAGTGGTTAGCGATGGCAGTGCTGTTCTTGGGCTTGGCAATATTGGTCCATGGGCTGCATTACCTGTGATGGAGGGTAAGTGTGCGCTATTCCATACATTGGCAGGTGTAGAGGCATTTCCACTATGTATTTCTACACAGACTCCTGATGAGATTGTTGAGATTGTAAAAAATATATCCCCTGTTATTGGGGGAGTTAATCTTGAAGATATCTCTGCACCGAGGTGTTTTATCATAGAAGAGAGGTTGAAGAATGAGATTGACATACCTGTTTTTCATGATGACCAGCATGGAACTGCAGTAGTTGTCCTGGCGGGGTTAATCAACGCCTTAAAAATTACCGGAAGGAAGATTAATGATATAAAGATAGTTATAAGTGGTGCTGGTGCGGCTGCAACTGCAGTGTCAAAGCTGCTCATCTCCTGCGGTGTAAAGGATATAGTTATGTGTGATACCCACGGGATTATTTATAAGGACAGGGGAATAGGGATGAACTGGAAGAAGGAGGAGATGGCGGGAATAACAAACCCTGAAAATATCAAGGGCGGGCTGTCAGATGCGGTGAAAGGGAGGGATGTATTTATAGGAGTCTCTGTGGGAGGGGTTTTAAAAAAGGAAATGGTAAAGGAGATGGCAGGAGAGCCGATTGTATTTGCACTTGCAAATCCAATACCTGAAATTATGCCCACTGAAGCAATTGAGGCAGGTGCGAGGATAGTTGCAACAGGGAGGTCAGATTTCCCAAATCAGATAAATAACTCCCTCGCATTCCCGGGAATCTTCAGGGGTGCCCTTGATGTCAGGGCAATGGTGATAAATGAAGAGATGAAAATAGCCGCTGCCAATGCACTGTCTGATGCAGTTCCTGAAGATATGCTTAAAACCGATTATATAATCCCAAAGGGGCTTGATTACCATGTCCCACCTCTGGTTGCATCTGCTGTTGCAAAGGCAGCTATTAAAAGTGGCGCTGCAAGGATTGACATAGACCCTCAGAAGGTTGCAGAGAATACAAAGAACTTTATATATGAGGGGGAATTGGGTATAATCTAAAATTAAAATGCAAAATGTAAAAATCAAAATTATGGAATTTAATTAATAAATATTCATTAATTTTGACTTTTGATGTTTAATTTTTGAATTCTTTTATGGAACTTAGACAGGATATAACAACAAGAAGTTGGATTCTGACAGGGAAAAGAGAAGGTGGTAGTGCTTCAAAGGACAACAGATGCCCCTTCTGCAGAGGAAGTGAAGACCTGACACCAAAAACCATTACAGCATTTTATAACCAGAGCGGCGAATGGAATGTGAGGGTTTTTTCTGATAAATCTCCTGTATTTCAGATAGAAGGCAATCTGGAAAGGCAGGCTGAGGGGATGTTTGATAAGATGCGAAATATAGGTGCCCATGAATTGATTGTAGAGAGTCCAAAGCACGGCATTAGTCTGCCATCCCTTTCTGAAAATGAAATAGTGGATGTGCTGCGAATGTATGGTGCAAGAGTTTCCGATTTGAAAAGGGACTCGAGATTTAAGTATATCCATATTTTTAAAAATCATGGAAGTCTGGCAAGCTCTGCTATAGACCATCTGCATTCTCATATTGTAGCCATTCCAGTAATTCCTGCAAGGGTGGAAAAGGAATTGAGGTGGGCAAAGAAACATTATGATATGAAGGGGCGGTGTCTTTACTGCGATATAATCTATCAGGAATCAAAGCAGAAGATACGGACAGTTTTTGAGAATAAAGATTTTATTGCGTTTTGCCCCTTTGCCTCCAGATTTTCCTATGAGGTATGGATATTGCCGAGGATTCATAATCATTCTTTTGAAAATAATTTAACTGATGGGAATATTGCTAACTCTTTTGCAGAGGCTATAAAGGTTATTCTTTCAAAGGTGGAAAAGATTACTACATCATACCACATAGTATTCCACATCTCGCCGAATGAGTTTTCATTTCGCACATTAAAAGACGAAGTTGGGACTCTGATAGATGACTTTCACTGGCATATTGAAATTCTTCCGAGGTTGGAGCGTGCAGGGAGGCTTCAGAGTGAGGAGGAGTTTTATATTAATACATTACCGCCAGAGGAGGCGGCAAGGATGTTGAGAGAGAAGTGAATAAAATAGGAGGTTTAACAATGAAACCAATAGTCGGGATTGTTATGGGGAGTGATTCAGATTTGGTTGTAATGGAGGAGGCGGGGAAGGTTCTTGATTCTTTTGGTGTCGGTTATGAAATTACTATTGCTTCTGCTCATCGCTCACCGGATAAAATTAGGGAATATATCCATTCAGCTGAGAAAATTGGAATAAAGATAATTATAGCAGGTGCTGGATGGGCAGCCCATCTTGCAGGTGTCATTGCTGCCGAGACAACAATACCTGTTATAGGCGTGCCGATAGATTCCTCACCGCTTCTTGGTATTGATTCTATCCTCTCAATGCTTCAGATGCCTTCAGGTATTCCTGTTGCCACAATGGCATTAGGAAAGGGAGGGGCTAAGAATGCAGCCATACTTGCTGTTCAGATTTTAGCAGTTAATGATAAAGATTTGCAAAAGAAATTAAAGAATTACAAAAAGAAGATGGCTGACGAAGTTGAGGAGAAAGATAAAAGGTTAAAGGTAAAGAGGGCTAAAAGGTAGAAGAGGTTTTATTTTTTAGTCTTTTTAACCTCTTTACCCTTGGCAGGTTTTTCCGCCGGTTTTAGCCTTTCCTTTGATAATTTTGCCTCGTCAGAATTTGGATATCTTTCTATAATCTCTTTGAGCTGTGCTGTTGCCTCATCGTGTTTGTTCAGTTTAATTTTTGCATATGCAATTTTTAGCATTGCACTTGGCACTTTACTATTATTAGGATATTTGCTAACTACTTCATTAAACTCTGATATTGCCATTTCATAATCCATTGTGCTGTAATAACATTCAGCTATCCAATATTGTGAATTGCCTGCAAGCTCTGTATCTGGAAAATTCTCAATATAGCCTCTAAACCCTGATATTGCCAGCTGAAAACTACCTTTGAGATAATCGCTATAGGCAGTCTTATATGCATCTTCAGGTTTTAGTGCGACAACAGGTGGTGATTCAGCTATGGCAGGTTCTGTTGGAGGAGGGGGTATTTCTGCTGCATCTTCCTGTACAGAAATTGGTGTCTCAGGTATTTTGCTCTCTTCTTTTATATCTTCAGCGGGAGTTTTTGGTGTTTCTTTTTTCTTTGAAGGTGTGGGTGTTTTCTTATCTTTCTTCTTTGGCTGTTCTTTCTGTTTTTCAGCAAGAGCCTTCATTTTCTCATTTAAAGAATTTATCTCTGTCTTTACTCCTACCAAATCTGTCTGCAGAGAGGCTAATCCTGTTCCTATGGAATTTAATTTTTGGTGTATTTCCTTTACTGTCAAATCTTCCTTCTTACCCTTTTCAGTAGTAGCCTTGTAAATATCTGAAAGCTGGGTAAGTCTCACATCAATGGAGTCAAGCCTCTGATTCAGTGTGCTTATGCGATAGACATATTCATCTATCTTTGAGATAACCTGCTGGAGACCGTCGCCTAAATTATCCATATCGGTTCTTAAATCAGCCTGATTTTTTCTGTTTGTCTCCAGTACCCTGTCAATATTGGAGAGAATCTTTTTGATGTCAGTCTGTTCTGTCCGCGTCTCCTCTACTACACCTGTCTTCTGATTTATATTTCTTAATTCAACAGACAATTTGCCAACTTCAGAATTTATTTTGCCTATATCTGTATTTATCTCCTTTATATTTTTCTGGAGGGTTTCCATTTCTCTGGAGGCTACACATCCGGCTAAAAACAAAATACAGAATAGAAAGAAAAGAGGTTGAGAAGTCAAGAAACTAATCTTGGTTTTGTTCATGTATAGAAAATTACAAAAACTACCACGGATTTATCACGGATAAACACGGACAAACAAATCCTTTTTATTATTTCATTGTTTCTCTGTGTTTATCCGTGTCCCTCTGTGGTTTTATTAGGGTTTTGCTCTTACTTTGTAATAACAAGGAAATGAGCTCTTCTATTTTTTGCCCATGAATCTTCACTGTGATTTGGGTCTATAGGAAGTTCCTCTCCATAGCTTATAGTATAAATTCTGTCGGCGGATATGCCCAAGGATATCAAATATTTCTTTGTTGACATTGCCCTTCTCTCTCCGAGTGCGAGGTTGTATTCCGCAGTCCCTTTTTCATCACAGTGCCCCTCTATCTGAATCTTTATATCAGGATTATTCTGCAGCCAGTCAGCATTTTTCTGTAGTATCTCTCTCGCATCGGTTCTAATATCTGATTTATCAAAGTCAAAATGGATGTCATCTAACTGGGGAACTACCTTTACTTCAGCCTCTCTTGCTATTTGAGGCTTTATTTCCTCCTCCTCCTTAAGTTTCTCTTCTTCTATTCCTCTTTTTCCCTCCTCTTCAGCCTTCAGCCTTGCCTCTTCAGCAGCCTTTCTTTCTTGTTCTATCTTTATTGCCTCCTCAAACTTTCTTTTTTCCTCCTCTTCAGCAGCCTTTCTTTCTTGTTCTATCTTTATTGCCTCCTCAAACTTTCTCCTTTCTTCCTCTTCAGCCTTCAGCCTTGCCTCTTCGGCAGCCCTCTGCTGTTCTCTCATTATTGCTGTCTGGTCTACTTTTGGTTTCTTGGGAGCACATGAATTAATAAAAACAGATACTGAAAAGACAATAAACATGATAGCCAATAAATACTTCACATTATTCTTTACCATCTCAAACCTCCTTTCAAAAATAGTGGTTAGCGGTCAGTGATCAGCTTGACAAACATTAGTTATCACTTTACTGATCACTGGTTACTCAATTCTTTGTGACCATGAGGGGCTGTATCCACCCCCCTCTAAATATATAATCCTTCTCTGGTCAGTTCCATCTGAGTTCATTGCATATATCTGATATTTTCCGTCTCTATTGGAACTGAAGGCTATACGCCTGCCGTCAGGAGACCATACAGGATTTTGATTATCACCTGTATCTGATGTCAACTGCTGGACTTTACTGCTGATCAAATCTATCACAAAAATATT
>Ga0209641_10004885_pt1 | contig 11016 bp, 7 predicted proteins | sample RifCSP16_1_FD_184022 | JGI IMG/M metagenome (GOLD analysis project Ga0209641, IMG submission 184022) | Soil microbial communities from Rifle, Colorado - Rifle CSP2_sed 16_1 (SPAdes) (version 2) | ecosystem: Environmental > Terrestrial > Deep subsurface > Rock core/Sediment | place: Rifle...
GCCCGCGGCAAACCATCTGAGCGTGGAGAGGAACCGATAAACAGAGAAGGAATGCGAGTAAAAGTTTACGCATTACTTAGCCCCCCACAGCGCGCTACAGGCATTACTTGCGTTGGCCGTTTCAAAGTAGCATCCAAACGTGTCATTCGCACCTAGCTCCAAAGGAACGGAAGGATTGAAAGTCGATTGCACCGTATCAGGAACGTCAAAATCTACCGCATTGGCTTGACCAAGCCATGCAATCGTTCCAAGCGTGGCCTGGGCTGGCGCAGTGGAGGCAATGCCTTCAATGCAATAGTAGGAACCCAAAGAAGTGGAAACGCCGCTCGTCGTGCCTTTCGCCCAATCCGAAGGAGCGTAAAATACATGAACCTTATCGCCGGTGCTGCTGTAGTTCGCAGGGATATGAAGCGTTGTGAGCGTCGCCATGCTTGAACCGTTATAATATTTATAGGCATAGACAGCGCCGCCGCCGTCAGCCTGACTTACCGTGAATCCGATGATGTTGAATTGCCTCGTCGCGCAAGCAAGCCAACCATCATTGTTAGTAGTCGTATAAAGTGACATGTCTCCGGCGCCGACATCTTGTGCATCGGTCGTGTCGTCCGTGGCATCAGGAGTTGAGGCCGCCGTAATCGTCGCCCATTTCCATCCGGCGTCAGCCATCTTGGTGACATAGGCGATATCTTCATTGCCACCGCTTCCGTTGACGGCCATCGCGTTAAAAATATAAAGTTTATGCTGCGCGGCCCAGGATGGAATGGTAACGAGGGGTGTTTTGAATACTTCGTTGAAGCCGCCTATCGCAGTCCCAAATGCAGACAGTGGAACCGATTGCCCAAAAGCCATCGGAGAAACCAAAAGCATCAAAGCAAAAAGTAATTTCTTCATGAATCCCTCCTTTATGGAATCTGCCATATTTCTACTTCTGTGTAAACCTCTACGACACCAAAGTTCTTTGCTATTCCAAATCCCACCGTTGCATCGGTAAGCTGACATCGATGTTGAAGTTCAAAGGTTTTCTGAGAAGCAATCGTAAACTGTCCATGAACAAAGGAGCGCTGCATTGTGTCCGTATTGGATGCGGCTTCCGTTCCAATGATGGTATCCGCCGCATCAGTAATATTATAAAGTTTTGCCTTGTGTTCCTGAACAGTGCGCGCGGGGGCGGAAGCCATAATATAATATTTTCCTGCTGGAAGTGTAAGCTGATTCGCGGCCAAAGAAGCCCCGCTGATCGTATTCGTCACTTCCGTGTTAATCGTTCGAGTTCTCCACGCGCCGCTTGTAAACGTTCCACCGTCCGTTCCGGCTGCTTTTTCATCACGCCAATGGCCATAAGGCTGAACCGCAAGCTTATCCACAGTTACGGAATCGTCATCAAGTTTTGATGTTTCAACGGCGCTGTCGGCCAATTGCTGCGCCGTAATCGTTGAGTCCTGGATTTTACCGGCGGTCACGGCCTGATCATCGAGCTTTGGAGTCGTGACATTGGCATCCAAAATCTTAGCGGTGGTTACGGCATCGTCCTTGATTTTTGCGGTTTCAACGGCATCCGTAGCAAGCCCTGCCGCCGAAGCCTGGCCCCATCCAGGATCGATACCATCTGAAACAATCACCTGCCCAGATGAACCAACTGAAAAAGCCGACTGATCTCCGCTCGCGTTTCCTCGAATCATTTCTCCGCGATTGCTTACTGGATTGACATAGATTCCGGCTTCTTCAAGCGCCACCCAATCGAGAGTTTCCGTTCCAGCGTTCCATCTCGGATATTGCCCATCTTCCGGTTCAGTTGTTTCAACGTCTGAAAGCGACGTGGATTTAGGAAGTTTTATCGCACGCTTCAAATTTTCATTGATTTGCTGGCAAATCTTGGTCAGCTTATCAAGAACAGCTTCATGGGAAGCCGCAGGAAATTTATCGGCAGTCGTATAATCCGCTTCCTGCGTGATCGGAACATTGCGTAAAATCGTAATGACGTAACCAGAGTCATAAGTCAAAACGGTGTCGATGCTTCCACCGTCCGGATCTCCGGCCCCATTCACCGTGTAGTCCGTATTCAAATCAAGCGTGGTTTCAACTTGGGTATCAAGATTGAAAAGAAGGACCAACAGTTCATCGTCTGACGCAAATGGAAATCCAACGATAAAATTCGTCGTGCTTCCGTTGGTGCTGTACTGATTTTTCGCGGTGGACGATTCAATCGTCATAGTGTTCCTCTACCATTTCCACCTTATGGAGGCAATTACTTAAAATAGTTATCACCGCTGGAATCCTCCTGGCTTCTGGCCATGTCGATGATTTGTCGATATCTGAAAAGATTCTGATAGGGCACCATGCGCCATAGTGCCGATTCCTGTTGCCTGGTCATTTTTCTTCCGGCCATTGCCGCATAAACACCGCCTGAAGCCGTCAGAACATTAAGACCATGACTTACATAAATTCCACCAACATCCTCGAATACCTTGTTTTTATTATATGAAGTCGGAGTCTGATAATATTTCGCAACATCAAAGCTTGTTTGATTTATGTCACCAAGATAGGACAAGATATCGGAACGTTCCGCGATGCGTTGCGCCAAGAAAGCCGGAGTTACAGAATGCTGTCCGTCTTTTGGCTGACCAATATTCGTTAGCACGCCTTTTGCGCCCTCACCAATGGCTGCTGCGGCTAAAATAACGACCATGCTTGCATAGGCCCTTTGATCTCCTTCAGCAAGCTTTTGAGACAACGGAACAAGATAGTTGTTCATGCCTGCTATTCCAAATGTTCTAAGCTTCAACCACGTGCTTCCAATCCTGGTTTTCGCAAAGAACGGTAGGTCACCTGCCGCCGGACGTTGAATCTGCGTGTCTGCCGCTTTTCGGATTGCGGAAAGAAACGTTCTTTTAAGATCCTTGTTTTCCCATGAACCTGCATTCGCCATTTTTATTCCATTTTCCGTAATGCCATTCATGCGGATTTGTTCCCCGATTCCTTTTAAAGACTGAATATTGATTCCAAGAAATGCCATTTCCTCAAGTTGTGTTTTCGTGAGGCGGCCTCCTGAAAATGCCTTTTCAGCCGCACTGACGATGTTCGTTTGCGTGTTCGTTCCAACAACCTGACGCCAGAATTTATCCCACATGCGAACGCCGTTGATAGTGTACATAAAATCCGCACCGCGCGATGTGATGGCCTCAACCGTGGAAAGCAAGCCATCCTCCTTTAACGTTTGAGTAAGCGCTTTGAAATCCCGCCTTGAAATGGCTTGAGCAAAATCATTTCCCATATCGAAGCGGCTGGCAGACATAAACCTTGCTAGAGCATGCTCCGTCGCGGAAAACACGCCAGCAAGTTCATTGGCGTCTTTTATCGCCGATAGTTCTTTCGTTACCATTCCGGAATGTGCCCCAAAAAAAGCCCCAAATCCATCATATAAAACAGGGCGTCCGAGATCCTGAAATGCAGACAATCCGAAGGTTCCACCGTAGGCCATCGTGATAAGATTTCCGGCAATGCGCTGGGCCTTAATCGCCGTTCCGGATGGATCAACCGGCAATTGATACGTGCCTCGAATAATGTTTCTCATACCGTCCAGATCACTAAGAACGGATTTCATTTCCTTACGAAGCTCAGTGCCTTTTGAGGTGCCATATCCAACTTTAACAATTTTGGCGTCATACTCCTTGATAATAGCCTCGAAGGCTTTTCTCATATCGACAGTTCCAAAATTTCTTGCAATCTCAATGTCAGGGCCAACGCTCCTGAAATAACTCAACGTAACAATTTTTGCGTTCTTGATAAGATAATCGGATAAGGTTTCAAACGGAACATCGCTTAAGGCCCTGGCTTTTGTAAATCCACGCCCTGGTTTTCTTGATGTTTTTTCAAGCGCTTCTTTGGCGGCTAAAGCATCCCGTTGAATTTTTTCAAACGAATCCAAGATGCTACTGTCGTCCACATTGCCTTCCAAAATCTTATTGATAAAAGCCTCGAACTGTAGACTTGTCGTGTCGTAATGAACTCGTCCGGATGGTGTTGAAACGATATTTTCAATGGCCTTTCCAGCAGCGTTGTTCGCTTCTTGTGGAGTCATCTTTCCGTGCGACATGAAATCCGAAGCAAGGCGTTTGGCAAATGTATCGTCATTGCCGGTAAGACGACCAGAAGCCAGGCCATCCATTTCGCGCCGAATTTTATCCGTATCGTAAAGACGTGGAAAATAGGTTTTGTTTTCTTCCAATCCAGCGGTATCAGGCAAAAGCTTCAATGCTATCATATCGTTTTTGGCTTCATCGAATGGCGCGCGAAGCGCTTTTGCGGCTTCAGTGACTTGTTTGGAATAGTTCACGTCGACATCGTGGAAATTATCTCCGGTATGGAGTGCCACGCCAACATCATTCCAAAAGCTTGCTTCATCACGAACCGATTTTCCTGCTGCTTCTCCGGCCACTTTAAGATAGGCATCGTAAAACTCCGAGGCTTTTTGAAGGCCAACACTTCCTTTTTCAAGCCAAAGCGTTGATGCTGTTTGAGCATCTGGGCCAAAGCTTTCTCCTGATTTGAATTTCTCGAAATAAAAACTGAGCCTCGTAAGTTTTTGAAGCGCGATTTTGGCTTCGTCCGAACTGCTCATGGCCACGCGAAACGATGGGGATATTTGTCCCATACGAAGTCCCTTTAAGAAAAAGTTGGTTACAGGATCGAGCTTTTTCATTTTCTCACCAAGCAAGGAAGCGGCCTGGCTGCCTGGTTTCACGGATTGAAGTTCATTGAAAAGCTGTTTTGATGTTTCAATTTGGGCATCGGAAAGCCCAACTGAATTTTGAACGAACGGATCCGGACCTTCAGTCGGAACAATCAAATCAGATTCCACTTTTGGAGCCATCTTATCGATAAAATCCTGTCCTGGATTTTTTGGAGAAAGCTTCAAATCCTCAACAAGACGGTCAATTTTTCCGACTTTTCTTAATGCCAAGGCGGCCCCACCAACACCGAACAAACCACCAAGAAACATGGCGCCGCCGATATTAGTGGCGGTTTCTCCAAGCGTTCGTGTGTCATTCAAAATTCCTAAAGGAACCTGCTGAAGCGTTCCGGCAACAAGACCGACACCGGCCCCACGCGCCGCACCATTCATAAGCACCTTCGCTGCGATACGCTCGGTGCCGCCTGCTAAAAGGCTTGCTCCACGAAAAACCCTAAATCCTGCTCCACCTATAGGAACGAAATTGATAGGATCTAAGGCCCCCGCCGCAAACATGGCAAGCCAACCTCCGACGCCGGCGTTTTGCAGAGTATCGAGATCCTTTATTTCAGTATTGATTCTTTGAATTTTAGTTTCAAAATCTTGGCTGTTTGAAACATTTTTGAATTTGTCTACATAACCACCAAGGCCGAGATCGTTCAAACGTTTCAAACGATCCTCCGAATATGGATTAAATCCAAATTCAAGCGTTCCAGTAGGAAGATAGTTAAGATATTGAATGGCCGCTCCAACCGTATTTTCACGCCTGAATGCGGCACCAAGAACGCCTTGAACTTCCTGATTCTTCGGCTCCGGCTGTTGATTTTGAATCGTAGGCTGCGGAATCGACGGTTCAGGAATCGCTCCGCCTTGAAATTGTTCCAACGTTCCGAGCGGACTCATAAGGGCGGCTGCCTTTTCAAAATAAACTTCCAAGCCGAATCTTGTTTCTGTTGTTCCTTGTTGAGATAATCCTGGCTTGGCTGCCATCTGATTTGTTGACTATTCGCATCAAGAAGCGGAGCCACATACCCGTCCTTCGTGAGATAAAATACGGGCCATGTCTTGGAATGCGGCGTTTCAACATCAGCATCAAAGAAAATGTTTGTAGAAAGAACGCCAAGCGATTTTGCGGTGTCCGCTATGTCGGCTTCAAAATTATCGCCAAGCGCGCCGGCCACGTCGATTTCAGGGCGATGAAAGTCAGGAAACGTATCGGGAGCATACTGCATCCACCGAGGATTTCTACCAGGAGAACCGATTGAAGAATTGGACCATCTTGCCATTACATCTTTCATTGCGAAATCAATGGAAGGACTTGCAAGCCCGCCGGTGCGGTAGTTGTTCTGCGCCTCGAAAAGAAACTGGTTCAGCATGCCTTGCGGAATGTTTTTTTCAGCAATTTTAAGCGATGTGACGTTTGTCTTTTTATCGAATCCAAGCCCAAGGTTGTTGGCAAAAATCTTCATGGAAGTCTTGACGAACTCGTCGCCATGCGCCATGCGATCGCGTTCCTGGACGATCTCCTTGTTCTGAGGAGAAAACTGAGCAATAATGTTTTGAGGCGAAATTCCGGTCTGATTGGCATAATCTACATACTCGGCAAAACGAAGCGCGTTCTTACCCTCATCGCCTGCGAAAGCATCCTGAACGCCTATCGGAGATAATCGCTTCAATTCTGTAAGCGAATCAGCAGCGGAAATCTTGTCAGCATCTGTCCCACCAATGATTTTGCCGATAATATCGTTCTTTATCTGCGACGGAATAATGGACGTGTTTTCAACAAGCTTTTGAAATGCAGTGGCCTTATCTTCTTGATTTAACGGGAGAATTCTTTGAGTGTAATATAAATCCACCATGGCTTGGTCCCTGACTGACTTGGTCTGGTCGCCTATTTGAAAATCCGCCCTGCCATCCGGCGACATGGTGATGCCTGATTGCGCGCCGAAATCAATACGTTTCTGCACTCTATCAAGCTGTACCTGCTCAAATAACGCCTTGTTTTGTTGCTCTAATTCTTTTTTTGCAAGAGATTCACGTTCATTCCCACGACGACGCAGCTCAGCCTCAATCTCGCGTTTATAGACGGGTCTACTTTTAATATCAACACCAGGCAAAAACTGTGGATTATCCAAGTCTTTTCTTAGTGCAATCAATGATTTGTCTGGCGTTTTGGCGTTAATAAGGGTGTTGACAAATCCTTCCTGAGCACCATTAACAAGAAGTTGGCTGTTTTTCGCGGCTTCTTCCTGGCTTAAAACACCGGATTCAACCCCAGCATCAAGAAATGATCCGAATCTATCCTCAATCCCCTGTATAAGCGTCGCATTGCCGTCTGCAAGGGCCTGAACGTATTGACCCTGCATAACCGGCAACGCCTCCTCCAATTGCGCCCTATAGGCATCCACCCGCCTCCTGTTGGCATCTTTTTCGACGTGGGCGGCATATGAAAGCGCAGATTGCCTGAAATCGTTCATGACCGACATTTTGACCTGTTCGTCGTTCACGCGATCATTTAGGTCTTTTTGGATAAGCGCCGCGCCTTTTTGAAAAAACCCAGCGGATTGAGATGGATCCATCTTTGCGGCATCCTGCATCAAACCCCCGAACTTGGCGTCCATTTCGGTATTGAGACTGTAAACTTCACGTTGGCGATCAAGAATATCCTTACGATGTTTCATTTCAACGGCCAGATCCATAATCTGACCACCGAGTCTTGCGATATCACCGCCAGGAGAAAAAGCCGCTATGCGCTCAGGCGATTGTCCAGGAGCAGGAGCTGTTGCCTCAGCAGCAACAGAAGACTGAAAAGTAGGGATATTAGGCATTTTCTGGTATCCATCCCGCTCCTGACGAAGTCGGTGGCGTCGTGGGCGACATACTTCCAGAGGCGAAGTTAATCCCAGCCCCCAAAATGCTCGTCATGGAATCCGAGAATGCGCTTTGCTGGAATCCTTTTGCCTCGCCCAAAGCATTCAGCGCGGATTGTCTGTAATAAGCAGCCTTATTGAATCCCTCGATTTGCGTTTGCGCGACATCCTGGTTTTTAATCGAAGTAAGTTCGTTCAGCACATCGAATGAAGTCCCGCCGGCGGCGACGCCTGACGCCAAAAATCCAGTACGTGCGGCGGAAATTCCTTTCTGCCTTGCCGTTTCAAGGCGCTGCGCGTTCAATTTTGCGGCTTCGATTTCACTTTGCGCCTGGGCGTTATAAATGGCTGCGTTTTGTCTTGCGATTCTTGCCGCGCGGGCGCCTCGCATGAGACCACCGACAAGATTAAGGCCCGCCCCAGCCGCGAAAAGAGCTACAGGCAACATGATTGATTCCTATCTTTCACTGGTGAGCGCCTCCATTTCAAGCGCGAGAATCGTCATCGGCAATGGATCATCTTGTCGTACGACTACTTCTACAGCTTTATCCCATGGCCCAGCAAAAGGCAACGATACAAGCCCAGTAAAAAGCGCCGGAGGGCTATCCATGACGTCATCCATGCTTCGATAACTGATGATTTCCTGCGTTGCAGTATCAGGCCCGAACGTACCTCCAAGCGTTTCAAAGAAGCGAAGCGCAAGACCGTACACTGTTTTTGTCTTTCCAAGCACGTCCCCAATCCGTTTTGGATACATAGGAAGCGTCTCTAAAATGGAAGAGTACCCGAGGCCGACATGCACGACGGAGTACTCGGCATCGAGCGTGATTTCTCCACCAGATACCGTGCGATCAGGATGCGTCGCCCCATCCGTCAAGACTTTAACGATTTCACCCTCAAGATGATCTAAGCCTGAAATGGTGTCCGTTGGCACACCGTCATACGTGATTCCACAATCCACATAATAGGCATCTTCTTGATCCGTAACAATCCCGTCATCGTCATGTGTTGCGCGGTAAGGCTGCTCAAGAATCTCAACATAGCGTTTTGTCTGGCCGTTAATCGTTCTCTTAACGAGAAGATAAACATCCTCGCTTTGGGTTTCAGGAATCACGGCAATGGATTCGACAACGGCGGCTCCTGCCGCACTCGCTGCGATTTCTTGGACGTGCCAGCCGAATACCTTGTTTTGCGTATCATAAGTAAATCCAATCAGCTTACCGTCGTTTCTTACCATCCAAATCACGGGAAACGGCTGCTTCTGAAAATCCATGTCGATAATGCCGCCACGGCAAAGATGCTCTGAAAGGTCCGATAAAACCTCGCCGTCAAAGCTGTCTTGCTGGACGTTGTAAACAAATTGCCTGAGCTTCAAATCGGAATTATCCAGAAAGACGATGTTTTTTCCTGCGACAAGGGCAGGGATCCTGCTGTTATCTGATGAACCCCATGAAGATTCAGGACTGATTTTGACATTCGTCGGCGCTAAAATCTGAATATCAAGACCGCGATTCAGCGTAAATTCTTTCCCGAAGCCTCCGATACCGAGACAGCGCACGGCTTCCTGCATCCATTCGATGACGTTAATCGTCGAGGACGCAATCGTAAAACGCATACCCGAATCATCGTCTATCTCTCCATCCACAAGCGACGGCGCAAAATTAGTAAAATCTCCTGATTTCGATGCATCAATGGTGTTTGGATAAGACAAAGTCCCGCCGAAAAGCGCTCGCTGCTGATAAAAAGACATGAGCACTGGCCAGCCGTCTGTGTCGGACCAGGCCCCAAGTCGCCAGTTTTGAGAAGGCGCAGCCACGCCTGCTCTGGCAAAATCAGATTTCACATCGGCATCGACGTGCGTGGAATCCGTGACGGCCGTGATGACGGCCCACCCCCAAAATGTATCTGAGGCCGGATTCGTCAATCGAATCAGGCGACCAACATCCGTCGAAACAAAGCCAATGCCGCCGTTGATTCCGTCGATCGCGCTTGCCGTAATCGTAATACTTCCTGTCTTGGCACTCGGCGTAAGCGTCGTGGTAATCGTTGGATCCACGCTGCCTGGCGCATCAAGATATGGCCCGTCGCGCATGTCCATATCGGCTATCGTCCACGTCACATCATCCGAGCGCGTGATTATCTGAGGTCGCACCTGTCCCTGCTTGTGCGTGATGAAAAGCGTATTGGCGATTTGAACATAACGGAGATCATCAAGCGTGGCCGTTGTAAAAGGCGTGACGACTTCTACTGGCCCCATGTCCGTAATCTGCGTTCTGTTTGCATAGACGCGAAAATACAGATTCCCGAACTCCAAAATATAAGCCTCAACGTTGGAATAGACGAATTTGATGTAACGCGCCTGTTCCGAATCTTTAATCTCAGCGATAAACCTGCTTCCTGGCCTGCGAACAACGCCACCGTGCTGAATCGAGATCATGTTTTGAAGCGTTTTAAGTCCCTTATTGTAAACGTCGGATTCGATGCGCCCATGCAAAAGCGGGGAAATTTCCCCAGCGGAAAAATCGGTTACGATAACGGGAATGTCGGCCATTAGAAAACGAAGTCCCTTGTGAAATCGAGATCGTCATCGACTCCACCGACGTGTGCGTCCAGGAAGTGATCGGCCTCTACTGTTTGAATCGATGTTTCAATGGAATCGTAATATCTTGCCTCTGAAATCGCCGTTTGATAAAGCACCATGGCGTCGGAAACGACGGCGCGGCTACCCGTAAGGCGAAAACCCGTTGTTACGGCGAGACGCATGGCAAGCGCATGACGGCACATGCTGTCCAAATCATTCATATCATCCGTTTTCCGGATGTACTTGAATTTAAGCGGGCTGCTTTCATTGGTTAGAATCTTCCCGTTTTCCACGACATACTGAGCGTTTTTGTTTTCAAGTGAAACGACAAGAAGAAAATCCGTAGGAAGCGTGAATTGACGTGTAAATTCATACACAGGCGCATCAACATCAGCGGCCGCACTGTACCGCTTCGTTACGCAGTTCCAGAAATGAAGCCGTAAAAGCTGCTCCTTGATTGGATCGAAAATCGCCTTCATAGTGCGGGCCGGTTTGGTGGCGTCATCAAGAGTCAAAATAGGATCGACGCCGAGTTGGATCAGAGCTTGATTTGCAATTTGAACCTTTGAGCTTGCCACAAGCCCTCCTGTTTTTAGTATCGAGGGATTGCGGGCCTCATAAACCCGCAACCCCTCTTATCATCGGCTTTGTCGGATCCGCCGGTTAGGGCAGGTAATCGACGTAGCCGCTGAGCACTGCGCCGGCAAGCCAGTCTTCAGTAAGAACTTTCGCCGTCAAAACAATCGCGGCTGAAAGCTCTTGCCCGAAAAAGAGCGCTGCGGTGTTTGCGAATGCTCTTGATCCTGCGGCGTCAACAGAAGTCGTGCCGAGATACT
>Ga0209641_10004891_pt1 | contig 11011 bp, 9 predicted proteins | sample RifCSP16_1_FD_184022 | JGI IMG/M metagenome (GOLD analysis project Ga0209641, IMG submission 184022) | Soil microbial communities from Rifle, Colorado - Rifle CSP2_sed 16_1 (SPAdes) (version 2) | ecosystem: Environmental > Terrestrial > Deep subsurface > Rock core/Sediment | place: Rifle...
ATATTAAGGAAAGGGTCAGACGGGCCCTGCCTTTCCTGAGTATGGACAGCGACCCTTATATGGTGGTCACCCAAAAGGGGGAGTTGAAATGGATATATGACGCCTATACAACCTCAGACCGCTATCCGTATGCCGAGCTGGTCAACGACGCGTTTGGTTCTTTACTGGGCACCCGTCTCAATTACATAAGAAATTCAGTCAAGGTGGTGATTGACGCCTATGACGGCAAGATGACGTTCTATATCGCAGACAAAGAAGATCCGGTTATTCAGACCTATGCCAAAATATTTAAGGGGTCGTTTATTCCACTGGATGAGATGGATGAGAACCTGAGGACTCACATCCGATATCCGGAAGATTTATTTGCTTATCAGACGATGCTTTACACGGTGTATCACATGGATGAGGCGCAGATTTTCTACAACAAGGAAGATCAGTGGCAGATCCCGGTTATTGCCAGAGGGAAACAGGCTGATTCAATGATGCGGCACATGATTATGAAACTCCCCGGCGAAATAGAGGAAGAGTTCATTTTAATGATACCGTTTACGCCCCGCGGCAAGGACAACCTCTCGGCCTGGATGGTCGCGCGCAATGACGGAGAGTTTTACGGACAGTTGGTGGTATATCGTTTTCCCAAGCAAAAACTGGTTTATGGGCCCATGCAGATTACCAACCGCATCAACCAGGACGCAGAGATCTCCCGTCAGATTTCCCTCTGGGATCAGAGAGGGTCTGAGGTGATCAGAGGCAGTCTTCTGGTCATCCCGATTGAAGAAGCGCTCATTTATATCCAGCCGATTTATCTGCGGGCCGAAGGCGGCAAAATCCCGGAGCTGAAAAGGGTGATCGTGGCGTATGAGAACCGTATTGCTATGGAAGAGACCCTGGATTCGGCTTTGGCATCCGTGTTTGGCGGCAGGGTCGCACAAGACAAAGAAACAGCCGGGACTGTTGCCAGAGAGCCCAAAGCGCCGGAGACAGGTCAAAATGTGCTCCGGCAGGCGAGTGATCATTACAACCGCGCTCTTGAAGCACAGCGCCGCGGCGACTGGGCCCTCTACGGCGAGGAAATAAGAAAGCTTGGAGATTTGTTGAAAAGCGCTAAGTAAGGGAGATTACGATGAATCTGTTGAAGGCCTGCTTCTTAATATCTGTTGTATTGTTGTCTTCCTATACCGTTCAGGCAGAAAATCCGGATGCCGAAAACGCACGTGAAAAAAGGCCGAGGATCCTGTTTATGATTGCAGAGCAGAACATCGGGCATCAGCATTATGTCTTCTGGTGGTGGGGAGGGAGTGAATATATGGGAGAGACCGTAGATCTGTCCGCAACAGAGACAGCCCTGAAGGAGGTCTTTTTAAATAAGGGATTTGATGTCGTAGATATTTCCGGGACTACAGATGCCCTTGAGATCTCCAATGCCTTTAAGATAGCGGACATTTCCAATGCAGGGGCGATTCAGATCGGGAAAGAAGTGAATGCCGAGATCGTTGTCAAAGGGAAGGCCCTGGCTAAGAAAGGGCCTGGAACTCCCGGCAGTTCCGTAGGTTCTTATGTGGCAGATGTCACGGCACAGGCGATCCGGATTGACAATGGCCAGGTCCTCGCATCCTCAAGGGGACATGGGGTATCAAGGAATATATCAGAGGTCACGGGGGGGGTAGAAGCCTTGAGTAAAGCAGGGGCCGAACTGGCGGACAAATTGATTGAGCAGATAGACGCAAAATGGCCTGATATGCATAAATGATAAGGATGATGTCATGAAGCTGATTTCTGTGGGCGTGATTCTTCTTGGGATCTCTATTTCGGGCTGTTCCCTGCCAACCACAACGAGAACAATCCCGCCGGACCCTTCTAACCCGGTGTATACGGTAGCGGTATTGCCCATATACAATGCGACAAACGATGTAGGCGCCCCTCAGATGGTGAGAGAGCTCGCGGATAAACATGTCCAGGGGAGAGGGCATTACAGCGTAAAGCCCCTGTCGGAGGTGAATCAGACCCTCCGGGACCAGATGGGGATCACACTCGGCTCTCAAATGGATATGACAACTCCTCAACAGCTTGGAGCCACACTCGGCGTGGATGGCGTCCTCTACGGCTACTTGCTGAACTTTGATGACATGACCACGGGTGTTTACAATGAGAAGAAGGTCCGGGCAGGATTTAAATTGGTGGATACAAAGACAGGGACGGTGGTCTGGGCATCCGGCCATGGGGTAAAGAGCACCACTGGAAGCGGTCTCCTGGGGGCAGTTGCTTCTGTTTCAAGGGATTCAAAGGATAGCGCTGTTGTTGAATCGTTTAATTCCATCCCGGGTATGGGAGAAATTCCCCGGCTAAGTGAATGGCACCACTACTCCAGCAGGCAGGAATCTTCAATCACTGAGAGCGCCGTCTTATCGCTCGGTGGAAAATTATTAGGCAAGGCAACAGGGACACACCTCAAGGCCGAGACAGAGACTATGTTAGACTTGATCTTTGCCAATTTCCCGGCCGGTCGGGGTTCTGAACCTGAATAAATCATTGAAGTACTTATTGAAGTACTTAAGGAGGGTTAACTATGTTGAAAAGATATTCTGATCGTTTCAGGCCAAACCTTTTTAAATGGGCTCTCTTGCCCTTAGTCTCTGGGGTACTGCTCTATGGAACCTCTTGCTCGCCAACGACAACAGGGGCGGTCAAGGATGATGTCAGCATCACCGGGCAGACGGCTAAACTTGAAGAGGCAGGGATCAATTATAATGGTCCGCAATATAATGTTGCGATCATGACCTTTGAGAACAAGACCCCCGGCAAGGTCCTTGGGATTGGGGAGGCCGCTACAGACATATTAAGGACCATCGTCAAAAAGTCGGGCCTTGAACCGGTATCATTGACTGAAGGGGAGATGAAAGAACAGGAGCGTTTAATCGCCCTCCAGCAGACCGGCGCTGTAAAGACAGGCAAGAAAAGCGCATCAGAGGGTTTTGAGTCCATAGATTTCAGGGTCTCCGGAGCAGTGACCTCCTATTCCGAGGTGGAAGAGGGGGCGGAATATCTCATCGGCCAGAGCAAGACCCATGTCGCCCGTGTACAGGTTGACTATGCCCTTGTTGATATCGCTACCGGAAAAAGCCTGGTAGCAGAATCCGGAATGGGTGAGTACAGGAAAAAGACAGGGACTCTTTTAGGCATCGGGTCAAAATCAAGCACGGATGTGGGGTTAAGAGAAGGAGCGCTTCGGGATGCCCTGACCAAGGCCATGACAAAGATGACAGAGACATTAAACGCCATTCCTTTCCGGTCGCATGTGCTCATGGTGGAGGGGGACAGCATCATCATCAGGGCAGGATCAAGGAGCAAGCTTCAGTCGGGTACGGTCTTTAGCGTCTACAGACCGGGGCAGGACCTTATAGATCCGGAGACCGGAAGGAGTCTTGGAAAGCGGGAAAAACAGATCGGGGAGATCGTTCTTACATCTCATCAGAATGAGAACATCTCCGAGGCCAGGATAAAAACCGGTTCAGGGTTTCAGACAGGCGATGTCATCAGGACCGTCAAGTAGTCCTTTGGAAAGGTTGCGTGAGCCATTTCATGATTAGAAGACGACTTCTGTTTCTGGCCATCCTGATCGCAGTCCCATTAAGCCTCGGGCAGGCCGCGGCCCCGGAATCCGTCCCCTTAGCTGAAGAATCCCTAAATTTCGAAGTTAAAGAACCTCCCCAGGAAAGGAACAGGGATATCGAAGAGCAGGTCACAAATCTTTTCTACTTTGCGCGAAATCATGAAAAATCAGGCAATCTTCCCGGGGCGGTTGAGAGCTACAGGAAAGTACTGGAGATAGACCCCGGGAATTACAGGACCATGAATAATATCGCTGCACTACTCATCAGAATGAATTTATGGGAGGAATCGCTGGGATATCTTCAGAGCAGCATTCAATTAAATGATCATTATGTCCCCGCCCTGATCAATCTGGGGATTGTACATGCCAGGAATGGAAACTCCTCAGAGGCGGAGAGAGCGCTTCTCAAGGCCCTCTCTCTGGAAGAACAAAACCATTCGGCCCTTTTCAATATCGCCGTCCTGTATGAAAATGAGGGATCTTATGACAAGGCGCGGGGGTACTACCAGAAACTTCAGACTCTCGGGGAGAGCGAGGGGATCAGAGGGATGAAAAGGTTAGAGAGCAAATAGCTAAAACTCACATGGTTCCTATCTTGGCAACAAGATCATAAATGGGGAGTAGCAGCCCCATGATAATCAGCGCAAAGAGAAGGCCGATCACGCCTATAACAATCGGCTCAATCATTGTCCCTATCTTCTGAGAGATGCTGTCCAGTCTTTTGAGGTAATGGTCTGAGAGATGTGAAAATTGTTCGTCCAGGTTTCCGCTTGACTCTCCGACATCGATCATTCTTGCGACCAGTGTGGGAAATACCTTTTGCTTTCCTATGGCATCGGATATCCTGCTCCCGAGGGAGATCTCTTCTCTTGTCCTGGCAATGGCCTCTTTGAAGACCTCGTTGCCGATCACCTCTGATATGGTCTCCAGCGACCTGTCAATGGTAATTCCCGCGACAGTAAGTATCCTGAGCTGTTCGGCAAAAAGCGCAAGGCATCTGTTATGGGTGATGTGTTTAATCACAGGGAGGTTGATCGTCATCAGGTCTGTGTAGTACCGTATTTTTTTTCTCCGTCTCAAAAGCCTGATGCCTATCAGCAATGCCACGGGAGTGATCAGCAGGAGATACCAGTAACCCCTGCAAAAATCACTCATATACAACAGTATCCTTGTCGGCAACGGGAGCGCCAGCCCCATATTCCTGAATATCTCCATCACCTTCGGCAAAACGTATACAAGCCAGAATAATAAGGCGCCCATCGTTGAGACGATTGCAAAGACGGGATAGATGAGAGCCCTCTTTATAGAAGAGGACAAGTCCTCCATCTTCTCCAGGTGTGTCGCCACATCCAGGAAACTTCTTTCAAGATTGCCTGTCTCCTCCCCTACCCTGCTGAGCCGGACAAAGATGTCAGGGAAGACATTCCCGCCGGCGGCATCAGAAAAACTGGAACCAAATTCAATCTTTCTTCGCATGGTATGGATGACCTGCTGAAAGTGCCTGTTCTCCAGACCATCGGCTATATCTGAAAGGGCTTTCAGGATCGGGATTCCGGACCTCAGCATGACAGAGAGATTTTTGGCAAACTCTATGATCTCCGTACGCTTGATGCTCCTTGCGAAAGCCCATTTCCGGATACAGGAATTGTAGCCGCTTAATTTCCTGAGCGTAATCACATAGAACCCGGAGGAGGCGATCGTATCGCGCACGGTCTCGGCGTCACTCCCCTCCATCGCCCCCTTGATCAGGGCCCCCTCATGATTCACTGCGGTATAGGAAAAAAATGGCATTATCCAACAACCCTCAGTACCTCTTCGAACGTCGTTATCCCTTCCATGGCCTTCTTTACCCCGTTTTCCCGCATGGTCTTCATGCCATCCCGCAAAGCGGCATCCCGGATAGCATTAACGGCGCCGCCGGCATACACCAGATATTTAATCTCCTCTGTGACGATCAGTATCTCTCCGATCACAGTCCTCCCGATATAACCCGTATGATTGCACACCTGGCAGCCTTCTCCTTTGAATGTAGTCATTGTTTCCCCTTCAGCCTCGGGGAAGCCCATATCCGTCAGTTCGCCGGGGGCATAGAGATGCTCTTTTCTGCAATTTCCGCAAATCTTCCGGATAAGCCTCTGGGCAACCACGGCAAGAAGGGCTGATGACAACAGAAACCGGTCAACATTCAGGTCAATGAGCCGCGGGATCACCGTCGCAGAGTCATTGGTATGGATTGTACTCAGCACCAGGTGCCCGGTGATCGAGGCCCTGATGGCAATCCTTGCGGTCTCCTCATCCCTGATCTCTCCGATGAGCATGGCATCCGGGTCCTGCCTCATGAAATTCTTCCCTGCCAGGGCAAAGTCATAGCCTGATTTGGCGGATACCTGCGTTTGCTTGACCATGCTCAGTTTGTACTCAACCGGGTCCTCAACGGTCAGCACATTCTTCTCGATGATATTGATCTCACGAAGCGCAGAATAGAGAGTGGTTGTTTTACCACTGCCCGTAGGGCCGGCGACCATGATCATGCCGTAGGGCTTTGAGAAAAGCTGTTTGAGCCTCTTCGTGTCCTGCTCGTCAAAGCCAAGCCCTACCATACTCAGGAGGGCCCTCGACCCGCTCAGGACCCTCATGACCAGATTCTCGCCATAAATGGTAGGCACCAGGGAAACACGTATCTCATAGACCTTGTTCATGAGAGGAAAGCTGAAGGACCCTCCCTGCGGCAGCCTCTGCTCTGCAATATCAAGGCTTGACAGAATCTTGATCCTCGAGATCACTCCGCTGTGAACGGCCTTTGGAAGGCAGTATACATACTGCAGTACGCCGTCCACCCGGCAGAAGATATCCAGGGTTTCCTGTTCCGGTGTAATATGGATGTCAGAGGCATTTCTCCTGATCCCGTCCATGATAAGAAATTCTGTCAGAGAGGATATCATGGTCCCGGAGACTGTTGTGCCTTTTTTCAGATCGTTAATAATGGCTTCGATGCTCTGATGTATCGGGTTCTTCAGAAAAAAGTAGGCCTTTTCCAGCATCTCATAGAAGGTTTCCGAATCGACCATGTAGACCTTCGGCGCTTTTCCGCTGAGACGGGTGGCAACGTCGATCGCATGAATATTGTTAGGATTGGTCATCCCGATGCTTAATACGCCATCCCGGATGTCTAATGGAAAAAAGCCGGTGGCCTCAGCCGTCTCGCGGGGGACCAGTTTCAGGGCCTCATCGGATATGGCATGGCGGCTTAAATCAATGAATTCGATCCCGGCCTGATCGGCAAGCACCTGACCCATCTCCATGGAGGAGACAAACCCAAGTTTTGTCAATGTTTCTCCAAGGAGGGTTCCTGTGATGGCCTGTTTTGCTATGGCCACCATTAACTGCTCCTTGCTAAGGAGCCCCCTGGAAATCAATAAGTCGCCAAGCCGCAGTGTCGCCATTTTCTGTATTTCCTTCGCGCCTGTAGCGCTGATTGCCTGTTTATTTCAGAACGTCTATATTGGTTCTGAAACAATGACCGGCCTCAGCATGATTATCAGTTCGGTCTTCTCAGTGCTCCTGTCCCTGTTTTTGAAAAGATACCCGATCAGAGGAATTTGGGCGAGAAAAGGGACGTTCTTGTCTTCAAGCCTCTCCTTATTCTGCATCAGGCCTCCGATGATGACCATCTGACCATCTTTGACTTGTACTGTCGTGCTCAGTTCCCTCAGGTCTACCGTAGGCAGAGAAAGTTCGACAGCATTACTTCCCGAGGACCCGATGGTTTTGCTGTCAAGCCTGACCAGGTCCGTAATAATGGGTGAAATGGTCATGGATATATTATTGTCATTCGCATCATTGATGTATGGGACAATGCCAAAAATAACCCCCGAAAGCACACTGCTCGTTTCTACAGAGTATGTCACCGTCGGCACCGAAGTTGACGTCCCGGTGGATGTGGTTTCTACTTTGGATATGAAGTCCACTTTTCTCCCGACGCTCAGGAATGCCGTCTGGCCATTCATGATATTCACCCTCGGGTTAGAAAGGACATTGATATTGCCCTGCTGCTGCAAGGCCCGCATCAGAGAGGTAAAATCACCCCCGGTCATAGAAATGTTGAAGTTCGGGAGGGAGTTCAGTGCATTGGTAAACCCGGTCGTCCCGGCGCCAAGAGTGCCTACGGTGTCCCATCCCCTTCCCAGAAAGCTCCAGTCGACCCCGTACTGAAGACTGTCAATCAATTGCACCTCAATAATACGGGCCTCGACCAGGACCTGTCTTCTGAGGGTCTTTTTGAGAGTATTTATATAGTTTTCAACCGTGATGAGATCTTTTTTTGACGCCGTCACCACGATCGTCCCGGTCATCCTGTTGATGCTGAAGCCAGGACTCCACTGGGATGAACCGGCCTGGGACGGCTGCGAATTTGGCTGGACATGGAGCATCACTGCAATACTCTTCTCAATGGAGTCCCAGAATTTAAAAGAATCCTTGTCGGACTCCACCTTCTGGGTAATATTCCCGCTGACCCCGGCGGAACCGCTTTTTGTGTTGCCAAGCATATCGCCCCCCACCGTGACAGAATAGTCCTGGATCACGGAAGGTTGTCCGAATTCAAATATCTTCGTGTCCATCACTTTTATGGTGAGGATATTGTTCCGGATCGTATAGAAATAATCCACGGAAGAGAGTACGGTATCAAGCACATCCTGAATGTTCATGTTCTTGAGTGTCATGGTGACCGGGACCTCCGGATCTACCCCTTTTTCAATGACCAGGTTCAGAAATGCAGATTCCGCTATTGTGTAGAGGACATCCCGGAGGGGAGTGTTCCTGGCCGATATGGATATGGCTCTGCTTTCCAAAGGTGACAATGCCTCGGAGGAGGGGAGAAACCCGATCTTGCGGGGCGGTTCAACCCTTGGCTGGACCATGAATTCTTCAGAAACACCGCTGTCTGCCTCAACAGCGCTGGCAGGCTGTGTTCTTCCGGCGTATCTGCCGGAAGTGCATGACGATGTCAAAGAAGATGCTAAAAGCGCAATAAGCACGGTTTGAAGCGTGGGGCTAAAAAGCCTTTTCATTTTTCTTCCTCCATATATATCCACCTCAATATCTTATTCCCAACCAACACCCTGTTCTGTTCTATCTTCCTGACAGTGATGCTTCCAAAGGAATCCCCATCGTGCATTACGTGGTCATCCACGATGGCAATACTGCGCTTGTCATTCAAAACTACAAACGTGAGCCTTGGATTTTTTTGAGGATCCTCGTTATCCTGTCCCGGAGAGGCTTTCTCTTTACGATCAGTCTGATCCGTGGCGGCCACGTGGGACTTCGGGCCTGCATCCTGTTTTTGCGCAGCGCTGCTCAGAGGAATTTCTCTCCTGACTGCAGAATGCGCCTCCTCCCCGTTGGTCTCAGGATAGAAAAAATTCACGGATCTTAAAGAGACGTTTTTTGTGACAGGATCCGGCTGCATTATCCCCATCTCTGACTTATCAGGGAAAAATTGAAGCATTCTGCGCTCAGCCGGCCTGAGGACAAACCGTTCGAGATCGATCCGGCTGACCGCAAACAGGACTGCCATGATTAATAAAAGGGGAAGCACGGCCAATATCTTTAATCGTGCATCCATCATCGTGAAGCCCTCCGGTCCGGGATCTCCTTAATCCTTTCTGACGGTATCCTGAATGATCCCTCGATTCTCCAGATGCTCTCATAGGTCCCTTCGCTCCTCTTGACACCCACATTCTGGGTCTTAAAATAGGGAAATCTCAGCCCCTGCAGATGCCCCATGACATTCAGGGCCTTCTCATATTGATCAACGCCAAATTCCAGGACAACCGGGAGCACGGTCTCTCCATTCTCGTCCAGAAAATTTCCGACCGTGATATTCGCCGTTTTCACAGAGTCTCGCGTTGCTTCGAGGGCAAGAAGGAGTATTTCCCGGTGGCTTCTGGAAGAATAATCTGTCGGAAGCAGACGGATGGCCACAGACTGTTTTTCCCGCATCACCCTGATCACATGTTCCATTTTAAGAACATTCATCCGTATGACCTCCAGGTCGGCTGTAGCCTTCAAGAGGTTGTACTTATACTTACTGACCAGTAAAAGAGTACCGAGGGCCGCACAGAGCAAGAGACCAGCAATCAGATGATAATAGATTCCCTTTCTGAGATCTATGGTAACATTCACCTGTAATCCGCCTCCACCGATAATTTCCTGTCTTTAAGTTCAAAAATGTTCTTTGTAACTGTTAAACCCTTTATATCCGCAAGCGATCCCATGAATTTCTCATAGGCTGTTCCGGCCTCTGCATAATTCTCAGATACGGCGGTTCCTTCAATCCGGCTATGCAGTACTCCTTCACTGGAAGAGACCTCGATGGTGTCGAGTCTGATCCTTTCTTCCTTTAAACGCGTAAAGGTCTTGAGGAAATCCAGGATGCCTGGAGTCTCCAGGGAACTCTCAAAGGAAGTGATGAGGGACCTGTAGTCATTAAACCGGGACATCTCTCTTTCATAGGATGAGAGCACGCTGTCGATATCCGGAAGATCCTTTACAGAATTCTGAAACTCCTCTCTTACCGGAAGAGTACTTTTGTAGACTATTGCTGTATAAAAGACCGACAGGACAAACAGACAGAGAAGTGTTGCGGTGGAATATCTGAGAAGGGAGATCGTAAATTTTACATTCTTGAAATCACGGGGCGTAATGTCGCACTCATCACCGGCATAAAGGGCAGACAGGGCAGTCATATTGTCCAGGATCGCCCTGTTAGCCCCCTGGATGTCCGGAGGGGGAACAAGGCAGACGACAGGCACGGAAGGATTGAGGGTCACATTAAAATTCAGGCCCAGATTCCCCGTCAGAACAATGAATGCTGGATTTATTCTCAGGGTCTGCCTGCAATAATTGACGGTCATTTCAATATTCCGCATGTCAAAGTCTGTCATGTCCGCTTCCATCGAATTGGCTTCCCTGACAAACACTATTTTCCTGTCATGGATCAAAGAAAGGTTTTTGTTCATGCCGGCCCCGGAGACACACAGGGCATATTTCCCATCTGTCCTGATCATTGAGGAGAGAGAGAAGACATCCGGATAGACCGCCTTTACCGACTTTCCCATATCTGTGAACCGGTTGATCAGATTCAGCAGTTCGCTATTCTCTACGGCAATGACAAATATTTCGAGGGTCTTTCTGTTTTCAATGATCTTTTCTCCTGAGAGATGATAGAGATAGGAGAAGTCCCTATAGGGACATTTTTTCCGGATCTCAATTTCAATAATCTTTCCAAGATACTTTTTCTTCACCACCGGGACATGAATCGTATCCTGGTAGGCTTGCCTGAAATTGCTGACAACGATAAATTCCTTTGTCTTATCCCTTTTCAAAAAATCCTCGAACTGC
>Ga0209641_10004897_pt1 | contig 11005 bp, 12 predicted proteins | sample RifCSP16_1_FD_184022 | JGI IMG/M metagenome (GOLD analysis project Ga0209641, IMG submission 184022) | Soil microbial communities from Rifle, Colorado - Rifle CSP2_sed 16_1 (SPAdes) (version 2) | ecosystem: Environmental > Terrestrial > Deep subsurface > Rock core/Sediment | place: Rifle...
TCGGCTTGCCCGGCTGGACCGCCACGAGCCCGCGCTCCACGAGCTCCTCGAGCGCGTAGTAGATCTTCGAATCGGGGATGCCCGTCTTCGTCACGAGGTCCCCCGCGGAGCCCTCCGGGAGGCGCACGAGGGCGCACAACGCGTCGGCGGCGTACCCGGTGAGCCCCAGGTCCCGTAACGTGGCGGCGATCTCGCCGCTCCTAGCCGTGACCGCTTCTTCCAAGAGCACGTTCGCCCGCGCTTTCACTTCCGACATCTCAGTAGCCAAGGGAAGGGAGACTACTTAAACTTGTCTACTACTATTCTGTAGTAGATAACATGGCGGCGAACGAAGGGGAACTTCGCGACTTGGTACGGGAGCGATACGCGAAGGCAGTTACGGAGTCGGCGCGCGAACCTCTGGGCTGCTGCGATGCCGGATACTCGATGGAGGAGCTTTCGCGGATCCCGGGCGGCTCCTTCCTCGGTCTCGGGAGCGGCAATCCCGTCCGCATGGCGGCGTTGCGCCCCGGTGAAGTCGTGGTGGACCTCGGGAGCGGCGCGGGCGTCGACGCGTTTCTGGCGGCGGAACTCGTGGGTCCCGCGGGCCGAGCGATCGGGATCGACATGACCCCGGAGATGCTCGCGAAGGCGCGCACGCTGGCCACGGAGCACGGGATCCCGAACGTGGAGTTCCGCGAGTCCCTCATCGAGCGACTGCCCCTCGCGGACGGGACCGCAGACGTCGTGGTGAGCAACTGCGTAATCAACCTGAGCCCGGACAAGGCCGCGGTCTTCCGCGAGGCGTTCCGCGTGCTGACGCCCGGCGGGCGGCTCGTGGTCTCGGACCTCGTGAAGGAGCGCGCGTTCGAACTTGCGGACGTGTGCGGGTGCGTCGGGGGCGCGATGGTCCGCGCGGAATACCTCGAGGCGATCCGCGGCGCGGGGTTCCGGGAGCTTGTGGTCCTAGAGGATCGCGCGTGGCCCTCGGGAGATGTCGGCCTTCCCGCCTCGTCAATCACAATCCGAGCGTACAAATCGAAGGAGGTGAAACCATGATGTCCCTGAATCTGGTGCAGGCCCTCGCAACCGCCAAAGCTCGCGAGTTCTGCTGTGGCGGCACGCCATGCTGCGCTGCGTCGCGGCGGTCGGAGTTCCGCGGAAAGTGAGGCTCGCCTAAGTTTAAGGGGGCCTCGCCGTTCCGGCGGGCCATGGCGAAGGCGAAGAGGTTCAACCCGCGCTCCGTCGGTGTGTCGATCCCGCGAACGGTCCCCGTGAAGTACCACCGGTTCACGGACTTCTTCAAGGGGTTCGAGAACGTCGAGGCCGTGCAGAAGATCTTCGGGCCAAAGACGGCGCAGGCCCTGCGGACGGTCGAGATCGAGTTCTTCTCCTCGCGCTGGGGCTACATGGGCGTCTCCGACAAGGACGGGCACCTCCTCGTGTCCGCGCACTACCTAAAGACGGGCAACCCTCGGGACATCTACCTCGACGTCGTCCACGAGCTCGTGCACGTGAAGCAGCACTGGGACGGCCGGCCGCTGTTCCACAACCGGTGGACGTACGAGAACCGCCCGACGGAGCTCGAGGCGTACCGCACGTGCATCGCGGAGGGCCGCCGGCTGGGGATGACGGACAAGGACATCATGGAGTACCTGAAGGTCATGTGGCTCGACGACAAGGAGTGGCGGAAGCTCGCGAGGAACCTCGGGCTCAAGCCACCGCCGCCAAAGAAGAAGCGGTAGGGCCATAAGGCCCGCACCCCTTCGCACGACCGTGGACCTGCGGCGTCCGGTGCCGTTCGCCCTCCTCACGCTCGCGGCGTTCCTCGTGAGCCGATGGCTGGGCATCGGGCTCCACGAGGTCGTCGGCCACGGCCTCTTTGCGATCCTCGCGGGCGGTTCCTTCTACGGGGTGTACGTCTCGCCTGTGACGGGGTTCACGCTCCTGCACTTGCCCCCGGGGACCGCCGACGCGACCCGCATCCTCGTGGTCCTCGCGGGCATCCTCGTGGAGATCCTCCTCGGCCTCGTCGTCTTCCGTTTGTACCCGCGGGCCCGCACGTTCGCCGGCCGCCTCTTCGTCCTCGCGCTGCTCGAGATCCTCCTCGTGTATTCCTTCGCGTACCTCGCCCTCGGCGTGTTCGGAGCCTCGGGGGGCGACCCGTACCAGGTCGTCCGGACTGTCGGCGCGCCCCACCTGGGCGTCGCGCTCTTCGCCGTCGGCATCCTCTGGGCAGTGTCGATCGGGTACGCAATCAGCGTGGAGGTGCTCCGGCTCGTGGCGCCGACCCTGTCCCTGCGCCGCCAGCTCGCGTACGTCGTCCTGTTCTGGACCGTGCCCCTCCCCGTGGCGGCGATCCCGAACGCCGTCGGAGCCCTCGTCGCACCGGTCTCCCTCATCACGTACGTCCTGCTCCTTGTCATGATCGGCGCCGGGCTCGTCTTCGCGGGCATCCGACTGTCGAAGGAAGAGCAGGGACTGCCGCGCATGGATCGCGCCTCGGGCCGCGTGGCCCCGCTGGCGGTCGCGGCGCTCCTCGTCCTCCCTGCGTGGTTCGCATTCGGCCTCTCCTCCGAGTCCGCGGAACGCCTCCTGCTGGCGGAACCTCCGCTGGCGGCGGAGGGCGACCTCGCGAACCCGGTGGCCGTCAACGTGCGCGTGAACCTCACGAGCTCGGAGGACGTCGTGCTGGAGTTCCGGATGAAGGGCGTGCCCAACCCGCGGTCCCCGCTCGAGCGCCAGGCGTGGGCGACCTTCGAGGACCGCGCGGACTTCTCGTTCTGGACCCCCGCCGCCGGGCTTTATGCGAAGGTCATGATGAACGCGACGTTCTGGAACGCCACGGGACAGGAGATCGACCGCACGGGGACGGTGTGGTTCGACGGAGAGGAACGAACGAACCCCCGCCTCCTCACGTTCCAACCAGAGCGCCCGGAGGACGAGCCGCGCTTCCTTAACGTGACGCAGAGCGGGACGCGCACGTTCCTCACGCTCACGGTCCGCGAGCCGTTCCGAAACCTTCCCGTGGAGTGCCCGGGCTGCTTCCTCGACGAGCTCAACCTCACATGGCCCGCGTCCGGCCCATCCGGCATCTCCTACGTCTTCGTCAACGTGACGGCCCAAGGCGGCAACCCGGACGAGCTCGTCGCCCCAAGCCTCCGATACGCGAGGTACCGCGCGAGCACGTTCGAGGATTCCCCGGACCTGTGGCGACTCGTCCTCGAGATCGTGTGATCACTGGTTGAGCGTCTCGACGCGCTCGTAGTTCTTCTTCAGGTGCCGGATGAGGAGGTCGCGGTTCCGCCGCAGGTGGCTCTCGAACCACGCCTTGACGACGTCGGCGAACACCTTGTGGACCTGGTCCATGTCGACGCGGTCCACGGAGGCGTCGAGCAGCGTGTGGATGGACCAGATGCGCTTCCAGCCCGAGTACTTGTAGTAGTGCTCCCCCTCGCAGTACTCGAACGTGATCCGGAGCCTCGGCTTCCCGTCCACCTCCACGTACACGAGCTTGAGGGAGTCGCCGACGCGGCCCTGGTCCGGCGTGCGGTCCGTGAGGCTGATCGCCGTCACGGCCGCCAGGTTGAACTGCTCCCGCCAGTGCCACGTGCCGTCGGGGAACGTGTCCTCGAAGATCGCCCACCGGTCGTAGTTCGGCTCGAGGGTGAGGTGGACGTTCGCCGTCGCGAAGCGCTTCCAGATCTTCCACGCGTCCTCGATGAGGATCCGGTTCATCTCCGCGCGCTTCGACGTCTGCTGGCCGACGTCCTGCAGGATCTCCGCGGTCTGCTTTTGGAGCTCCGCGTCGAGGGAGTCGAACCAATCGCTCCCCTTAGTCCCTCGCTTTGACATGGCGACCACGCGCGCCGAATAGGGTGTGGTGTTAAATAGGTTCCCTTCAGAGTTTCTATGGAGTGGAGCCGCGGGTCAGCGACCCTCGTCCGCGGCCATTTTGGCGGCGATTCTCGACCGCAGTTTCTCGCTGATCACCGCGCCGTCTGCCTTCCCGCGGAGCTGCCCCATCGCGACGCCCATGAGGGCGGGCAGCGCCCGTTCCCCGCGTTCGCGGACCATCGGCGCGTGCGCCGTCAGAATCGCGTCGAGGGCCGCGTCGAGTTCCGCCTCCGTCATCGACGCCAGCCCTGTCGCCTTGGCGGCGGTCCCCGCGTCCGTCCGGTCCCGCGCCATCGAGCGCAGGAGGCCCGGGATCGCCTCCTTCGCGAACGCGCCGTTCGCGAGCATGCGGAAGAGCTCGCGCAGGTGCTCGAGGGGGATCGCGTCGACGTCGATGCCTTCGCGTCGGATCTCCGTGAAGTGGTACGTGAGGGCGTTGGCGGCGACCTGCGGCTCCCCGGACTCTCGGACGATCGCTTCGAGAGCGTCGTCCAAGCCATCCTCGATGAGTTGCCCGGCCTGCTGGCGGGGCAGCTTGTGCGTCGCGACGATCCGCTCGAGGCGCACCTCGGGCATCTCGGGGAGGTGGGCGCGGAGACGGTCGAGCCTCTCTTGCGTGATGCGGATCGGCGGCACGTCCGTCTCCGGGTACATGCGCGCGCGCCCGGGCAGCGGTCGCGAGTAGACGGTGGCCCCGTCCACGCGAGGATCCCGAGTCTCGGGGGGGACTCCGTGGAGGGCCTCCGCCGCACGGTTTGCGACCTCGTGGAGCGCGAGCCGTCCCCGCCGCTCGTCCGTCGCGACGAGGACGAACGCGTCCTGCGGACCCGCCGCCAAACGCTCGGCGACCGTGGCGACCTCCTCGGCGGTAACGCCCATCCCAGGCAGTTCATCCGAGTGGAGGATGCCGCCAACGCCCGCGACCCGCGCGCGCGCCGCCAACTCGGGCCCGAGCTTCCCCTTGAGGAGTCCCGCGAATCCCGCCAGAGGAGTGGTGAGCGCCTTGCCGCCGGAGGCGATCGCGGCCGCGACGACCTTCGACTTCGTGGCGGCGAACACCATCGTGACGTCGTGGACCGTGCCCTCGGGTTTTCGCGCCCCGCGCGTGGACAGCTCTTCTGCGACCTCGATGAGCATCCGTTGCCGTTCGATCTCGCGCTCCACGAACGTCGAGATCATCCGCAGTTCCTGGACGCCCTTCGTCTCCGTCCGCGCGCCACCCGCGATGCTGACGTTCACGTCCTCGCGGATCGTCCCGATCCCGCGCTTCACCCCACGGGTCGTCCGGAGGAGGGTGCCGATGCGGAGCGCCACCTTGGCGGCCTCGTCGGGCGCCTCGATGTTCGGGGTCGTGCTCACCTCGACGAGCGGGATGCCAAGCCGGTCCAGGCGGTAGACGACCTCTCCGTCGCGTTCCTCGACCTTCCGCGCCGCATCCTCCTCCAGGAGAATCGAGGGTACGCCGTAGCGCTTGCCGTCGAGCTCGAACCACCCGTCCATCGCGACGAGGGCGCTCCGCTGGAAGCCCGTCGTGTTCGACCCGTCGATCACGATCTTCCGCATGAAGTGGATTTCGTCGAAGATCCGGGCATTCACCATCAGGGCGAACGTGAGCGCGACGTCGAGCGCGTCCTCGTTGCACGGGTGGGGCGGCTCCTCGTCCGCCTCGACGAGGCACGTGTTCGTCGTGGCCTGGTAGACAAACGCGAGGTTGCGCTTTGCCTCCTCGATCGCGGCCGCGTCGACCTCGCCGAGCTCGGACTGCGTGGGCCGGAGGCGGCGGCGGAATTCGTGGCGCACTTCCTCCGACAGCTCGGACCGGTCCGAGCAGAACAGCTTGAGGGTGTCGAGCTGCTGGTGGACCTCGAGGCCGCATTTCAGGCCGAGGGCATGATAGTCCATCCAGCGAGGGATGTTTCCGCCGCCAAAGAACTTTCCCGTGCGTAGAAGAGGCTAGGCCTTTTTCATCCTCAGGTACGTTTCGAGTGCATCGAGTTTTATCTGCACCCTCACACCTTCTCGGTGCACGCGGAAACCGAGCCGTTTGTTGATCGACAGCATGGCCTCATTCGTTGTGGCATTCCCCGTCGTCACGATTCGGAGCTGAGGAAGGTCTCTGCGCACGCGAAGGAGCATGGCCGCCTTCACCCACTTCCCGAGCCCCCGGCCCCGGTATCTCTGTCGCACCCCGGTCATCCACTGATGGATGATGGGGCCATCGGAAGGTAGGTAGCCCATCTGCGTGAGTCCGGAGACATCCCCCTCCGACTCTTCCGCCATCGCGGTGATAACCGTACCGCCGACGCTCAGGAACGAGTCCGTGCGCTTCCGCACGGTCTCGGGCGTGAAGATGAAGTCCGACCGCTCAATCTCCCCGAACGGCTGCTGATTGAAGACTTCCGTGAGCGCCGTGGAGAAGGGAACGAGGATGTCGTCGTCGATGCGGCCCACGCACCATCGGAGGGACGTTTTCGGGTTGCGCGAGACGCCCTCCGCGACCCACGATTCGAGCATCGGCCAATCGACTTGGTCGAGGTACAGCCGGTTTTCGAGCCCTCGCTGTGCAACTTGCGCCCCGATCGCGTGGATGAACGCTTTGCCGTCGTCCTCCTCTGAGGATCCTTGAATGGTTGCTCTGTGGTGCTCGCGGGCGAGTTCCGCTACCTTCGCGAGCATTGTGCGCCCGATGCCCTTTCGCCTGTTCGGCGTCAGGACGGACACACCGACCCAGGCGATATGTTCGTTCCCCTTGTAGCTGGGCGAGTCCGGACGGATCGTCTCGAAGAAGAGCGAACTCACGAGGATATCCGGTCGCGACGGGTCGAACCCAACGAAGCGGATCTCCTCGGAATCTGGGTCGCCGCGCTTTAGCATCTCTTCCCTCGTCGCGTCGTCGGTTAGCGGGTCGTCCGGATTGGCCTCCCGGTGCCTCTCCCTGAAGTAGGTGTGGAACCGATTCCACTCATCTTGGGAGGCCAGCTTCGGGTCGAAGCGGACGAGGTTCACGGGCACGGTCGCGCCCACCTGCATCCGGGGATGTAAGGGCTGCGTCTCGTTGTGTGGTTCACTTCGGCGGGTGGCGGTACCACTTCTCCTTCGCGTACACGGACTCGAGTTCTCCCTCCCGGAACTTGCGCCGCGTCTCCTTCTCCTTCAGGAGCCACGAGAACAGCCGGGCGGCCGCGCCATACGGTTTGTACGCGATTGCGTACCTCTTCGCGTCCGCAAGGACGTCGACCCACACCTTGTCTGCGAGCTTGTGACGGACCCACAAGGCCTCCTCGAACGTGACCTCCTCGTACCGCTTCCACCGGGCGCCGTCCTTCGTCACCCAGCCGTCGTCGAGGTGCAGGATCCGCCGGTCTGTGAGGTACACCCACCCCGTCCGCCGCGGGAGCACGACCTTCTTCAGGATGCCCTTCGCGTAGAACACGTACGCGAGCTGGCGGAAGCCGATGACCTTCTCCTTCCCCGTGATGACAGGGACGCTCGCGTCGTTGCAGAACTCCCCCACCTTGCCGAGCCGCTCGAGCTTCATCCCGCGGACCGCAGAGGGGTCCCGCGATTAAACCTTGACGTACGTCCACGCCTCGACGTGGGATGTGCCCACCTCGATGTGCACGGCAATGCGGCGGTACAGGCCGAGGTCCACGCCCTCGAACTTGTCGAAGCGATCGACCTCCCCCTCGCTCAGCCCCTCGAGCACCCTCCCCGCGATCTGGGCCGCCGGGTCCGGCTCCGCGACGACCCAGGGCCCCTTCTCGTGGGCGGCGCGCCGGAAGCCCCGCAACACGGCCACGCGGGACCGGGGCATGCGCCCGAGCACGGATCGTATCGCGGCATCGTCGATGAGGGTGCCATAGACGAACAGGTTCGACATTCAGAACACGTATTCGTCCATCGTGATCGTCGGGTTGATCTCGCCGGCGAGGTTCGTCATCATGAGTTCGCGGATCTCGTCGGGGTCCTTTGTGTGCCCGAGCACCCACATGAGCTTCACGAGGGCGACCTCGGGGAGCATGTCCTCGCCCGGGATCACGCCCGCCGCCAGGAGGTCGCGCCCCTTGTCGTACACGCGGAGGCCGACGCGCCCGTTGAGGCACTGCGTGGTCATTACGACCGCCCTCCCGTCGCGCACCGCCTTTCGGATTGGCGGCACGAGTTCGTCGCTCACGTGTCCGAGGCCCGTGCCCGCGATCACGATGCCGTGCGCGTCGTGGGTCTGAGCCTCGAACCGTCGGGCGGTGAGTCCCGGATGGAAGGTGACGAGGGCGACGTCCGGGTCCATCCCGATCTCCGCGACCGTGGAGCCCTTGCCGCGCGGCTCCGTGGGAGCGCTCCACGTCACCCGCCCGTCCGCGTGAACGAGCCCGAGCGGCCTCTCGTTGATCGCCTTGAACGCGTCTCGTCGGGAGGCGTGCATCTTCCGGATCTTCGTCCCCCTCAGGATCGCGCACGCGGTGTCCCCGGTCTCGTGGTGGAGGCAGGAGACGACCTCGCCGAGGTCCTCCGCCGCCAATCGCGCGGCGCACAGGAGATTGAACGCGGCGTCGCTGCTCGGCCGGTCCGACGACCGCTGGCTGCCGACGAGGATCACGGGTCCGGTCAGGCCGCGGAGCATGAACGCAAGCGCGGCGCTCGTGAAGTGCAGCGTGTCCGTGCCGTGCGGGATGATCACGGCGTCCGCCCCGCCGTTGAGCTCCCTCGCGGCCTCCACCGCCAATTCCTGCCACTCCTTCGCCGTTAGGTTCTCGCTGAACACGCTGTAGATCATCCGAGCCCGCACGTTGCACGCCTCGAGGATCTCCGGCACGGAGAACACGAGGTCCTCCGCGGTCACCGCGGGGTGCACGGCGCCCGTCCGGTAGTCCACGTACGAGGCGATCGTCCCGCCAGTCCCGAGGATGGCCGCGAGCGGCTTCCCGGCCTTTGGCGGTGGGAGGACGCGCGTTGGAACAGAAGCATTCGTCCGCTTCAGGAGTTCGATCGCGGAAATCTCGGCGGTGGGGATCCCGACGTTGTACCCGGTGTCGAGCTTCAAGACGAGGATGTCCGGACCGGAGAACTCCGTGTGGGGCATCACGACGCCCTCGTACGTCCGCTCCCCAGAGACCCTGACGTGGTCCCCCAGGGAGGCTTTGGCGGCGTCGAGCTTCTCCCTCACCGGCTCCGGGTACTCGACCACGGCCGCGCATCGGCCTGCGGGACTTGACCCTTTCCCCCCGACGGGCGGCGGTTGGGAAAAGGGATATCTACCGGGCGCCTCGTGGCGCACCAGGGTCAGGGGCCGGGGACATGCTGCGGAAGCGACTAGGGCTGGAACTCGTGCTCGTCGGCCTCGTCATCGCCCTCGGGGCCGTGACGTGGGACCTGAGCTACGTGCTCGGGCAGCCCGTCGAACACCACCAAGGCGAGGAGGCTGCCGTCTTCGCCCACAACACGATCGCTACGATCGTCGTCATCGCGGGGGTGGTGCTCGCCGCGTTCGGCGCGCGGATGCTCCTCCTCGGGAAACCCGCCAGCCGGCAGGCCTACGCCCTGTTTGCCGCCTCCTCCCTCATGCTCGCGGACGGCATCCTGCACTTCTACGTCGTGAGTGAACACCTCTCGATCCTTTCCTTCGCCGTGTTCTTCGTCGTGGCGGGTGCGGTTCAGCTCGTCCTAGGCTTCGGCCTCTTCCGCGCGAAACCGCTCGTCTATCTGTTCTCCGTGCTCGTCCTCATCGGGCTCGTCGTCGTGTTCTTCGTCACGCGCGTGGTCCCGCCGCCGGGCGTTACGGAGCCGGAGCAGTTCGAGGCGGTGGGCGTCGTTTCCAAGCTCCTTGAGTTCGGCGCGCTGGGCGCCCTCGGATACCTCATGTACCGCTGGCGATCGGTCGCGCGGCAAGCGGAATCCATGTCAACGGGCGCACCGCAGAAGTGAAACCCCCGTCCGGCGATGCCGCTGGTGTGCGGCGGGCGCGCGACGTGCTGAATGAGCTTCGCTGGCGGGAGGGGCGGAATCTCGCACAGGCGATCGTCTGGGTTCAAGGTCGGAGGGCAGACGACGTCAAGGCAATCCGCGGAGAACAGATCGTGGACCTTGGGCGTTGGTACTTCTCCACCGCAACCTCCACAATTCCGTACCACAAAGTCGTGCGGATCGAGCGCGAGGACGAAGTCCTGTTCGAACGGGCCGTTCCCCGTGGAAATCTTTGATAGGAAGTTATACCTGCTAGAGTTCTCTACCAGAGCTCGTGGCGACAACCAGCGTCAGGCTTTCCGAAACCGCCAAGGAGAAGCTGGACCGATTGCAGGCCAGACTCACGCTCCTCGGCCACAGGCTCACCAACGAGCAGATCCTTGAATTGATAATCGAAACCGCTTCGGAGCGGCCCGGAGACCTTGTCGGACGCGCGGACGGAGTACTCCGTCCGCTTCCGGAGGAGGAGATTGAGAGGATTATCAAGGATCTCGTAGAGGACTGGGGGATTCCCACGTCCTGGAGGGATATCGACCGCGCGGTCTATGGTGGCGGTCGACGATGAGCCTGCGAGATGTGGACCATCCGCGCCTCTCCTAGCCGATTGTTCGCGTGCCGTTCATCTCTTAACGTTTAACTACGGGCTGCCCGTCTCGACCGCCCGTGCAATCGATCCGGCGAACCGTCGCCGTGCTTTCGGGCACCGTTTTCCTCGTGATGATTGGCATCTCGATTATCTCGCCAGCTCTCCCGCAGTACGGGCTGGCGCTCGGCGCCACGCCGTTCCTCGCGGGCGTTCTCGTGGGCGCCCTGCCCACCGCCCGCGTCCTCCTCGACCTCCCCTCCGGTGCACTCGGAGATCGGTTCGGGAGCCGCCGGATGATGATCATTGGCCTGAGCATCATCGCCGTCACCTCCGCGATCGCGGTCCATGCGTTCCACTTCGCGGTCCTCCTCTCCGTCCGGTTCGCGGAGGGCGTCGGGAGCGCGTTCTACGTCACGTCCTCCCTGGCGACGCTCGCGAAGCGCGTGCCCACGGAGCGACGCGGGCGGTACATGGGGCTCTACGTGAACGCCCTCCTCATCGGGCAGCTCGTGGGCCCTGTCGTCGGCGGGTTCGTGACCCTCGCGTGGGGCCTGCGTGCCCCCTTCGCGGTGTACGCGCTTC
>Ga0209641_10004899_pt1 | contig 11001 bp, 11 predicted proteins | sample RifCSP16_1_FD_184022 | JGI IMG/M metagenome (GOLD analysis project Ga0209641, IMG submission 184022) | Soil microbial communities from Rifle, Colorado - Rifle CSP2_sed 16_1 (SPAdes) (version 2) | ecosystem: Environmental > Terrestrial > Deep subsurface > Rock core/Sediment | place: Rifle...
TTTCCACAGGCGAGATACAACACGCTTCCACCACGATTCGGAGGGCTCATGGGCGAGACCGATCTGCTGTTCGATGAATCGAGCGACGCGCCCAACATCCCGGAAGTACTCCCGCTGACCACTCCCCACATGATCGATCGTGCCCCTCAGAGAAGACAGGGCTGTTTCGTCGTCCTGGCCTTCTCGCCAAACTCGGATGACGAAAGACTGGGTATCTTTCTCCAAGGAAGGCACTCCCGTGATTCGTCGGTCCAACCTGCCATGGACCAAGTCCAGCCAGATCGTCCTGATGTGGTATTGTCGTCAGGATGGGCGGTGGGTTGACTGATGGGCAGCGACCTCACCTGCGGTTGACTGCGAGCCGGCAATGGGGGTGCCTGAGCGCCTTCGAACCCAATGTCCCCGCGCCGTAGCCGGCTTGGTCCCGATCACAAGGACCATCAATGGCCATTCACCGGCGGCCAAGTCCGCTATGCTCGAGAAGCCTTGTGCTGCCTCCGCTGGATTCGCGGTCATCCAAGGACTAATCGATGCGCGTCTCTGAGACGCCTCGCCCGCGTCCCTGGGCGCGGCGGAGCGCGTCTCCCTGCACAAGTGCTTAGCGAATCGGACACAGGCAACCCGGAAGGTGGGCGCCTCGGCCGATGCGTGAGTCCTAACCTTGAAGACGGAACTCAGATCCCTACGAGGAAACTCCAGGGGGGGCATCCTGGGGGGATGGCGTCGGTCAGAAGGCAGAGTCCCATGCCGTGCTGTAGGAGGGCGTCCCGATGACGACCGACTCCCTCAGGGCGAGGGGTTGCCAAGGAGGACTATTGGCGAGGGGATCTACCTGGACGGAGGTCTAGTGACCGCTCCACTCGACTGAGCTCGACCCCTGCCTCTTCGAGCAAGCCTTGGATCCTCTGGACGTGGCGGAGTAGAGCTTCCCCGGGGTGCGTCGGCCCCTGCAGGTGAACCTCCAGGGTGGTGAGAGGCGGACGGTCTCCTCTGGGAGACTTCCCCGGCGTATGAAGGATGTGCCTGTACATTCGGGCGGTCTCCTCCATGGGGGAAACCCCGAATGTCTCCCGGAGGATCTGGACGCAGCGTTTGTATTGGGCCAACGCGGAGGCGCGATCTCCGGCGAGCCAGTGGAGTTTCATCATCTCCCGGTGGACCTTCTCGCGGGTGTTGTCTAGGGACAAGATCCGAGCGCCATACGCCAGGGCGCGTTCGTAACGCCCATCGCGGCCATTGAAGGTCATCAGCTTGGCCAGCGTTTCCAGATAGTGGAGGCTGAGCCGCTCTCGATCGACGAGACACCACTCGTCGAAGACCCCCTGGAGAAGGTCGCCCGTATACCAGTCGAGCGCTTGTTCAAGTTCTAGGGCCTGCTCAGCCGACAACTCATATCCGGGCACCTCGTCCAGGGCTCGAAAGGTCTCCTCGAACGCCAGGACGTCACACCAGTACTCCTCGGTTGGGTTGAACGAGACGATTTCTTCGTCAACGGTCAAGTATCCATCCGCCCTTGCACCGACTTCGGAGAAAGCACTCCGCAGGCGCCAGAGGGCGTTGCGCAAGTTCTTGCGAGATGTCTGGGTCGGACGGTCTCCCCAAAAGAGGGCCGCTAAGTTCTCCCGGTGGTGGCTCTCGTGGTGGTTCAATAGTAGGAAACAGAACAAGAGATGGGGTTGTTGAGAAGGAAACCCGACTATTGGTCGGTCCGCGTACTTTGCCCGACCCGTACCAAACATGCGCACCCTGAGCATCACTCACCCCTCTCGTTTGCCCGGAAATGACTGCCAGCGGCCTCTAGCGGCCCTGGCTCCGCGTGATGTTGGCAGTGTCAACGGCAAGCCGGCGGTCCAACTGGCAAGCAGCCATCCTTGGACACCGGTCCTCAGAGAGGCTGTTGCTCCTGCGAGTTCGTGCATTTGCGGACCTTGCTGCGATGCGGAGAAACCCGGAGAGGGGTTGCAGCGGTGTTGAGGGTGGCTTTGTGATCTCCGGTTTGGGACTATTATAGCCCGATTTGGTGAGAATTGACCTCACTTGTGCTAGAATTCGGCCAATCTCCCGATCGTGCATCGTCTCTCAATTGAAAACCCAAGAAAAGCCAGTGCGCGTCGGCGGTGTACTCCGGGGAGATGGCTCATTCCCTGCTCCGTCCCTGATCCCGGTGCGGGTGCGTTCAGACCGGATCCGTCGCCCAGATTGCGGGCGGAGCCTAAGGAACAGTGCTGATCCGCCTCTTTTTTCCCCTGCGACGCAGGGCGGGGTTTTGTCCCCTGCGGGCTCTCGGCCAGGCTTGAGGAATCCCAGTTGAGGTGAGGCTGTCCCTGGGTGAGAGCGGCCGTGCGAGGGCATGTCGAACGACCGGTCAGCCATTTCGGTCCCCATTGGCGACCGCGGAAGGATCACGACTAAGGTATCGCGACTCCCTGGAGGGTTCAATGATATACAGAGCCGGCACGGCCCCGCTTGCTTTGGTGTCGAGTTCTTTGCTTGTCGCCGTCTTGGTCTGCAATTTCCCTTCGGTTGAGCTTCCCCCGCCCGGAGGAGAGGCACCTTCGCAGCCCTCTGAATCGGTCGCCACGGCCCCAGAAGCCACGCCGACCCCCGAGTTGGTAATGCTCGATGCCTGCTCGCTCCTTAGCCAGGACGAAGTCGAGTCAATACTGGGGGGGCCGATGGAAGAACCGGATGGGTCGTCTACTGGATCATGCGGATATCGGTCCGGCACTTCGATGATTTCCATCAGTGCGGCGCAAGGAGAAGAGGCGAAGGACTTTGTTCTCCTAGGCCCGGTTCTCATCGCTTTCCTGTTGTCGGAGGACTCTGATGAAGCCAAACTGCTCGAGCAACTGCGGGTGGACGCCGCGGGATTGAGCGTCGGTGAGCTCTTTCGGAGATCCTTGCCCATCTACGAAGTGACCCCTTTGCGCTTCCAACCCCTCCCCGAGCTGGGCGATGAAGTCTACTGGTCTTGGGGTTCGATGGATCCGGAAGGATCCATCAAATCCGGGACGCTCGTGCGATTCGACGGTGATACCTATTTGAGTTGCTTGGTCTTTGCCCCCGATGAGAATACGGCGCGCCAAGCAGCAGAGCGAATGATCGCGCTCGCGGCTGAGCGACTGCCGGCGCGGTTTTCCGTCACGGAGGACGGCACGATAAAGCTCCAATACGGCAGCACGCCGGAGCCGAGTGTTGTGCCCCCGTGAAGCTGGTTACGGGTCCGTTCTATGCGCCGTGTTCTTTGACTCACGCCCGAGGGGAAACTGGCGCATCGGCTGCAGGCCGGGACCTGGAGACGTTCTTCGCAATTAGGTTCCTGCATTCTCGAATTGCGACGGGGTACGCATGCCGTTGTCGCTCGGGGAGAGCTGGCATCCGGACCGCAGGTGCGCTAGCTCTGTCCCTGATCAGACGCCTATCCACAGGCGACGCGGGTCGGAACCCGGTGAGGAGTGGGCCGAGGGCGATAAGTAGGGATCGAGTTCATGCCGTAGGCTCAAGCTTGAGGGTCTGAGCCGGGGCTCGGTCTCAGACTGTTGCCAGATACTTCCCAAACCAGTCCAGGGTGCGGGCCCAGGCGTCGGTCGCCGACTCGGCGTTATAGCGTGATCCAGTGTCGTTGTGGAATGCATGATCCACGCCGGGGTATATGACTTTCTCGTAGACCTTGCCGGCCGCCTGCATTGCGCCTTCAATCGCCGGAATGCTTTGGTTGATCCGCTCATCGTTCCCGGCGTAGATCGCCAGCACAGCCCCCTGGATCGTGCTTACCTCTGACGGATCGGGATGCGGGCCGTAGAATGGCACCGCGGCGCGCACGTCGGCCAGCCCGATTGCGACGCGCCAGGTCACACCCCCGCCGAAACAGAAGCCGACCATACCTACTCCGTCCGACAGGACATAGGCTTGGTCCTGGAGCCAGCGCCAGGCGCTGACGAAGTCTGATAGAAACTGCTCCGGTGGGGTGTTCCCCAGGATCCCCGGCACCTCAGCCGAGTCACTCACCGCGCTCGTCCCACCGATGCGCGAGAGCAGGTCGACAGCCAGGCCGATGTACCCGGCGGCGGCGAGGCGCCGCGTGACGTCCTTGATGTGCTCGGTCAACCCGCGGTTCTCGTGGCACACGAGAACCGCCGGCCGGCGTTCGGCGCCGGTTGGCCGTGCGAGGTGGCCGAGGAGCGTCGCCCCGTCGCCGGGAAACTCAATGTCCTCGGCGGCAGGCGGCTCGTTCGTGCCAGCCACGGAGGCGGTCGGCGGAGCCTCGTCGGTCGGCTGGGAGGCGGTCGGAGTAGCCGAGGTCAACGCGGTCGGGGAAGGGACGCCGAAGGTCATTGTGGAGGCCGGCGGGGTCTCGGGCGCGCAGCCTGCCAGGAGAACATTGGCAAGCGCCAGACTGCCGGTCACGCCGGCGAGAAGCTTGAGCGCCTGCCGCCGGGTCAGCAAACCCTGCTCATAGTCTTCGACGAACTCGGACAACAGATAGCCCTTAAAATTCGTCGACATGCTCCCCGTCCTTTCTGGGAGGCGCCGGCTCGCCGGCGCACCCTCCGGTTGCCAAAAGGGTGGTCTGACACCCCAACTCGGTGGCCATTATAATCGGACAACCTCGGGTGACTTTCGCCAATTGCTGTTGAATAGCTCGGCCTCGAGCGGAAGCAAAGGAGCAAGACCATGGGCTTCGCAAATAAGAGACGGACGCAGCTTATGCTCACCTTGTGGGCTGCGCTGGCACTCGCGGCTTGCGCCGCCCCGACTTCGCCGTCGCCTGATAACGGGCCTTCGCCGGACACGCCGGCGACTTCGCTGAGCACTGCGCCCTCAGCTCAATCCCCTACCGAATCGGTGGACCTTGCCGCTTCCTCGACCGCCGAAGCCGACCCAGCGCGCCCAGTCGCGCAGTTACCCGATATCGTCGAGTACCCAGTCCCGAGCGGCTCGCACCCTCATGACGTTGCCCCAGCGCCGGATGGGACAGTCTGGTACACCGCGCAGCGTGCCGGCGAGCTCGGACGTCTCGATCCCTCGACCGGTTCTACGATTCACATCCCACTTGGCCCGGGATCGGCTCCGCACGGTGTCATCGTCGGACCGGACGGCGCGCCTTGGATTACCGACAGCGGCCTCAACGCCATCGTTCGCGTCGACCCGGTGACGGAGGCGGTCACGACGTTCCCGCTGCCGCAAGGGAGCGGCTACGCCAATCTGAACACCGCCGTCTTCGATGCAAGCGGAGTGCTATGGTTCACCGGCCAATCCGGCGTGTACGGTCGACTGGATCCGGAAGAGGGGCGGGTGGAGGTCTTAGACGCGCCTCAAGGGCGCGGACCGTATGGGATCGCCGCCACACCGGAGGGTGGGGTCTACTACGCCTCGCTCGCCGGGAGCTACCTCGGCCGCATCGACCCGGAAACCAGAAGCGTGGCCGTCCTCGAGCCACCGACGTCCGGGCAGGGTGCGCGGCGGGTGTGGTCCGACTCGCAAGGGCGGTTGTGGGTCAGTGAATGGGACGCCGGTCAGTTGGCCATGTACGATCCCGCCGGCGGGACCTGGCGCGAGTGGAGGCTGCCGGGTGACGGCCCGAGCCCATACGCCGTGTATGTCGACGAGCAGGACCAGGTCTGGCTGAGTGATTTCGGATCGAATGCGCTTGTTCGCTTCGACCCCCTGTCAGAGACCTTCGAGGTCTTTTCTCTTCCGAGTGCTGGCGCGGCGGTGCGTCAGCTATTGGGCCGGCCCGGCGAAGTATGGGGCGCCGAGTCGGGAACGGATAAGCTGGTCGCTATTCGCCTTCCGCAGTAACTCAAACCGCACATGCTCGCTCATTGATGGCCGGTGCAAGGGGCGGAAAGTAGGTGGCTCGGCCGCCGTCCTCGGCGGCCTTGGTTGCCCCGCTCAGAGGACGGCGCAGGGAGCGGAGAGAAGGTTGCTCGGGCCGCCGTCCTCGGCGGCCCCGGTTGCCCTGCGCCGAGGACGGCGCAGGGCGCGGAGAGAAGGTTGCTCGGGCCGCCGTCCTCGGCGGCCTTGGTTGCCCCGCTCAGAGGACGGCGCAGGGAGCGGAGAGATGGTTGCTCAGGCCGCCGTCCTCGGCGGCCTTGGTTGCCCCGCTCAGAGGACGGCGCGGGGGGCGGCCCGAGCACTCCAAAGCTGAGGACGGCGGAGGGGAAGTCACGAAGTGAACGGTATTCTCCTTGTGAGGCAGCGTGAGGAAGGAGCCCTCTCTATTGCCCTAGCGCACTCGAACGCGCGGCTTCGGTGGGTCGGCCAGTCTAATCCTCGACTCCGGCACGGGGCTTCGGCGCACAGCCTGGATCCCGCGCCCGATCAACCCCGGCGCGAGTAGCAGCACAACCAACCCACCGAAAAGAGCGAAGAACAAGCTCCAGCTACTCGCCTCGGCCACCTCCGGCACGAGTCCCCCGGGGTTGTACCTGGCGCTGGCCGAGGCCGTCACACCAGGACTGGCCAACGTCACCGACAGCGAACGATTAACCCCGTCGCGCAGAGCCAGCGACGTGACATACGTCAAAGCGTACTCGCTGTGCAACGCACGGCCGTAGCGCTCATAAACCGACATCAAGGAGGCGCGATCGGCGGCCGACGCATAAGTCCCGCCGGCGCGCGCTGCCAGCGCGCGCAGTCCAGACACATCCAACCCCGCCATGTTCAAGCCCATCTGCGAGGGGTCACCCAGCCCGACGGTCGAGATGGAGAGGCCGGCGGGCCCGATCAGCGACGTCACTTCATTCAACGTGTGCTGGCTGCGGTTGTCCAACCCATCCGTCAACACGATGATCGCATTCCGTCCCGTCCGGGTGGAGAGGATCCCGACCCCTTCGTAGAGGGCGTCGTACATCGCCGTGTCGCCATCCGCTTTCAGTCCGTCGATGGCGTCGATGAGGGCGGCGCGATCATCGGTGAGTGGCTGGACAAGCTGGGGAGCCGTGTTGAAGCTCAACAGACCCGCGACGTCGTTGGCCCTCAGCTGATTCACATAGGCTTCTGCCGCCTCTTTGGCCGAGTCCAGCTTGCCGGCCTTGTTCATGCTTCCCGACACGTCGACAACCAGAAGTGTCGCCAGGGGCTCTCCCTCGCCGAGCGCGCGGATCTCGGCGGGCGTCACGGCCTCTCCGCTCTCGGAGAGCCGGATCAGGGATGGGTCGACAGAAACGGGCTCGCCCGTCTCGTCGGTGACTGAGACGTAGACGGTGATGCGCGGGAAGGCCGTGGCGTCGACCTGGGTGATCTGAACCTCCAGCGCCTCCTGGCGCGGTGGCATGAAGGCCGTGGTCAGGAGCAGGGAGGCAACGGTCAGCCATCGCAGATGGGGTATGCGTCTGAGATCCATCGGGTCACCGCCTCTCGTGGTAGACCAGGTCTGTGTTTCCGACACGGATCTTCGCCCGCGTGGGGATCCTGGCCTGGGATATCCGGCGATCGTTGATGAAGGTCCCGCTTGTGCTCAAGTCTTTGAGTGTGAAGTGCGTCCCTTGTCCCTGAAGGATGGCATGTTGCGGGGCAACGTCCGGATCCGGAAGGACGATGTCGGCCTTCAGGCTGTCGCTGCCCAGGATAGCGTTCGGCCCATGCAGCTTCATGAACTTGTCGAGAATGAACTCGGTCCCCTTCAGCTTGCCGCTGGCGACTTCCAACCAGGCACGCGAGAGCAACACCACGATCAATGCGATCAAGGCTCCCACAGACATCCCGAGCAGCATCAATCCGCCGGCCTTCCCGATCCGGGGCTCGCCCAGCCAGCCTCGGGCGACTTCAAGCAAGGCACCACCGATCCATCCGCCGGCGAGGCCTCCGAGTACACCTTTCCAGATTTGGCTCCGCCCGGTGACCCCTTCGGCCGCACCGATCAGCAGGCCGAACACACCCCAGCCCAGGACGCGCGCCGCTGCGCCGCCGCCACTGACCTGAAAGGCGAACTCTGCCAGAGGCAGGCCGACGGCGCCGGCGACGAACCCGAGCGCCCCGCCGAAGAAGCCGGCTCGCAAAGCATGGACCGGGTTTCGCGTCAGCAGCCCCTCGGCGATGCCGATCATCAGCCCGATGCTCAGGCCGATGAGCGCACCGACGATGAGATCGCTCAGGTAGATCAAACTCGAGAACGATAGGCCGAGGATATTGCTGAGCTGCCAGCCGATCAACCCGCCCATCGCACCGAGTACGGCATAGTAGTAGATGCGCATTCGCCGACTCATCGCCTCAACCTCCTGTGACCGCCGTCGGACTGTGTTCCGGCTGCATGTTCTCCCAATGGACGACACTCCCCTTCTTCGCGCCGATCAGCTCATTGAACCCAAAGTATCGCTGCGGATCGAGCGCGCCATCTCCGGATCGGATGAAGAAGCCCCCCTCCTGGGCGTGAGGGTCGATCACCAGCGCCACCTGCCACGGCTCCGGGAAGAAGTGTTCATGCAGCCAGGTGTCGTATGTCGAGAGGAAGACCCCCATCCGTGGGTGTGTGTGGTACCAGCCGACCATCTGCTTTCCGGGATAACGCATTTCCAGGGCATCATTCAAAGCCACCAGGCTGTCCTGAGTAAACGTGACGTAGGTGCTCCCGTGCCGGGTGTGCGGGGCCGGGAGCACGCCCTCAACGACGACGAACTTCTCGCCGCTCGCCCCATCGACGCGCCATTTCCCGGCCAGCACACCTCCCACCTCGTTCTCGAGATCGGATCCAGCCTGGGCGCACACCCGGACGAACGAGCGTTGCGTGACGAAGACAGACAGGGCGGGGCGGGATGTTTGTCCCTCGAAGGGCGAGCGCCAGCGCAAGGCGCATGCCCGCGGCATCCGCGAGGTGCGGACGCGCGGTGGATCGGCCGGGAGCAGGCGCAGGCGAGATTCACCCATGGTCGTCAAGGCGGCCGAGCCAAGCCTCCACCCGTCGTTCCCGCATTGGACTCACCCGGCGGTCACGTCAGCCGTGAGCATCAAGCGATCGCCCTCTGGCACCTCGGCCTGCTCCAGCGTTTCGTCCTCCTGGAGCTCACGCCCGAGGGCCTTGCTGTCGATCCTGTAGCTCATCGGCCGCCCGTCGGGCCCGGTCGTGGGCAGCTCCAGGCTGGTAGCCAGTTCCGGGAGAAGCTCCTTCACCTGCACATCTCCCGGGACCTCGGCTGATCGTGTCCCACCGGAAGGGAGTACGAAGTTAACCGTCTTTTCTGCCATCGCTTATTCCTCCTGTTGCGGTTTGGGTTTCGTTCTGATCCCGCTCGTGTTACCGGGGTAAACCCTATTTCAACCGTATGCGCGGCTTCTCTTTGGCCTTCGCCGGTTTGAGCTTGACGCGTTCACGGCGCAGGGGCTCTCTACGGTCCACCGGGAATACTTGCGGATGTTCTGCTCGATAGGACCGGGACCAGCGCGCGGCTTCGGGGTCCCAGGGAAACGGCGGCTGTGTCGGATCGTCGTGGAAATTCTTGTACTGGACCATCTCCGCCAGCATGATCACCAACCGGTCGAGGGAACGGCTGGCGGTCCACCAGGCGGCGTCGATGCACACGCTTCCGTTGAGGTGGTTGATGTTGGGATGCCAGATCGGCGTGAGCCACTTCATCCCCGGCCAGCGCTGCGGATACTGGTTGTGGAGGTAGATCTCGACCTTGTGCCGGTTGCCGAACTTGGGCTGGCCGCCCTTGTCGACCCCGACGATGCCTTTGCACTTGAAGGTGACGACGTAGCGTTCGGGTGGAAGACCCCGCTCGACGTTCTCCGTCTCGAAGGTAATCATGTCGCTGCGGGCGGTGAGCTCGCGCATCAACTCGTGGTCGGCCCGCAATCGGCGCATGCGCGGGCTCTGGTCCAGAGTACTGGAGCCGGCGGTGATGTCGGCGGTCAGGATCAGACGGTCGTCCTTCATGACCTCGGCCTGGCCCAAAGTCTCCTCCTCGCGGAGCTCGCGTCCCAGCGCCTTGCTGTCGAGACGATAGCCCATCGGACGGCCGTCCGGTCCGACGGTCGGCAGTTTGAGCAGCGAAGTGAGTTCCGCCAACAGGTCGCGGACGGGGACATCATCCGGCAATTCCGCCGTTCGTGCGCCTCCGTTTGGGAGAACGATCGTGACGGACAAATCAGACATCGATCCACTCCGTCTGATTGAACCCGAGGGTACCCGGGGTGAGCATCATCATCAGCTTGACCTCCATGAGCCTCGCCATGACACGGCTGAGCGCCTCACCGGTTGTAGTGGGGGACCTGGCATGTGCCTGCCACGGCCCAACAATCGGCATGGTGGCGCGTGTGGCATACCTTGCACACGACGACACCCCGAGCGTCATGTCTCTCGACCACGTCGAGACAATATGGGCACCGATGCTCCTCCGCCCCGATCAGGTGGACACGATGAGCGTGAGTCGCCGGACGGCTTCGGACGAATACCCCCGGCAAGTGCCACGTGGGGAGGTGGAAGCGCGATCGGCCGGTCAGTCGGGCGTGCCTCAGACCGCCCAGTCTCTGCGCCAGATTCGCGACCGTGGCTCGCACTTGGCTCCATGTCGTCCGCCAGATCCGGACGGATTCAGTAATCAGGCTCGTCGAAGCCGGTACGACTGCCGAGGGTGGTGTCCTTGGCGCGCTTCTACGCTCCGGGGCAGGACCTGAGGCAGGGACCGGCGCCGGAGGCAAGGTACGAGCACGTGCCCCGTTCCTTTGCCAGGCGCTCAGCGCCAGAGCCGCTGACGTCGCCCCCAGCCCAAGCTGGAAAAGGGCATTCCAGTCCGGCATCTCACGCCCGCGCTCACGAAGGACCATCCCCGCATCGCCGCCGCTGACCCACCCCATGAAGATCAGGCCGACGATCAGCGCCCCCATCGAGGCCATGAAGCGTAGGACGCCGGTGCGCTGGCGCAGGGCCCGGCGGGAACTGAAACCGCACAACATGCCCACCGCAGCGGCCGTCGCCCACTCGAATGCCTCAGGCAGTATCGTGCGATTGGCCACTCCAAGGAATGCAAACGCGACCGCCCCAAGGACGCCGACCAGGAA
>Ga0209641_10004906_pt1 | contig 10994 bp, 9 predicted proteins | sample RifCSP16_1_FD_184022 | JGI IMG/M metagenome (GOLD analysis project Ga0209641, IMG submission 184022) | Soil microbial communities from Rifle, Colorado - Rifle CSP2_sed 16_1 (SPAdes) (version 2) | ecosystem: Environmental > Terrestrial > Deep subsurface > Rock core/Sediment | place: Rifle...
GTTTGTTTTAGCGTATTCTTGTATAGTTTTATATTTAGGTACGATAACAGAAAGCAGAAATGTGCTTTTACTTATGCATGGTATTCATATCGGCTAAATAGTTATTGGTTATTTATTGTAAAGGGGGGGATAATAACATGAGTAAAAATTTATATGCAATAGTAAACGGTGAAGTACATTCTTTCGATTGTTACAAGGGTTACACCGAATTGGATGCACTTATTGCTTATGCCAATACTGAAGAACATGCAATGGAGTTAGCAACTATGTATGAGCACGGAGAGATTGAAACGAGTACTTTTCGTTGCGAGAAATGTGGTGGAACCCATGAGGTGTTACAGGAAAGCGGTGAATAAATCACCTTTTAGAGAGAGGGGGAGAGTGGGTCACATCTGGACATTTGACAATATTTTTTTGAATTGTTTACGTAATTTATGGTCTTTTGCAAGTCGTTGACGGAAATGGCTAACTACGTTACTCACAGAAAAACAACTCCGAGCTCCATACTTTTGACATACTTCTTTTAATGTCAAAATATTGTCAATAGTCCAGATGTGATAATCTATTACGTGTCCGGCGGTTTTTCTATATAACTTTCAAGCAGTGAAATTGTCCTAAGAGCCTCTTTTTCATCTAATTTCTGAATGGCGTAACCCGCATGGACGATCACATAGTCCCCAATATTTACATTTTCCAATAAGAGAAGCCCAATTTCTCTTTGCAGATTGCCAATCTCAGCAATGCCTGTAACGCCGTTAATTTTAATAAGTTTCATGGGAACGGCTAAGCACATGTTTTGGACCTTTCACCGGCAATAACGGACTGTCCTAACGATATTCCACCATCGTTGCTGGGCACTTTTTTGTTGGAATACACGGTGAAACCTTGTAATTTAAGTTTTTTGACAAGGCGGCTCAAGAGGAAATTATTCTGGAATACCCCACCTGACAATACAACATCGTTAATACCTTTGCTGTTGCGGAGCATTGTGCATACCTGAAGTACCATTTCTACTATCGAATTGTGGAATCTTGCGGAAATTATGGGGTATGCTATCTTATGTTGCAAATCTTCTAATATATGTTTTATGACTGGCTGCCATTGAATGATAATGGGCACGTTGCAACTTTTCACTCCATTGGTATTCATAACAAATGAATAATGTCCAGCTTCATGTTCATCAGCAATGGATTCTAGCTTTATTGCAGCCTGTCCTTCATAGTTGACAGAATGCTGCAAATCAAGTAAAGAAGCCACACCATCGAATAACCTTCCCACACTCGATGTTAATGGTGAATTAATTTTCCGGGACAACATTTTAAATTGTATTTCTAATGTATCATTTTTCTCTTTAATAAACTTTGGGCTATTGAAAAGGCTAAGCAGGTGAATATCATTACCATAGAGATGATACAGATAAGAAATTGCCATGCGCCATGGTTCCTTGATTGCCTGCTCCCCACCGGGCATAGGCACATAATCAAGATGTCCAGCCCGTTCATATCCTGAAAGGTCTGCAACAAGAAATTCACCCCCCCAAAAATTGCCGTCATCTCCGTAACCTAAACCATCAAATGCAACACCAATCACCTTTTGGTGAATGCCATTTTCTGCCATACAGCTTACAATATGGGCGTGATGATGTTGTATTCCTATTTTAAACATATCGTCTCTCTGCGCAAGGGCGTATTTGGCGGAAAGGTATTCTGGATGAAGGTCGTATGCAATCATCTCCGGCTCAATGGAGAAAAGCCTTTTATAATGCTCAATAGCCGTCTCATACGAATTCATGGTCTCGGTATTTTCCAAATCTCCTATATGATGACTTAAAAAAGCATGATTCCCACGTGCAAGACAAAATGTATTTTTAAGGAATGCCCCACATGCGAGGACAGGTCTTGGAAAGGCGTATTGCAGCCTTAATGGGAATGGCGCATATCCCCTTGACCTGCGGATAATTATCTCATTATCTTCAACCACTTTTACGACCGAGTCATCGCACCGCATAAAGATATGCCGGTCATGTACGAGAAAATAGTCTGCAATACCTTTGAGTCTTTCCAAAGCTTTGTTGTCTTTGTAAGCAATTGGCTCATCGCTCACGTTGCCGCTTGTCATTACGAGCGGCAATCCTGATTCTTTTATTATTAGATGATGGAGCGGGGTATAAGGCAGCATTACCCCAAGATACAGGTTGTCAGGGGCAATGTCATGCGGAATGGCACAATCACTCTTTTTTTTCAGCAGGACAATAGGTCTTTGAGTGGATAATAACAAGGTTTCTTCCTTTGCATTAACAAAGCAAAACTTGTTTACCGTTTTGATATCATCCATTATTACTGCAAATGGTTTGTCTTCCCTGTATTTTCTTTTTCGTAAAAGAGAAACGGCATTGCGGTTCATGGCATCACAGGCGAGATGATAGCCTCCAAGCCCTTTAACGGCAACTATCTTTCCGTCATGAAGAAGGGTGCAAACAGTAGAAATGGGATTTTGTGTTTGAATTGTAAACCCTTCATTATTGAGCAACATTAACTGAGGACCGCAAACAGGACAGGCATTGGGTTGTGCGTGGAATCTTCTGTTTTGTGGGTCAAGATACTCACTTTCGCATGCCTCACACATGGTGAAGCAGTTCATGGTAGTATTGGAACGATCATACGGAATATTTTTGGTAATGGAATACCTTGGTCCGCAGTTGGTGCAATTAATGAAAGGGTAATGATACCGTCTATCCATAGGATCAAAAAGCTCTTTGAGGCAATCTTTGCAGGTAGCTATGTCTGGTGAAACCAGGGTAAAACGCCCTTCATGAGACACACTTTCACGGATGCTAAAATCTTTGTACTCTTCTCCGTCAACAAGCGCTTGAGATGCAAATTCTTCAATCCTTGAAAGAGGGGGGGGAGATGTCTTTATTTCCTCAATAAACCTGTCGATCAGTTCCCCCTGTACTTCTATGAGAACCCCTCGTGAATCGTTCAGGCAGAAACCCTTGAGATTGTATTTATTTGCAAGGTTATAAATAAAGGGACGAAACCCCACTCCCTGAACAGTTCCTGTTATTTGAATTCTTATTCTGTTATGCATAGGAAGATGACTAGCGAGGCGAAGCCTCAGACCGATAAACGAGTTTGGAACCACAGATTTCACAGACTGCACAGATTATAGTATTGGCACGAAAACCGGGTCAAATGTCTAAAAAATAAACATTTTCATGCCCTTTTGTGAGCCTCTGGCTCATGATTGTTTACTCTGTAAAAACTTCTTTTCCCCATTCCCCGTTTTTACGAGGACGAGTTTCATGAGGACATGTTTTTGTAAGTTTTTTTACAACCCCCTTCATCCCCCTTTTTTAAGGGGGATTTGGTTGCGGCTTCGCCGCGCCAGGAATTGGTATTTTTGTAACAGTTCAGCACCACCTGACCTCCACCATCGAGGGGGAGGAAACGTTTTTCCCCCTCCACTGGTGGGAGGGGTTAGGGGAGGGGGGTGAACTGATACGTATTTTTTATCTGTGGAATCTGTGGTTTCTGTTGTTATATTTAAAAACTCGACTGATTTGTGAAGATAAACCGCAGATAAAGTTTTTAAAGGAAGATGCGTTGCCTATCCCTGAATCCACTTCTTTCGCGGAGTATGTGACTATTAAGTGAAAGGTAAGAATGAAGATTTGGCGGGAGCGTGTGGGAATCGAACCCACCTATCCCGCCATAAGCGGGACAGACCGGATTTGAAGTCCGACGCCGACACCAGCCGACATGCACTCCCTTAAAAAATCTTTATCCGTGTAATCTGTGAAATCGTTCGACTGAGCGCTCACGACGAAGTCTCTGGTTCCAAAACTTTAGCAGGGGCTAATCTTAACCGGGAGTATCGTTGTTTGCTGTTTTGAATGATGCAATAATATCTTTAGGAGCAAGCACGCCGCCAGAAAAGAGCGTTTTAAACGCCTCCTCAACGCTAAGATTAGAATCCATGACGTCATTCTCCGTGACAAATATTAAAAATCCAGTTGTTGGATTTGGCGTGGTTGGAATAAACACACAGATAAATTTCTTTTCATTGTTATATTGTGTAGCACCGGTAACAAAACCTATTGATTTTGTACCTTCTTTTGGAAAATCTACAAGAACTACACGTTTAAATGCCTGCTTGCCCGGCAAGCTTACCGAGTGGATTATTTGTTTTACGGAGGAATAGATATTTTTAACTACTGGAGTTTTCGTTAAAAGGTTTTCAAAATAGGTAATGATAACTTTCCCGATAAAATTAGCGGCAAAGATACCAATAAAATATAATGAGATAAAAGTAAGGATAAGACCAAGGAACGTGATAATAAATTCATCGAGAGAGGATCTCGGTAAGGCAACACCGTAAAATTGCAATATCTTTTTAATAACCGGCGAAAGTGTGCCTCCAACTAAACCAAAGAGAAATTTTACAACAAAATAGGTTACATAAACTGGCAGGATTAACAACAAACCTGTCAACATCCTTCTTCTGGCATCTTTTTTAAATTGTCCAAACATCCCTAGTTTTTTTTCTTCCATAGATCATCCATGTACTCTAAAAATGACTGGATTTCCAAACAAAGGCAATAATACCTGCGAATATAAAATTGAAATCGGCAATGGTTTCGAGTAATAGACCCTCAGATACTATTTGTTTCTGAAGCAGATATTGATAACCGAAGGCATAAGCAACACAGGGGAGTAAATAATATCCTAATGTAGTAGTCCACCCAATGAATGAACTTACAAATAGGAGAACTGCAACTGATGCCGTAAGGATAATAAGAATCGTTTTTGTTCGTTCCTTTCCAATTGCAATGGGGATTGTTTCCTTTCCCAGGATGCGGTCGCCCTGAATATCGCGAATATCAAGGACTACAGCCCTGATAAATGCAATGCCGCATGCAAATGCGATAGCAACGGCAAAGGACGGAATAAAACTTTTTCTTGTGCCAAGAAAGGGTATGACCACTGTGCTAACGGCCCATGCAATACTGTAAAAAATCTCTTTTGATCCCGGTATTTGTTCAAGACTTCTGTAACGGATAATTTTAGACAAACTCTTTGGTATTATTTCTAATCGATAAAAAATACCAAAGAGGCTTGCTAGAAAGATACAGAAAAAAATGGACTTACTCAGAATAAATCCCAGAATAAAAGATGCCACTGCCCCGGCAGCGCCAAGACAAACAAATAGGTGCTGTTTCCTTTCGTAGAATTTTGCCCTTGCAGGTTCATTGAGCGCCACGGCTTCTTTGTTGGCGAAGTGGTTCAGGACTTGTATAGAAAAAATGAAGAGCGCCGCAAGCAGGCTAAAGCTTAATCGAGGCTGAATTCCGAGTAACACGGTGCTTGCGTAACACAAACTTGCCGCTCCTATCCCTACGTACGTACAGCTTCCGACAAGAAAACCGGCAATGCTTTTTAGTCCAAATAAAAATTTTTCGTATCTGTTGACTTTGTGGGAACGTATCTTCTCAACCACCCTTTTGATCATCCAGTTGGGGGTCGAAGCGCCTGCGGTTACGCCAATAGTGTCAAAGTCTTTAAACTTATCGAGGTCTAATTCGGTATCAGTTTCAACGTGGAATGTTGGTGTTCCCTGAGATTCGCATATCTTAACGAGTCGGGTGGTATTGGCGCTTCCTCTCCCACCAACAACAACCATGGCATCCACAGATTTGCTCAGGCTGATGACTTCATCCTGCCGTTTGTACGTGGAACTGCAGATTGTTTCAAAAGATTCACAGCTTGAGTAGCGTTTTTTAAGCCTATCGATAGCCTCTTTAAATATGCGGCTGTCTTGTGTTGTTTGGGCGACAACGCACACTTTATCCATAGGTGGAAGGTGTTCAATTTCATCCAATTCCTGTACGACATGGCCTTTGCCTTCCGTGTACCCCAGTAAACCTATGACCTCCGCATGACCCTTATCGCCTACAATTACCGTTGAATATCCCTGTGCTGCATATTTTTTGATAATGGATTGAACTCTCATTACATGAGGACATGTGGCGTCGCATACCTTCGCGCCCATACCTTCAATTTCTTTTCTACGGGTGGGTGTAATTCCGTGCGCCCTGATAACAACCGTGCTTTTAGAAAGGGCTGTCTGACCATTAACGACGTGAATGTCCCTTTTTTCCAGATATTCAAGTACCTGAGGATTGTGAATCAGCGGGCCATCGGTGTAAACTTTGCCGTCGTTTTTTTCATTTGCGGCATCCAAAAGAATGTCCATTGCACGCCGAACACCCATGCAAAACCCGGCAGTTTTAGCAACTTTTATTCTCAACTCTTACCTCTACGCTTAATGTGAAAAACAATTATACTCAATATGAGTTAATTCCCTCCATAAACCAATAAGATTGAACTCGTTCCGAATCGGCAAATAATTAATAATTATTGGTGCGACTTGTCATATTCTACATCAAAGGCGTGTCTTTACTTTAACCTATCTTTCGAAAAAGGAAGGATAAGCTTTATTAGAATTTTGAGTAATTTTATCAATTATGATGAGGTATGTCAATATTTTAATGTCTGTGAAAGTGTTAATCTAACTGGGTTTTTACTTGATATACAATTACATGTTTTTCTATAATAACCGAATTATAAAATTCTGGTATGACAAAGTAGTAATGAAATAATTTTTATTACAATGAAAGAGGATAGTTATGTCGGCAATTATTATTGATGGTGAGTCTTTTGCTGGAAAGATTCGTACAGGATTGATTGAGGAGATTGATACCTTAAAGAAGAAAGGTTTTTACCCACATTTGAAGGCCGTTCAGGTAGGCGAAAATGCATCGTCTCGATTGTATGTTCAAAATCAACAGAAACAATGCGAGGCAATAGGCATCAAATATACCCTGGATGAACTTCCTGCTGATACGAAAGAAGCGGCTTTGACCGAACACATTAAAAAATTGAATAATGACCATCAGGTAACGGGAATTATATTGCAAATGCCCTTGCCCGAAGGTATAGATGCAAAAAAGGTACAGACATTAATTTCCCCCAATAAAGATGTAGAGGGGATGAATCCTGCCAACATGGGTGAGCTTGTTTACGGAAATACAAGACTGGTACCTTGTACGGCAATGGCTGCGGTAGAGCTTGTTAAATCGGTAAGTGTTGAGATTCGAGGGAAGGAAACAACAATTGTTGGCCGCAGCGCCATCGTGGGAAAGCCCGTTAGCTTGTTAATGTTAGATCTGTCTGCAACACCAACGGTGTGTCATTCAGGCACAAAAGACCTTCCTGACAAAACGAGAAAGGCAGATATTTTAATTGCTGCCATTGGAAAGGCTGAGATGATTAAAGGGGATATGATCAAGCCCGGCGCTATCGTTATTGATGTGGGGATTAACCGCGTAAAGGAACTCGATGCACAAGGAAATCCCATTCTAAACGTTAATGGCAAGCCGAAGATGAAGACTGTGGGGGACGTTGAATTTGCGACAGCTAAAGAGGTTGCTTCGTATATAACACCTGTTCCTGGTGGAGTAGGTCCTGTGACAGTGGTTATGTTATTACGAAATACCGTGGAAGCATTAAAAATAAGCGTAAATCTTTAATGCAAACACTTCTCCCGTTTCAATTCCTGAGAGAAAATAATTAAATGCTATGTATAAGAATAAAATTCTTGCTGCTATACCAATTTTTAACGAAACGGATGTGTGCAATGTTATCCAAAGGGTTAACAATTTCCACCTTGATGTATTAGTCATAGATGATGGATCGACCAATGATATTCATAAAGATTTAGTAAATTTGGGAAGTATACACATACTTACACATTCAAGAAATCTCGGATACGGTAAGACAATTATAGATGCATTTACATTCGCAATAAAAAATGAATATGATTATTTATTAACGATTGACGGTGACGGACAACACGAACCTCAGGAAATTTCGCTATTTTTGAAAGAAATTCCATTTTATGACTGTGATATTCTATCGGGATCCAGATACTATTTTAGCACAAAGATAAAGAATGAATTTCCACAGGAGCGATATCTCATTAATAAAGAGATTACAGGCATTATAAATAGGATTACGGGATTCAATGTAACGGATGCATTTTGTGGTTTTAAGGCATATAAGGTTGAAAAATTGAAGCTGATGCACCTGACTGAGCATGGATATGGGATGCCGTTGCAATTATGGATACAGGCGTGGAAGTTGGGCTTGCTGGTGAGAGAGATACCTGTTAAACTAATATACAAAGACCTCTTGAAACAATTCAAAGGTACTTTGAAAAATCCTGTTACGAGGTTGAATTATTATAAAAATATCATAGAGAAGGAAATTACTAGTACCGTACAAAACGATATAGAAATACGAAAAACAAGAAAGTGTTATTATAATACCTAACGAGGTAAAGCCTCAGACTGGTAAACGAGTTTGGAACCACAGATTTCACAGATTACACAGATAAAAAATACCAATTCATATAATCTGTGCAATCTGTGAAATCTGTGGTTCCTGTTGTTATATTTAAAAACTTGACTCATTTGTGAAGATAAATCTCGGGTAAAAAGTTTTAATCAAGTTTGTAAACTTAACACGACGATCTTTTGTAAAAGATATGCTTCATAATTCCCTTTACATACACATCCCATTCTGCGCCAGAAAGTGTCGCTATTGCGATTTCAATTCGATTGTTTCGGAATCAAAAACAATAGACCGTTACCTCCACGCTATGGAGAAGGAGTTAAGTGTCTTAAAAGGTCGATATGTATTTAACACGGTCTATATAGGTGGAGGCACACCGAGTATATTAACTGAAGTTCAAATGGAAAAACTACTCCATACTGTTATCCGTTATGTTCCCTCTTCTGAAATACAGGAGTATACGGTTGAAGCAAATCCCGGCACATTGACCGTGAATAAGATCAGGATGTTAAAGGAATATCTGGTAAATCGCATTAGCTTGGGAGTTCAGTCGTTTCAGGATAGAGAATTAAATTTTCTTGGGCGTATACATTCAAGCAATGATGCCAGAGACGCCTTTGCTTTGTTGAGAAAAGCAGGTTTTAAAAATATTAATATCGATATGATATTTGGATGCCCTGAACAGTCTCTCGATGATTGGGAAAAAGACTTAAAAACTGTAGTCGAATTGAATCCTGAGCACATATCGACATATGCCCTTACGTATGAAGAGGGAACATTGCTCACAAGGGATTTGGATGACGCGGTTATCCATAAACTGGACGAGGGTGTTGAATTGCAGATGTATAAAACGGCAATCAGTTATTTAACACGGAGCGGCTATAATCACTATGAAATTTCGAATTTTGCAAAATATGGGTACGAATGTGCTCACAATCACGTTTACTGGAAAAATATGGGTTATGTGGGAGTTGGGGCGGGGGCATTTTCTTTGATTGACGGTGTAAGAACTTCAAATGAGAAAGACATATGTAAATATATCGATGGAATAAACGAGAATAAAAATATAAAGTCTTTTCGTGAAAATTTGCAGATCAATCAATTTGCATCTGAAACCGTTGTAATGTCGTTGCGTCTCCGTCAGGGTATATCAAACGCTGATTTTTATGAACGATTCGGTTATAAAATAGAGGATCAATTTGGAGAGCAGATAAACAGTTTAGCAAAGGATGGTTTGATTAGTTATAAGGCTGAGAGATTGAAACTCACGGAAAAAGGATTGTTTGTCGCCGACACTGTGATGGCAGAATTTATATAATATTTGTTTTGTTACTTTTATTGAGGAGTTATTAAATTGTTAAGCGCTACAGAAATTAAAAGGGGCACCGTGATAAAAATGGATGGTGAATTGTATTTGGTGGTAGATTATCAACACGTGACCCCTGGAAATTGGCGTGGTATGGTGCAGGCAAAACTGAAAAGTATGAAACAGGGGAGTATCGTTCAGAAACGGTTCAGGTCTACGGATAAATTGGAAGATGTATTCCTGGAGCATCGCGTGATGGAGTATCTTTATAAGGATGGAGAGAATTATTGCTTCATGGATACGGAAAATTATGAGCAGGTATTATTGCCGAAAGAGGCGGTTGAAGACGCCATTCCTTATATGACGTTAAACAGTCAGGCAAAGATAGCTTTTTATGAGGGTAAGGCGCTTTCTGTGGAACTTCCAACATCCGTATCTTTAAAGATTATTGAAACGGACCCAGGCATGAAAGGGGACACAGTAGTGAATGTCTATAAACCTGCAAAATTAGAGACGGGGCTTGTTGTAAAGGTTCCTTTGTTCATCAATAATGGTGAGGTAATCAAAGTAGATACAAGAACTGGCGAATTCCTTGGAAGGGAATAGGCAGAAATGGGTATAGAGGAATCTATTAAAATTTACGGTGCAAAGATAGATGAATTGTTGAAAGAGATCATTCCGCCTCATCGAAATGATTATTTGAGTGAGCCAATATGGCATCACCTGCATACAGGAGGCAAAAGAGTAAGGCCCGCAATATGTTTAATTACCTGTGAGGCACTGGGAGGAAATACTAATGATGCGATACATTTTGCACTTGCTATAGAGATTATGCATAATATGTTTCTCATGCACGACGATATTGAGGATGGAGATACAATAAGACGAGACCAGCCTACGGTATGGGTGAAATATGGGACAGCCAATGCAATTAATGCGGGTGATTATCTCCTTGCGTGCGCATATAAAAGTGTGCTGGCAAGCCCGGTTTCATTGGAGAAAAAGATATATTTATTACAGATATTTACATTAACCTACGAAAAAACTGTAGAAGGTCAGGCGCTTGACATCAACGCACGGGCTGCGGAAGATTTTTCAGTAGATAAATATATGGCGATGGCCGAACTTAAAACCGGGTACTATCTTGCATGTGGTATGGTTGGCGGAGCCGTTGTATCCGGTATTTCCGAAAAGGTTGTAGAAAAGATATGGACGCTTGGGAAGACGATGGGACCTGCATTTCAGATTCGTGATGATTTAATCTACTTAACACA
>Ga0209641_10004907_pt1 | contig 10992 bp, 12 predicted proteins | sample RifCSP16_1_FD_184022 | JGI IMG/M metagenome (GOLD analysis project Ga0209641, IMG submission 184022) | Soil microbial communities from Rifle, Colorado - Rifle CSP2_sed 16_1 (SPAdes) (version 2) | ecosystem: Environmental > Terrestrial > Deep subsurface > Rock core/Sediment | place: Rifle...
AGCCACCCGGCGGCACACCAGTCGCGCCCTGCACGTGTCGCACGACGCGGACGGGATGGTCGTCGTCCGGGGGCGGCTGGCACCCGAGGTCGGCGCCGTCCTCGTCCAGGCCCTGGCCGCGGCGCGGGAGGCGCTGTACCAGCGGCGGTGCGCGTCAGACGTTCCCGCTGGAACGTCGGTGGAGGGCGTTCCAGCTGGAACGTCCCCTGTGGAGGAGATGCCGACACTGGCCCAGCAGCAGGCCGACGCCCTGGCCCTGCTTGCGGAGACGGCGCTGCACCACGGGATCGATCCCGGTGCCCCGGGCGAGCGGTACCAGGTGGTCGTCCACGTGGACGCCCCGGTACTGGCGGACCCGGAGGCGTCCGGCCAGTCCGTCCTCGAGGACGGCGCGCGCGTTCCAGCTGGAACGTCCCAGCGCCTGGCCTGCGACGCGAGCCGCGTCGTGATGCGGCACGACGCGGACGGCCGCGTCACGGAGGTCGGCGCCCGTACCCGGACCATCCCGCCGGCCCTCCGGCGGGCGCTCCAGCACCGGGACCGGGGCTGCCGCTTCCCCGGCTGCGGCCTCCCGTTCGGCCAAGGGCATCACATCCGTCACTGGGCGCACGGCGGCCCGACCATGCTCTCGAACCTCGCGCTGCTCTGTCGCCGGCACCACCGCGCGGTCCACGAGGAGGGGTATCAGGTCGAGCGCCAGGCGGATGGAGACCTCTGCTTCCGGCGCCCGGACGGGCGACTGCTGCCCGCGGTGCCGCCTCCCGCCGCGATTTCCACCGATCCGATCCACGCCCTCCGGGCGCGGCATGAGGCGCAAGGGCTCCGCATCCACCCGCGGACGGCGATGCCCGGGTGGCTGGGAGAGGGCCTGAACGTGGGCTATGCGATCGACGTCCTGCACCCGCTGGCGGCGGGGTAGCCAGAAGAAGGACTGACAGGCTAACCTAGCCGGCAGGGAGAACAGTGGACGTGCGCGAGTACGACATCGTCTGCATCGGCGCGGGGGGCGCGGGAGTGACCGCGGCGATCACGGCCGCGGCGGCCGGCGCCCGGGTGCTCCTGCTCTCGAAGGAGCCCATCGGCTACGGCAACACGCGGATCGCGGTGGGCGTCGTCGCCTCGTGCGGGATCCTGCCCGAAGACACGCCGGACGTCTTCTACGAGGACCTGGTGGTCGGCGGCGAACACCTCAACAACCCCAAGCTGGCGCGCGTGATGGCCGAGGAGGCCGTGCTGGCCCCGGCCATTGCCGAGAGTCAGGGCGCTCTGTTCGCGCGGGATGCCGAGGGCGGCATCGGCGGCGGGGTGGCGATGCGGGCGGGCGGCCATCGCTACCGGCGCTCGGTCAAGGCGCACGGGCAGGGCATCGGGCTGGGCCAGGCGCTGCGCGCGGCGGCGGCGCGCTCGGACATCGACGTGCTCGAGGAGACGGTGACCGTCAGGCTGCTGCGCGAGGGCGGGCGGATCGCCGGCCTCGTCGCGTGGGATCTGGCGCGCGGCGCACCGCTGATGGTGCGGGCGCCCGTCGTCATCCTGGCCACGGGCGGGCTGGGCTGGATGTACTACCCGCACACCGACTGCATGCGCAGCGCCACGGGAGACGGCTACGCTCTGGCGTACGAGGCCGGCGCGGAGCTGGTCGACATGGAGCAGGTGCAGTTTCTCCCGTTCTCCTGCACGTATCCCACGTCCATGGTCGGCATCTTCCTCGGTGAGCCGTCCTTTGCGGGACCCGAGGGCCGGCTCCTCGATGGGCACGGGCGTGAGCTGCTGGCCGGGCTCGAGACGATGACCCGGGCCCAGGTGTCGCGCGTCATCGCGCTCGAGGTGCGGAAGGGCCATGGCACGAAGCACGGCGGGGTGCTGCTCGACCTCCGCCAGAATCTGCAGACGCCGCGCGGGAGGGCGGCCTGGCAGACCATGAAAGAGGTCGGGTTGCTCGACATCGCGAAGCGCGCCTATGGCCCGAAGGCGTACGCCTGGGAGGAACCGTGGGAGGTCGCGCCGACCGTGCACTTCCACATGGGCGGCGCGCGCATCGACGAGCATGGCGCGACGAGCGTCGCGGGACTCTATGCGGCCGGCGAGGCCGCCGGCGGCGTCCACGGCGCGTGCCGGTTGGGTTCGGTGGCTCTCGCCGAGCTGTTCGTCTTCGGACGGCGCGCCGGGCTCGCCGCCGCCGAGTTCGCCCGTGGCGGGGATCGGCCGCCGTTTCCGCGTGACGAAGCGGCCGACAGCGCAGCCCATCTTGCCGGGTTGCCCGGGGCCCGCGGCCAACACCGGCCCATCGCCCTCGTGCGCCAGCTCCAGCGCCTGATGTGGGACAAGGTCGGCGCGGTGCGCGACGAGACGCAGCTGTCGGCCGCGGTGGCCGGGCTCGGCGAGCTCAGCGATCAGGCCCGGAGCCTGCGCCTCGGCCCGGAGCGGCGACAGAGTCTCGAGGTGCTGGACGCCGTCGAGCTCCGGCTGATGCTGCTCACGGCCGACGTCGTCGCCCGGTCCGCGCTGTGTCGGCAAGAGACCCGCGGAGCCCACGTCCGGGCCGACTATCCCGAGCGCGACGACGCCCGATGGCAGGCCAACATCGTCGCGCGCCGTCACGATGGCGGCCTGTCGCTGGCCGTCGAGCCGGTCGGAGGGGCGAGTTGACCAGGGACGTGATCACGATCAGCGTGGAGCGCTCTGACCGCGAGGGCGGGCGCGAGCCGGCGCTGGAGACGTACGAGGTGCCCCTGGACGATGGCGCCACGGTGCTGGGCGCCTTGCTGCACGTCTACGAGACCTCGGAGTCCAACCTCGCGTTCCGCTGCGGCTGCCGCAACCGGGACTGCGGGCTCTGCGCCGTGGACGTGAACGGCAAGCCGCGCCTGGCCTGCGTCACCCCGCTCAAGAAGGGCATGGTGATCCGGCCGCTGCGGAAGCTGCCCGTCGCGCGCGACCTGATGATCGATCGGCGCTGGATCATGCCGTTCCTGGAGCGCTTCGATTTGTTCGTGCGCGATGGCGGCCTCGGCGACTGGCCGCCGCGCCTGGCCGTGCCCACGGCGCATGCCCGCCTCGCCGCCTGCGCCGAGTGCCTGAGCTGCCTCAGCACCTGCCCGAGCTTCGAGTCCGGGCGCGACGACATCGGCGGCCCGTACCACTTCGTGAAGCTGGCGCAGCTCCACTGGGACCCGCGCGACCGCGTCGATCGCCGGGCGCAAGCCGTTCAGCTCGGCATCGCGCGATGCGCCGCCTGCCGCAAGTGCGCGTGCCCCCTCGGGATTCCGATCTACCGCACAGCCGTGGCGCCGCTGGCGGGTGCGCTCGCGGAGCGTTCAGCGGGCGATTGACCTGGAAGTCACGCGCCGCGATCGTCTCGACGATGCGCTCCCAGATCGGCACGGCCCAGGCCGTGTCGTCGATCCAGTACGAGAATGTGAAGACCGCCTGGAACCACGGGTTGGCGGCGAGGAGGAGCCGGCCGTGGGCTTCACGCCGCTCGCCCCGCTCGGTGTCGTCGGACGTGAACGCGTAGTCCGTCCATGCTAACTCGGCGCGCCCGCGGCGAAACGCGACCACTGGAGAGCAGGTGAATGGGTCGGCCACGCCCTCGAGACTCAAGCGAATGAGTCCGTCGGATCCTTGCAGGCGAGATGGCCCTGGGGGTCGGGTGCCACGGTCCAGCCGCGTGGCAAAGCCAGCTCGACGTTGCCGCGGTCGAGAATCAGGACGCGCGCGAGGTCGAGCGCCTTCAGTCGCTCACGCCGATTCATCGGGCGGTCATCCTAACACCCGCTCCGCCCCGCCGACCTGTATCCGCTCCGATACACGTTGCCCGGGTGGAGGCGAGATTCCATGAACCCACGCGACCGCTGCTCGCCGTGTGCCATCCTTCCGTCGAGCAGGTTCATCGGGAATCCATGCGTCTTCATCGAAACCTCGAACGCTTGGCCGGGCCACGGCGAATCGGACCGCCGCCGCCGGAGCCGACGCGCGAGGAATCCGGGAGCAGTGGCACGATGAACCGGTCGATCGCGAGCGGGAGGTGCGGGAGTTGGTCGGCCGCGCCCTCTGGGACGTCTTCTCGGACAATCACGATGTCATCGCCCCCGATGGACGCGAGGTCCATCTCGGTTCGTTCCGCGCCGCGGGAGACTTCATCGCTGACCTGCTCAACGACGAGGTTGGTAGCCGGCAGTATGGCTACATGGACTTCTACATGGGCACGATCTGGATCAACGACCGGGCCGACCTCACACCCGTCTACGCGATGATCTTCCGCCGCCTCGCCACGCACGGGTACGACTGGGAGTACGCCTTCCCGCGCATCCATGCCATCGACTTCGGGCGTGATCGCGACGAGACCGCCGACCTCGCCGACCGGCTGGAGCAGGACCGGCAGCGAGCCGATCTCCAGACGTTCCTCGAGGAAGGACACCAGGAGGCACTCGAGATCGCAAAGGATCGGCCGCCGCCGGCAATCGTCGATGCGTACCGACAGGTCTATGGGGAGTTCCCGCGCGGCTGGCCGCCGTGGGACTGACTGACCTTGGGCCAACATGGCGCGTCGCCTGCACGAGGAATACAAGATTCCCGTGTACGTCCTCGTCGACAACGACCCGTGGATGGCCATTCCCAAGGCCAAGTTCATCGGCCTCTCCAGCGCCGATCCCGACAGCTACGGCCTGCCGCGCAAAGTCGGCATCAAGCTCAACGACAAGGACATCGGCCGGGACAAGGACCTGCTCAAGTACCGGTGGTTCCAGAAGAAGCACTGGCAGGAAGAGATCAAGCGGATGCTCGCGTCCAGCCTCAAGTACGAGCTCGACGCGCTGGCCAACAAGGACTTCCGCTATTTGACCAAGATCTATCTACCGAGGAAGCTCAAAGAGGAGGATTGGTTGGATTAGCGCCTGGTGCGGTGCCTCCACACTCGAGGGCTACGTCCCCGACATCAACGCCACCATCGTGACGCGCATCCCCGAGCAGGCGGCACCATCCTGAATACGTTCCGCAGGCCGATAGCACGCGACGAAACACTAACGCTTCTATTTCACAGTCTGAATCATTTGAAGAAGGCGTTTGACGTCAAGCTGCTCAATGCCTTCACAAGCGGCGGCTGCCTCAGCGAGAGTCGCGTCGGCCGTTGCTGTACCGGCCACAAGTTCTTCACGGGCGAGATGCAATGCAGCTAACGCAGCTCTGTGCCGCTCTCCATGACGGCTCGCGCGCTCGATAGCATCCAGATAGAGTTGGCGGCCCGCAGTCGGATCGCCTCTTCGAAACCGAAGCAACCCTTCGGTCGCAATTAGTGTTGTACGGAGTTCTTCGGGTGGACTCGTGATCAAGTTAAACTCTTCGACCGCCTCTTCTACTTGTCCTTGGTTCGCCAATGCGACAACCAAGTTATTGCGTAATAGTGGATCCTCAGGGTTAGCCCTCAAACCCCGCCTGGCGAACTCCTCGGACAACCGATAGTCCTGCTCAGTCACGCCCGCCAGATAGGAACCTAGGGCCGCCGGCCGACTCGAAAACGGTTCGTCAAGAAGCCAACTTTCGCAATGCCGGATAGCGGACTCCCAATGCGCATCCCTAAATTCCCGAATGGCCCGCGCTTCGAATGACCTTGGCTTATTCAGCAACTCTGCAGCGACTTCGACACCTGAGATCTTCGTTGATGCCCATCCAGCTTGCGCCAGGGAATTGTCGGTAGGGTCAATGAGACTATCCTTGAAAAGCTGCCGCGCCCTCTTTACGTCGCCACTAGTCATATCCAAGGTTGCGATGGCGCTTGCAAGCTCTGTCGTATGCAGCGGGGGAAAATCACCATGCTCTAAGAATCTCCGGCCATGCTTCACGAATAGCGCGCGGCGATCCGCGACCGTAGCGACTGCGATCTCCGCGGCAAGAAGCCACGGATCTTCTCGTGTTCTCTCGGCGTGAATAAGTAGCTCGTGAGCTCTGTCAGGTTCGTCGATGTGAACAAAAAGCCTGGCGGCGGAACGAAGAACAAAGCGGTTGTTATGTACCAGACGGAGCGCGCGCTCCATTGCATGCACTGATTGATCGCGCTGGCCTATCATGGAATATGCACGCGCTAGGTCGACCCAGAGAAGGGCGTTGCGTGGGGTATCTCGAAGTTGGAGGCGCAGTGAACGGATTCTCAGGCGCAGGACGTCTGCCTCGAGATCGATGTCTTTGTGGTCAGCCATAGCGAAATGGCCAACGTGATCTTCCAGTGACAACACTTGCTCGGCGATTGTGCGCACGGCTGACGTGGGACTATTTCCGGGCTCCACGAGGAAGCGCGCCGCCTCAGCGGCGTCAGTGCGACGTCCAAGCACCAGCGCGGACGTGACAACGTCGGCTGCAGTCTCGATGGACCGGTCTTGCTGCCACGCTGTGAGCTTTTCGTCGAAATACTTCCCCGGCTCAATGACGAACGGGCTTCCGAACTGCTCCCGCTCCAACTCACCCGTCTGGGCGGTCGTACGGAAATCGCGCCACCGCGGGACGACCCGCCGATCCTTTTCGGGAAGGAAGAGGCTCATCGCGGCGCTACTTCTTCAGAAGGCCGAGCTCGGCCCTCCGCGCAAGCATGTTGAACAAGCTGATATACCGCTCAAGCGAATAGGGATTCCCACGTGCAACTCTGGTTAGCGGGTGACCTCGCAATGTAACGTCGGGTTCACACAGTTGACGAACCGCAAGCGTCACCTCATCTCGAAGCTGGTCTGGCACCAGGTTAGAGACGTAAGTCACCGCGCGTCCAAATGCATCACGAACGTACGGAAGGACGCCTGCATAGTCGCCCGACCAGCCCATTACCGACGTCGGAGTACGCCAGGCGTGGGAGGAGTGCAACTCTCGGCGTAGGAAGGCCGTCATGCCAACTCCGGTGAAGAAGAAGGTAATCATGCTGCCAAGCAAATACGCATCGCAGCCATAACGTCGACGATTCCAGTCGGGATCGACTTGGCCATACAACAATTCTGGTGGTGCGTATGCCGGATCCCCCTGGATCGTGTACTTATCATGCGGCGGCGCCTGACCGATTACGGCCGCGCGGCCCAAGTCACCAAGCTTAGAGATCTTCCCGCCATCAAACGAGAGGACGTTGGACGGCTTGACGTCTTGATGAGCGATTCCCTCTCGGTGCAGCTGAGATATACCGGTCGCGACATGATGCAATGCCCTCAGCATCCAGGCAAGGTCAAAGCGGCGACCGGCGTCTGCTAAGACACGGGCATCGCCCTCGGCCAGCTCCAGAATCAGATACTGCACAGGCTCACCCGCTATCCGGACCGTCCCATCGCCGATGGAAACAACGACACGATCGAGACGCTTATCACGGCACGTTTCCAGAACCCGGCGTTCGAAGTTGTACGCTTCGGTTAGGGCCTGGAGAACGATCGCTGGATCGGGGGCCTTCATCGCCTCAGAATAGTCCAGCGCTTTGAGATAGGCTTGGAGACCTCGTGGGTTTTCTACTATGTAGCCGTGCGAAAAGTTACCCCCGGTGCTACCGGGCGAAAGAGGAACCTCCCGTACGACCTTCCATCCGCCGTCCAGCGTCATGCCCAGCAATTGTTGCGCAGGCGTCTTCACACGCGGCTCCGGCGGACGATGCTGACATCCATCGCAATCGTCAAGTATGTTACAGGAATACGCGCCGCCCGGCCGGAGATCTGGTGAAGCGAATACAAATAGGATCCGACGTTGTCCTCTGCGCCCCACGGGAGCTGCCCTCAGAGGCCCACCTGATGCCTTCCGAAAACGCCCTCCTACGTCGCCTAGCCTCCGATCAGTAGCCACGCCACGCCACATACGGCAGCTTCGTCGCCGTCGTCTCGATGGCGGTGCCCGCTTCCAACAGCACCGCCGTCGGGTCCCACGTCCCGCCGACGAGCTGGTTGCGGGGGGCCGTCGGGGATGGTCGTCTTTATGACGCGGTCGCCGAAGCGCACCTCTTGCCGTTCCACGTCCACCGTCACCCGCCTGCTGCGGCGCCCGGGCGATGGCCTTCTGGAGCCACTCGAGGTCGGCCTGGGAGGCGACCAGGCAGGGGATGCCGAGCATGACGCAGTTGCCGAAGAAGATCTCGCCGAACGAGCCGCCGACGATGGCGCAGATGACCCAGCGCATGAGGGCCTGCTGGGTGTGCTCGCGCGAGGAGCCGCAGCCGAAGTTCTGGCCGCCGACGAGCACCGATGCACCCGTGTTAATTGTGCAAGAAGCGCCCCTCGCTCGCGTTACAATCCGGCGCGATGGCGACGCGTAGGAACCGCTACGCCGTGGCCCTAGGACGGAAGGGGGAGCAAGAAGAGCGGGAAGGTACGCACGGACAGTGTACCGGAGCATCGCAGTGAGGCCGCCGGCGCGGCTCCCTCGCGTGCTGGCTCGACGCTCGCAGCGACGTGACAATACGATGACTCAACCACCCCTGCGCCATCAACATACCGCTTACGGCTCCTGGAAGCGGAATCCAGGGCGGCAAGAGGAGTGTTGCGCGGACATCTTCCGTGCCTACGCTTGTCATGCGTCCGCGGAGCCGCTGTTCTTCCGTGGTCCTGCTGAGGACATTCTCGCGGAGCTCCCGGACGACTCCATCGACTTTGCGATGACCAGCCCGCCATACTGGGGGAAGAGACAGTACTCAAACGGCGGCATCGGTCTGGAGAGTGAGCCAGCCGAGTACATCGCGGCCCTCCTGCGTGTGTTCGGCCAGGTTCACCGTCTTCTGAAGCCTACCGGTTCTTTCTGGCTCAACATCGGCGACAGCTACCATCACAAGCGCCTGCTTGGACTGCCCTGGCGGGTTGCCTTTGCGATGATGGATTCTCAGGACTGGATTCTCCGCAACGACGTCGTGTGGAACAAAATAAAGGGCGGCCCCGATACCGCCGCGGACAAGCTGAGGAACGTGCACGAGCCCGTCTTCCACTTCGTCAAGCGGGCCACCGGGTACTACTACGACGTCGATGCTATTCGGAGCGCACCGAGGCGGGCACAGATCATCAACGGCGCTGTTGTTTCAGCCACGGGCGTACGTGGCGTGCGCTACCGACGTCAGATTGAGCTCTCCTCGCACCTGTCGCCCGCTGAGAAGAAGGGGGCGTTCGCGGCACTTGATGCAATACTCGGCGAGATAAGGGCCGGACGCCTCGCTGACTTTCGCATGATCATTCGTGGACAGCAACGCACCACTCACTCAGACTCAGAAGTCGTGTCCGGCCGAGCTCGCGATCTCCAAGCGCGAGGCTTTTACTTTCTGCGATACCACCCGAATGGGAGCAAGCCGAGCGACGTGTGGGACATCATTCCTGAGGACACGCAAAACCGTGAGGTGCACTTCGCCCCCTATCCAGCGGACCTGTGCCGCATCCCGCTGCTAGCTACCTGTCCCGAGAAGGGGATTGCGCTCGATCCGTTCTGCGGAACGGGTACAACCAACCTCGTCGCGCGCCAACTGAACCGACGTTCTATCGGCATCGACATCTCAGAAGACTATCTTGAGGAGGCTGTCAAACGCTGTTCGATCCTCTTGTGAGGTGATGTTCGGGTGAGCAATGGCGACGAGATTGTTGAGCTGTTCGGGCTCCCTGCCACCCGAGGGCAGCGCTGGCAGGCCGTGGTCGAGGGACAGCATTGTCCATATCTGGACCGAAAGTGCATCAAGGTCAGAAAGAGTGAGCCGGACGTTTCCATAGGCACGTGCACCGTCCACTATGGAAAGGCGCCGATCGTCATTTGTCCCTTCCGCCTCCTGGAGCGCCGCCAGGTCTTCGCCGACTGCATTCATCTGTTGACCCTGCACGAGCCGGGCAATGAGTTTCACATCGTGACGGAGGTCAGTATCCCAGGCGGTAGCATCGATTACTTCCTGGTCTCGGTTCACCGCGGACGTGCGATCGACTTCGTCGGCATCGAACTTCAGACGCTTGACACCACAGGCACGGTATGGCCTGCGCGAGAGCGGTTCCTGCAGTTCGTTGGCGTGCCCCACGATCGGGAAGCCGCGGCCTCCGGGAAGCCGTTCGGCATGAATTGGAAGATGACAGCAAAGACCATCCTCGTGCAGCTTCACCATAAGGTGGAGACATTCGCTCATCTGTCGAAGCACTTGGTCCTTGTTGTCCAGGACCGGCTGCTCGACTACATGAGACGGGAGTTTTCCTTCGACCATCTGGCCCGTGAACCACGGGTCGGAGACCCTATGCACTTCCACAGCTACTCACTCCAGCGAGACCACCAAGGTTTGCGTCTGGAAATGGCCCAGCGACTGAGCACCGATGTCGCCGGCATCGCGACGGCTCTCGGGCTTCAGGCGGAAGCGAAGGTGGAGATCGAAAGCATTCTCGCCGACATCCAACGGAAGCTCTCCAACCGCACACGCTGGACACCGTGATGCATCAACGCGGTCTGGGCTTCTCTTCGCAGGTGTCGTCCTCGACGTGTCTCGCGATCCTCCGTCCACCGCAGCGGGAGCACTCAATCCAAACGATGCAGCCAGGCGGTCCGTCGTCCACGCTGGCGTCGAAGTCACTGCAGCGGCGGTGCTCGTCCAGGAAGGCTGCGAGATCCTTGTCGAGGCTTCCCATGGATGGGAGTGTAGCGCGAGCGCACGTGGGAAGGAATGTCCCAAAGCCGATACACGCCACCCGTACCGGTGCTCAAGCTGGGGAGGCTACTTGCCCTTCCGCCCTCTTCAGTTTCGCTCCGAAATCCTTTATTCGGTTCTTTCACTCCCGGTTTTCAGGCGGCGTTGGGTTCTGCGTGCCGAAGGCTCCGCCCGTTGGCACGCGGCTGCCCGCCAGCGATGGATGGAGCTTCCGCGATCAGTAACCCGCCACGTACGGCAGCTTCGTCGCCGTCGCCTCGATCGCCTCGCCGGCTTCCAGCAACACCGCCGTCGAATCCCACGTGCCTCCCACGAGCTGGTTGCGCGGGCCGTCGGGGATGGTGGCATTGATGCCGCGGTCGCCGAAGCGGAGCTCTTGCCGTTCCACG
>Ga0209641_10004909_pt1 | contig 10988 bp, 10 predicted proteins | sample RifCSP16_1_FD_184022 | JGI IMG/M metagenome (GOLD analysis project Ga0209641, IMG submission 184022) | Soil microbial communities from Rifle, Colorado - Rifle CSP2_sed 16_1 (SPAdes) (version 2) | ecosystem: Environmental > Terrestrial > Deep subsurface > Rock core/Sediment | place: Rifle...
GGTGCAATGCAGGAGAATTTCTTAAGGTGGGGCATATTTTTACAGCCCGTTGGTTTTATATTATTCCTTACCTGTGCCATAGCTGAAAACAAGAGAGTGCCATTTGATATACCTGAGGCAGAAACAGAAATTGTCGCAGGATATTTTACCGAATACAGCAGCATGAAATTCATTATGTTCTGGATGGCTGAATTTCTGGAGGTGGTTACGATAAGCGGGATTGTTACTACTCTATTTTTGGGTGCATGGCATCTCCCGTTTGTTAGCAGTGAGAAACTTCTATCCCTCTTTGGATTTGCAGGACCTAATTTGTCAATTGTACTGCTTATGTTGACAAATATCGTTACATTCTTTGCAAAGATAATATTCATGATATGGCTTCAGATGACGATTAGATGGACACTCCCGAGGTTTAGATACGACCAGATTATGAAATTAGGATGGAAGATACTCCTTCCGATTTCATTGATTAATATTTTCATTACGGGATTAGTGGTGCTTCTTAAATAAGTTTAGGAGTTATGAGTTATGAATTATGAATTAAATTATACAATTGGTTCTATACCTTTGGATAAGTTAAAGCCAAAAAAGGTTAGAAAAAATATAGAGCTTACACTCTGGGAGAGGCTGTATATACCTGAAATCATCAGGGGGATGTATATTACAACAAGACATTTCATTATAAATATGATAGGTTTTGTCTTTCCGCCGAAAGGCAAGAAGAGGAAGATATTTACAGTATATTACCCTGAAGAGAAGCTGACAATTCCTATAGCCTATAGAGGCAGACCTGTATTAGTTCAGAGAGAAGACGGCAAGGAGAAGTGTGTTGCCTGCGGTCTTTGCGAGAGGATATGTCCTGCTCTTGCCATATCAATTGTAGGAGGGGAGAGACAGCGCGGGAACGATATGGAGAGATACCCTGTAACCTATATACTGGATATGTCACGATGTGTCTATTGCGGTCTGTGTGAAGAGGTGTGTCCACATGAGGCAATTGTAATGAGTGATGAATATGTGGGACTGGCAGAGTATGATAGAAATAATATGATTTATCCAAAGGAAAAACTTTTGATTCCTGTAGCAAAATTGATAAATAGAATAGAATATGTGAGGAAGATATACGGTAAAGCAAATTATACAAATAATCTAAACTCTAAATCCGAAATTCTAAATTCTAAACAATGACCAAAATTCAAAATCCAAATGTTCAAATAAGGTTTTGAATTTCTGTCATTTGAAAATCGGGACACCTAAACGAAGTTTGGGTCGTGTTTCGGATTTCGATATTAGAATTTAGAATTTTATAATCTTTATGCAACAATTAATGTTTTACATAATCGGCGGTGTGGCAGTTCTTTCGGCACTCATAATGGTTACGAATAAGAAACCTGTGTCTGCCGCTATGAGCCTGATTGTTACAATGTTATGCCTCGCAGGTATGTATGTCCTTCTGGATGCCCATCTCATCGCAGCCTTACAGATTATTGTATATGCAGGTGCAATAATGGTTTTGTTCCTATTCGTCATAATGCTCCTGAATATACAGGAGAAAGAGGGGAGATTGTCAGGTCATAAGATTTTTTTACAGTTCGCATGGATAATGCTTGTAGGCTACATTTTTATAAGCATGGTTAAATTGATAGGGGGTGGGAGCCTTCCGGCAAGGATAGAAGAAAGTATTAATGGATTCGGCACTACGAAGGCTGTAGGGGAAATCCTTTTTACGGATTTTCTGCTCCCATTTGAAATAGCCTCTATATTGTTATTGGCAGCAATAGTCGGGGCTGTAATATTGGCAAAGCAAAGGGTCGATTAATTATGGTTCCATTAAGTCATTATTTAATATTGAGTGCGATACTCTTTACAATCGGTGCAGTAGGTGTATTTACACGGAGAAATGCACTGATTATTTATATGTGCATTGAGCTGATGCTCAATGCTGTAAATCTTACTTTTATTGCATTCTCAAAATTTTTAAATAACATGGATGGGCATATATTTACATTTATGATTATGACTGTAGCCGCTGCTGAGGCTGCGGTAGGGCTTGCAATCATACTTGCCATATTCAGGAACAGAGAGACTGTCAATGTTGATGACATTAATCTAATGAAAGGGTAGAAATGCAGGCAATAATATCAATTAGACCATTTCTTGCAGTGCTGGCATCTGTTTTTGCCACAGCACTCATATTGCTGTCATGGAAGCGTCCGAATATAAGGGAATTCTGGTCTGTCCTGGCAGGGGTGATTAAGTTTGGCATTGTAATATCAATGGCACCACTCATCTTTTCAGGACATACCATTGAATATACCTTAGTAACATTTTATCAGGGGATAGATATTAAATTCCGTGTAGACCCGCTGGGGTTGACCTTTGCGACCATCTCATCTTTCCTATGGATATTTACGACCTTCTATTCTATTGGATACATGCGTTCAACGAAGGAGCATGCACAGACAAGATACTTTGCATGTTTTGCAATAAGTCTCTCTGCTGCCGTTGGTATTGCTTTTTCAGCAAACCTCATTACACTATTTGTCTTTTACGAATTTTTGAGCATAGCAACTGTGCCGCTGGTTGGCCACAAGGAGACACCTGAAGCAGTAGCAGGTGCAAGAAAATATTTCTTATATCTATTCAGCACATCAAAAACACTCCTGTTGACAGGTATCTTCATAATCTATGCGGTCACAGGCTCAACCGATTTTAATGCACATGGATTATTAAAAGGAACGCCTGAATCAACACTCTTATTTGTGGCATTTTTCTGTTTCCTCTTTGGTTTTGCAAAAGGGGCAGTAATGCCTGTTCATAGCTGGCTACCTGCTGCGATGGTTGCACCTACTCCTGTCAGCGCCCTCCTGCACGCAGTTGCAGTTGTAAAGGCAGGCGTATTCTCCATCCTCCGGGTAATCTTCCATATATACGGTGTTGATATGATGAGCAGGTTACACCTTGGTATAACAACCGCCTATATAGTTTCTTTTACAATTATTATGGCATCAGTTTACGCATTGACAAGGGACAATCTTAAGGCAAGGCTTGCATATTCTACAGTTGGTCAGCTTTCCTATATTATACTGGGTGCTGCACTCCTGACGCCCAGCAGCATGGCAGGAGGGATAATTCATATTGCAAATCATGCATTCTCAAAGATTACGCTCTTCTTCTGTGCAGGCTCAATCTATGTGGCATCACATAAGACTGAGGTTAGCCAGCTTTCAGGTATTGGGAAAAAAATGCCGTGGACAATGGCAGCATTTTTTATAGGCTCACTCAGTATGATAGGTATTCCACCAGTTGCAGGTTTTGTGAGCAAATGGTATCTTGCCATCGGCTCCATTGAGGCGAAGGAATTGCCTATACTTTTAGTCCTCCTTGTTAGCAGTGTTTTAAATGCAGGATATTTTCTGCCTGTAGTTTATAAGGCATTTTTTGAAGAATTTAAGGAAGACCACCACCATCATGGCGAGCATCATGAGGAGATAAGAGAGGTGCCATTTGTCGTTGTTCCTCTCGTATTGACTGCCATAGGCTCTATAATATTAGGATTATATCCAAATTATTTTCTGGCACTTGCAAAGGAGGTTATCAGGTGATTAAGAAGGCTGTTGATTATATAGGTAATCCTGAGAATTCGGGGAAACTTAGGAGATTCTTTTATATTACGCTGATAGTGATTGTTCTATTGGATATTGGAGAACATCTGTTCCATACTGAACATCCTGTTGATTTGCCCCAAGGTGAGCATGCGTCTGCTAATTTGTCCCATAAAGGGCATGCTGCTGATGAGGAATTCATTGGTGAAGAGATATGGGGATTTTGGTCGGTCTATGGATTTATAGGCTGTATTATCATGATAATAGTTTGTAAGGGAGTGGGGCATGCGTGGCTTATGAAAAAGGAGAATTATTATGACTAACCTGTGGATAAACCCCGCCTTTTTATTTATTCTGGGTAGTTTTTTAATCCCTATTCTGAAGGGGAGGGTTAAACATACATTTCTGTTGTTAGTCCCTGCTGTTGCATTTTTAGATGTAGTGCTAATGTCACAGGGTACCTATGGGGCTGTTCAATTCTTAGGTATGGACCTTATCTTTGGAAAGGTTGATAGGTTGAGCCTTGTTTTTGCCCATGTATTTACACTGATGGCTTTCATTGGTGTCCTTTACAGTCTCCATGTCAAGGATGATGGGCAGCATGTAGCTGCCTACCTTTATATGGGAAGTTCTCTCGGTGCTATCTTTGCAGGAGACTATGTAACACTTTTCCTGTTCTGGGAAATAATGGCATTCTCCTCCGTATTTCTTATATGGTATAGAAGGACTCAAAAGGCTGTCAATGCCGGGTTTCGTTATTTATTAGTTCATATTGTTGGGGGGCTGTTTCTCTTTGCAGGTATATTACTCAGACATGGAGAGGTTGGGAGTTTTGCATTCGGAGCTATCTCCCCGGAAGGAGTTACACTTGCAACTTACCTGATCATGATAGGTTTTTGTTTAAATGCAGCCGTTCCCCCGATACATGCATGGCTGCCAGACGCCTATCCCGAGGCTACTGTTACAGGAACGATTTTTTTATCTGTCTTTACAACCAAGGTTGCTTTATATGCATTAATCCGTGCCTTTGCCGGTTTTGAAATACTAGCCATTATAGGACCCATCATGGCGGTCTATGGTGTTTGTTATGCCGTAATAGAAAATGACGCAAGGAGGATTCTTGCCTATCATATGGTCAGTCAGTTGGGATACATGGTCTGTGGAGTGGGGATGGGGACTGAAATGGCCATAAACGGAGCTATTGCCCATGCCTATGCATATATCATTTATAAAGGCTTGCTGTTCATGGGGACAGGTGCTGTTCTGGAGATGACAGGGAAATCTAAACTGAATGAACTCGGTGGTCTTTATAAATATATGCCCATTACTCTTCTCTTTACAGTAACTGGTGGAATTTCTATCTCAGGCTTTCCACTAACCAGCGGCTTTATAGGTAAATCTATGACTGTTGAAGCAGCAGAGAGTTATAAAATTTTTATATTCCTCATGCTTATGATAGCCTCAATAGGCACCTTCCTCTCAGTTGGATTGAAGCTGCCGTACTATATATGGTTTAACAAGGATTCGGGGATAAAACCTAAAGAGGCACCGCTGAATATGAAGTTAGCTATGGGTATTGCTGCTTTTATATGTTATTTTTTAGGTGTCTATCCGAAATTCCTGTTTGATATGCTTCCTTACCCGGTTCACTGGGAACCTTATACTATATCCCATTTTGCTGAGGTTATGCAGTTACTGCTATTTACAGGGCTGGGATTCCTTCTATTGTTGAAAAAGCTTACTCCTGAGCCGACTTTAAACTTAGATGTTGACTGGTTTTACAGAAAGGGGAGCAAGGTGTTTATGTGGGTTGCCAATAAGCCGATTGCAATTTATGAGGAATATCTTGGCGAGATATATAATAAATGGTTTACAAATTTCACTTTAAGGTTTTCAAATTTTCTGTGGCGTATATTTGATGTTAAGATTATTGACGGCATTGTAAATGATATTGCCGGGTTCTGGAAAGACCTCGGCGGTGTTGCAAGACTCAGCCAGACAGGACTGGTGAGAAATTATGCATTTTTCATGCTTTTGGGGGGGATTCTCTTTATTACCTATTATTTATTCAAGTAATATATATGATTAATTTTCCGATTCTTTCAGTTATCACATATTTACCGTTGGTGGGTATTCTTCTTATACTATTTATAAATAAGGAGAACTATAAGCTCATCCAGTGGATTGCATTCATTACTGCTGTAGTTAATTTCATAATCTCAATCCCGCTATATTTTAATTTTGATTCAAGGACATGGGCGATGCAGTTTGTTGAGAAGATACCGTGGATAGAGGAGTTTGGTATAAGCTACCACATGGGGATTGACGGCATAAGCCTCCTCCTTGTCCTTATGACGACACTCCTCTCAGCACTTGCAATACTCTCTACATGGAGTGCTGTAACAGAGAAGGTTAAGGAATATATGATTTCAATCCTCTTCCTTGAGACAGGGATGGTCGGTGTATTCTGCTCACTTGATTTCTTCCTCTTCTATGTATTCTGGGAAGTGATGCTGATTCCTATGTATTTTATAATTGGTATATGGGGCGGCCCGCGCAGAGTCTATGCGGCAGTAAAGTTTTTCATTTATACAATGAGCGGGAGTGTCCTCATGCTTGTTGCAATACTTGTTTTATATTTCATTAATCATTCACAGACAGGCGTATATACATTTAATATCCTTGACTATTACGGACTGAACCTGCCGTTTGGTGTTCAGTTCTGGCTGTTCCTTGCATTCTTCCTTGCCTTTGCTATTAAAGTGCCGATGTTTCCATTTCATACATGGCTGCCTGATGCCCATGTGGAGGCACCTACTGCGGGGAGTGTAATCCTTGCAGGTGTCCTGCTTAAAATGGGGACCTACGGATTTTTGAGATTCAGCCTCCCGATGTTTCCGCAGGCAACAATTGATTTTATCCCCTTTATTGCATGGCTTTCACTCATAGGGATTATATACGGTGCATTACTCTCAATTGCACAGGATGATGTGAAGAAACTCGTTGCGTATTCAAGTGTCAGCCACCTCGGTTATTGTATGCTCGGCATGTTTGCACTTAATGCCCACGGGATTCAGGGGAGTATTCTTCAGATGATTAATCATGGTTTTTCCACAGGCGCCCTCTTCTTGATGGTTGGGATTATCTATGAGAGGAGGCATACACGATTAATATCTGAATATGGTGGGATCTGGAAGGTAATGCCGTTCTTTGCGCTATTGCTTTTAGTTGTGGCATTTTCCTCAATGGGTGTCCCCGGGACGAATGGTTTTGTTGGTGAACTGCTTATTCTCATTGGGACATTCAAATTAAATGTCTGGTATGGTGCGGTTGCAACAATCGGGCTTATACTTGGTGCCATATACCTCCTCTGGATGTATCAGAGGGTGATTCTTGGCGAGATTACGAATGATAAAAACAGGCATTTGAGCGACATGAACTTCCGTGAATACGCATACATGATTCCGATACTTGTCTTTATTATATGGATTGGCATATATCCAAAGCCGTTTCTGGATAAGATGCAGGTTTCAGTTGAGCACCTGATTGAACAGATTAAATATACAAAGGATATTGACGAAGGGGAGAAGAGAGAGGCAAAGAAAGAAGTTAAGGAGTTAAAGAGTAAAAGAGTAAAAGAGTTAAACTCCTCAACTCCTGAACTCCTCAACTCCTGAACTCATAAACTGTTATGGAAATAATTATACCGACAATTAATTTGGCAAGCATATATCCGGAGATTGTTGTAACTATCTTTGCGATAATAGTATTGCTATTACATGCCTTTACACCCCACCATTCCACTTCTTATAAAGGGGGGGCTGGAAAGGGGGGAGACCATCTGGGATATATAAGTTTTATAGGTGTAGCCTATGCCACTTTCCTTGTATTTACACAGGAGGGAGGGACCGAATATTCATTTAACGGGCTGTGGATTCTTGATAACTACTCCCGCTTCTTCAGATTAATCTTTCTGCTCGGCACAGGGCTGACAATACTCATCTCAGTGAAATATGTGAAGGACGAGGGCATCAATCATGGAGAATATTATTCCCTTATTCTTTTTGCCACTGTCGGGATGATGATTATGGGAGGCGGGGCGGATTTAATTACCATCTTCCTTGGGCTTGAGCTTATGTCCATAAGCCTCTATGTTCTTGCCGGCTATACAAGAAACAGACTGACATCCAATGAATCGTCATTAAAATATTTCCTTCTCGGTTCATTTGCTACAGGTTTTCTCCTTTACGGTATTGCACTCCTCTACGGCGCTACAGGCACAACAAACCTCAAAGGGATTTCAGGATTTATAGCTGAGGCTAATTTTGGGAACCCAATTCTTATAATGGGAATGGTTCTTCTTGTGGTGGGATTTGGTTTTAAGATTGCTTCTGTTCCATTTCATATGTGGACTCCTGATGTATATGAAGGCGCACCTTCGCCTATAACAGCATTTATGTCTGCAGGTCCGAAGGCAGCGGCATTTGCAGCCTTTGCGAGGGTATTTTTTGAGGGACTGCCGTCACTTCAGGGTGTATGGGTTGATTTAATCTGGGTGCTCGCAGTTTTGACAATGACTGTCGGAAATGTGATTGCACTTGTTCAGAACAATGTAAAGAGGATGCTTGCTTATTCAAGTATTGCTCATGCAGGATATGTGCTTGTGGCGTTTGTTTCTGCGAATGAGCTTGGCATTGGCGGTATATTATATTACATGCTGGCATATACATTTATGAATATAGGCGCATTCGGGATTATTATTGTGGTTGGAGGGAAGGGTGAGAAGAAGGTTAATGTAGATGATTATACAGGGCTTGCCTATAGGCATCCTGTTGCTGCTGCAACAATGAGTTTATTTTTATTCTCACTTGCAGGGATACCCCCCACAGCAGGTTTTATGGGGAAATTCTATATTTTTTCTGCCGCTATAAAGTCAGGTTATATCGGCCTTGCAATTATCGGGGTAATAAATAGTGTAGTATCTGTTTACTATTATCTAAGAATAACAGTGGCAATGTATATGAAAGAGCCTGAGCCAGCCTTGTCAGATGCGGAGTTAAGACCAAATCTGGTTTTCTCAACGGCAATGATTATTGCAATGATTATAGCGGCTTATGGTGTATTGCGTATGGGCATACTCCCCTCTGATTACATTGCGCTTGCACAGCAGTCATACCTCTCATTTTAAATGATGAATTAGCCACAGACTTACACAGATTTAGTAAAAGAGGTTAAGAAGTTATGAAGTTAAGAAATTAAGATTGAACTTTCCCATATTCTAAACTTTTTATTTTCTCATCTTCTTTAAATCTTTAGTCAGTGAAAGTCAGTGGCAAAATAAGGATAATATGAAGTTTATCTTAACTTTAATTTTCCCCCTTACTATTTTTTTTACTCCGTTAACTTCATTCTCATTTGAGGGGAAGGGGTGTGCAGGGGATTGTGCAAGCTGCCACAGTCTTACAAAAGATGAGGCAGGCAAGATTTTAAAGATAGAAGTCTCTGAAGTGAAGACTGCTGCTGTGAAAGGGTTATGGGAGATAGATGGTGTCCAGAATGGCAATAAGATAAAGGTTCATATAGACTTCAGTAAAAAATATGTAGTGCTTATTAGCAAGTTAATACCTGTGGATGATATAGGCAAACTTCCCCCCATCCGTAAGATTGATTTGAATTTAATACCCCTGACTGATGCCCTTATAATAGGGAATCCATCAGCAAAAAACAGGGTGATTGTATTTACTGACCCTGATTGCCCTTATTGTAAAAAATTTCACACAGAGATGAAGGAGACAATAAAAAAGAATAAGGATATTGTCTTTTATATAAAACTCTTTCCTCTCGTAAATGTCCATCCTGAAGCCTATGAGAAATCAAAGGCCATTTTGTGCAAGAATTCCCTTAAGCTGTTAGATGATGCCATTGAGGGCAAGAAACTGCCTAAAGCTGACTGTGATACAAAGGCGGTAGATGAAAATTTGAAACTGACCGAACAACTCGGCATAAATGTTACACCTACCATAATACTCCCTGATGGGAGATTAATCCCGGGTTTCATTGACAGCCCAGCCCTTCTTCAATTGATTGGAACAAAGCAGTAGATTGCACTTAGTCCTTGCCATTTAAAATAAAATCAATAAAATAGAATAGGAAGGGTAAATTATGATATTACAAAAAGAACCCAAAGACAGAATAATCTTCCCACTTGATTTTCCAGATTATAATTCTGCGAAGAAATATGTAGAGATTTTGAAAGGGCGTATTGGCTTATTTAAAGTCGGTTTAGAACTTTTTGTAAAGGAAGGGCCTGAGATTTTAAAGCTCATAGCAGAGGAAGGGAAGGCAAAGATATTCTTAGACTTAAAATTTCATGATATACCTGAGACCGTAAAAGGGGCGATGAAATCGGCAAATGCCCTCAGTGCAGAATTTATTACCGTCCATTGTGATGAGGGGAGAAGATTGCTGGAGGCTGTGGTAGAAGAAGCGAGGCTAAAGCCTCGCACTACAGAGGGAACTAAGGTGTTGGCTGTTACTGTATTAACGAGTTTGTCGCGAGATTCACTAAAAGAGATGGGTATGAGGGAAGAGCTTCAAGACCCTTTAAAACTTGTCTTACACAGGGCAGGGATTGCAAAGTCTGCCGGATGTGCAGGAGTTGTCTGTTCAGGTCTTGAGGCTTCCTTTGTAAGAAAAGAGTTTGGCAATGATTTTATAATTGTAACTCCCGGAATAAGGCCCTCATGGTCTGTTATTAAAAATGACGACCAGCAGAGGATTGTAACACCCTCCGATGCGATAAAGGCTGGTGCTGATTATATTGTTGTCGGCAGGACTATAAGGACTGCAAAAGACCCGATGGATGCAGTAAAAAGAATTGCAGAAGAGATTGAAAAAGCGTTAAAATAACACAATAGTATATATCAACTGAAACTAATCACTAACGCTAACACTAAAAATATAAGGAGGAACAATGTTGGCAGAATTAAAATCAAAATTGGATAGTTTAGTAACGAGGATTAACAGACTCAGGGGGACTCTTTGACCTCGCTACAAAAGAAAAGAGGATAACCGAGCTTGATAATGAGATAGAAAAGCCTAATTTCTGGGGCGATAATGAAAGAGCACAGAAGATACTTAAGGAAAAGTCTCTCTTCCAAAAGCCGCTTGAGAGATGGAATAACCTGAATAAAGCACTTAAGGACAGCAGTGAATTGATAAGCCTGCTTCACGGAGAAGAAGATGCAGGTATGCTCTCGGAGGTTCAGACTGAAGTGAGCCGCCTTGAAAAGGAGATAGGTGAATTTGAGCTTCAGGCAATGCTCTCAGGGGAGAATGATAAGGCGAATGCCATTCTCTCAATCCATCCCGGTGCAGGCGGGA
>Ga0209641_10004912_pt1 | contig 10984 bp, 14 predicted proteins | sample RifCSP16_1_FD_184022 | JGI IMG/M metagenome (GOLD analysis project Ga0209641, IMG submission 184022) | Soil microbial communities from Rifle, Colorado - Rifle CSP2_sed 16_1 (SPAdes) (version 2) | ecosystem: Environmental > Terrestrial > Deep subsurface > Rock core/Sediment | place: Rifle...
AAGGTCAGAGAACCTTCTGTGCTCAATAAAGCCATCCTTATGAAGAACAAGGAGTCTTGAACTGTCCCTCTTTTTTAATGGCCTTTTAGCAATAAGTTCTTTTGGCAGGAAAAATTCGAAATCAGTTACCTTCATAGATCTGTATGGTTGTGCCAGGATAGAAAAAGGAAAGTATCTCCTTATAATTTTTCCCATCCCGTGCCATCTGAAGGGCGCTCCACTGGCAGAGGCCAACACCATGACCATAACCCCTGCCTTCAAAAACTATGGAGTCTCCGTTCTGAGCAATAGTGAAATAAGTACTTGGAAGACGGCTCCAGCCAAGTGCTTTCCTTAGATCATTTGCCTTGATTGTGGCAGTTCCTGAATCATAAATTAATGTGGTCTCTTTAACCCTTCTTGTCGAGGTATATGATTTTATTGTCATCTCCTTAATTCCTGAAATATTCAGCGCTTCTTCTATTTCAGACAATGGTATCTTTCTGTCCCAAACCCATAAGGGAGATAGTTCACAATTTGATTCAACAGACCTGAGATAAGGATAACTTTTTCCAAAGACATCCTCAGGGTTTTCTGTCCTCCCGCCGCAGGTTGAATGGTAGAAGGGCTCAATAAGGCTACCGTTAAAGGTAAGAATCTCACCGGCTGTCTCTTCAACTGCATAGGCTACCCTTGCATCCGAATTGTTGCCTTTATAAACCTGGTGGAGAACTGAAGAAGTAATATGAAAAAAGGAGCTTCCGTTTAATCTCTTCTGATATACAGCATAAGTCCTCGATAAAATAGCCTGGGCTTTAAGCGCTTCCATCTCCCAGTTTGAACCAACTTCTGCCATAACAACTTCCTTGACATAATCCTCAATGGGAAGCTCGTTTATAAGATATAGACCTCCTGTGCCTTTCCATATCTCAATATTCCCACTGTAACGCAAGCCAACAACAAGAAGGTCTCCCTTCATACTTCCTAATTTCTTTATATTCTCGTCCTTTGCAGGGATCTTAGAATATATTTCATTTACGATAAGCACCTTGATAGTATCCGCAGCAAATAATGGCAAAGCATAGAGCAGGGAGCATAGAGCGAAGAGCACAAAACGTAGGATATGAAATAACCTCATTTTATCGCTTTCCTACAAGCCAGAAAAGCAAAGTCAGTATGAGGCTTAAAAGAATACTCGTGGCTAAAGGGAAATAGAAAGTAAAATTTTTCTTCTGGATCAGAATGTCACCAGGAAGTCTTCCAATCCAGGGAACCTTACCAGAAAGGAGAAGCAACCCACCTATTGCAGAGATTAAGAGGCCGAGTAATATGAGAAATTTACCTATGTGTTGAATACCATCAGCCATCACAACAAGTTTACCACGTTTACCAAGTTTCCTGAGTTTACTGGGTTTATAACATCGTTAACAGTGCAAACCGAGTAAACTGTGCAAACTGTTTTAAAGTTACTCATCACTTGTCACTCTTTACTGTTTTTAAGTATCTTTCCATTTCTGAATAAATGCATCCACAGTATTTCTGCCTGTAAAGCCCGAGTTCCTTCGATAGACTGATGCCTGTCTTCCACCCTTCCCTGAAGTCCTGAAGAAAGAAAGGTATTGAGTATCTCTTTCCCATCTCTTCGCCTAACTTTATTATCATATCAAACTTCTGATAAGGGCTTACAAGGAGAGAGGTTGTAAAACCGTCAAGACACATCTTTTTTGCAGTCCTTGCTGTTTCTTCAAGTCTCATTGAATAACAGATAGCACATCTTTCTTCGTTCCTGTCTGAATCGACCTGTACCGAGTCCACCACTGCCATTATGAACTCCTTCAGTCCATAATGGTCAATATACTCGATATCAAGATTCCATAACTTCTGGAGTCTTTGCACAGACTCAAGGCGCATCTGATACTCTGTATAAGGATGGATATTCGGGTTAAGCCAGAGCCCCTTTACATCAATGCCTTCTGAGAAGAGTTTTTTGATAGGATACAAACTGCAATTTGCACAACATATGTGCATTAAGAGCTTCATCTAATAATTCTCGAGCATGTAACTTTTATTATTTAAAATCTTTTAGACTCCTATTCTGTCTCAATGAATTTTCTCTACGAACGCTGTTTGCTTTTACCACCTTCAAATAATCCTAATTCATTCTTATAGGGAATATTAAGATGGCTGTATGCACTTTCTGAAGCCTTTCGTCCATGCGATGTCCTGATGATAAAGCCTGATTTCAGAAGAAAAGGTTCAATAACATCCAATAAAACGTCTGTTTCTATTTGGAGAGTTGAAGCAAGTGCTTCAATCCCGGCAGGTCCTCCTTTATAATTGAGGATAATGGTTTTCAGCAATTTCCTGTCTGTTTCACCCAAACCATATTCATCTATGCCTTCGAGAGCTAACGCTTCCATAGCTACATCTTTCGTTATTTTTCCTTGAGCCCTAACCTGTGCGTAGTCACGAACACGTTTTAATAATCTATTTGCAACCCTTGGAGTGCCTCTCGCCCTCCGCGCTATTTCATAAGCACCATCCTGTTCAATAATTATATCCAGTATTGCTGAAGAGCGTTTTACAATTTTGACCAGATCTTTCTCATTATAAAAATCCAGGTCTCTTGTAATCCCGAATCTTTCTCTTAAGGGTGAGGATAACAGGCCAGACCTGGTTGTTGCACCGATCAATGTAAAAGGTTCAAGCCTGTATCTGTGAGTTCTTGCATGTACACCTTTATCGAATATGAAATCAACTGCAAAATCTTCCATAGCTGGATAAAGAAATTCCTCCACGACTTTAGGTAGCCTATGGATTTCATCAATAAAAAAAACATCGCCCTTTTCCATATGTGTCAAAATACCCATCAAATCGCCACCTTTTTCTAAAGCCGGTCCGGAAGATGTAATAATCTTGGTTCCCATCTCATTGGCGATAATATGAGCTAACGTTGTCTTTCCCAGTCCTGGGGGACCGTTGAACAAGATGTGGTCTATAGGTTCTTTTCTTTGCAACGCCGCTTCTATAGCAATCTTTAATGTTTCTACTATTTTATCCTGCCCTGTATACTCAGAAAGCCGTTTGGGTCTTAAGGTTATGTTATTATCTTCATCTAATGAACTATCTTCTTTTAAAATATCGGGAATTTTATTCGACTCTTCATATATCATTTCTTTTGACCTCTATATACTTCCTCAAATAATTCTTCAGATGAAGTTATACGTGGATTTCGTCTCATAGCTTCCTCTATCATTTCTCGTGCTTCTGTTAGTTTATGGCCTAATTGAGTTATAAGAACATCTTCGACTTCCTTCCTGAAATCTTCTGCAATTTCAGCTGTTACTGCAATTTTAGGCATTAGTGCATACATTGCTACCTTTCCTTTGAGAGTAGCAATAATTTTTTCTGCTTTTCTTTCTCCGATGCCTTTTAACTGTCTTAAAGCTTTAGAATCTTTTTCCTCAATAAAACGCGCTATATCCCCAACAGGTTTTATAAGAGCCTTAATTGCAGCGGTAGGGCCTATATCTTCAACTGATATGAAAAGCTCAAAAAATTTTTTATCGAAGGGGTGTTTAAATCCTACAAGAATTGGTTTGGGCTGTCTTTCTGTCTGGTTATACGAGATATACAATTTTAATTCTTTCATTCCCTTTTTTTCATCTTCTTTAATTTCGTTTATCAAATAAGCCGGGATTAATATGTCATAACCGATTCCACCTACTAACAATGTAACTCGGTCATCAAATGTTTCTATTAATTCTCCTTCCAGATAAGATATCATCTGCCCTTCCGCGGATTCTTTCTATAAAATGCCGTCAAGGCTATAGCCAATGCATCTGTAGCATGAAAGGATTTAACATCAGTCATTTTAAGCAAGTACTTTATAGCTTCTCTTACTTGATACTTATTTGCCCCTCCATATCCAGTCAAAGAATTTTTAACTTCTTTTGGCGTAATCTCTATCATAGAGACATTATTTTGAGAAACAGACAGATATATGATACCTAACACTCCTCCTAATAATATACCAGCCTTGGGATATCTGACCAAGGAAAATATATTTTCTATTGCTATCAAATCTGGATTTAATGAACGTATAAGTTGATTTATGTCTGAATAAATTTGGAATAATCTGTTAGAGACATGTTCTTTTGCAGACGTCTTAATGTAACCACATTTGACTATAGAGGGAGTAACCTTATCACATCTAATTACACCAAAGCCTGTACTCGCTAAGCCCGGGTCTATGCCAAGTATAATCATATAACAAATCGTGAATCTATTTCAGGCGAATTATTTTTTCCTTGGTGCCTCAAAGAGTATCTCCTCCACCATCCGGCAGAGGATATGCCCGAGAGTTATGTGTGTCTCTTGTATATGCGGGGTTTTGTCGGATGGAACAATAAATGCATATGTTGCCTTTGATGCAAACTTGTCTCCTTTCATTCCGGTAAAAGCAATAGTTGTCAATCTTCTCCTTTTTGCTACATCCATTGCCTTGAGGATATTGGGTGAATTACCGCTCGTACTGATTGCAATGACAACATCTCCCTCATCTGAAAGAGATTTAAGCTGCTTGGCAAAGATCTCAGAAAAGTCATAATCATTTGCAATGGATGTAATTACTGCCATGTCTGCATTGAGTGATATTGCCGGAAGACTGGGACGCTCTTTCTGGAATCTATTAATAAATTCTGCTGCAATGTGAGAGGCATCTGTTGCGCTCCCACCATTACCAAAGAGAATTAATTTTTTACCTTTATTGAAAGCATCAGCAATAACCTTTGCAACCTCAATGATAGTGTCAACATTCTCTTCTGCAAATTTCTTTTTTACCTCGATGCTTTCTTCGAATGCCTTGAGTATCTTGTCCTTCATAATGCTGAAATGGGTCTAAGGATATAAATCGTTACGCGTAACGCGTCAAGGGATTTCCTGGCCGCTTGAACCCTCAACTTCGTATTAGGGTAACCCAATGAGATTTTTATGTCAATCAGGAATCTCTTAGTTATTTGTAGGGAATAAAAACTACGTCTTTTATCTCTGATGCCGGGCCTTCCTTTGAAGGTCCAAGGGCAGTGACCTTATAATTTCTTTTTGTTAGCGGTTCCTCTTTATCGATGAATGTAGGTATCGTGGTTTCTCCAATAAACAGGTAGCCAGTGGTTTTATCTATTTCCCTGTAAACCCTGTAACCAACTACCCATGTCTCGGGTACTTCTTTCCAGATGAGATATACTTTATCATCTTTTACCACTGCCTGGAGTCCTCCAGGAGCAGACGGAACAAAATCAGAAGGGCTTACCTCAAGCTCCTCTGATGCAGACCCTTCATCTCTTATAACCCTTCCACTCAAGCTCCTTATTGTGTAATAAACAGTTTTCTCTGCATTAAAACTATCCCTGAAGGATGTTTCCTTAACTGGTTCTTTATTAAGAGGAGTTAAAGAGTAAATGCCTTTCTTGTCACTTTTGTAGATATTATAGAGAATTTCATCTCCTGCACTTCCCCAGGTTAAAGTAAGGAAATCAAACTCAATTTTGAATGAAAGTTTTTCAGGAGGAGATGGCGGCTCTTTTGGCATAATCTCTATGATATTTGAGTCATTGCTTAATACCCCTCTCAGATTCTCAGAAACAATTTTATATGTATATTGAGAGTCGATTTTAAAATCAGTATCAGAATAAGACCGCTTATCAGGCTCAAGAAAGATGATAATAGGGGGGGACGGGGGGATTACTTTCATAAGTTGAAATCCCTTTATTGTCAACTCTTCACCTGCCGGGAAATCCCAAAATAAAAGAATCTCTGATTCTCTGTGGATACCCCTCAGGCCTGAAGGTGCATCAGGCTTTTCATATGATTTCAGGGTGGGTTCGCCTTTTTTCCCACACGAGATAATCAAAAGGCAAAAAATAAGAAGGAAGGGGAGAAGGGAAGAACGGGAGAAACGGAGCAATACCATGTCACCAAGTCTCCATGTCACCGAGTCTCCGCATCAATCTTTTTATCTGTTTCCTGACTTCATCAGGTGATGTGCTACCAGTGGACTTCTTCGCCTTCACTGACTCTTCTGGTCTAAGGAAAGGATAGATATCATCTGAAATTAACGGAGAATATTTATTCAATTCCCTCAGAGTAAGTTCCCCGAGCTTCTTCTTTTTCGAAATGCAATAAAGGACAATCCTGCCTGTGATCTCATGTGCCTTCCTGAAAGGCAATCCTTTCTTAACAAGATATTCTGCAATATCTGTTGCCGTCGAGTATCCCTCCACTGCAGTTTCATACATCCTGTTTGTATTGAATTTTATTCCTGGTAACATTTCATTCAGGATATCCAGACAGGCTTTGACTGTATCAACAGTATCAAAAAGAGGCAGCTTATCTTCCTGTAAATCTCTATTATATGAAAGTGGCAACCCCTTCATTATGGTCAAAAGGGAAAAGAGGTTTCCATAGACTCTTCCTGTCTTTCCCCTGATGAGTTCTGCCACATCCGGATTCTTCTTCTGTGGCATTGCACTCGATCCTGTTGTAAAAGCATCAGGCATCTCTATGAATCTGAATTCTTCTGTTGACCATAGCACAAGCTCTTCGGCAAGTCTCGACAGATGCATGATAAGTATTGATGCATTCGAGAGAAACTCTATAACAAAGTCCCTGTCAGATACCGAATCAATACTGTTTTGAGATATGTCATCAAAACCAAGGAGTCTTGCTACATACGCCCTGTCTATGGGAAAGGTTGTCCCTGCAATTGCAGAAGCTCCAAGGGGAAGGATATTAATCCTTTTCAATGTATCATTGAATCTTTCTTTATCTCTTTCAAGCATTTCAACATAGGCAAGGATATGATGTGGCAGCAAAACTGGTTGTGCCCTCTGTAAATGTGTATAACCTGGCATCAGGAAATTAATATGTTTTGTTGCAACATTGAGGAAAGTCTTTTGGAATTTATTTATCAAAGATAATATTTCCTTTGACTCCTCCCTCAGATATAACCTGAGATCGAGTGCTACCTGGTCATTCCTTGACCGTGCTGTATGGAGTTTCCCACCGGCGTCACCTATCTTTTTTATTAATGCAGATTCGATATTCATGTGGATATCCTCAAGGGCTTCTTTGAACTTGAATTTTCCTTTCTCTATATCTGCTGCAATCTCCTTAAGGCCATGTATTACCTTTTCGGAATCTTCTTTTGTAATGATCCTCTGCTTACCGAGCATCTTTGCATGTGCAATGCTTCCCTCGATATCATATCTCCAGAGACGGTTGTCAAAGGAGATGGATTCTGTAAAGTGTTCAACAATCTTTGATGTTTTAGCTTTAAATCTTCCTGCCCATGGTTTTTTCATCTTGAACTCCGTCTCTGTCACCCTGAACCCTGCCCTGAACTTGTTTCATGTGTTAATTCAGGGTTTCATAATGTATGATTTTAGATGCTGAAACAAGTTCAGCATGACATAGACTAAACTATAAAAAATATATTATTTTAAAAAGATTTTAAAATTGACAATGCATAATTGCAAGGTATAATATACCAAAACTTAAATAAAGATAAAGATTATTTATAAATCTACTGGGCATTTAAAAATATCCTGTTCATCTTGTATATCTTCATGATCGGCAGTTTCCTCAATGTAAGAAAAAGCTATTTGTTTTTGAACATAAGGAGGTAAGAGATGTCAAAGACAGAAAAAAATCTTCAGGATGCCTTTGCAGGAGAATCACAGGCAAACAGGAAATACCTTGCTTTTGCAAAAAAGGCAGAACAGGAGGGATATAAGCAGGTTGCTAAACTCTTCAGAGCTGCTGCTGAAGCTGAAACAGTCCATGCACATAACCACCTGAGGACACTTGGCGGAATCAAGAGTACAAAAGAGAATCTCGAGGAAGCAATAAGCGGAGAATCCTATGAATTCCAGAAGATGTACCCTCAGATGATTGAAGATGCAAAGGCAGAAGACAAAAAAGGAGCACTCCAGAGCTTCAATTATGCAAATGAGGTAGAGAAGATCCATGCAGAACTCTACAAAAAGGCCACTACAAATCTTGGCAAAAATCCCGAGGTCGATTATTATGTATGTCAGGTTTGTGGAAACACAGTTGAAGGTGAGCCACCAGATAAATGTCCTATTTGTAATTCTCCAAAAAAGATGTTCAAGAAAATCGATTAATTATGAATAAGATAACAAAGCATGGAATAACCCTTTCTGTTTTTCTTCTTGTGATATTTTCAAGCGGAATAATTCTATCTGCGCCTCTCAGTCCGCAGACTCAGACCTGCATCGCCTGCCATAATGCATCTACACCAGGAATCGTAGAAGACTGGCTTACAAGCAGACATTCAAAGACAACACCTGCAGAAGCTCTAAAAAAACCTTCTCTGGAGAAAAGAATTTCTACTGACAGCCTACCAAAGGAGTTAATGGAATATGCTGTTGGTTGTTACGAATGTCACAGTCAGAACACGGAAAACCATAAAGACAATTTCAGTCATTTCGGTCTCAGGATAAATGTTGTTGTCACTCCCAATGATTGTAAAGCCTGTCACCCTGCAGAAGTAAAACAATTTACAGGGAGTAAAAAATCCCACGCCGTGAAAAACATTATGGAGAATCCTGTGTATAAGACACTCGTGAATACTGTGACAGGGGTAAGAACAATTGAGAAGGGAATGATGATATCTAATAAACCTTCAGAAAACACACTACACGAGACATGCCTCGGGTGTCATGGTACAAAAGTAGAATCAAAAGGCATGAAGAATGTAACTACGAAATCCGGTGAGATAACTGTTCCAGACCTTACAAACTGGCCGAATCAGGGAGTCGGAAGAGAAAATCCAGATGGCAGTCTCGGAGCCTGCACCGCCTGCCATGCAAGGCACGGTTTCTCAATCGAAGTAGCAAGGAAACCATATACCTGTTCCCAGTGCCATCATGAGCCTGATGTACCTGCATGGAATGTGTATCATGAGAGCAAACACGGAGATATCTTCTTTTCAAAATATCATGCGTGGAGCTTTGACTCAGTTCCATGGGTCGTAGGAAAAGACTTTCAGGCACCGGCATGTGCAGCATGCCATAACAGTCTTCTTGTTTCTCCCAGGGGTGATGTGGTTGTTGAGAGGACCCATGATTTTGGTTCCCGGCTGTGGGTCAGACTCTTTGGCCTTATATACAGTCATCCCCAGCCTAAATCAGGCAACACGACTATAATCAAAAATCAGAATAACATGTCATTGCCTACCACATTTCTTGGAGAACCTGCATCAGAGTATCTCATTGATAAATCGGAGCAAGGAAAGAGATTAGCTGTCATGGAGAACCTTTGCAAAAGCTGCCACTCTACAGACTGGGTAAATGGTCATTTTTCAAAACTTGAAAATACAATAAGAGAAACTGATGAGATGACACTCGCAGCAACAAAACTAATGCTCAGTGCCTGGGAAAAGGAAATACAGGATAATGGAAATCCTTTTGATGAAGCGATTGAACAGATGTGGACAAGACAATGGCTATTTTATTCAAATTCTATTCGCTATGCATCTGCAATGACCGGGGCACCTGATTACACAGCTTTTAAAAATGGCTGGTGGTATCTCAATGAAAACCTTCAGCACATAAAAGACTTTATAGAATTAAAGGAAAAGAAAAAGAATAGCGCTAAATGAAAATCATTGCATTCCTCGGAAGCCCAAGGAAAGATGGAAACACCGAGCTTCTCCTGAAAGAGGCTATTATGGGAATCGAAGATTCTGGGTTTAAAGTACATGTATTTAATCTGAACCTCATGAGTATCTCTCCATGCCAGAACTGTGGAGGATGTGAAGACACCGGTATATGTGTCTTTGAAGATGATATGTTCCAGATCCATAATGCCATCAGGGAAGCTGACAGGATTATTCTTGCTTCTCCCATCTTTTTCTTTGGAGTAAGTGCCCAGGCAAAGATAATGATAGACAGGTGCCAGTGTTTCTGGTGTGAAAAATACCTTTTGAAAAAGCCTATACCAGAAGGCCAATATGGAAGAAAGGGGCTTTTATTATTAGTAGGTGGACAGAAAAAAGAAGTTGGCATCCAGTGTTCTGAGGCAACCGCAAAGGCATTTTTCAGGACAATCAGTGTTCCTGTACATGAAACTCTCGGCTTTCTTGGTGTTGATGCAAAGGGTGCGATTCTCAATCACCCGACTGCATTGAGTGAAGCCTATCAGGCAGGGAAAAAACTCGTTTCTTTAAATACATAATGCACTAACATAATGCAGATGTTGCAAGAAAAATTATTTTTCGATACCATAGTGTACCTTTAACTGATGGTTATTGAAATATTTTTATGGATATAACGGATAAAGATATTCCCAATAAATTCATCGCGTTAAATAATTTTTCGAGCAATGTCTGCATATATAAAATAAAAAGGAGGATGAAATGGTTTCAAAATTACCTGATCAGTTCGTAAGTGTAAGAAAAAGATTCAAGAGATTTGCAGGAGCCCTCGATGACCTTGGCATAGTTGCAAGGGAATCAGGCCCCCTCAGTGAGAAGATCTCTCACCTTGTACAGTTAGCAGCATCTGCTGCGATAAGGTCAGAGGGTTCTGTTCATTCACATACGAGAAGGGCATTAGCAGCCGGTGCAAAACCAGAGGAAATATATCATACGATCCTTCTACTGACAAGTACAATCGGTTTTCCCACGGTTTCAGCTGCTTTGACCTGGGTTGATGATATCATAAAGAAAAAGCGTTCAAAGAAATGATTTAACCTGTATTATTCAAAGCGAACTCTGTTCCAATGATTGTCGCTCCTTGATTTCACCCTCCCCTCTATCCCCTCCCATCAAGGGAGGGGAGACTAAGGAAGTCCCCTCTCTCCTTGTGGGAGAGGGTTAGGGTGAGGGGTAAATACTTAAATAACTTTTAAGATCTTTATGTATTTATAACATAAGAGCAGTGGCATACACAGTCTCTATCTCTATTCTCTATCTCTATTCTCT
>Ga0209641_10004915_pt1 | contig 10978 bp, 10 predicted proteins | sample RifCSP16_1_FD_184022 | JGI IMG/M metagenome (GOLD analysis project Ga0209641, IMG submission 184022) | Soil microbial communities from Rifle, Colorado - Rifle CSP2_sed 16_1 (SPAdes) (version 2) | ecosystem: Environmental > Terrestrial > Deep subsurface > Rock core/Sediment | place: Rifle...
CATACAGCGCGCTCTCGATGAACAACGAGGCGTTGAACGAGTTCTGGCAGGTATTGAGTCTCGACCCGGAACACGTGGAAGCGCATAATCACATCGGCAACATCTTTCTCGGCGCGGGGAAGCTCGACATAGCGGAAAAAGAGTACATGACCGCTCTGAGGCTCAGGCCCGATTACGTGCTCGGCCACAATAACCTCGGCAATGTCCATTACCTCGCAGGCAGGCTTGACCTTGCCGAAGACGAGTACAAGTCGGCAATCAAACTCGATCCCCGTTCCGACGAGGCGCGCCATAACCTTGGCGTCGTCTTGCTCAAGAAAGGCATGAACGAAAGGGCCGCCGAAGAATTTAAGGCAGTTTTAGAGATAAAAGCTGACAAGGCAGATACGCACTTCCTGCTCGGGAACGCGTACCTGAACATGGAGAAGCACGAGGACGCGATAAGGGAGTACAGGATCGCCATACGCCTCAACCCTTTTGACAATGAGGCGCACCTCAGGATCGCCGACGCGTACATGAAAGCAGGGCAGCCCAAAGAGGCCCTTGAGCACTACAATGAGTTCCTCGGCAGCTCGTCATCCAAAACGAGCCCGGAGCTAAGGCGCGTAAACGAAACCGTCGACAGGCTCAAGCGCGCTCTCCTTTGAACCTGACGGGCCTGCTCAGGCCGCCTTCCGCAAAGCCGCCTTCTCCAGAAAATTGATCACAGGCTTGCTGACTACGCCGGCCCTCTTCATGGCGTCCCTGAGGTCATCGGAAGCAAGAAAGTCCCGCGCCTTTCCGATGTCCTGCACCTCGAAGAGCAGAACTACAAATTTCTGGTTTTCAGCGCCCTGGAGGAGCAACACCTCTTTTAGACCCGCTCTTTTCCTTGCCGGCTCGTGCGCATCATAGACAGGCTTCCAAACGCTGAAGTCCTGGATTTCATGCTCGAAAAGCAGATAAGCCATAAGATTACCTCCTTGAAGTCATATATTAAGCTTATACGCCCGGGATGATAATTCAATAAGGGACCTAAACTTTCTTGTGAATCGGCATTTTTTCAGAGTATAATTTCAAATCATGAAGATTGAGCAGATCCTCGATAGCCTGGACGCCGCAGTCCTTTACTTGGACTGCAGCCATCGCATACAGTGGATGAACCGGAGGGCTGCCCTCTTGTTCGGGCCCGGCGTGGGCCGGAGGCGTGCCTGCTACAGGGTCGCGCAGCACGGGACTGAGTTCTGCCATATATGCCCGACCGGCAGGGCCATAGAGCTTGCGGCTCCGACCCATTATGAGTTCTCGTTCGAGGCCGAAGGCGCGCCTAAGGACCTCGAGGTCATCGCCATCCCAGTGCTCGACAACGAGAGCCGCCCGGGAAGCGTGCTTGAGATAATAATGGACGTCACGGGCAAGGGCCTCATCAAGATAAAGCATGAAGAGTTGATGGAGAAGGTCGAGAAGATGGCCGCCATAGGCCAGCTTGCGGCAGGCATAGCGCACGAGCTCAATACGCCGCTCGGGACCATATCGATATTATCCGCCGAGATAGAGCGCGCGATAAAGGAGCCTGAATCCGTTACCGGCGAGATAGTGCGCGAGTACCTCTCCGACATGAGGGGAGAGATAGAAAGGTGCAAGGGCATAATCAACGACCTCCTGGGCTTCTCGAAGAGCGGCTTCGTAAGGAAGGAACCGGTCGATATGAACTCGCTCGTCTTAAAGACCATCGAACTTCTTAGAAAGGGAAAGTACGGGGAGGCCATCGAGATAAGGCCGTCTCTTGACTTGTCGCTTCCTCAGGTAGAGACAGACCCTGACCGTTTCAGGCAGGTGCTCTTCAATATCCTGAAGAACGCCTTAGATGCGCTTGAGGGCAGCGGCAGGGGGCGTATAGATATCTCGACATCAGCCGCGAACGGTTTCGTAAATGTCACGGTAGAGGACAACGGCCCGGGCATACCCAGGGAGCTTATGAAGAGGGTCTTCGAGCCGTTCTTCACCACAAAGCCGGTTGGCAAGGGCACGGGCCTGGGGCTATCGGTAAGTTACGGGATTATGCGCGATCTTAAGGGCGAGATAAGGATAGAGAGCACGCCGGGGCAGACGAGGGTTGAGCTTCTGCTGCCTGTGCGGGAAAGGGGGGGCGATGGCGCGCATACTCGTCCTTGACGATGACGGCATATTCCGCAAGACCCTCTGCAGGGCCTTGAGCGCGCGCGGGCACGATGTAAAGCCCGCGGCAGACGGGCACGAGGCGCTCGCCCTTGCATCGATGTCGCCATTCGACGCCGCCATTATAGACATGATGATGCCCGGCATGAACGGCTTCGAGGCGCTGAAGGCGTTGAAGAAGCTCCAGCCTGAGCTGGCCTGCATCATCCTTACGGGCTACGGCTCCATAGCGGACGCAGTTGCCACGATGAAGCTCGGCGGGTACAACTATCTCACCAAGCCGTGCGGCATAGACGAGATAGAGACGGCCATCGGGAGCATCAATAATAACGCGCTGGGCGAACCGGCAGAGGCGTACCAGGGCATAATAGGCGGCAGTCCGGGCATAAAAGAGGTAGTGCGGTTCATAAGGCGAGTCAAGGACACCAGCCTTCCCGTGCTTATTTCAGGCGAGAGCGGGGCAGGCAAGGAGCTTGCGAGGAAGGACGGCCCCTTTATCGCCATAAACTGCGCATCGTTGAAGCCGGGCCTCCTTGAAAACGAGCTCTTCGGCCACGTAAAGGGCGCTTTCACCGGCGCCGTAGATCTGAAGGAGGGCCTGCTGCGTGCCGCTGACAAGGGTACCTTGTTCATAGACGAGATAGGCGACATGGACCTCGCAGTACAGGCCATGCTGCTGCGATTCATCGAGACCCGCACATACAGGCCCCTTGGCGCGAGCCGGGAGCAGAGCGTTGACGTAAGGATAGTCGCTGCTATCAACAAGGACATCGAGAAGGAGGTCTCATCCGGCAGGTTCAGGCTGGACTTCTACTACAGGCTCAATGTCTGCAGGGTGCACCTGCCGCCGCTTCGCGCTCGTGTCGAAGACATCCCGGCGCTCGCCGGGCACTTCCTTAAGAGGGCCTCTTCAGGCCGGGGCAGGAACTTTCGCTTCGGCAAAGGCGCGCTGGAGCTGCTCTCTCGCCACAGCTGGCCGGGCAATGTGAGGGAACTGGGCCACCTTATTGAAAGGGCCGCCGTGATGAGCGCGGAGGACGAGATAACCGCTGCGCACCTGTCTCAATGCATGGCGAAGTGCATGAACCTGAGTGCCCCGGCTGCCTTAAGTACGGACATATCGACCCTTGACGAGGCTGAAAAGGAGTGCATAGCAGCTTCGCTTGCATCAAATAACTGGAATGTGAGCCGCTCGGCGCGCGCCCTCGGCATTGACCGGCGTACCCTCCAGAGGAAGATAGCCCGTTACGGGCTTAAAAAGGGCGGTTAAGTCCCGTACAATCCTGACGCATGCGGCAGGATTGTACAAACAAATCCAAAGCCGCCGTATTTTCTAAAGAATCCCATAAAGCCGGACCATCTCCTGAGCAACCCTGCCGCACCTCACGCCTATCTCAATTTTCAAAACATGATGAAAACAGGCCCTGTTTTCAATGGCACGGCCATTGCAGCTATATCAGGGAAAATTCTGTATAGATAAACAGCGCACAGGCCGGTCCCTCCGGCTCAAATGGAAAAGGAGCTTCTTTGTTCAGGCTGAGCAAGGGTTCCGAGTACGCGATAGCCGGCCTCGTATATATGGCCTCCAGGCCGGCGAGCTACTTTACCGGAATAGAGGAGATATCGAGGGCGACCGGCATCTCGAGGCAATACCTCGCGAAGCTCTTCCGGACGCTCGCGGCCAGGGGCATAATAACGTCCACGAGGGGCAGGGACGGCGGATTCATGCTCTCCAAGGAGCCGGGCGCGATAACGCTCCTGCACGTTGTGGAGGCGATAGACGGCCCTGTCGAGGCGAGGTGCATACGGAACGCGGACGAGTGCCCGGATTCTGCCGCCTGCCAGCTTTACGGCGTGCTCAAGCGATGCGCGGAGGGGGTCACCGGGGTCCTTTCCTCGGAAAATATAGCGGGTATCAGGTTGAATTTTTTTTGCAGATAAAAAGGACTAAACAGACCCGATTTATCCTAAAAAAATGAAAATAAATCAGGAGGTGAATGATGAACGGGCATGCGCATGAGATGAAATGGCACACAAGTTACTGGCCGCTCCTGGTCAGCGTTGGCATACTTTTCCTGCTCCCGCTGGCGTTCGGCTTCTACTTCGTATATCACAAGCCTCTCGCGGCGGTCATGTGTATGGGCGTGGGCGCGCCGCTGGTGCTCATATCGATTGTCGGCTGGGTCAGGGAGGGCATGGAGGACGAGCACGGTATCGGAATGGGGCTCTCCCTCTGGGCAATGCCGTTCTTCATATTGGCTGAAGCGATGCTCTTCGTGGGCTTCTTCGTCGCGTACTGGGTAACCAGGCTGACGGCCCCCGTATGGCCGCCCGCGGGCACACCGGAGATATCCGTAGCAGTCCCCGTCATAATGACCATAATCCTCGTAGCATCGAGCTTCACGATACACATGGCGGAGACCCACCTCGAAGAGGAACGCTATAACAGGAGCGGCTTCATATTCTGGCTGATGGTGACGATGGTCCTGGGCGCGACCTTTCTGGGGATATCGATCTTCGAATGGACCGAGCTCTACCATGAGGGCTTTTTCTTCAGCACCAACGTCTTCTCATCGGCCTTTTTCTCCATAACAGGCTTCCACGGCTCGCACGTGCTCGTCGGGCTCGCGTTGTTCCTGTGCATACTCCTGCCGGCCCTCTCCGGCAAGGTGAACGATACCTTCGTCAAGTCTGCCTCCGTTTACTGGCACTTCGTCGATATAGTCTGGTTCTTTGTCGTCTCGCAGCTCTATTTCTGGTAGGGCCGCGCCAAACAAAAAGGAAAGGAGCGGAATATATGAAAATGCTAATGCGGCTTACGCTCGCCGCTCTCCTGTTTGCCCCGGCCGCGGCTCTGGCCGAAAACACAGGCGGGGCGCCTGACATAACCGAGGGCTGGAACCACCTGTGGCGGGAGCTCATGATCGACATCACCGTCATAGGCGTCATCTTCGCCCTGATCACCGTCTATCTTCTTATAAAGTACCGCCGGAGGCGGAGCGACGAGGAGGGCAAAGGAGTAAAGCTCACCCAGCTTGCCTCAGCCGGTTGGGTCTTTATCCCGGCCTTCATCTTCATGGCCGATGACATATTCCTCGCGGCAAAGAATTTCGAGCTATGGAACAAGATGAGGGAAGTGCCGGAGGGCGCGTATGAGGTCAAGGTGGAGGGCTTCATGTGGGGCTGGGACATCACATACCCCGAAGGGGCCACCGCCACGAACGAGCTTCGGGTCCCGGTGGGCAAGCCCATAAAGGTATCCCTCACGAGCAGGGACGTCCTGCACAGCTTCTTCATACCGGATTACAGGGTCAAGTGGGACGCCGTTCCGGGGATGAACACCTATCTATGGTTCAGCGGCAAGGAGGCCGGAGAGCACGTCATCACCTGCGCCGAGTACTGCGGCACGCTGCATTCGAGCATGTACGGCAAGGTCATCGTAATGCCCGAGGCCGAGTTCGAGGAATGGCTGAAGGCCAACACCCCGAAAAAATCTTAGGAGGCTAAAATGAGTTCAACCATGGTTACTGAAAGGGTGGAGACCTCCGTCGGGGCAAGTTCGAAATTCAGCCTCAAGGAATGGATCTTCACTACGGACCACAAGAGGGTAGCGGTCCTTTATATGATAGGCGCGTTCGCGGCCTTCTTCGTCGCGGGCATAATGGCGATGCTCATGAGGACGGAGCTCGCGAGCCTCGGGCCGACGGTCACGGCAAACCCCAATACCTACAACGTCTGGCTCTATTTCCACGGCGCGGCCATGATACTGGGCTACCAGATACCGGCCCTCACCGGATTTTTCGCCAACTACTACGTCCCTCTCATGATAGGGGCGAAGGACGTGGCCTTCCCCAGGGTAAACGCCCTTAGCGTCTGGCTCTTCTGGATGGGCATAGTCATGGCTCTCCTGACCTTCGTAATACCCGACCCGCCTGACGTAATGTGGACCGGGTACCCGCCCTATTCGATCATAACAGGCGGCAACACGGCATTTTACACCTTCACGGTCCTTCTCATGGGCTTCTCATCGATTGCGGGAGGCGTCAACTTCCTCACCACCATCATATACATGAGGGCGCCGGGTATGACCTGGGGCAAGCTCAACATGTTCATCTGGTGCACGCTCGCGGCCTTCATAATACAGCTCATCTTCGTTCCCATACTCGGCGTTGCAGTAACGATGCTCACGCTGGACAAGTACGTGGGGACTCACTTCTTCGACGCCGCCGCGGGCGGGAGCGCGCTCATCTACGAGAACCTCTTCTGGTTCTACTCGCACCCGGCGGTCTACGTCATATTCCTGCCGGCGATGGGGATTATCTACGAGATAGTCGCGACCTTCTCCAGGAACGCCATCTTCAACTACAAGAAGATGGTCTACTACGGCGTGATGGGCGTGGTCGCCCTCGCCGGCCTGGTCTGGGCGCACCACCTCTATGTTGCAGGCATACCGAACTGGCTGGTGCTTATACAGGTCTTCAGCACGCTCATAATAAGCATCCCCGTGGGACTCCTCATGATAGGGCTCCTGGGCACGCTCTATAAGGGCTCCATACATTACGGCACGCCCATGCTCTACGCGGCCGGATTTCTCTTTCTCTTCCTCATAGGCGGCCTCACGGGCATCCCTAACGCCATGTCGGCTATATACGTCCATCTCACCGATACATACTGGATGCCGGGGCACTTCCATTATGTCATGGCCGTCTCCATGACGACCGCCATAATAGGGGGCACCTACTATGTCTTCCCCAAGATGACCGGGCGCATGTACAGTGAAACGCTCGGTAGGATAGGTTTCGCCCTCTTCTTCATAGGCGTGAACATAACCTTCATGCTCACGATGATAATGGGCGTCAAGGGCATGCCGAGACGCTACTACGACTACCAGCAGTTCCCGGAGATGGAGCCGCTGCAGCAGTGGGCCACCGTCGGCTCGTATATAATCCTCCTTGGCGCTATCGTGGTACTTATCTCCTGGATACACGGCGCGTTCTGGGGGAAGAAGGCTCCGCAGAACCCCTGGGGCTCGCGCTCGCTCGAGTGGACGCACGCCCCTTCGCCCCCTCCTCCGGGCAACTACGGCGGAGAGGTCAGGATCCCCGATGACTGGGACCCGTACGGCTACGGCAAATAGCAAGAGGGTAGATTGACAAAGGCAGGGACACTCTCTGACCCGCTGCATGAAGAAACGGATAATACGGCAGCATGCCCGGCGTGCAGTCCGGGCAGCTGCCCCATCTTTACAAGGTGCGCCCGGACTCAGGCCTTGATGCATAGCCTGGGCAAAGGAGGGACCCATGACGGCGATAGCTAAATATTTGCCGCTTTTCAAACTCAGGATCTGCTGGCTCATAACCCTGAGCGCGCTGGTCGGCCTCGCGGCAGCCCCTTCCAACGCGGCCCCGGCGACGATAGCCTTCCTCGCGCTTGCCACTTTGACCGCCTCCGCGGCGGCCAGCGCGCTCAATCACTATTTCGACAGGGACATAGACTCGGTCATGAAGAGGACGAGCGGAAGGCCCCTGGCATTGAGCTCATCCCCTGCGGTAGCGCCCATTGCGGCCCTCATCCTGCTTGCTGTCTCGGCTGCCGTATCGGTCTATAAGCTCAACTACATGGCGACCCTGCACCTTTTCCTGGGCGCGTTCGTGTACGCGGTAGTCTATACGGTCTGGCTCAAAAGAAGGAGCTGGCTCAATATTATAGTCGGCGGGCTGGCGGGGAGCTTTGCAGTGCTTGCCGGCGGGGCTTCGGCAGAGCCGGGGTTTTGCCTCGAGCCCATGATGCTCGCCGTCGTGATGTTCTTCTGGACGCCTTCGCATTTCTGGAGCTTCGCCATAGTGCACAGGGACGACTACGAGAGGGCAGGGGTCCCGATGCTCCCGAACGTCGTCGGCGACGAGAGGGCGGCAAAGTACATCATGGTCAACACGGTCCTCCTCGTGGCCTCTTCGGCCGTGCCGGTCTTCATGGGATATTTCGGCCCCATATACGCAATTGCGGCATCTGCCGCAGGCGCGTACTTCCTCTACTGGAACGCGCGGCTCGTCCTTAACACGACAAAGGCCCTGGCCTGGAAGAACTTCAAGGTATCGATGGCCTACCTGGGCATACTCTTCGCTGGCGTGCTCCTGGAGGTCGCCGTAAGGTGACGGTCATGCGAGCGCTGAGGGTCATTTTATTCGGTCTGCTTTTCGCGGTGCCGCTCGCGGCTTATGCCGAGGTGCCGCCGGGCGGGCGTCTTACCGACCAGAAGCTCGTGGACCAGGACGGCAAGGCATTCACATTAAGCCGGCTCTACGGCAAGCCTCTTGTCCTGAGCTTCATCTATACCTCGTGCACCCATACCTGCGGAACGCTTGCCGCAAGCCTCAAGAAGGCCTTTGAGCTGCCCGGTCCCGGTCTTGGCAGCGGGTTCAGGTCGCTTACCGTGGGCTTTGATGTCGAGAAAGACACCCCGGAAGCGCTTCATGAGTTCGGCAGTAACTTTACGGATGATTTCGGCGCGTGGAGGTTCGCCTCCGCTCAAAAGGCCGCCCTGGAAAGGCTCATGAGGGAGGCGGGGTTCTCGTACAGGAAGACAGAGGGCGGCTTTGACCACCCGAACATGGCCGTTGTCATCGGGCCTGACGGCAGGGTCTTTCAGAGGCTTTACGGCACCGAAATAGAAGGCCCGGAACTGATGGATTCCATTGCCCGGTCGCAGAACCTGGAGAGCCCGGCGTACGGCCAGCCCCCTTCGGGCCTTGTAGGCTTTTTGAAGAGCCTCTGCTATACCTATGATGAGAAGACCGGCGCCTATGTGCCGGATTACGGCTTCCTTGCAATCGTAGCCCTGGGCTTCCTTGTCCAGGCCATGCTGGCCTCAATAGCCGTATATGTCTATTATTCAGCCCGGAAAAGGGGCTGAGCCGCCCGCTTTCATCTTCACAAGACTATCCCTGCCCAGCAATCTAACAGGATGTTGAAAAAGTCCGTCCTGGACTTTTTCAAATACGACTTGGCCGAAGTGAATTCGTCCAAGTCTTACAAATTGCTCGACTGTTCAAGTCTCGCAATTTGGCAATCTATCCATGGATTGCCTTAGCAGGGTGTTTTTCAACACCCTGCTAATAATACCCGGCGTTGTCCGATAAGGTTTTATTTGCTATAATATTTTTAGCAGGCCAGCCCGGGGCCTTGTCTCTCCGGGTTTTGAGTATGAGCACATTGAATGAAATAATAGAATGGCTGACATGGGTAGAGGAGACATCCGCCAGGCTCTATGAAAAAGCGGCCCTCATATACCAGGATGACAAGGAGTTCGCAGACCTGCTGAGGCGCCTGTCGGCTGACGAGAGGCTTCACCATGAGCTTGTTGTCAAGGCCGGGCTCTCGATTCACGGCAGCGGGGAGGACGGGTTCATCACGCTCGACCCCGAGACAAAGCGCAAGGTGGAGAGGCGCTTCGATGAGCTCAAGGAAAAGCTCGATGGAGGGCTTTCGAGGGAGGAACTGGCCGGCGATATCGTAACCCTCGAGTTCTCCGAGCTCAACGACATCTTCCTTTACGCCGTCGACTCCCTCAGGGAAAGCTCCCCAGGCCAGTTCTCCCTGGCTGTCCGCGAAATCGAAAAGCACAAGGAGCGCATAAAGGCCTTTTTAGGCAAGCCCGGTTTTGAGGAGCTTTTAAGGAGGACGGGCCAGTTCCCAAAGCTTGTCAAAGACCGGATACTGCTTGTGGAGGACATTGACGCCAATCTAAAGCTCCTGCAGGCTGTGCTCGAAGGCGAAGGCTCGCTCGAGGCCGCTACAAACGGCGACGAGGCCTTGAAGATAATGGAATCCGTGAGTTTCTCCGCGGTAGTCGCGGATATAGACATGCCTGTAATGGACGGCATCGAGCTCTACTCCAGGGCCGTTGACAGGTACCCTCAGCTCAAGACAAGGTTCGTCTTCTTTACTGCCATGGTCGACGCTGACCGACTGAGGTTCTTCCGTGACCATAACCTCAAGTTCATCCAGAAACCCGCCTCCATCAGCGACATACGCAGTGCCGTCAGGGAGATAATACACTCGGACAACTGATCGCACCTATTCCGGCTCTCCATGATTTTCTCACCTCGATCCAAATAGGCCTTCCTGATTGCATTCCGCCGTGAATTCTAATCCTGAAGTTAACAATGGCTTTGCTGTTCAGTGCCGAAATTGCTTGATTTCCAAGAGGAATAAAGGATACACTTACCTCCGGCTGGCTCTAGTCCATCTGGTTCAAGCGCCCCCGGGTTACTCACTCTCATTTTCTTCCATTCGCGCCATTTAGATAGACCCCAGCACCTCGTTTGATCTCGAATAGCTCGCAATTATCGCTCTCAGGCGGATATCGATGAAGCTTGACAACCTTTCGCTACTGCAGAAGGCGCTCATCGGAGTGCTCCTCATCCTCTTTCCTCTTTCCATCTCTTTTTTTCATAGCTATTTCGAGAACAGGAAAGAGCTCATGGACCAGACCCTCGACGACCTTACGGTCGCCGCCGAGGCCTATGAGGGGCAGGTCTATCTCTACCTTGAGATGGTCAAGAGGAGGGCAAGGGACTTTGCCACCGGCGGCACGATTGTCAAAAGGACCGAAGGCATCCTCAAAGGCAATAAGCGTGACGCGGAACTCCTCGCTCATTACTTGAAGACATACAAGCTCCCGCTCGATAAATACATCGACAGGATAGATATTCTCTCTATCGAAGGCAAGGTCCTGGCCTCGACAAAAGGCTCCCAGGTCGGGGCAGACCTTTCAGGCGAGCGCTTCCTGATAAAGGGCAGGGAAGCGGCTGTAGTCGAC
>Ga0209641_10004916_pt1 | contig 10977 bp, 11 predicted proteins | sample RifCSP16_1_FD_184022 | JGI IMG/M metagenome (GOLD analysis project Ga0209641, IMG submission 184022) | Soil microbial communities from Rifle, Colorado - Rifle CSP2_sed 16_1 (SPAdes) (version 2) | ecosystem: Environmental > Terrestrial > Deep subsurface > Rock core/Sediment | place: Rifle...
CCATGGTTGCCACCCTGTCCGATGTGGACGCCGCCATAAACACCCACTACCACCTGAGCGAGCCGATAGAGGACCTGCTGGGCGACATCAAGAGGGACAGGCTCGTCGAGCTGGTGCGAGAGCCTGAATCGGACAGGGACATAGTCGAGAACACGAGAAAGTCCTCGGCCCCGCCGATAATAAAGATGGTAGATTCAATACTTATACACGGGTTCGAGAACAGGGCGAGCGACATCCATCTGGAGCCGCAGGAGCTGTCGGTAAAGCTGCGCATCAGGGTCGACGGGATCATGAGGGAGACCATGAAGCTACCCAAGTGGGTGCAGGGGCCGGTGATCTCGAGGATAAAGCTCATGGCCAGGATGGACATCGCCGAAAGGCGGGTCTCCCAGGACGGCAGGTTCAAGGTCAAGCTTGGCGAAAAGGCTGTGGACCTGCGCGTGTCGACACTGCCGACCCAGTACGGCGAGACCGTCGTCATGAGGCTCCTTGACCCGAAGTCATCCATGCTCGACCTGGGTGGCGCCGGGTTTCTCCCCGATGACTTTGCCAGGGTAAAAAGCATCATCGAGCGGCCCCAGGGCGTGGTCCTCGTGACCGGCCCTACGGGAAGCGGCAAGACCTCGACCCTGTACTCGATGGTATCGAGCATCAAAAGCGAGCGCATAAACATAATCACCATAGAAGACCCCATCGAGTACGAGCTCAAGGATGTTAACCAGGTGGCCGTGAACGACAAAACGGGCCTGACATTTTCGTACGCCCTGAGGAGCGTCCTCAGACAGGACCCCGATGTCATACTCATCGGAGAGATGAGGGACGAGGAGACCGCCGTCATAGCCCATCAGGCATCGATGACCGGCCACCTGGTCTTTTCAACCCTTCACACCAACGACGCCGTGTCGTCAGTCGTAAGGCTCCGGAACATGGGCATACCTCCTTACATGATAGCCTCGGCATTGAACGGCGTGGTGGCCCAGAGGCTCGTCAGGATGATATGCGCGCAATGCAAGGAGGCCTATGACCCGTCTGAGGACGAGCTTAAAAAGGGCGGAGTCAAGTGGAGCGGAAGGAAGCTGTACAGGGGCGCCGGATGCAAGTCTTGTTCAGGCACGGGCTATTCCGGGCGCGTGGGGATATTCGAGGTGCTCACCGTCAATCAGAAAGTCAAAAGCCTTATCAGCTCTGACGCTTCCGAACAGGATATTTTCAGGGCCGCCGTTGACGCGGGCATGACTCCGATGCACATGGACGGGCTCAAGAAGGTGGCTGCCGGGATAACAACCCTGGAGGAGCTGACGAGGGTGATATATCTCGGAAAGGCCGATGACGCCGCGAAGTGCCCTGTCTGTTCCGAGAGCCTGCCGCCAGGTGCGCCGCAGTGCCCGAATTGCGGGGCCGTTTCCCTGAAGAACTGCCCGTCGTGCGGCAAGGAGAGCCAGAGCGGCTGGAAGGTCTGCCCCTGGTGCGCGGAAGGTCTGACAAATACGCCAAAACTCCGTTCATGAACCAGTCAATTTCCTTTTGACTCAGGCTTTCAAATCCGGTAGATTGTAAGTTCACTAGTATTCTGTTAATAAGTTGTGTGTCGTGGTCCGCTTTGGCGTTTGCGGGGCGGTTCCATTTGTGCTATTATGTCCCGGCTATGCCTACTCTGAAGAGACTTCGCCTGTTGATGTTGAAGCCAAGACTGAAAACCTCGCTTATAGCCGGTTTTACGCTGCTCGCAGCCTTGGCCGCGGCCGAATGTTTTGCCGCGATGGACCCTGCTCCGGCAGACTGGCCGAATTACGAATATAACAGGGTCCCGGGCGAGTTCAAGAGGAACAAGTACGGGATAATCGACCCGAGCCCTGATGTCGTCTCCCTTCAGCAGCTCCCGGTCGACACCTACGGCTTCGTGGACTGGGGTAAGGCGATGAAAGACGGCATAATAGCCCCGAGAGAATCGATAAGCGGCAAGCCTCCCAGGCTCAGCCCCGAGGACAGCGAGCCGTTCAGCGCGGACATCCTCATAAAGTCCAAAATGAAGTTCATGCCGGATGTCATCTTTCCCCATAGCGCACATACTGAGTGGCTCAAGTGTTCCGTCTGCCACCCCAGGATTTTCAAGAAAAAAGCCGGAGCCACCCCTATAACCATGGCCGGCATCTGGAACGGCCAGTTCTGCGGCAGGTGCCACGACAAGGTTGCATTTCCCACAAGAAACTGTTTCAAATGCCACTCAGCCCCCAGGCAGTGAGCGCTCAGGTCCGCCTTTAAAGGAGCAGCCCGATGCCTTTTGACGACCTTGCTAAAAACGAACTCATAAGCATACTTGAACTTATAGACCAGGCGCAGCGTTGCTCAGGGGCCTCAGGCCTGCAGTCTCTCATATTGAACGCGGCCCTCCTCCTTGAGGCCGAATTCACCGTATGCGGGCTCGCGCGTACCGGGACGGACGGACTGCCCGTCGTGACTTCTTATGTAAACGGCAACTACCCGGAAGAATGGGTCAGAAGATACATTGAGAGCGCTTATCATCGGAAAGACCCGGTAGTGCGGTTCCACACCAAGTACGCGCTTACCCAGACCTGGACGAATGTATTCAGGCAGTTCGAGGACAAGGCGGCCAGGCAGGTCGTTAATGAAGCTTCCGATTACGGCTTGAGGTTCGGGATCACCGGGGCCCTGTATGTCCCTGAAATGGACAATATCGCCATGTTCACATTTGCCGGGAGGGCGGATAAGTTCGGCTCGCACCACAAGAGAATAGCCGATATCCTTTCGTTGCATTTCACCCGGGCCCTTGCTGGCTGCGCCCGTGAATCACTTTTTGCCACAGGGCATCGTTTAGACGATGAAGGTCACCCGAAAGAACGGGAGGGGAAGGCATGGTGAGCTACAGCAACTTTTCGAAAAGGGAACTGGCGGATATCCTGGATGTCATTCACTCTTCTCTGCAATGCAGGGAGGAGGGGGACATAAAGACCCTGCTTGACCGGATAAGGGGGCTTGTCTCCGGTGATTTTGGCATCTGCGGCATAGGCAAGGGCGGCGAGGACGGGCAGGGCGGCCTTAACGCCCCTCCCCACATAATAAACCTCAACTACCCGATGGAGTGGCTGCAGATATACGGGGCCAATCAGCTCTATAACCAGGACCCTATCGTACTGCGCAACCTGTCAAACCCCGGCTCCCAGCTGTGGGACGAGACCTACTCCATGTTCGACGGCAAGCTCTCGAGGATGTTCCTCACATCGCGCGACTTCGGCTTGAACCACGGCGTAAGCGGCGGCATGCATAACCAGGACAGTAACACCACTACCTTGTTTTCGTTCTCCGGGAAAGGCGACTGGTTCAAGGACCATCAGAAAAAGATACTCGCCCTTCTCGCCCCCCACCTCCACCAGGCGCTGGCCCGGATTTATAAGACGGCGCAGGCCAATTCGCGCATGGGGACCCTGTCAAAGCGGGAGTGGGAGATAGTCTCCTGGGTCAAGGCTGGCAAGACCAACTGGGAGATATCCATGATACTCAGCATAAGCGAGCGGACCGTGAAGTTCCATGTCCAGAACATCGAGAGGAAGCTCGAAGCCGTCAATAAGGCCCATGCCGTAGCGATCCTGATGGAACAGGGTCATTTAGAGTAGACATCCAGCTGAAGAACTCAGGCCTTTTGACTGCCGCGGACTCTTCGAACGCCCGCCAGTCGAGCACGGCTATGCCGGACATCACACCTTCCCCCAGCGGCTTGAAGTCAGCGACCGGCACGAACGGGAAAAACCTCTTCAGGTAAAAGAAGTACCTCTGTTCGATAATCGTGATAAGATATCTGGAATCGTTCTTAAGCGACCAGTGGTATATGGCCTTGTACAGCAGGTGGGCCAGGCTTAAAGACGCGACAGTGTCCCCCCGCCTGTCCTTCCTGACGCATATCCTGGTCGATTCGGACATGCCGGGTACTTTGCTGAAACCCTCTTCGGGCAGGAGGGAGGCGAATTCTTTTTCGATCATGTAAGGCAGCGGCGCGGGTATGAGCCGCACATGGCCGACGAGCTCGGAATGTTCGAATATCCCTATGCTTTCGGCGAAGTCGTCGTAAGGGTCCCTGTCCAGGCCGTCGGCGGTTGGCGGCACCCACCGGAGTTCATCCCTGAAGACATCGTGTCTGAGCCTCAGGGCAGAGTCGACCTCTTCGGGGGCGGAGATGGTCTTTACCAGGTACTTTTCCTCTTGAAATATAAGATCCATGTCAGCACCTCCTTTTGCCCTCTTTTTAGCAGGTGACGGGCTTAAGATGTAACTGGCACGAGTAGCAGTTTAAAAAAGCGTGTAAATGGCTTAGAATAAAAGATTTCGCTTCCTGTACCTTGGTACAGTCGCCTTTCCCTCCCATCCGTAATAAAATCGGCGTTACATCAGAAAAGTTGAGCTTGCGGAGGCTGCGTTGGATAATAGCGCTATCGGTAGCGGTCCGGGAAATGGGGAATTCGCTTCTTCAGGGAGGGCAGGGCAAGGGCCTCCCAGGGGGAGTAAGCCAGGAGAGATGCTGGAGCGGCTTTTATCCTACGCCGTAAAAGAAAAAGATGTCGCAGATGTTTCCAGCGGGCTCATGAAGAGGTTCAAGGGCCTCCGTGGCGTGCTGGACGCGAGCCACGAGGAGCTGAAGGATTCGGGCTGGGTAGGCGAAAACGGCGCGGTTTTTTTGAAGTTCGTGAAGGAGGCTGCCGGGGTCTACCTGAAAGAGCGGATGATGGGCAGGGATGCCCTGAGAAACATGAAATGCGTGCTTGACTATCTGAGCCTGACGCTCTCCGGGGAACGGATAGAGAAGTTTCTTGCCATATACCTGAATTCGAAAAACGAGGTGCTCTCGGTCGATGTGCTCCACGAGGGCACGATAAATCAAACAGTCGTATACCCGAGAAAGGCTATAGAGAGGGCATTCAGGCATAAGGCCTGCGGCGTCATATTCGTGCACAACCATCCCAGCGGGGACTCAACCCCGTCAGCCATGGACAGGCAGCTTGCCAGGACGCTTGACAGCGCCGCGGCCGCCGTGGACCTTTCCGTCGTCGATCACATCGTAATAGGGAAGAACAGGCACTTCAGCGCGAGGGAAAACGGCTGGATGGCCGGCGGGCCTTTGCGAAAAGCGTAAGGCCAGGACGCCGGGCTCATCTGCCCAGGGGACGAAACAGGCCCGGACATAGACGGATTTATGCACCAGATATGTTGAACATAGCGTAACTGACCAGGACAATCATTTGTTGCTCCTGGCGTACTCCAGGCACCTTGACAGTATCGGGAAGGTTTTGCGGTTTACCTTTGCCTCGAACATTATCCCGGCCCCTACATGGTCGCCCACGGGCTGGACCCAGCTCACGACACCCGGGATCTCTTCCGCTTCCACAGGCCTCGCTCCTTCCATGTAGGTAATCCTTATTGAGACCTTCTCCCGCTTCTTGAGCGGCCCTGAGGCGTACAGGCCGATGCCGCCCCTGCTGATGTTGAGCATCACCGCCTCAATCCACTCCGGGTTCTCTGAAGACTTTACCTTTACTTCGGCGAGCATGTACCTGCGCCTTAGCTTCCTTTTCTCCTCCATAAGCCCCCTTTAGGAAAAAACTGGGTTACTTTTAAACCCGCCAGAGGAAAAAAGCAATCTTTTTCGGTCAGTCCCTGCCTCTGGCGAAACAGTCGCCCACGGTCTTCAAGAGGCTTAACATGGAATACGGCTTCTGTAGATATCTGTAGCCTTTGCCGTTCAAAAGCAGCCTCTGCGAGGCTTCGAGAAACCCGCTCGTGAAGACGACCGCCATGTCCGGCTTTTTCTCCAGGAGCTGGTCGACGAGATGCAGGCCGCTCTGGTCGGAAAGGACCATGTCGCACAAGACCATCTGGATGTCTTCTTTCTCTTTTTCGAAGACCTCCAGCGCCTCGGCCGCGTTCCCTGCGGCGGCAACATTGTAGCCGTGTCTGGAAAGCGCCATCCTGGTGAAATCCAGCACCTTCGGGTCGTCTTCGACCAGGAGTATTTTTTCCCCTTTTCCGGGAGCGCTCCTTTCGTCCTTGTGCGCGGCTCCTGCTTCTCTTTTTTTCATCATGACCGGGAAGTAGATGCGGAAAGTGGTCCCCAGGCCAGGCTCGCTCTCGACGGTTATCCAGCCATTGTGCTGTTTTACGGTGCTGTAGACGACGGCTAGCCCGAAGCCCGTGCCCTTTCCGGCTTCCTTGGTCGTAAAGAACGGCTCGAAGATGCGCGAGACAAGTTCTTTGCTCATGCCCACTCCGGTGTCGGCGACCGTAAGGCGCACCGCTTCCCCGGCGCGGGCATCGGGTATCGATTCAGCGCTCTTTTCGTCAAGGACGATATTTTCGGTCTTAATCGTGAGCTTGCCGCCCTCGGGCATCGCGTCTTTCGCGTTTACGGCGAGGTTCATTATGACCTGCTCGATGTTGCCTTCGTCAGCCTCTATGGTCCAGACTTGAGGGGCGAGGTCCGCTGAAATGGTAATCTCTTCGCCTATGAGGCGGCTTATCATGAGCAGCAGGTCGCTTATGATCTTGTTCATGTCCAGAGGCACGAGCTCGAAGGGCTGGCCGCGGCTGAAGAGCAGGAGCTGCCTTGTCAGCTTGGAGGCGAGCAGGACAGAGGTTATGATGCCGTCGAGCCTGGAGTAAAGTGGGTCGTCCTTGCCAATCTCCTCGATCGCGAGTTCGGCGTTTCCCCTTATAGCGGTAAGTATGTTGTTGAAGTCGTGGGCTATGCCGCCGGCGAACCTTCCTATGGCCTCCATTTTCTGGGACTGGCTGAGGCGCGCCTGCATGAGTTCGCGCTCCCGTTCCGCTTTTTTCCGCTCGGTTATGTCCCTGATCATCGCCGTGAAATGGATGACGCCGCCCAGCGTGAAGTTGTTGAGGGCGAGTTCGAGGGGGAATATCTCTCCTGTTTTTTTTATGCCCTCGTATTCCGCTATCTGGCCCTGGACCTTGCTCTCGCCGGTCTCCAGGAACCTCTTGAGGCCCCTCCTGTGCAGTTCCTTGTATTTCTCGGGTATGATAGTCGTCACAGGGATCCCGATGAACTCGCCCCTGGAGTAGCCGAATATCCTCGCGGCGCCGTCGTTGCAGTCTATTATCCTGTCCCCGGCGTTAGCGATGATTATGCCGTCGAAGGCGGTATTGTGCACGAGCCGGTAGCGGGCCTCGCTCTCTTTCAATGCCTTCTCCGTAAGCTTCCTTTCCGTTATGTCCTCGCCGGAACTCAGAAGGCCTATGACGCGCCCGCCTTCTTTGAGCACGGAGTTGTGCCAGAGGATGGTCCTCTCAAAGCCGCCCCTCGTTAAAACAGGGTTTTCATAGTAGCTTTCGGCTTCATCCGAATCTGCACCGCCGGAGACGAGCATTGAAAAGACCAGTTGTACCTCGGCTTTAAGGCGTTCCGGGATGAAATTCAAAAACCAGTCCTTGCCCAGTATCTCTTCCTCGCGGAAGCCGAGCACTTCGCAGCCCTTGCGGTTTATGAGCTCGACTCTCCCCTGTTTGTCCAGCACGATGACAATCACCCCGGCTACCTCGAGGTATCTCCTGAGCTTGTTGCGTTCGCGCAGAACCGCCAGCTCGGCCTCCCGCCGTTCCTCTACAATGGAAAGGAGCGGCTTGAAAAGGAAAAAGTATAGCGCCGGGGAGAGTATCAGGACCAGCAGGGGCGCGTCGATGAGGACTACCGTCAACGGGTGGAGCAGGTCCTTTAAAAGGAAGAGCACGATCATTACGACCAGCTCGGCCGAAAAAATCGAGACGATAAGTACGGCCAGCAACCTGGCGGGGGCCGTTAAATGGGCCGCAGGGCCGCCTTTGCCAGGGGCCTCGCCCGGTTCTTTTTTCGTATAATTATATGATGGCATATCGGTCCTGGTAGTAAGTAAATTATAACTCAAAAGCGCGCGAGTTCCGCTTTGTCTACACTATTCTTCATTTTCGATGTCCAGTCAAGCTTGACACAAGTAAAGGCTTTGTGTAAAGTCACTTATCGTGCAGGTCAGTTGAGACGAGCGTCCCGTAAACCGCACAGGAGGCATTCAGATGAAAAGAGCAGCCGCAGCCTTTTTAGCCGTGCTTGCCCCGGCCATTGCCTTCGCATACCCGAACGGGACGCCTGATTATGTGACTGACACGGGGCCGTTTTGCGCCTCATGCCATTCCGCGGCCAGCGCTGAGTACATGACCGAACTCCCGGCCGTCAGAGCAAAGAGCGAGGTGGCGGAGGTAAAGCATTACGGCCTTGTGCGCGCGCAGGCGCCTCCTTCTCCGTATATGGAGCTCGCCAGCGAGGAAAAAGAGGAGATAATAAGAAAGGCAAAGCTCATAGACGCAAGCTCGTCCGTGACCCTGGAAGCTCCGAAGAAGATGAAGGCTGGCCAGGAGGCCTCCGTCACGGTGAAGGCCAGAGGCGGGAACGGCCCGGTCATATGCGTCATGCTCGTGGACAGGGCGTCGAGGTTCCAGGCAAGGCCGGTTTCCTCCACCGGCTGGCTGATCCAGGGGGCCCCGGAGGTGCGCGGACAGGACGGAAAGCCGCAGACGCAGTGGCTTGACAAGAGGGCCATTGGGACGGGCCGTAACCTCAATTACATAACCATAGCAGACCAGCGGTTCGACCTCGAAAAAAAGCTCTTCCCTGAGGGCACTGTATCGTACAGGGTCAAGGCCCCGATTGCCCCGGGGGTGTACACCATGGCGGCCGCTTTCCTGTATGGGACCGAGAACGCCGTGAATTCCGCTTTCTTCCAGAGGCCCTCCGGGCGCATACTGTTTTCAGGCGAGGTCAGGATCGAGGTCGAATAGGGAGCGGGCTGCCTGCGGCCGGGGGAAAGATTTTTTTATTATTTATAAAAAAATCTGTTTACAAGCCTCGGGAAATCTATTAGATTATTGGACTTATATCCTCCTTTACGGTAATTAAGAACTGCTTTGGAGCCGGAAAGCTGTTTGCGACAGCTTTCCGCCGGATTAAATGTCCTGTTGTGAGTGAGTTGCTGTCGCATGCCGTGCGCGTTTAAATTCCTGACATGAAAACGAGTCGCCCTTTCACCTGGATCATGCGTGCTGCCTTTGGGTCGGCGTTTGACAATGCGGGTGCGAACGGCTATTCTTGAAAGAAAATGTTGCCGTGCGTATTCTCCGCAGTACAGTTCAGCTGCCGGAGGCAAGCGGACGAATTTAAAAAAGATATTTCCTTATGGTTTCGGAGCTTCCCTGGAATTCTCGCGGGAGCTTCATTTTTTCTTTATTCCGCCGGTTTCTCAGGCAGGGATGTTTGAAGGGAAAATATGAGCCTGCCGCGTATTATTCTGGGAGTAGGCCCCTTGGAAAGGAGGCGGATTAAACCTTTCAGGGGGGTTTGAAAAACCGCTTGCGATTTTGTTCCATAGCTTTACAAACAAAAACTCGTATCAAAAAACAGGAGGATGTAAAAAATGAAAAGGTTTGGATTCGCTGTAATCGTAGCTCTTTTTGGTCTTTCGACTCTCGTGGCCTGCAAGAAGCAGGAAGCCCCCCAGCCCGCTCCGGCCCCGGTCGAGCAGCAGGCGGCCCCTGAAGCTTCACCGGCACCGGCTCCTGAGACCGCAGCACCCGCGGCTCCTGCTGAGCACAAGTAAAACTTAAGCCCTGGGCAGCAACGGCCCGGAGGCCCAATTCCGGAGGTGTTTCGTGAATAGACTCGGAGTTGGCGTCGTTTTTTCTTTGCTGTTGCTGTCCACGGTTGCGGTGTCCTGCAGCCAGGAAACTCATGGCGGGGCCAAGAAGGAGGTAAACTCCGGACAGGCCCCGCTTTTTATTTTTGAGGAAAACGACAGCGCCTTCCTGAAGGATGCTGAAGCCAGGGTCAAGGAGCTCAGGGAAAAGGCAAGCCGCGTCGAAGACGACCTTCACAGGTCAGCCGGAAGAGCTTCCGCCCGAAAGGAGTTCGAAGAGGCGAAAAAGAGGCTCGAAGCCATGGAAAAGGACCTGGAAAAGCTCAGGGCCGAAGGCAAGGAAGCCTCTCGTGAGCTGATTGCCGATCTCAGGCAAAAGGAAGAGGAGCTGGAGATATTCCTGAACCGCGCAGCATCAGAAGTCGGCGGCAACTGATTCCAATGCCGTTACCTTCAGACGGAGGCGCTCTTGGGCTACAGCGGCAGGATTTACATAGCTACCTCCGGCTGGCATTACGGCCACTGGATAGGCCCGTTCTACCCGGCGGACATCCGCAAAAACCGCCTTTTCGAATACTACCTTACCCGCTTCAATACCGTTGAGATAAACAACTCCTTCTACCGGCTCCCCGAGGAGAGGACTTTCGCACATTGGCGGGATGCGTCCCCCGATGGTTTTGTCTTCAGCCTGAAGGGCAGCCGCCTCATAACGCATGTCAAAAGATTGAAAGACCCGTTTGAGCCCCTGAAGAACTTCCTGGACAGGGCCGTCATTCTGGGCCCTAAACTCGGCCCGATACTCTTTCAGCTGCCTCCCCGATGGAACAGGAACATGGAACGGCTTGAGGGTTTTCTGAAGGCCCTTCCGGGAGGGCACAGGTTCGCCTTCGAGTTCCGTGACCCTGACTGGTTTCACCCGGATGTATACGCCCTTCTGAAGGAATACAACGCCTCGTTCTGCATATATGATTTCGATTTGCGCCTGTCGCCCAGGGAGGTCACGGCTGACTTCATCTATATAAGGCTCCACGGGCCGGCAGGGAAGTACCGGGGGCAATACTCTGAAGAGGCTCTCCAGGACTGGGCAGGTTTTTTGAAACTCTGGCAGAAGAAGGCCAAGGCTCTGTATTGTTATTTCGACAACGACGAGGCAGGGTACGCGGCCATGGACGCGTTGAGGCTCAAGGCCATGACAGGGTCGTAACGAGCCTTAAAACCTCCTTGAGAGCACCATGGCCGGGAGCGCGAGGGCGGCGACGGGCAGGCCTGCCGTCAGGCCTCCTGTCCCGGCAGA
>Ga0209641_10004917_pt1 | contig 10977 bp, 8 predicted proteins | sample RifCSP16_1_FD_184022 | JGI IMG/M metagenome (GOLD analysis project Ga0209641, IMG submission 184022) | Soil microbial communities from Rifle, Colorado - Rifle CSP2_sed 16_1 (SPAdes) (version 2) | ecosystem: Environmental > Terrestrial > Deep subsurface > Rock core/Sediment | place: Rifle...
GTGAGCTTCCACGGCCGGCACCACCCGGACGAGCAGAAGCGGTAGGCTCAGAGCGGCAATGCCGCTCGCAGACCGACGCCGCCTCGAGCGACCGGGCCGGCAACGTGACCTGGGGCATGGATACCCGGAACCGGCCCGGGTGGGACTTAGCCCTTTCGCTGGCGTTGCCTGCGGCGACAATGCGAAAGCGCCGCGCGTCGGGGCCGCCGAACGCGGCCATCCCCCCGACTCCCAACTTCCTGTGCTTGAAAGGTCGACGCATCGAAGAGTCGTGGGCCGGAATCCACCTCAAACCTGATGACCCACAACCCGAATTACTTGGTCGGGGAAACCATGGGAGGGTTCGGCTGGAGGCACTTCTCTTCACGTCCCGCCGGGTGGTGGAACCCCCCGCCTCCGGGGCAATTCGAACGCGAGCAGCTCGACTGGGTCCGGGGACGCCTGCTGGCGTTCCGGCCCGGCCGGGTGCTCGAGATCGGGATCGGCCGGGGACGCGCCACGCCGTGGCTGCAGCACACGTGGGCCTACGTCGGGCTCGAGGTCAACCCGCGGCTCCTTCGGGAGGCGGCCAAGGCGGTCGCCGGCCCGCTCGTCCTCGGGAGCGGGACCCATCTGCCCTTCCGGGACGGCGCGTTCGACGCCGTGGTCGCCTACGATGTCTTCATGCACGTCTATGAGAGGGAGTCGTTCCTGCGCGAGTGCCGCCGCGTCCTCGCCCCCGGCGGAATCCTCGTCCTCAACTTCCTCCGCCGGTTCTCCCCGGGATGGCGGCGCTACTGGATCGCGCGGGCAGTACATCCGCGGGCGATGTGGGCCGTGCGGGACCGGCGCCACGACGGACGCTGGGCCATCGCGCGGCAGCTCCGGGCGGTTGGCTTCGCGTGCCGTTTTGGCAGGGAGCAGACGAGCGTGCCGCTCGTCTATGCAGAGCGCCGTCCCACGCTCGACATCCACGGACGCCACGCCCGCCGTGTCACGAAGATGGATATTATATTATCATGATAACATGAAATAGGGACCCCGGGGAAGTCCGCCCGGGACTTGCCCGTCGCGATCAGAACGGGAGTCGGTAGAGGGTGGTCACCAGGGGCACCATGGCCTGCTCCTTCCCGAGGAAGGCTGCCGTCTGCACCGCCGCGTTGAGGTACTGCAGGGTGTGCTCCTTCTCGCCGACGGTCCAGTGCGTCCAGTTGTAGACCACGTGTTGGAGGACCTTCTCCAGCGGCACGCCGGACTCCAGGGCGTCGCGCAGCGTCCGCTCGACCGGCGGGGTCTTCATCTTCAGGCTCGCCTTGAGCGCCTCGACGGCGGCGGCGGGCTCGACCTCGGACCCGGACCGGAGAGTCAGGCCCTCCGGCGATCCGAATCGACTCACCAGCGTGCGGTAGAACTTCCAGAGGAGATAGCCGCGCTCCGGCGGCGAGAGGCGACGCAGCGCGTGGCGTGTGGCGTGGGCCGCAATCAAGGAGTGCCCCAGGAAGCCAGGCTCCAGACAGGCCGCGACCAGGAGGGGTTTCAGGGCTTCCTCCGGATGCTCGGAGGACGCGAACCCGAGGAGCTGCGCGTGGACCTCGTCGAAATCGTCCTCGAAAAGGACCTGCTCCAGCCGCTCAAGGTCCGGGGTGGCGGGAGAAGTCTCCTCCGATCCCAGCGGCGGCGGCGCGTATTCCTTCGCCAGGCTCGTGACCTCGAACGCCCCGTTCGCCACCGCCACGATCCCGGCCGGATCGCCCAACGCCTCGGCGGTCTCCGCGTACGCGACGGCGAGGGCGAGGTTGTGCTGGAGACGGCCCACGTCACCGAGCGAGGCCGACACGAGGGCGTTCCCCGCCGCGGGGAGCCCCTCGCGCTTCGCGAGTACCACCGCCACGGCGGCCGCCTCCTGCGGCTTCCCGCCCCCCATCGCCCGCGCAAGCGCGTCCGCCAGCTTCGCCCCGGGCACGACCCGGACGCTCCCCGCGAGACGCTCCAGGGCCGCCGGGGACCAGTCCCTCTTCCTCAGGGTGAAGGAGTACAGGGCGAGGAAGCGGATCACGGGGAGGGAGGCGGGCCATCCCGCCAGGGAGAACGCCTCCAGGCCGGAGAAGGCCGTCGGGACCGCGTGGGGCGTGACCGGATTCTCGTCGTGCTGGTTCGCCGCGTTGAGGAGGATCCCGAGAAGGGCCGAACGGGCCGTGCCCGCGTCCTTCACGGCCGCGTCGAAGAGGCGCATCCCCTGCTGGTGGTCGTAGGTCCCCAGGCTGTCGAGGAAGCGTTGGATCGCCGTTCCCGCCATTCCCCGAGGACGAACCGGGGGCGGGTTAAGACGGTGCGCCCACGCCCGACTCCTCGCGCGCCTCTTCCGGGGAGAGACGGGCGCGACGGGGGCGCAGGCGCCGCAGGAGGAGATAGGAGGAGAGCGCGACGCCGAGCGCGCCGCAGAGCAGGGCGAGCACGGCGGCGAGGCCCAGGCCCGGCGTCGTCCCCGCCACGGTCGCCGAGGAGACGAGGCTCCTGGCCGACTCGGCCACCTCGGGCCGGGAGACGAACCCGACGGTGCCGTAGTAGGCGATCCCCACGGCGGTGAACGCTCCCCCGAGGAGCAGGGCGATGCGGACGTTCTCCGTCGGCGAAACGACGCTCCTCCCGCGCACCGTCAGGCGGTAGTACGTGAAGCCGTGGCCGTTGTCCTTCTCGATGAGCCCGCCGTCCGCGAGCTTTTGGAGATGGCGGTAGACCCCGGCCTTGTCCTGGCCGACGACCTTCGCGAGCTGCGTGACCGTCTGCTGGCGGTCCGCCAGAGCCTTCAGCAGGGCGATCCGCGTCTCCGAGGCCAGGGCCTCGAGGGCCTTCTGCTCCAGGACCACACGCACGGGAAGTCCACCGACCGCGAGGGGTATAGGCCTTTCGTCCCGGTTGACAGGGCCATCAACCCGGCGGGACTGCTTATCCGGGGGGTGAGCCTACGTTCCCCTGCGCCCCGGCAGGGGCAGGAGGCACGGACGATGGGCAGGAACGGCAGTCCCTCCAGGACCGCACGCCGCGCTCCCCTCTCCCCCGGGCCTCCTGGCGCGAGGGCCGAACCGGCCTCTCGCGCCGCTCCCTGCCCGCGCGGAAGTGGACCCCGATGGAATCGAAGCGAACGAGCCTAGGAGAACGATTCGAGAAGACCGCGCCGGCCCTCCTCGTGGCCGTGCTGCTCGCCGGCCTGATCGCCGTGGCCTTCCTGGCCACGCAGCGGGGCCCCCTGGCGATCCCCGGGGGCGAGCTGCGGCACTTCGCCAGCGAGGCGGAGATGCTCCAGTACCTCGGCCAGGCGGGATCGGGCAGCGGGAACCAGATGGTCGGCCTCGAGGTCGGGTTCGGCGGCGGGCCCGCCGGCAACCGCCTTGCTGACGTGAACATGAACACCCCCCCTCCCGCCGCCCCGGGGGCCGGGTACTCCACCACGAACAACCAGGTGGCCGGGGTCGACGAGGCCGACATCGTGAAGACGGACGGGCAGACGATCTACATCGTCTCCGGCGGAGATGTCGTGCTGGTCAACGCGAGCACGGCGGCGGGCGCCAAGGTGGCCTCCCGCATCGAGATGGACAGCTGGACCACGGACCTCTACATCAACGCGGGGCGCCTGGTGGTCATCACGCACGGCTACCCGTACTACGTCATGGGCGGCATCGCCCGCGAGGGAGTGGGGCAGTGCACGGTCGACTGGCTGTCTACCCTCCCCTGCGAGGACTCGTTCACCTACTACCCGTACCAGACGGTCGTCCGCGTCTATGACGTCTCGGACATCTACGCCCCGTCCCTCGTGCAGAACATCACGCTCCCGGGGTGGTTCGCGGGGAGCCGGATGATCGGGGACTGGGTGTACGTGCTCACGACGGAGTATGTCTACTACGACCAGGACGACGTGATCCTCCCCGCCGTCGGCGTGGACGGGGTCAACGTCACCCTCCGGCCTTCGGACATCGGGTACTTCAACGACGGCTCCTACGGCACCACGCTGCTCACGGTGGCGGCGGTGGCGACGCACAACCCGGCGGGGTTCGGGCACGAATCGTTCCTCATCAGCGGGGCCCAGACCCTCTACGTCTCCCTGACGGACCTCTACGTGACCTCGACGGCCTGGCGGTCCTGGAGCTCCGAGACGGAGACCTGGATCTACCGCCTCGGCATCGAGGGCGGGAACGTCACCTACGAGGCGCACGGCGCCGTCGCCGGGTGGATCCTGAACCAGTTCTCCATGGACGAGCACGAGGGCAATCTCCGGGTGGCGGTGACGAACAACGCCCCGGAGCGGGCCACGTCGACGGCGGTGTACGTGCTTGATGGGACCTTGGCGGTGATCGGGAAGATCGAGGGCATCGCCGTAGGCGAGCAAATCTTCTCCGCGCGGTTCCTGGGGGACCGCGGGTACATCGTGACGTTCCGGCGCATCGACCCCCTCTTCGTCCTCGACCTCTCGGACCCGACCGCCCCGACGATCCTGGGCGAGCTGGAGATCCCCGGCGTCTCCACGTACCTCCACCCCTATGACGAGACCCACCTGATCGGCGTCGGCTCCGCCTCCTGTGACGACCCGACGAACACGTGGCTCAACTGCGTGAAGCTCGCCCTCTTCGACGTCTCCGACGCCACGGCGCCTACGCTGGTCGACGAGTACATCGTCGCGACGGAGGGCGGCTCCTACTCCGAGGCGCAATGGGACCACAAGGCCTTCTTCTTCAGCCGCGACCTCAACCCGGACCGCCTCGTGATCCCCGTGCAGACCTGGAGCTGGGCTGAGGTGACCACGAACGACACCGAGCGGACCGAGTTCTACTACAGCGGGTGGTCCGGAGCGTACGTGTTCGAAGTCGACGTGACGGGTTTCGCCCTCCAGGGGGAGATCACCCACACGCCCGAGAACACGACGCAGCAGGATCCCTGGTACTACGGGCCCCAGGTGCGACGCTCGCTCTACATCGGGGACGACCTCTACACCGTGTCCGACGGCCTGGTGAAGATCAACGCCTTGGCCGACCTCGCGGAAATCAAGGCGGTACCCCTGTAGGGTCACCCCGAGGCCGGCGGGCGGCACCGCCGGCCCATCAAGCCAGGGTCAACGTCCCCCTCGCGTTGACGTCCCGGACAACGCAGAACGACCTCTTATGGCTCCGGGATGCCCTTCCCGCGCTGGGACGGACTCCGACATGTCGCAGGAGGGATTATCCGACACGGGGGCCGCTCCCGGCGCAGGAGGCCCGAGACCATGAGCCAAGAGCAAGGGAACTACAGGCAGGTGCACAAATCAGGATATGAAGGAGGGCGGGACGTGAGAAGGACTCGAGGACCAAGGATGAGGGCCACGCTGACGGCGAGGGCTTCGTTGGCGGCTGCTCTGGTCCTCGTGATCACCCTCGTCCCGGCAGGGGTCGTCCTCATCCTCCCGGACGAAGGAGCGCTCCAGAGGTTCACCTCGGAGGCGGAGCTGGTCGCGTACCTGGGACGGGAGGACACGACCCAGAGAGGAAGCACCGATGGTTTCCTGGCGGGAGGGGGCGCTCCGATGATCACCGCCTCGTTCGGGACGACGGCGAGCGATAGTGGCTCCTCGCCCCCGCCGACCGATTTCTCCGGGACGAACAACCAGGTCGCGGGCGTCGACGAGCCGGACATCGTCAAGACGGACGGGACCTACCTCTACGTGGCCCGGGCCGGGGAGGTCGTGATCGTGCGCGCACATCCCGCCGACCGCGCGGCCGTGGTCGCTCGCATCCCCAGGGCGACGGGGATGTACGATGCCGCCGAGCTCTTCGTCCACCGTGGACGTCTCTTCGTCATTGGGACAGAGTACGCAGCGAGCGACCCACAGGCCCCCTACAGCGGCACCCAGCAGACGCTCGTCCGGGCCTACTCCGTCCTGAATCCCGCCCTGCCCGCCTTGGTGCAGGAGACCAGACTTCCGGGACGCTACGTGGGCGCCCGGCTCCTGGGCGACCATGTCTATGTCCTCGCCGCCACCTGGATCTCCCTGAACTCCGAACGCAACGCCCTGGCCGCCCCCCTCCCCTCGGTGACGCGCAGCGGCCAATCGTCCCTGATCCACGCCTCGGACATCGGCTACCTGCAGGGGGACGACGTGGGCCGAACGCTCCTGACGATCCTGGCCACGCACGTTCGGGACACCGCCGCCTGGACCTACGACGTCCTCCTCGTCAGAAGTCCGGAGGACCTCTACATGTCCGCCGCGAACCTCTACGTGCGGGGGAGCCGCTACGACTCGTACAACCTGGGGGTCGAGGGGGGACGCGGGACCTACGGGACCTCTCTTCACCGCTTCGCCGTCGACGGTGGCGCCGTGCGGTATCGCGCGAGCGGCTTCGTCCCGGGCCACGTCTTGAACCAGTTCGCGATGGACGAGTACCAAGACCACCTGCGCGTGGCCACGTCAGACTCGCGCAGCACCGCCGTCTACGTCCTCGACCTGGGCATGGCCGTCATCGGGGCCGTCGAGGGGATCGCCCCGGGGGAATCGATGCACTCGGCGCGGTTCGCCGGGGACCGCGCGTACCTGGTCACCTTCAAGAAGATCGATCCGTTCTTCGTCCTCGACGTCTCCGACCCCCGGGCGCCGCAGATCCTGGGGGAGCTGAAGATCCCGGGATACTCCGACTACCTCCATCCCTACGACGAGGACTTCATCATCGGGCTCGGCAAGGACACGCACGACATGGGGTCGTTCGCGTGGTTCCAGGGTATCAAGCTCTCCCTCTTCGACGTGCGCGACATGAGCAACCCGCGGGAGGTCGCGAGCTATGTGGTCGGGGACCGTGGAACGAATTCAGAGGCGCTCTTCGACCACCACGCGTTCCTCTTCAGCCGCCAGCGTAACCTCCTCGTACTTCCGATCAATCTCGCCCAGGTGCCGGACGGTTCCGCGCCGAACACCTACGGCCAGGTGTCCTGGGTTGGGGCCTACGTATTCTATGTGGACTCCACGGGTTTCACTCTGCGCGGGGGCGTGGAACACGACATGCCTGACTCGGAATACTCCCGGTATGGAGGCGGCGTCCGCCGTTCGCTGTACATCGAGGACAACCTGTACACCGTATCCGACCACCTAGTGAAGGTCAACGCCCTAGACACCCTCGCGGAACTCAAGGCGGTGCCCCTGTAGTGCGCAGCACCCTCGTCACGGCGGTCTTCCGCGCGCTCTTGCTCCCGCTGCCCGCGATGCTCGCCGCCCTGTCGGGCGCGCTGGCCAGGGCCGCCTGAGGGTCTCACCGCCGCCACGGGGCCCCGGCCCGGCCGTAGGCGGCATCCGACGCCCTCACCCAGCATGTGGGGTGGGCGCGGGTCTCCGGCCGCCGACGGCGGAGTCGCCGCCGCTTTTTCGGGTCGGGCTCGAGGGGTTCGTGGCAGAGGAAACACTCCGGGCCATCGTCGTCCTCATCGTCCAGTCCTCATCCCCGGGACGTCGGCCCCAGGAGGTTCGCCGGATGGGGGTCCCTCCCATAAAGGGCGCGGTCAGGCTCCCAAGTCCAACCCCAGCTCCCGGATCTTCTCCGGCGTGGGCCGACCCTGGGCGTCCCAGCCACGTGCCGCATAGTACTCGGAGAGCATGAGCTGGAGGTCCCTATCGGGAATCGCCTCCTTCCTCCCGCCCCCAAAGGGCAGCGCGAGCTCCTTGAACCGCCGCGGGAGGTCGTCGTCCGACCGCTTCAACCCTTGACGCAAGGCGAACAGCCGAGCCAGCGTCCAGGCGCGTTCCCCGACGGTCTGCATCTCGGCCACGTCCATGTCGAAGCCGGTGACCGCGTTCGTCATCTCCCGGCACAGGTGCAGGTTGTACTCCGCCCCCGACGTGTCCACGTCGAAGACGCAGAGGATGAGACAGTTCACATAGGCGCGTGCGTCCTCGAAGATCTTCGCCGCTCCCCCCTTGCCTCGGACCTCGAAGCGGTCCATCGGCGTGGTGATTCCCAGCTCCGGCGCGGTGGACTGCTGGATCATCGTGTCGTGGAAACCCTCCATGTGGTTCGCCCCGCGGGGGGACACCGCATAGGAGATTCCAAGCCCCTTCTTCCCGCGGGGTTCGTGCATCGGCACCTCGCAGCCCTTCACGTGGACGGCGAACTCCTGCCCGCCGACGCGCTCGCTCGCACGCATGACGCCTTCCGCGAGGAGGTCCCCGAGGCCGCGGCGGTGAGCGATGTCCTCCACGAGCCGGCAGGCGAGGGCGGCATCGCCCCAGGGGATCTTCTCGGGGACGAGGCCTTTCTCCGACGCCTCCATGGCCCACGCGATGACCACGCCCGTGGAGATCGTGTCGAGACCATAGGCGTTGCAGAGCTGGTTCTGCAAGGCCACGTAGTCGAGTCGGACGCTCTCCTGGAGGGAGCCGAACGCCGAGATCGTCTCATACTCCGGTCCCCCGTACTGCGGGATCACCTTCGTCCCGTCCGGCAGGGTCACCTCGACCTCGCGCTTGCAGGAGACCGGGCAGGCGGTGCAGGTGTCCCGGCCTGTGAGGATCGTCACCGCCATCGTCTCGCCGCTGAGCGCCTCGTGCGCGTGGAAACTCCCCGCCTGGAAGTTCCTCGTCGGCCAGATGCCCATCTCGCTGTACTCGTCGACCCCTCCCGCCGTCCCGAGCTTCCCGAAGGACTTGACGCCGTCGGTCATCAGCGTCTTCGTGTACTCCCGACGCACCTCGTTCAACCGCTTCGGGTCTTCGATGGGGACGTTCACATGCCCCTGGAGGACGATCGCCTTGAGGCGTTTCGAGCCCATGACCGCGCCCACCCCGGTGCGCGCGTTGGCGCGATTGCGGTTGTTCATGATCGCCGCGAACCGCACGAGGTTCTCCCCCGCCGGGCCGATGCAGGACACCTGGGCCTTCTCCCCGTGCTTCTCCAGGAGGGCTTCGTCCACCTCGAGGACGGTCTTTCCCCAGAGGTGCGAGGCGTCGTGGAGCTCCGCCGCCCCGCCGAAGAGAGAAAGATAGACGGGGTGCTCCGACCTGCCGCGCAAGAGAATCCCGTCGTATCCGGTTCGCTTCAGCTCGCTCCCGAAGAAGCCGCCGCAGTACGCCTCGCCGAAGAACCCGGTGAGGGGGGAGTGAGTGACCACGACGTGGCGGCCGCTCCCGCCGACCAAGGCGCCGACGAGCGGCCCGGTCATGTAGATCAAGGGGTTGTCGAGGCCGTAGGGGTCGCTGCCGCGATATCCCTCCAGCAAGAGCCTTGCGGCGATCCCCTTCCCTCCAAGGTAGGATCGCAGCCAGGACTCGGGAAGGCGAAAGTCTCCAATGCGCCCGGTGGAGAGGTCCACATCGAGGAGCTGAGCGAAGTAGCCGCCGGGCATCTGAAGTGCGAATGGCGGTGATGACCAAAAGGCTGCGCCCCGTCCCTTCCAAACGCTTATGGCCGCCGGGCCGTTGCTTCGGCCGATGGCTTCCTCCGTGTACGACGTGGTCATTATCGGAAGCGGCCCCGCGGGCCTCACCGCCGCCATCTACACCTGCCGCGCGAACCTGAAGTCGCTCTGCATCGCCGGCATCACCCCGGGTGGGCAGCTCATGATCACGACCGACGTGGAGAACTACCCCGGCTTCCCGCAGGGCGTCAAGGGGCCGGAGCTCATGGACCTCATGCGGAAGCAGGCGGAGCGCTTCGGGACGGTCTTCGTCGATGACGATGCCTCGGCGGTGGATCTCACCGCCGACCCGAAGAAGGTCTGGATCGGGGACGACGAGTATCAGGGGCGCGCGCTCATCCTCGCGACCGGCGCGAAGGCGAAATACCTCGGTCTCCCGAACGAGACGCGCCTGATGAACCACGGAGTGTCGGCGTGTGCGACGTGCGATGGGTTCTTCTTCAAGAACAAGCCCGTGGTCGTGGTCGGCGGCGGTGACACCGCCATGGAGGAATCCTCCTACCTCGCGAACCTCTGCTCCTCCGTCACCCTCATCCACCGCCGCGACGCGTTCCGCGCGAGCAGGATCATGCAGGACCGCGTGCTGCAGAATCCCAAGATCACGGTCCTCTGGGACACCGAGGTCATCGACGTCCTCGGGAAGGACAAGGTCGAGGGGGTTCGCCTCAAGAACGTGAAGACCGGCCAGGTCACCGATTATCCGGCGGCGGGGATGTTCCTCGCGATCGGGCACAAGCCGTCCACCGAGATCATCCAAGGAAAGCTGCCGCTCAACGAGACGGGCTACCTGCTCCTCGAGCACCGCGAGCACGGGAGCTTCACGTCCATCCCCGGCGTGTTCGCGGCGGGGGACGTGCACGACTGGACCTACCGCCAGGCCGTCACCGCCGCGGGTTGGGGCTGCATCGCCGCGCTCGACGCGGAGCGATGGTTGCAGGGGCAGGGGCACTAACCATCACTGCTGTCGATGTGATGAACGTCTCCCCCGCGCGCGCTTCGTTTGGAGTGCGAGGAGAAGCGCGTAAGTTCCCACAAAGAGCATGGCGGCCGCCAGAAGCCATCCCCAGCTCTGACCGCTCAGGGCGATCACTATGGCAGACCCGGAGAGGAAGATCGACAGGATGCCCGTCACCAGTTGCCGACGGCCCATCGACTGAGATGACTGAACCGGGGTGCCCCGTCGACGCCGCTTGCGTCGGGGCGCCGGCCCCGGCGGATGCCACACCGGGGCATCCGCAATAGCCAGGCGGAGGACATGCGCCAGGGAAGCCATCGAGGGTGCCCCATGGCGCGGGGAGGGTTAGCCGTTTCTGCCGTCGAGGACGCAGGTGTCGAACGGCAAGGCGGAAAAAAAGGGGCGCGGAAGGCCGGTCGAAGCCAGGCGATGATTATCGCCCAGACCGGTCCTTCCGAGCTGTGTCGTGTCCCTTGGAAGGTCCTATCGCGGCGGGGGCTCATGCCTGTTCCCGTCCGCTTCGCACGGATGCTAGCGGCGCCCGGGCAAGGACACGCACAGAATCTGGGCTACCCCTGGAGGATGCGAGCCACATGATCGCCCCGCGCGACCTGGCTCGC
>Ga0209641_10004921_pt1 | contig 10972 bp, 15 predicted proteins | sample RifCSP16_1_FD_184022 | JGI IMG/M metagenome (GOLD analysis project Ga0209641, IMG submission 184022) | Soil microbial communities from Rifle, Colorado - Rifle CSP2_sed 16_1 (SPAdes) (version 2) | ecosystem: Environmental > Terrestrial > Deep subsurface > Rock core/Sediment | place: Rifle...
CGGTTGATGATTATAAGTGAGATTAAAGAAGTAAACTAGGATTGCTGTTTGACTGCTGTCATCAAATATATCTCACAACCCCCTTTCGGTTTTATCACTAAAGAAAAGAATTAGGTTCTCAAAAGGTGAACAACGCCTGGCAGATTCCCCGTCAAAGATGACCAGAAAGAATATCTCCTCCGGCTCCCCCTTTGAACCCAAGATTGGTTTCTCCCGGGCAGTCAGAATAGGAAATCACATTTCAGTATCCGGCACTGCTCCTCTTGCCTGGGATGGCAAGACTGTCGGCCTAGGTGATGCCTACCTTCAAACCAGGCGCTGTTTTGAAATCATAGAGCAGGCCTTAAAAGACGCTGGCGCCGGTTTGAAAGATGTGGTCCGCACCCGGACTTACTTAGTAAACGCCTCTGACTGGGAGAAAGTAGCTAAAGCCCACGGAGAGATTTTTGGAGAGATACGACCAGCCTCCACCATGGTTGTGGTAAAAGGGTTCTTAAATCCCGAATGGTTAGTCGAATTCGAGGCCGACGCCATTATTGAGTGAATTATAGCCGCAATCGCCACAAGCTAAGTTTACGAACATGTCCGCCGAATTTGAAATCAGAAAATTAAATTCCCAGGACCAGTGCTGGGTCGCCAGATTACTCACAGAACAGTGGGGTTCAGCTGAGATTGTAACCCGCGGCAGTATTCACTTGGCCGACCGTCTTCCCGGTTTTGCCGCATTTCTGAAAAGCCAGCCGATCGGATTGATCACTTACCGAATCACGGAAAGTCAATGTGAAATAATCACTCTGAATAGTCTACTGCCCAGTCAGGGAATAGGTTCAGCCCTTATATCTGCTGTAAGAGAGCCGGCTATATCTGCTGGCTGTCGGCGCTTGTGGCTGATTACCACCAATGACAATCTCTTGGCCCTCAGATTTTTTCAAAAACGGGGATTCTGTATTTCAGCCGTGTACCCGGACGCAATCCAACATTCCCGCCGGCTAAAGCCTGAAATTCCCCTGATTGGCAGGGAGGGCATCTTCTTAAGAGATGAACTGGAATTGGAAAGTTTTCTAGCCATGAAACCAACCTCAATTCAATGAATTTTTAGAAGAGGTGATTAACATGCCCTTCAAATTCAGCCGCTGCCTCTGCCTCCAGCGTCCCCAGCGGGATAAAATAGTCGAGTTTTATCAAAAGGTGATGGGCTTGGAGCTGGCAAAACAGGAATACGATAACATCGAGCTGAAAGCCGACCCCTTCCGCATCTTTTTTGACCAGGGAGCTGTGATGGGGCCGATTATGGAGTTCTATGTACCCGATTTGGAGAAGGCTAAGACTGAACTTCTCGCGGCTGGCTGTCAGGTTCTGCGCTGGGAGGGGAAAGGTGGCTGTTGCTATATGAAAGACCCATTTGGTTTCGTATTTAATCTGTGGGAAGAGCCGGAGGCCTTTAATAAGTGATTCTTGAAGCTTTGAAAAAAGGAGGAGATATGGCCGAATTGGGTAAATGGACAAATTCTCTATTAATATTATTTAGCCTGACAATTTTAGTGCAAGCTCAGCAGCCCGAAAAGAGACCCGACCCCTGGGACCCCTGGAGGTTTTTTATCGGCAACTGGGAGGGGACCGGTACTGGTGAACCGGGTGAGTCAAAAGTTGAGCGGAGTTATGAATTTGTTTTAGAGGGAAAGTATATTCTCTCTGAAAACAGAGCCTTCTATCCTCCTCAAGAGAAAAATCCGGAAGGGGAAGTGCATTTGGATTGGGGAATGTTCAGCTATGATATGGCCAGAAAGAAATTCATCCTGCGCCAGTTTCATGTGGAGGGTTTTGTCAACCAATTTGTCTTAGACAGCATCTCGGCAGACGGCAAGACCTTAGTATTTACAACCGAGGCCATTGAAAATATTCCCGCCGGCTGGAGAGCTAAAGAGACCTATAAGCTCACCGGCAAAGACGAGTTTGTGGAAATTTTCGAGTTAGCCCCACCTAACAAAGATTTTTCCGTATATTCAGAGAGCCATTTGAAAAGAGTGAAGGAATAATCTACTCTAAAATGGAGGTATTATGAAAATCATCCGGACAACTCTTACCCTGCTGAGCTTTTTATTACTCATTGCCCAGTCAGCCTACTCTAAGCTGGTCACCCAGGCGGTGGAATACCGGCAGGGCGACACCGTGCTGGAAGGCTATCTGACTTATGACGACTCTTTTCAGGGGAAGCGCCCCGGAGTCTTGGTCGTCCACGAGTGGTATGGCCTGGGCAAGCATACCAAGACCAAAGCCGAAGAGTTGGCTAAGCTTGGCTACCTTGCCTTGGCGGCTGATATTTATGGTAAGGGAATCAGACCCAAGAACAACGAAGAGGCCGCTAAACTCTCTGGCCAGTACAAAGCTGACCGCCAGCTTCTAAGAGCAAGGGCTAAAGCCGGCTTAGATTATTTGAAACAGCACAAATTAGTCGACCCCCTAAAGACGGCCGCCATTGGCTTCTGTTTTGGGGGCAGCACTGTCCTAGAGCTGGCCCGCAGTGGAGCCGATTTGGCCGGGGTGGTCAGTTTTCACGGCGGCCTGAACACGCCTCATCCGGAAGATGCCAAAGAGATCAAAGCCAAAGTCCTGGCTCTGCACGGGGCGGATGACCCTTTTGTCTCTTCCCAGGAGGTTCAAGCCTTTCAGGAGGAGATGCGCCAGGCCCAGGTCGATTGGCAGTTCGTTTCTTACGGAGGCGCGGTGCACAGCTTCACCAATCCGGAAGCCGGCAATGATAATTCCAAAGGCGCCGCATACAATGAGACCACAGATAGAAGGTCCTGGGCTGCCATGCAGGATTTTTTCAAGGAACTTTTCAAGTAATAATTTTACCTAAGCCGAACAATTTCAATTTGATAACTGAGGAGAAGAGATGACTAATCGAGAGTTTTTCATTCAGCGCTGGTCTGCGGAGTTTCCCATTTTCTTAAAGATTTTCAAAGCCCTGCCAGAAGAGAAGCTGGATTACCGTCCTCATCCCCGCTCTCGCTCCGCCGGAGAGCTTTTGAGTCTTTTGGCCTATGAGGAAAAATCTAAACTGGAAGCAGTTCGCGACGGAGTCATTAACTGGACTGACCCTCCCGCCGCCGCTAACATCAGCCAAGGGGTGGACATCTACACTCAGGCCCATCAAGAATTAGAAAAGAATCTTAAAACAGTTGATGAGAAAACCTGGGAAACTAAGAAAGTGCAACTCAAGGCCGGCGGGCAGGTAGCCTGGGAGGCCACCCTAAGTGAATTCCTCTGGGTTTCCCTTTTGGATATGATTCATCACCGCGGCCAATTGAGCACCTACATTCGCCCCATGGGTGGCAAGGTGCCCTCGATTTATGGGCCTTCGGCAGATGATATGGGCGGGTAGCTAGCCACAGACTTGACCCTTCTCCAAGCCTTAATCCTCGGTTTAGTCCAGGGCGCCACCGAATTCATTCCGGTTTCCAGCTCCGCCCATTTGGTTTTGGTCCCTTATCTTTTTGATTGGAAATTAGACCCACAAATTGCCTTTGCCTACGACGTCTTGGTCCACTGGGGGACTTTGGTGGCAGTTGTCTTTTATTTCCGAAAAGACCTGTGGGCTTATCTTTCGTCGGCAACCAAAGGAATCTTTTCCGGCCGACCTCTGTACAATTTAGAGTCCAAGTTGGCTTGGCTTCTGGTAGCTGGGACAATACCAGCTGCAATAATCGGCTATCTCTTCGCCGACTTTTTCGAGCAGATGTTTTCCCGCCCTCTGCCGGCATCTTTATTTTTATTTGGGACTGCTCTGCTTTTGACCTGGTCAGAAAGACAAGCCAAAACCGGCCGGCCATTGGAGAGTTTGGATTTTTGGGATGCTCTTGTAATCGGCTCGGCTCAGGCTGTCGCCATTTTCCCTGGCATCTCTCGCTCCGGTGCCACTATTTCTGCTGGATTATTTCGTGGCATAGACAAAGTGGCTGCCGCCCGTTTCAGCTTTCTGCTTTCTGTGCCAATCATCTTTGGAGCTGGTTTACTCCCCTTGAAGGATTTGCTGCAGATGAAACAGTTTTCCGCCAACCTCCCTTTACTTCTGACTGGATTTCTTTCTGCTTTGGTTAGCGGCTATCTCTGCATTGATTTTCTTCTGAAATTCTTGCAGAGAAGGAAGCTTTATGTATTTGCGGGATACTGCGTGATTTTTGCAGTGGTAAATCTACTAAAGTTGGGCCTCAGGTGATTAAGATTCTTTTACAGCCCAGGCCAGCAATTTAGTTAAATCTACTAGTAGATCTGGTTGACCAAGAGCATCACATCCACCAGAGTAATCTTCCCACTTGAATCGAGGTCACCTAAGCCATAAGGATTAGGGGCTAAGAATCCCTTAAAGACATAATTTGCCAAATATACGATGTCTATTACGTTTAACTTTCCATCGGTATATACGTCTCCAGCTGCGGGCGTTCCCGTATATATTCCGGCGGAGAAGACGCTGGGGATGATCAGCCGGGAGGGGTCCTGGGTGTTGGCGTAGGCGTTGTAGTGCCCTAAATTTTCCTCGGTGATGAATTCTATCGGCAGAAGAGTATTAACCGGAGCGGAGCCGGACACTTGGAATTTTAGATTCAGGACCATACCCTGTCCGGGCGGAACGACCTTGCTGTAGACATCTGAAACATCCATACATTGCTCACAGAAGGCAAACATAAAGAGCTGGCCAGCTCCCTGTACAAAGTTTAAGTCTCCCTGCCGGTCCCAAAAAGACAGACGAGATGATACTGTATCGATATCCAACAAGGAGACCTGATTAGGGTCAAACCTCACATTGAAGGAGAGCGCGCCGGCTGATTGAAAATTCCTGAAATGAATCGGGAAGTTAACCACATCCCCGGGATTGGCATTCTGAAATTGACCAGCTAGTAAGTCGTAGGGGTTAAACAGCACCGGATAGACCGGTCCGGCTACAGGGGGCCAGGACCCAAAAATGACTCTTAAAAAAAAGACGAAATCCGCCATGGAGGCAGGTTTGTCATCGTAATTAATGTCCGTCTCCTGCAGTGCAGCAGAGGTAATAGTCTCCTGCCCAAGTAAATAATAATAAAGTTTAACCCAATCCCCGATTTCAAACTCGAAGCCGTTCAGATTAACATCTCCCCGATAATCCTGAGCCTGCGCCGAAGATAAAAGACAAATGGTTAACAGCCCCGCCACTAAATACTTTTTAAGTTCCTTCATAACCACCTCCAAGACCTCTCTGTCCTAACTATAAAATACTCTTGATTGGAGACTTGTCAAGCCAAATCTTTGAGAATATGACTGAAGGGAATTCCCTTACTCACCTTTATTCCTGATAAATATCCCCCCTGCAATCTCCCTATCCAGCGCAATCTCGGTATGGTCCACCCTCACCACCAATGAGGGCTGCTTCTGCAGAAGGTAAATAGCATTCCCGGGTACTATCCCCAGGGCAGTCAGCCTTTCCAGCCGTCCATTCTGATGCGGTGTTATAAAAAGCACCCTTCCCTTTTCTCCTGCTCTCATATCCAATACCGAGCAGATCACTGGTTCCTTCTTATGGGCTGACTCTTTATTCCCATTCTGGTGTAATTTTAATCCCTCTGGGAAGCTTTCAGTCTGAGAATTATTGAAGCCAGCCGATTCACGGTACTCCAAAACCTCCGGGAGCGGTTTATCTTTCCTGACCACGAGCATTTTGACTATTCGATTCAGCAGCGAGGCCGTCATCTTACTGTCTCCTACAGTTGGAGAGTGCCACTTCTTCTTTCACTTTCAAGACTTTTCGTAGAAAAGAAGTAGTCCTGCTTTCTCCGAGGTGGTGATACCTGCAGTTGGGGCAGGCTATAAGATTGCAGGCTGAGGTCAAAGGACAGGCCTTACACTTAAAGCCAGCCTGCGGATCAAATTCGTACGAACAGAGCGCGCATTTAATCATCATAGAGCCACCTGCCAGTATCTGAGGACAAAATTTAAGGCCACACCGACCAGAAAAGCTAAAGGAACAATGACCGCCACCATTGCCAGAGCTGTTTTCACTCCTCTTTCTTTTATCATCACAAAGAGATTGGCAATGCAGGGGATGAATAGAGTAATGACCACCAGGCTGACCACTACCCCAATCGGGTCCAATTTCCCCTGCTGGGAGAGGACAAAGAATCCGGCTGCCCCGTAATCTCTTCTCAAGAATCCGACCAGAAAGGCCTGGGTGGCTTCCTGGGGTAAATTGAGCAGTCCCACCACCAAGGGAGAGGCTATTTTCTCTAAGAGGGATAAACCACCGACCTTGTCTAAGATGAACAGCAGAACCGTCCCGAAGATAAAAATCGGCGCCGCTTCTTTTAAGTACCACTCTATTCTGGCCGCAGTCTTGATGATAATATTGGAAAGCCGGGGCACTCTTAAAGGCGGAATCTCCAGTATGAAATCTGATTTCCGACCAGGAATGATTCGGGAGGCCAAAAAACCTACCAAAAATAGAATACCCAGCACCGCTCCCAGCCAGATCAAGGTCGCCTGGGCAGATAAAGAGGCCAAAAGCCCTAAGGTAACTCCTAACTGGGCTGAGCAGGGGACTGCCAGGGCTAAAAGTAAGGTGACGATGATTCTGTCCTTTTTGGACTCCAAAATTCTGGTGGTCAGAGTCGCCATGGTATCGCATCCTAACCCTAACACCATGGGCAAGACTGCCTTTCCGTTTAGTCCCATCAGCCGGAAGATTTTGTCAACTATTATGGCTAAGCGGGGCAAATAGCCGGTGTCTTCCAGGATCCCGAAAACGATGAAGAAAAATCCCACCACCGGCAACACAATGGCTAAAGCATAAGTAACCCCCATGGTGATGAGCCCGTACTCTCCAACCAAGAAATCGACTACCAGAGGGATTGGTAAGTAGCTGAACAATTTTATGAAAAAAGGATTTAAAATTTTTCCGAATAATCCATTCTCCACCAAATCGACCACTGTACCAGCCCCAAAGACCCCCACTACCTGGTAGACGATATACAGTACCAGCCCCAGTATGGGAACTCCCCAGACCGGGTGCATCGCCATTCTTCCCAGCCTGGCTGCATTGGATGATTCTGGCTTCTCTTTTTTGGAGACTACCTGGCTCAGTATCTTTTCGATTTGGGCCATTCTCTCTTGGCTTAGGACTCTGGAGATCGGCTCCAGATAATGTTCTTTCAGCTGGCTGCGGATGGCTTCCAGTTTATTCAATTCAGGCGGGGAAATTTGTTCTTCCAGAAAAGTCCCCATTTTTTCGTCTCCGACCAGCCAGAGCAGAGCCATTCCTCTTGGGCTGATATGATTCTCGGGCAGAAAAGGGACGGTCTGCTCAATCGCAGATTCGATCCGGGAGTCATACTTCAGATGGCTAGAAGGCTTTTGGGAATAAGGGATTTTTTCTGTGAGGGTACTAATCCCCTTCTTTTGGGTTGCTATGGTAGGGATAACCTCTACTCCGATCAGTTGTGACAGCTTTTCTACCTCGATTTCGATCCCTTGGGCCTGGGCTTCATCCATAATATTTAAGGCCAGAATCAAAGGTAAACCCAATTCAGCCAGCTGCAGGGTCAGCCAGAGAGTTCGTCTCAAATTCTTGGCATCTGCAACTTGGATGATAACAGAGTGGTTTTCTTTCAGGAGTAAATCTCGGGCCACCTTCTCATCTTCTGAGAGAGGGGAAAAAGAGTTGATCCCTGGGGTATCGATGACCTGAAACTTCTCTCCTCCGAATCTGGATTTCCCCCAGGCCACCTCTACCGTGGTGCCAGGATAATTTGAGACGGTGACATACTGGCCGGTCAGCTGCTTAAAGATGACCGACTTCCCCACATTGGGGTTGCCGACCAGAATGACTCTTTTCTCTTTTGTCTTCTCTCTGGTTTGCTCACTCATGCGTTATTTGCTTGGCCTTTTTACCAGCCGAAGATTATTCCTCTCAAAGCTAAGTAAGGGAGTATAATATATAGCAGCGAATCCCGGATAGCATAAAATATGACGACCACCAGCAGCCATCTCCAGCCTTTCTTCTTGACGTAGCCTATGACCTCTTTTCTGGAGAGCTTTCCTTCCGGAATCAATCCTAATTTTACTAAAAGCTTTCTCATTTCAGATTCTTGGCCGCCCCGATACTATCGGGGCTCCTCAAAATGGCAGGGATGGCTGTCCTTGCGAGCCCCGAGCTATGTCGAGGGGCGTGGCAATCCCGATGAATGATTTCAGCGTCAACTATCAGTGGGATTCCCACCTCGTTTACTCCTCGGAATGACTGCTGTTTGTCGGTTCCGTCAGGAGCTACTCCTGACGGTGGCATCAGTCTCAGGAATACGTCCTGACCAGACCGGGTAATAACTCTTACACTCTCGAAACCCCATCTCAGTCCTCCCCTCTTAGGGGAGGAAACTTTGCTCCTTCTCCTAATAGGAGCTTTTGTAGCGCCCTGGCCTTTATGGTGAGCTTGCCGAACCATTGTCCAGGGCGAACTAACGTCCGAGACAAGCTCGGACGCTACAAAGACCAACTCTGCGTAGTATCTATATTTTGCCATTCTCAGTGTTCTTAGTTATGGCTGGCTAAATACCCCCAGATCAACTCACTCTCTTCTTTAGTCAATCCGGACTTATGAGCCATATCCGTCAACTCAAAAGCCCATTCTTCATCCGAAAATTTATTTGGTTGGACCAGATTGTGACAATTCCTACATTTCTGCCGATAAAGCAGCTCTCCTCTGGGAATATCTTTCTTTAAGAGAGAATTGGTGGAACAGGCCACTATCGTTCCTAATAGCAGTAAGGTTGACAATCCTGACACCTTCTTGGTCACAGCTCAATCCCCAGGATGTATCTGAATCGGAAGTCATCTGACTTTTGGTTTAATCCCCACACTGCTCCAGCCGAGATGAAAAATTTCTCAGCCGCAAAGGAAACCGTCGGTCCCAGAAGAATTTTATGCTCTTTTCCCGATTCAAAATTCCCAAGGGCTTCTACTCCTGCTTTGAAAGCAGGAACAAACTGGTAATTTCCTCCCAGGGCGTACTCAGTTTCCCACTCTGCTCCTGAAACGAGCTCTCTTTCCAGAATGAAATTTCCGGCAAAATTGAATTGCTCAATGTCTCTGGCTAAGATAACTTTTCCCTCCAGCACATTGGGGTCCGAGGCATTAGCCGGCCTTTTGTACTCTAAGTAAAGCAGCGGGTCGACTATGAATAGTCCAGCTTCGAAGAATCTGTATCTGGTTCTGATTTTCATCTGGTCATATTTATAACCGTCCGTGTTATTCTGAGTGAAAACCTGATACAAGGCAACGTCCCAGTAGTCAGTTATGCCATGCTCCAACTCAATTTGATGCAGCCACTCTGAGGTTGATTTATCCCCCCAGTCCGGCGCCTTGAAATCTAAGTAATTCTCCAATTCCAGCCCTCCCCTGGGCATTGTCAGGTACTCATAAGTCCAGACATAAGCCCTCCGGTCAGCCATAGTTGGACCGGTTAAGAAAAGCAGGACCAGCATAGCCATGAGGAATTTACTCTTCATCTAATTATCCGTATACATTGTGAAATTTTTCTCTGCAAGTGAGACTTATTCTCAATAAGTTCTTAAAAAAATTTACTTACACTTCGAACAGAATCCGAACACCTGGAAGCAGCGCGATGTCATTTCAAACTGGTTTTCCTGACAGATACGGACTAACCTCTCTTCGGTGGCCTGGTCAGAAAACTCAATGATTTTGCCGCACTTCACGCAGACCAAATGGCTATGCCTCTGCTCCTTTTTGGCTAAACTTTCGTAGTAAAACTGCTGGGGCCCCAAGCAGACTTTTTTGACCACTCCAGAGTCCACCAGAAGATCCAAAGTCCGGTACACAGTAGCCCGAGAGACTCTCTTCCCTTTCTCCCGCAGTTGTATGAGCAAATCCTCCGGCCCGAAATGCCGGTCTGAACCGGACATCTCATCTAAGATGACCTTCCTCTCCTGAGTCATCTTGAGGCTTTTTCTTTTCAGGTAATATTCAAATGTCTGGTCAACTGTCATTTTCTTTTTCTGGGTAGACTCAGTCTCATTATAAGTATTAAACGTTCTCTGTCAAGTATAATTTGTGAAAAAAGTAACAAATGAGAACCATTCTCAATTATATTTCTTTAATTCTAATTCTCCTACACCTGCTTTACTTGAACATTTGCTCCATTGATTAGCAATAACTTACCGTAATTCAAAAACTGTCGACACCCACAACAGATGAAACATTTTCCGTTTTTTTTGTACGAATCATTACCCCTGTATCACCACATTTTAGATTAGTCCGGATCTGCGGAGTTTTATCTGCTTTTGTGGTTTTGACTTACAAACCTTCAAAAGTGTACGAATACTGTACATCTCAGAAGTTATCTTGAACCCCTCCTTGAAGTTGAATCAATTCCGCCCTACTGCCAAGTCGACACTAGGGGGGAGGAGAGGCCCTATATATAGAGGGCCTTTCTATTGAAAGGCTTAAAGATGCAGCGCTGCGGCCGGTCTGTTTAGGGTCAGTCGAACAGATATAAAAAATCTGTCGGCTGGGACCGCAGACTAAAGTAGGAGTCCCTTTTTGGCTGGTGCCACTTGAAAGAGTCCGCGGAAGCCAAAATAAAAAAGAAAAGATTGATACAAGGGGCATTGCGAGCCCCCCGACCTGTCGGGGGGCGTGGCAACCCCATATTAAAACTCGGTAGCCCCACCTTGCCTCAAGGTGGGTTAATTATCCCCTCTCCTTGAGGAGAGGGTTCATCCTGCTCGTTCCGATTCGTCAGAGTGAAGGGATTTGTCAGAGTGAAAAACTTCACCCTGAAGGGCTAAGGTGAGGTTTGGATTTTGGATTCTTGGAAGAAAAACAAGACCCCTCCTTCGTCCTCCCCTTTAGGGGAGGAAAGTAGGTTCCCTCCCATTGGAGGGGAGGGTTAGGGAGGGGTTAGCCTTCAAAACCGGCATTGCGAGGAGTA
>Ga0209641_10004925_pt1 | contig 10969 bp, 8 predicted proteins | sample RifCSP16_1_FD_184022 | JGI IMG/M metagenome (GOLD analysis project Ga0209641, IMG submission 184022) | Soil microbial communities from Rifle, Colorado - Rifle CSP2_sed 16_1 (SPAdes) (version 2) | ecosystem: Environmental > Terrestrial > Deep subsurface > Rock core/Sediment | place: Rifle...
AAACCGGTTTTACGTTTCCATCCCACTTGGCCAACGGACCGCGGTATTTTTTCAGGTTGGCCAAACTAGCCCCTTTTAAGTCATTTCTTTTAGCCAGCAAAAAAACTTTGACCTTTGCTCTTTGCGCAACCAAACCTCGCGCGCAAACCAGCCCGTCCCCGCCGTTGTTCCCCTGGCCGCACAGAACGGCAATCTTCTTCCCGGCGACCTTCCCTAAAAATTCCGCCGCCGAGGCGCGCAAAGACGGAAATCAAACTGCCGCCGAAAGCGAGGCCTATCAGGGCCTTTAAATCATTCGTCAATAAATAAAACAGGGCAACCGCTCCCAAGGCCAAACCGACCACCAGCAAGCCGGTTACGCTTCCTCCCTGAAAAGCCAGCCGCAAAGCCGGAGCAATGCCGCGTTTCGCCGCCTCCGCGGTTCGAACATTCGCCCGCACGGCCACGTTCATCCCGATATAGCCGGCCAAAGCCGAGGCAAAAGCGCCGACCAAAAACCCCAGCATCGTGTAAAAACCCAAAGTAAAATAAAGAACCAGGGCCAAAATAACGGCGACGATGCCGACGGTTTTCGTCTGCCGATTGAGATACGCCTGAGCGCCCTCTTTGATTGCTTGCGCGATCTCAACCATTTTTCCGCTTCCTTGAGGAGCGGCAAGAACCTTCATAGCAAGATAAGCGGCAAAAATAATTGCAGCTAAGCTGGCAATAAGAGAAAAAATTAAAATAGACATAAATTAGCGAAATAACTTGTTATTTTATTTGCTCAATAATTTTCTGCGCGGTCTTGGGGCCGATCCCTTCTATTTTTTCCAAATCCTCGGCAGTCGCGCTTTTAAGGTCGTCAACCGTTTTATAGCCGGCTTCTTCCAAAAGTTTTTGGGTTTTCGGTCCGACTCCTTCCAGTTCGGAAATCAACTTTGCGCCGACGGCCTCCGCGCCCTCTTTAACGGCGCCTTCTTCCGGTTTGTAACCGGCAACGTCAATCCCCCAGCCGGTCAGTTTGGCGGCAAGCCGGACGTTCTGTCCGCCCCGGCCGATGGCCAAAGACAACTGGTCTTCGGGGACTTCAACCCTTGCCTCTTTTTTCTTGCCGTTCAACATAACGGAAATGACTTTTGCCGGAGAAAGCGATTGCGCGATGAATTTTGAAGTGTCGGCGCTCCATTCTATGATGTCAATTTTTTCGCCGCCGATTTCGGAGATCACCGCGGAAACCCTCGTCCCCCGCTGTCCGACGCAGGAACCGACGGGATCAACGCCTTCGGCAGTTGAAGCAACGGCGATTTTTGAACGGCTGCCCGCTTCCCTGGCGATTGATTTGATTTCAACCGTTCCGGAAACGATTTCCGGCACTTCAAGCTCAAAAAGCTTTTCTATCAAGCCGCGGTGAACGCGCGACAGCGCGATGCCCGGACCTTTAAACTCCGACGAAACGGAAACAACGTAAAACTTCAACCTCTGACCCAGCCGGTAACGCTCGGTCGGAATCTGTTCTTCCGGAAACATAACCCCGGTCGCCCGGCCGATGTCAACGTAAACGGTTCGTCCTTCAATCCGCTGGACAATGCCCGAAACAAGCTGTCCCTCCTTGTCTTTGTATTCGTTGTAAACCGTTTCCCGCTCGGCTTCGCGGATTCTTTGTATAATAACTTGCTTCGCGGTTTGAGCCGCGATTCTGCCGTATTCCTCCTTCGTTTCAAGAACAAATTCAAGCTCCTCGCCGATCTGAACGTCGGGCTTTATCTTTTTCGCCTCCTCAATCATAATGTGCCGTTCGGGATTAAAGCGGATTTTTTTCTCCGCGCCTTCTTCAAACTCTTCTTCTTTTGCTTCTTTTTCTTCCTTTCGTTCCGAGGTTTTTTTGCCTTCTCCCGTTTCTTCCGCCGCCTCTTCTTCCTCTTCTATCTTCAGCATACTTTCTTCAACGACCAATTTCAGCTGGCTCAAAGTGAATTGTCCGGTTTTGGGGTCAATCTTCGCTTTGATGTGCTGGCCTTTCTTTCCGTATTCTTTTTTATAAGCCGCGGCAATGGCCAGTTCAATGGTTTCCAAAACCTTTTCCGGAGAAATTCCTTTTTCTTCTGAAATTTGGGCCAAAGCCGACGTAAATTGTTTTAAATCCATCATAATTTTAAATTTTTTAATAATTTCTATAATAAAAGGCCGTTTCCCAACGACCTTAACGCTCCAAACTCAACATTCCAATAATAACGCCTTTCAAATCAAAAGTCAAGGAAACGAAGTTGAACTTCGGGAATTTTAATAACTCACTTTTAATTGTATCCCTTCCTGCCAATAAACACTATTGCTACTGTTTCTGCAGGCCGTATTATTCCCGCTGGTCACAATTACCATATTTCCCAGACCACTAAAGGGCACAAGAGCGTCCGCACAAGTGTTCAAGTCAATTTCAGCTTTGCCGCTGCCGTAGCCGCCGCCGGCCGAACCGGTGCAGGTGAGAGTACAGCCGGGTTTTTTCGTATTGTACGCTTTGGCGATATATGACCCATCTCTATATGTTGTTCCACATGAAATTTTATAAGGTATTTTTTTGGTGTTTGATTCCAAGGTATAGGTGCCGCAATTACCTCTTGCGCCGCCCTTTGGGAGTGTAGATTTTATATCAGCTCTCAAGTTTATGTCTCCCGCCACATCCAACTTCGCACCAGGATTCGTAGTCCCGATGCCGACATTGCCGGCTATTACCGCACTTCCCGCCACTTGCAACTTTTGACTCGGACTCGTCGTCCCGATGCCGACATTGCCGGCAACTATCATCCCGCCCGGCGGCGCGGTTATGGTCGGGTAATCAATGCTTACATTGCCGGTCAAAGATAATGTGCTTGCTGAGCTCGTCGTCCCGATGCTAACCTTGCCGGAAAAATAATTCTTTCCGCTGTCGCTGAAAATTCCGTAGGTATTGCCTGTAGCATAAACGGCGTAGTCGCCGGCCGCTTCAAGGCCGAAAGTATCACCCAAGGCGAAAACGCCAGTGCCGCCGGCAATGCCGTAAGCATAGCCATAGACGCCGACTTTTCCGGTACCTTGAACTCCGCGGCCTCTTATGCCGCCTGAGCCATAAACGCCGACGGGCAGGCCTCTGGTGCTTGAAGCGCCACCGTAAACGCCGACGGCGAAATCGCCGCCGCTGTAAGGAGCGGCGCTGGCGGTTGAGTAAATGCCGTAAACTCTTTCGTAGCCACCGTAGGAGGACGAGGCGGCGGTTTTGATGCCGTAAACGTCAGCGGAGCCGGAGGAATTGACGACCTCAAGTTTGGAGGTGGGAGAGGTTGAACCGATGCCGACATTCCCGCCGGTTGTGTGGTAGAGATCGTTGCCGTTTTTAATCCAGAAGGGAATTTCGTTGTCAAGCGGCGGGGCATTGGCCGGTTCTTCCCAGCCCAGCTGGGCGAAGGCGAAACGAACGCCGAGGCCGATAAACGCGCTGAGAATGATGATTGAAAATAAAATGGAGAGATTTTTTTTCATGTTGTTTTTATTATACCATTTCTTATTAAATCAAGCCATTGTGGACAAAAAAAGTGGAATAAAATAGTATAAAGGTAAAACATGCTTAAGAGCTCCATCAAAATACTCCTTGTTTCAATCGCCGGATTGGCGGCTTTATTTTCTTTTCTGAACTTTATTCTTCTCAAAAAAGAGATTCAAATTGACAATCACGGCGGGGCGAAGAATGAAGCGCGGATTTTGAACCAGGGGCTTCCTCTTCTTTCCCCTCCCTCCGCCGCGATAAAACTCCCCAAAAAAATAAAAACCGCCGCGAAAGAAGCCCCCGCTTTTAACGTCGGCAACCAAATGCCCCGAACAAACGTTCTTCTTTTGGGCATGAGCGGGCCGGGATACGAAGCGCCGGATTTAACCGACACGATTCTCGTCTTAAGCGTTGATCCATCCGCCGGTTCCGCGACGATGATTTCCCTGCCCAGAGATCTTTACGTTGAAGTACCGGAAATTGAGGAGGGACGGAATTACTATGCCGGCTATTTTACAAAAATAAACGCCCTTTACCAGTTAAACAAAAACAGCAGCGACTCCGAAGAATTCGCCGCGGGCTTGATTAAACAAAAAGTCGGCCAAATAACGGGACTTGAAATTAACAATTATATCTTAATGGATTTGGAGGGATTGAAAGAAATTATTGACCAAATCGGCGGATTGAACGTATTCGTTGAAAAAGACGTTTTTGACCCGAGATTTCCGACAAAAAATTTCGCAACCGAGACATTTGAACTGAAAAGCGGCTGGCGCTGGCTTGACGGACAAACCGCCTTAAGATACATCAGAACGCGGCATGACATTGAAGGGGACTTCGGCAGAATTAAAAGACAGCAGGCCGTGCTTGAGGCGTTAAGAAAAAAAATATTGGGAATGAGCCCGCTCTGGGATTTGCCGAAAATCATTGAAATCGTCCGGACGCTGCGGCGGGATTTCAAAACCGATTTGGACGTTCTGGACATAAAGCGGCTCTGGGACATATCAAGAAAAATTGACTCGTCCTCCAAAATAAAGCATATTGTTATTGACGCGAATCAGGAAAACGGTCTGCTTGAGGAAAGTACGGCGGTGCTGGGAGGCAAAACAGGATTCATCCTCGTGCCAAAAACGGGAGTGGAGGATTACACAGAAATACAAGACTTCATTCAAAATAATTTATAAAATCAAGAGGCAAGAATTATGTTTTTAATCATCGGCCTGGGTAATCCGGGCAAAGAATACGAAAAAACGAAACACAACGCCGGTTTCAGAACGGTTGATTTTTTGGCCGGGAAATATGATTTGGAGTGGACAGACGAATCCAAAAAATTGCTTTCTGAAGTATCATCGGGAAAAATCGACTCTCAAAAAGTTATTCTGGCTAAACCCCTTACGTTTATGAACAATTCCGGCAAAGCGGTCGCGCTCTTAACTAAAAGCTATAAGCCTTCGTCCCGAGCTCAGGCCGAGGGGCTAAAAGCTGAAAGCTGTTTCATTTTCCACGACGATTCTGATTTGCCGCTGGGAAAGATAAAAATTTCTTTCGGAAAAAGTTCCGGAGGGCACAAGGGAGTTGAATCAATTATCAAGGCATTAAAAACAAAGGAATTTTGGAGGATAAGAATCGGCATTCAATCGTCCAAAAAACATATCCGGGCGGAAAAACTCGTCCTGCAAAAATTCAAGCCGGAGGAAGAAAAAGTTTTCGCGAAAGTCGTCAAAACGGCGGCCGAAGCGGCTGAAACAATGATTTTAGAAAGCCCTGAAAAAGCGATGTCGCTGTTCAACAAATAATGAAGAGGGAGCAAGATGAAACAACAAATGAAATTCTAATTGCCGGGCTTACCCCATACTTTCTGGAAAAGCCATTGTTTTGGTTTCGGGAAAATCTGACCAAAATAAAATTATCGGCGAAAACGCAATCTTGGTGGCGGAATCGGACGCTTTTTTTGAAAAAAGATCAAAAAATCGCGCTGTCGAGTTTTTTGCGGCGGCTGGACGAATTGGGATACGAAAAAGTCCAAAAAAATTCTTTGCCCGGAGAATTTTCGCGCCTTGGCGGAACAATCGAGATTTTTCCGATAAATTCAGGCTGTCCGCTCCGAATCGAATTTTTCGGCAACCGGATTGAAAACGTCGCCGTCTTGCCGAAAGAAATCGGCGACGAAGATCGCCTGCTAATTTTAAACCGAAAAATCGGTTCAAAAAAGAAAGCCGAGCTTCTTAAAAATCTTTTGCCGGGCGACTACGTCGTACACGTTGACCACGGCATCGGCATTTATCGGGGAATCACCGTTCAAGACGGAACAAATTATTGCGTCATTGAATACGCGCCGCCGCGGGAAGGCAAAGAACCGGACCGTCTTTACGTGCCGGAAAATCAACTGGGAAAAATTGACCGATACGTCGGTTTTACCCAACCGAAAATTCATCGCTTGGGCGGAGAACTCTGGCTGAAAACGAAAAAACGGATCAAGGAAGATGTTGAAAAATTCGCCAGAGAACTTTTGGAAACCTACGCCAAAAGAGAAATCACCCGCCGGACGCCTTATCCGCCCGACGATCAAATTCAAAAAGAATTCGAGCAATCGTTCGAGCACATTGAAACCGAGGATCAATTGCAAGCGATCCGGGAAATCAAAAACGACATGGAATCGGAACGGCCGATGGATCGTTTGATTTGCGGGGACGTCGGCTTCGGAAAAACCGAAGTTGCTTTGAGGGCGGCTTTTAAGGCGGCGTGGAGCGGCCGACAGGTAACGGTGCTGTGCCCGACGACGATTTTGGCCGACCAGCATTTCCAGACCTTTCAGGAAAGGCTGAAAAATTTTCCTTTGCGGCTCGCGGTTTTGAGCCGCTTTGAGTCCAAGAAAAAACAAAGCGACGCCGTCAAAAAAATCGCGGAAGGAAAAATCGACATTATCATCGGCACCCACCGGCTTTTGTCGAAAGACGTCGTTTTTAAAAATCTCGGACTTTTAATCATTGACGAGGAACAAAAATTCGGCGTCCGGCAAAAGGAAAAATTGAAAAAATTCAGAAATGAAATCGACATTTTAAGTTTATCGGCGACTCCGATTCCAAGAACCCTGCAATTTTCGCTTTTTGGCCTGAGGTCTTTGAGTTTAATCTCAACCCCGCCGCCGGGCCGCCGGCAAATCGAAACGAAAATCCTGCCTTACTCGAAAGAAACGATTAAAAAAGCGATTGAAGAGGAACTGAACAGAAAAGGCCAGATTTATTTTCTGCACAATCGGGTTGAAACAATCGGAAAAGTGGCGCGAAATTTAAAACAACTGGTTCCAAAAGCGAAAATCGCGGTGGCGCACGGAAAAATGTCCGAGGAAGAATTGCGGCAAGCGATGAACGATTTCAGGCAAAATAAATTTAACGTTCTGGCGGCGACGACAATCATTGAAAACGGCCTTGACCTGCCGCAGGTAAACACTTTAATCGTCACAAACTGCGCGCGGCTGGGCCTTGCCCAAAGCTATCAAATACGCGGCCGAATCGGCCGGTCCCATAAAAAAGCGTACGCGTATTTTTTCTACGGCGAGCAAAAATTGGAAGGCAAAGCGCTTATGCGGCTCGAGGCCTTAAAGCGGGCGGAAGCCCTTGGGAGCGGCTACCGGCTTGCTGAGGCCGATCTTGAAATAAGAGGCGCCGGAAACATCCTGGGCAAACAGCAGAGCGGAAACATCAACCAGATCGGATTAAATTTGTACTGCCACATACTGAATGAGGCGGTGGAACAAATAAAACAGATTTCGGAAAATATAAAATAGAATCTAAAATATGACGAAAGAAACAAAATATTTTAACGCGTTCAATTTGACCGGGGTTCTCGGACCGTCGGGTTTCCGGAAATTGATTGATTTTTTCCCTTCTTTGGAAAACGCCTGGCGGGCGGGTGTTTCGGAATTGAAACAAGCCGGACTTTCGCAGGCAACCGCGGAAAAAATCGCGGAAAAAAGAAAAGGGATTGAACCGGAAAAAGAATTAGAAAAAATTGCGAAAGAAAACGTGAGGATTGTCACGATTGCGGACGAAAAATATCCTGTCCGGCTTAAACAAATCGCCGATCCGCCGGCCATGCTTTACGTCAAAGGCGAAATTCTTAGCAAGGACGAACTTTGCCTCGGAGTCGTCGGTTCAAGGCAATATTCAAGCTACGGCAAAGAGGCGGCTTTAAAATTAGCCGGGGAACTGGCGGCTCAAGGAATAACGGTCGTCAGCGGTTTAGCTTTGGGAATTGACGCTTTTGCCCATCAAGCCGCTTTGAACGCGGGCGGACGGACTTTGGCGGTGCTCGGCTCGGGACTTGGCCGAAAAGTCATTTATCCGGCGAGCAATCAAAAATTGGCCGAAAAGATCGTTGAGTCCGGAGCGTTAATCAGCGAATTTCCTTTGGAAGCAAGAGCCAGAGTAGAATACTTTCCAATGCGCAACCGAGTTATCAGCGGCCTTTCTTTGGGCGTACTCGTAATTGAAGCGAAAGAAAAAAGCGGGGCTTTGATTACGGCGAATCAGGCGCTGGAGCAAAATCGCGAGGTCTTTGCCGTGCCCGGTTCGATTTTTTCGGCAAATTCCGCGGGCACAAACAATTTAATCAAGCAAGGAGCCAAAATCGCCGCCCGAGCCGAAGATGTTTTGGAAGAATTAAACATCATGCCGATAAAAGAAAAAAGGACGGAATTTAAAGCGGAAAACCCCGAAGAAAAATTTATTTTTGACCTCATCGCGGATTCTTCGGAACCCCTTCATATTGACAAAATCATTATTTTAAGCAAACTTAATGCAGCAATTGTCGGTTCCCGCTTAAGTTTGTTAGAATTAAAAGGACTGATAAAAAATATCGGAGGCGGAAATTACATAAAAAAATGAAATTAGTCATCGTCGAGTCGCCAACCAAAGCGAAAACAATTAAAAAATTTTTGGGAAATGATTACGTCGTCGAATCCTCTTACGGCCACGTCCGCGATTTGCCGAAATCAACCTTGGGCGTTGACGTTGAGGGTGATTTTCAGCCGAAGTACGTAATTCCGGTCAAAGCCAAAAATCGGGTGAAAGAATTGAAAGCCGAAGCGAAAAACGCCGAGGGCGTCATCCTTGCCAGCGACGAAGACCGGGAAGGAGAAGCAATAGCGTGGCACCTCGTTCAAGCTCTTGACTTGAACGAAATAAAAAGTAAAAAATCAAAAATCAAAAATGTCGAAAGAATCGTATTCCACGAAATAACGAAAAAAGCCATTGAGGAAGCATTAAAGAATCCTCGGGAGATCGACATGAATTTGGTTGACGCGCAACAGGCGCGCCGGGTTCTTGACCGGCTCGTCGGTTACGAGCTGTCCCCGTTTTTATGGAAAAAAATAAGATACGGGCTTTCGGCTGGGCGCGTTCAATCGGCCGCGGTAAGGATGATGGTTGACCGGGAACGGGAAATCCAAAAATTCAAGCCGGAAGAATACCACACAATTTCCGCGGCACTGCGGAAATTGGAAATTCCAAATCCCGATATCCAAATTCCAAACCAATTTGAAGCGATGTTGAGCAAGATTGGGGAAAAAGCCCTAAAAAAGTTTGATATAAAAACAGAAAAAGAGGCGGAGAAAATTGTAAAGGATTTGGAAAAAGCCGAGTATAAAATCGGCAAAATCGAGAAAAAAGAAACACAGAAAAATCCGTCGCCTCCTTTTACGACAAGCACGCTTCAGCAAACCGCGTCTTTGCGATACGGATATTCCACAAAACAAACGATGATGCTCGCCCAACAGCTTTATGAAGGCGTGGACATCGGAGAAGAGGGGTCAACCGGCTTAATCACTTACATGCGAACCGATTCTTTGAATCTTTCCGAGGAATCGCTGGACAAAGCAAAAAATTTCATCGCGGCGAATTTTGGCGAAAATTACATTTTCACGCGGCGCTTTAAGACAAAATCGAAATCGGCCCAGGAGGCGCACGAAGCGATCCGCCCGACCGATCCCGCGCGCGCCCCGGAAAGCGTTAAAAAGTTTTTAAATCCGAAACAATATAGACTCTATTCGCTCATCTGGAACCGTTTTATCGCTTCTCAAACCGCCCCCGCGATTTTTGATTCAACCGCGGTTGAAGTCGGCGCAAAATCAGGAACAGATTATGTTTTAAAGGCGAAAGGAATGACCTTGAAATTTGACGGATTTTTAAAAATTTATCCTTTAAAATTCAAGGAGGCGCAACTTCCGGAATTGAGCGAAAAAGAAAATGTGGAGCTCGTGAAAGTTGACGCCGAGCGGCATTTTACCGAACCGCCGCCCCGCTTCAACGAAGCGAGCTTGATCAAAGCGCTTGAAGAAAACGGTATCGGCCGCCCCTCAACCTACGCCCCGACAATCACCACGATTTTAGAGCGCGGCTACGTTGAAAAAGATCAAAACCGCCGATTCACGCCGACCGAAATCGGAATTTTGGTGAATGACATGCTGGTTGAGCACTTTCCGCAGATTGTTGACGTTCAATTCACCGCGAAAATGGAAGAAGAACTTGACGAAATCGCGCAAGGAAAAATGAAATGGACGCCGGTCATCCGCGAATTTTACGAACCTTTCAAGGAAAATCTGACTAAAAAATACAAAGATGTCGAGAAGGCGATTGAAAAAACGGACAAAAAATGCCCGAAGTGCGGAGGCGATATCATCGTCAAATTCGGACGCTTCGGAAAATTTTACGCCTGTTCAAGATATCCGGAATGCAAGCACACCGAACCGCTTGAAGAGGAAAAAGAAATGGCAAAACAATACGAGGGCGAGATTTGCGAAAAATGCGGCAGTCCGATGGCGCTCAAACGGGGAAAATTCGGGGCGTTTTTGGGCTGTTCCAAATATCCGGAATGCAGCAACATCAAAAAAATTGAAAAAACAACGGGCGTCAAATGTCCGAAATGCGGCGTCGGCGAAATCATAGAGCGCCGCTCAAAGCGAGGCCGCGTTTTTTACGGCTGTAATAAATATCCTGACTGCGATTTCGCCTTATGGAACAGACCGGCCGGTGAAAAATGCCCCAAATGCGGATCGCTTCTTGTTTTTGCAGGCAAAGATAAAATTAAATGTTCGAACAAAGAATGCAACTAGTATAAGATTGAATTTTAAGAACGTCCGCCGACTGGCGGACGTTCTTTTTATTTCTATCACAAAAGTGGTATAATAAAAGAAAAAATTATGAAAAAACAAATCAATAAAGAACTTATTTTTGTCCTTGTCTTAGGTCTGATAGCCGTTTTAACGCTCGGTATCGGTTATAGAACCATAATTCGTGAAGCCGCGCCGGAACCGCCGGCTGCTCCGCCCGAAATTCCTTCGGTTACTCCTCCGACGGCGACAGCGGAGAAAGGCGTCAAAAAATTCGCCTCGGAGGATGAGTTTAAGAAATATCTTCAGGAAGCGCAAGCTCAAGCCGAATATTTCGGAGGGTTCGGTTTGGGAATCGGCGGGGG
>Ga0209641_10004926_pt1 | contig 10968 bp, 8 predicted proteins | sample RifCSP16_1_FD_184022 | JGI IMG/M metagenome (GOLD analysis project Ga0209641, IMG submission 184022) | Soil microbial communities from Rifle, Colorado - Rifle CSP2_sed 16_1 (SPAdes) (version 2) | ecosystem: Environmental > Terrestrial > Deep subsurface > Rock core/Sediment | place: Rifle...
GACGATCCATGCCGGAGCGCAGTGATTCTTTAATCAGCTCTCGGTAGGCGCTTTTACTATCCCCTCCGGAGCGAAGTGTGACTTGAGCCAATAAGATGACCCGAAATTCACGATTTCTGAGGGCATGACTGCGCACTAAATCAATAATTTCTTCTTGAGACATTTTCTCAAGCACTTCGTCCACTTTTTTGGCAACCGTTCTGGGCTTTTGTTTTCCTGTCTTCGCTCTTCTTCTCTTCGATCCTATCGTTGTCTCTTGTTCCTCTTTATTTGTTGTTGCCACCCCACTTAAGCGTTCTTGAATCGCATAAAGCATAGCCACCTCGTGCTTGCATACAGGACCGAGGTCATAGGGGCAGGTACAGTTATAATCAGTCACCGCGTCATCAGATATGCTTATCCTAACCTCATAAACCTGGGTTCCCTCAACCTGCGCAGTCCAGTTGCCATTCTCTATCTCTTCCAAATCCTGCACGAGTCCGTGTTGCCAATATTTCCTCCCACGCTTAACCACTGCGTGGTCAATCACCGATTCAAAATCGGATAAGGGAATATTCATCGTATTTTCTACCCCAAGTAGTATTTGAACTTGTTTTATTATAAAGAATAAAAATAAGGTATAGCAATCCTAGCCACCCCATCTCTTGAGGATGACGTTTGTTATGGAAAAGGATGTAACGCTTGATCCAGACAGCATAACTTTGTTCTGTACGATTGGAATAACACTTTCGCCATATGGCCTCCAGGACCTGATCGAGTAGTTTCTTGGGTCGCTGTTCCATAATTTTCTCGTAGATATTGATTTGAAGAGGCATGCTTACGTATACTCTCAAACAAAGGAAAGAGAGATAAGGTTTTTCGTATACCACCCCGAGTAGGGTGCTTATACGAGCTTTTGTCCGTAAAAGTAGTAGTTAGGCCGGTCTGACAATACATGGGTCCCCGTGAAAATCGAGAACCGATTGTGAAATTGCACATGAACCAAAATAAAGAACTCAAGGTGTTTATTTTGACCCGTGAATCAACCTGCGATGAGTGTGGAGAAAATCTTGGCCCCAAAGCTTGGATTACCCTGACCAGAGATAAAGGTGCATTGTGTCTCGCGTGCGCCGACTTGGAACATCTGATTTTTCTTCCCTCTGGCGATGCGGCGCTAACAAGACGTGCCCGGAAGCACTCGACTTTAGCTGCTGTTGTTTTGAAATGGAGCCGCACTCGGGAGCGGTATGAAAGGGAGGGACTATTAGTCGAAACCCTCGCACTGGAGAGGGCCGAAGAAGAATGTTTGGCCGATAGCGAGGTAAGAGTTCGACGAAAAGAGCGAGAAGCCGTCCGGAGAGAGGAATTAGACCGTCAATACGTGGACCAATTTGCCATACGGGTGAGAGAACTCTTCCCTAGGTGCCCAGCTGGAAGGGAGCGAGAGATAGCCGAACATGCATGCCTCAAATATAGCGGCCGGATTGGTCGCTCTGCATCAGCAAAGAATTTGGATGAAGAGGCGGTGCACTTAGCGGTGATTGCTCACATTCGGCATACGGAAACAAAATACGACGAGCTTCTGTCGAGAGGCCGAGATAGAAGGGAGGCGCGAACCGAGGTAGAAGAGGCTGCCCGTAGGGTGTTGAAGGAATGGGGAGATCAGAAATGATACCTCAACGGGAACCGGGCTAACGGACTGGAGAGGTATGAGAGGGCGATCCTGCTCAAGCGTTGGTAGGACAAACTCACAGCCGCTGGTCGTCACTCTATCTAACACCTTTTAAAATTCCACTATAAATCTCAGAGTATCTTAATGCCGTGCTTCTCCAGCTATAAGCTTGCGACCTATTGCCTCACGAACCCGATCAAGAAGTTTCTTAGGGCGTTGTTCCATGATTTTTCTTGTCTATTGACTTAGCGAGACACCTTAAATTATACTCCTAAAAAAAGGTGTGAGGATTTCCGTATAACACCCCATATTGGGGTGATTATGCGGAAATAATTCCGTATAATCAATAGTTGGCCTGACAAAGGGAAAACCTAAAAGCGAATGGATCAAATAAGATATACGGCATCGGCACGACTCGGATTGTGGGACTCAATCCCCAGCGAACGCGACGAGTTCCTCGCTACACTGAAACGATTCCTCCGAAGCAATGCCCACGCAGTTCTTAAGGCCGAGGAAATCGAGTTCATCCCGACAGACAATCCCGCCCTTGCATCGGTCACCGCCATCTGTGACAAAATCATTGCCCGCGGCAACCCAACCCTCGTTGACCTCGACTTTGAACGCGCCTTGCTCAATGGGCCTGCCCGCCCATTTCTTCGCTTCGAAGAGTTGACTGAAGGCCCTGCCGTCGGTACAAGGTTGTCTAACCTTCAGTTTCCGGGCACAATGTCTGACCTTGTTTCGGCGGCCCAGGAATTGCTCTGCCTGCCGTATCACAGCGACAGTCCGTTCTGTGCAGCCACGCACATCCTCTCGCCCGAGCTCCGTGAATTGACCAGTGAAGAGGAAGACCTTTTCACTCAGCAGTTCAATGCGGAATTCGGCATCCCTCATCAATATTGGCTCCATCGACAAGTCCTAATCCGCGACTTGGTTGACTGCCCGGATGACGAACTTGTCCAGAACCGCGTCGATTTCGTGTTCCAGGCTGGTGCCATCAAATGGGTCTTTGAAGTCGATGGGTCCCAGCACATGGAACCGGGACAGAAGGCAAAGGACGAAGAGCGAGACGCTCTCTTGCGCCACCACGGTTGGTCAGTCCACCGGGTCTCCGCACAGACTGTCCGGAGTGGCCTTCGGACATGGTTCCAGAAACTCAAGACCGAAGCCACAGCAGACGAATCTCAAGCGCTCCGCGCAAGCGTGCTTGCTTCTGTGCAAGCGGCAACTGCGAAGTCGCAGATTCACGCAGCCGCGTTCAATTGCATCCTCCTGCCTCATGCGACTCAGCGTTGCCTGCGAGGGTTGTTGCACCTTTACTCCCATGAGATACTCGATCCCGAGCGCCACCAACGTGTGCTCGTTGTCGAAGAGGACTTGCCGGTCGCCGCCGAAGCATTCCGCGCACTTCATGCACTATGGACGCGGATTCATGTCCTCGCGCCCGAAACCCCGCCTGCGCCGAGCCTACAACTGGACGTAATCGGCCCCGAGTTTCTTCCTGAAGTCCCGTCCGCAAACGGCATGGAGGTTCGGTACATTACCGCACCCGAGGGCAGCTATGACATTGTCTTGTCGCACAGCTTCTTGCTCGATCCTGGACACGTCGGTGTTGCCGAGAAGACCTTCTTTGCCAACCGGCCAGCCAATCTTGTTGCCCTCCGGCACGCTATCGGTTTTCGCTCTGAGCGCGCCCTCCAGTGGTGTGAACCTTTACGTTACGATCTCGCCGACGTTGAACGCTCAATCACCAGTCAAAAAGGAGACAACCCTCATCCGATGCCGCTGGACAAACACGAAGCCCTTCTCTTCTTGCTCCATCTCATCTTCCGCAAGCGTGACTTCTGGGACGGACAACTTCGGGTCGTGTCTCGACTTCTCCAAGGCAAACCTTCGATTGTGCTCTTGCCCACCGGAGGAGGGAAATCGCTGACATACCAACTCAGTGGGCTTCTCCTTCCCGGCATGACGATCATCATTGACCCCCTCGTTTCCCTGATGACCGACCAGGTGGAGAACCTCTATGCCGCCGGCATCGACCTGGTGAACTTCGTTTCAAGCCAACTTGAGCAGGATGAGAAAGACGCCGTTCTTCGCGACATGGAGGCAGGGCGCTTGGCGTTCACGTTCATCTCACCCGAACGCCTCCAGATTCAAGAGTTCCGCAACCAACTTCAATCAGTTGTGGCGCGATTTCCCGTGTCCCTCGCCGTCATCGATGAAGCTCACTGCGTTTCAGAGTGGGGGCACGATTTCCGGCCGTCCTACCTTCACATGCCTCGGAATCTCCAACGTTACTGTTCCGACGGCGAAGGCCGCGTCCCGACACTTGTCGGATTGACCGGAACCGCGTCTTTCGCGGTGCTGACCGACATCCAGATGGAAATGCATGTAACCGATGAAGAGGCGATCATCCTGCCTCGCTCTTTTGATCGGCAAGAGCTTCGATTCGACGTGAGAATTACATCCATGGCGGCCAAGCCAGCGGCTTTGAAAACCTTCAAGATGCAGCTCCCCCGCATCCTGCGATCAAACCCCCAGCACTTCTACGATCTCAGAGGAGACCGCACAAACAGCGGCATCGTCTTCTGCCCGCACGTCAATGGATCTCTTGGTGTCACATCCGTTGCAGGGCAACTCGGCCACAGCAACTTCTTTGCCGGTAAAAAACCAAAAGCCTTAGCAGGGGATTGGGCTCAATGGAACGCGCACAAGTACCAAGTGCAGCACGCATTCAAGAGAAACAGGATACAAGAACTTGTCGCAACAAAGTCCTTTGGCATGGGCATCGACAAACCAAATGTCCGCTACACGATCCATTATGCCGTTCCCCAGTCGGTAGAAGCCTTCTACCAGGAGGCAGGCAGGGCGGGACGCAACGGCATACCGCAATATGCACTCTGCACCATACTCTACAGTGACGACAACTGGGATTCCGCCCTGGAGATACTTAACGAGCCAGACCATCAAAAGGCGTTGAAGAACCTTGATGCCATCAATTGGGATGATCGGGGAGACCTGCTCGTCCAACTCTGGCTTCTCTTCAACTCCTATCAGGGTCGTGAGCAGGAGAAGGCACTAACGCTGAATTTCTGGAATATGAAACTTGCGCCGGTGGTCGCTGGTATGCCTGTTGGAGCGACGAACACTCAGGAACTTGGTTTTGACGGTGACAGCAGTCGAGAGAGAGACGAGCGCGCCATCTTTCGCCTGATGCTGTTGGGCGTCGTACAGGACTACACGATCAACTGGCAGTTTCATCGGTTTGCAGTCCGGGTTCAGCGCATCAACCCGGCGCAGGTCAAGGAACATCTTCGCCAGTACTTGATGCAGTACAAGTTCGGGGACTTTGCTGACGCCGCACTTCGCGACATTAAAGATGACACCGTGGAAAATGCACTCGCATCGGCCATCAATATCCTTATCGACTTCATTTACGATGAGATCGTAGCCAAGCGCAAGCAGGCACTCCGAACAATGGGCGAACTGTGCCGTAACTTCACGTCCGACCAGGATTTTCGCGAGGCCATTCTCGCGTATCTTCAGGAGTCGGAGTTCTCGGACGAACTCCGCGAATGGGTCAACCGCGATTTTGACGCAATCGGTCTCGATGCCATCCATGATTTGCTTCATAGGGTGACGACCCTGGAGGAAGTGAAACGCTTGGTCGGCACGACACGGCGCATGCTGGATGAAGATCCCCAAAATGTGGCATTGCGCTATCTCTCCATGTGCGCACGAGCGCAAAGCGTCGCCGAAAGCGACTCCAGCGTTGTTCAAGAGGCGACCACTCTCACGATCCAGATAGACAGACTTCGCCAGAACATCCATAACCCTGAAGGCGTTCTCTTTTCTATACTGAGTGACATTGCGGCGCGAAGACCTGCGCTACTGGAGAAAATCGGCGACATGGTTCTTCGCAAGGCTGGAACCGATTCCTTAGCACGACGATTGCTTCGATCTCACCTTGTTGATATTCAAGTGTGCTATTCCCATTCCCTTAAACTGCTCGCGGCAAGCGCACTGCGAACAGTGAAGAATTGCGCCTTCTATGATACCCTGAGAAAGGAGTCTACTTATGCCTGATACCGACAAGATCCTTGAAGCCGAGCAAAGCATCCAAAGCCTCGCCTCGGAACTGAAGCGCATGCGTGACGCGGCAAACCTGCTCCAAGGTTCGCAATCGCAATTGGATGCCGTACTTACCAGCGCACAGAAGGTCATGCAGGCGACTGAGAAGTTCTCTGGCGAGTGCGGAGTCATCGTAACGAAACTTGCTGCTACGTTTGCTGACTTCGAACAGATTGCCGAACTTCTGGATAAACATATCAACGCCTCGAATACTGCGATTGCCAAAGTGGAGTCACATCTCGACAACCTAGCGAACCAGCTTCAGAGCACTGCGAACAGCTCCAAAGCACGACAAATCACCACGCTTGTACTTTTGATTATCAACTTCGTAGTGGCCCTGGTTATCCTAGCCAAGACATTGATGCCCAGTCTTGGCGGATAAGGAAGCAAATGGTAATGGAACAACAGGCCAACAAGGCGCTGCACCTGACCGCTATTACGCTGCGCTCCATAGCGGCAGGTGAGCTTGGTCGTTATGGATACAAGTAAAGAAATGCACAAATTGTATTTTAAACCGGTATAACACCCTCTAAAACTCTACTGTAAGACCCTGCAAAACCAGTGTTTGTTATAAGAAAGTCTGAAAGGATAAAGAATAGTCAAAGCAAGGTCTTGCTTGACTACCTCACAATAGAGGAACACTGGCACGCTGAGGGCTTGATTTTGATTGGGGGATTCATGATACTTGAACTTTCACTCTGTCAAGTTTATTTTGGTATAATGTTGTAATCATACAGCTTTTTTGCCGTATAATACACCCATTAGGGAGGAGTGATTAGACAGCAAAATCGTCAGTCTAAAATAATTAGATACTTAATCCTATGCCGTCATCAAAAGTATTATTTTGCTTAGGAGATAGTTGATGACTAATTTAGCTTCTTTCAGCCTATTGAAGGAAAAGGTTGATAAAAGGGAAAGATAGGGTCAGTTCTTGACTTTATATTAACTAACAAGGAACTGGCGTGGCAGTTACTCTACATAACACTTTCTAAAATTCCGCTATAAAACTCCAGGTGTCTTAATGCCGTGTTTCGCCAGCTATAAGCTTGCGCCGTTTTTATTCCGTTCCTAATTAGTTTATCTCTAAGTTCGGTTTTCTCTAAAACCTTTATAATCTGCTGAGCGAGAGTTTCATAGTCCATAGGAGATACGAGAAGAGCGTTTTCTCCATCCTTTAAATAATCCGTCATAGGTTCTATTCCGGAAGCGATTACGGGAAGTCCTGATGCCATGGCTTCGAGCACAACAAGCCCCCATCCTTCCTTGACAGAAGGAAAAACAAATACGTCTCCTGCTTGATAAAGCTTAGAAATGGATTCCTCAGGAACGGTGCCAAGTATGATTATATCTTCATCCAGTTTCAATCCGAGCCTTTTGACTTCAGAAAAAAATTCTTCACGATATGCTCTATAATCAAAGAGTGTCTCCCCACCGCCGATTAACCATACCAAGCGCTCACCCTTTGACTTAAAATAGTTACTTGCGATGTTAAATGCCCTGAGAGCGGTCAAAGTGTTTTTGCGTGGTTCGATTCCTCCTATACTCAACATAACGTTATTTCCGTTCACGGAGAAACTTTCCTTAGCCTTTTCTTTTAATCCTTCAACTTCTTGAATTTTGAACTTCTTAATATCAACGCCGTTATTAATTACTTTAGGATTTAATGAATACCGAGAGCGGAGTTCTTTTTCCCAGAACCTACTGACAACAATTATATAATCAGGGTCCAGAATGCTTCTTAATTGACAATCAATTAGCGACTTGGATGTAAAATCATCCAGGTGATGAACGGTTCTTACAAAGAATTTGATTAAATTACGACTTCGCAACTCAAATAGCACATTTGCAGAGATACAATCTTCGGCGTGATAGATGTCGTAATTTTCTCTTATAGAAGATAGGTGTTCGGTGTATATACTGATATACCTTTTCACCTTTTCATCTATACTTTCATTAGCGACTATGGCGCATGGGATAAGCGTATAGGGAACGCTTACGGTTCTAAAAAAACCTTCTCCTGTGCTAAGAGCATATATATGAACTTGGTGACCTAAACGAGCCAATTCTTCAGCCAGGTTTAGGGTATGAACCACTCCGCCTCTCGGTTTTGTCGAATAAGTAAAAAGGGCGATCCTAAGCGATTTCATCTAATTCCCAATTTGTAGGCACAGACTTGTCTGTGTTATACCTTTGGCACGAATAAATTCGTGCCTACAAAAGTTATTTTTTATTCGAATTGATATAAATCCTCTATACTTTCCAGTTGTGAAAGTAAAAGCCGAATACCATAAAAAATACCAATTGCAATGTCAGCTCCAGAGGTCTCACCCATATTTATCACCACCTTTGAAACCTCAGCAACATGAGGTGGTTTTTTTGTCAGAAGGCTGTGAACCAAATCAACAACAGCTTTGGGTCCCTCACCAAAGCGGGCTTGATTTAAAAGGACCTGACTATAGATTGTCGTCTTTGCTTTTGCTAATCGGCAGATTTCAGCCGATACCTTTTGATAGAAGCCTAGCTCACCTTTATTTTTTTTGAGAAGTGCCTTTCCACCTATAGTTAAACTAATTATCAAACCAGCTAAAAAGTCATCGCAGGAAGGCGTGAGCCCGGGGCCTAATCCGAGTACTGACTCAACATTCTTCAACACCATATCCAAATCACCCCTATACAGCCCCCACATCATGGTCTCAATATTTGGCCTTGCTCTCTCTGAAACACTAGGTTCTTGTGGTCTTACAAAGCTGTTAAGTGGTCCGTATAACTCTACATTCTCCAAAAGTGGCACAAGCCCTTCCCTGGTTGGGCTTGTGTAAATTACATCTCTAAGGATTCTAAGATTTAGACCAATGCCTGTTAAACCTGTAAGATCATCCTGCTTAGGAATTGGAGGAGGAAACCAATTAGAGGATTTTCTGAGTTTGATCGTAAGCGCATTATCTCCAAAGAGCAGGCTATGATTATCAATCACTATCTTCATTCCTTCTTTAATACCAATTGACTTAAAGCTCTGATCCTTAGGTTCTTTTACCGAAATGGATGTAGGACTGATATAGTCTTTGTTTTTGATTACACTAATTAGAGTGTTTCTATCAATCTGAATATAAAATGCACGATCAAAAATGCTATGTACCTTAGCTGTCCTGCTAGAACCGCTCAGTGCCTTTAGGGCTTTATAGCCAACTGATTCAGCTATTACTAAATTGCTAGAGACATTCTTTGTCGGCATGTAGCTAGCTTAAGATGAGATTAGCATTCAGAACGTCATGCCACCAGCAAGCCTGTCCCGAGTAAAGTCGAGGGGACTGGTGGACTACCCTATTTGATAATTTCGTCTATTGGGTATGTCGTAGGGGCACGTTGCAACGTGCCCCTACTCCGTGATCTCTGTGCACTCTGTGGCTAATAACTTATTCTTTTCCAATGCGGGCGCTCCCCAGTCGGATACGAAGAAAGAAGAATCATTTTCCTACGAATACCCCACGGAATCCTTGAATAAATAGGGACAAAAATATTTCGCCAGAAAAAAGGAATAAATCCCTTATCACGATAAGGCTTCGCACAGAATTCGGGATAACGGGCAATCATTTCGTCAGAAGCGGCTTCAAGCAGATATTTCTCAGCGTTTTTTCTTAACCACTCACCGAAGGATTTTTTTTCAGACATTTAAACTTCCATTTATTCTGCACCAGCAAATTTTGGAGGCTGATATCCCCTCTTTGCCAACTCGGCCAATCCTGCCTGGGCGGCTAAAGCAATTGGCTCCATTAGCGCTCCAATCGGAGGAGAATAAACATTTTCCATCCATGCAAAGTCGTGTAGCGTGGCTCCACGTTTTATCGAAAATGCTAGAAAGTCAGCCCTTTCTTTAATCCCTTCACCCCCTACCATCTGAGCACCCATTACACGAAGTGTCTTGGGATCAGCTATAAGCTTTACACGAATCCTACTCACGCCAGGATAATATCTAGCCCTTGAAATTCCCTGGGCAACAGCAACGAAATGGGGTATCCCTAATGCCTTATGCAGAGTTTCGCCAAGAGACACTCCGCCTATCTGAACCTTCCCACCAACCATACCCCAAGGTACGTAAACTGGATCGTAAGCGCGGTCACCGCCTGCGGCGTTGGCCCCCGCAACCCTTCCCTGAGAATATGCATGGCTTCCTGAGAGCCCCTGAATAGGAATATCTGTCACCCCGTGAATAACCTCTACACAGTCTCCTGCCGCATAAACATCCTTCACAGACGTTCGCATATGGTCATCTACTAAAATTCCACCAGTTGAACCGATCTTTATCCCTGCTTCTCGTGAAAGACGATTGTTAGGTTGTTTATGTGTGGCAACAATCACAACATCGCAATCTATTTCCCCATTTGTTGTGCTAACAGTTTTCACCTTTCCATTTGAACCTTTGAATTCGATGACTTTAGCACCAAAATGGATCTTCGCTCCAAGTTCTTCAAGGGATTTCTGCACAGGCTCCATAATGTCGGGATCGGCAACCTCAGACATTATCCAACCCCCCTCATCCACTAGATGAGTTTCAAGTCCTCGATGCGCAAGATTTCCAGTCATCTCAATACCAAGTGGTGTCGCGGCCATGACGACAACTTTCTTTATCTGATCAAGAATCTTATCAAACTCCATGGCTTGACGAATGTTTTTAACATAGTGCAATCCCTCTAAATCACTTCCCGGAATATCAGGTTTTTCATATTCAAATCCTGTGGCAATAATAAGACGGTCCCATTCAAATACCTGAGAACCAACGCTTACCGTACGTTTATTTAGGTCAATTCCCGTAACAGTTGTTTGAAACCTTAAATCAATTCCAATCTCAGCATAGTGCTCAGAAGTCTGAAGAAAGAGACCCTTAAAATCTGGTATTTCACGGCCGTGTACGAAAGGTATTCCACAGGGGCTATATGCTACGTCTTCATACTCTGTAAAAAGGATAACTGAAGCCTCTGGGTTAACAGTTCTTGCAGTAGAAGCCGCAGAAATCCCGGCAGCGCCTCCCCCAACTACGATCACACGCAAATTATTTTGAGCCATTCTATTTCACCTCATTACCTTACCTTTCCTCCCCCTTGAGGGAGAGGATTAAGGTGGGGGTATTCATCCCCCCATCCTAGCCTTCCCCCGCATAGGGGGGGAAGGAATAAATTAGTTTGAGTTCA
>Ga0209641_10004928_pt1 | contig 10966 bp, 5 predicted proteins | sample RifCSP16_1_FD_184022 | JGI IMG/M metagenome (GOLD analysis project Ga0209641, IMG submission 184022) | Soil microbial communities from Rifle, Colorado - Rifle CSP2_sed 16_1 (SPAdes) (version 2) | ecosystem: Environmental > Terrestrial > Deep subsurface > Rock core/Sediment | place: Rifle...
AAGAAATTGAAACGGTGGTTGAGGAGATGGGTAATATCCTCCGTGCTTCACCCTGAAACCTCCACGTTGCTTCCGGCAATGAAATAACTTTGTGAGTGTAAGAATTATTGTTCTTACGTGGAGTCACACGGAGGAGTCACGAAGATACACGAAGAGTTTGAAGAAGCCGACAATTATCTAATTTTTCTAAGAAGTATTTTTTATTATTTTGAATTCAGTAAATCAAAAGGAAAAACCAATGCTACGAGTCACTCTTTTATCAAAGCTAATTTTATCATCATTATTAATTCTTGGATTTGTTTCGCAATCCGTCGCACAGGATTATTTGAAAAAGTTGAGGGTTAGTCCCAAAGCCGAAGTAATGCAAGTTGTGGGATTAACTAAAGTTACAATCTCCTACAGCAGACCTGGAGTTAAGGGAAGAAAAATTTGGGGTGCATTAGTTCCTTACGACAAAGTATGGCGAGCTGGTGCAGATGAAGCAACAAAGATTACTTTCACAACCGATGTTAAGATTGAAGGGAAAAAGTTATCTGCAGGTTCCTACAGCTTTTTTGTCATTCCTACGAAAAAAGAATGGACACTAATTTTTAATAAAGTAGCAGATCAATGGGGAGCATTTGAATATAATGAAGCCGAAGATGTGCTTAGATTAAAAGTGAAACCGAAAACCGCCGAGTTTGAAGAATGGTTGAGGTATGAGGTCACAAAAACGGGAGATTACAAAGCAAATATTAATCTTATTTGGCAGCAGCAAAAAGTTGTTTTGAAATTAGAGACAAAATAAAATTAGTTTTGGGTTAGGCATGAAGGCATGCCTGTTACACAAGTATTAAATTCTTTTCCTATTAACTCACCTTACGCAGAATTAAACTTCACGTAGCCACGACTTTTAAGTCGTGGAGAAAATGAAACAGAAAACTCCGGCTTTAGCCACAAAACTACTTATTTTTGTGGCTAAAGCCTGTATTTATCAGGCTGATCAAACCACGTCCTGAAGGACGTGGCTATTCAATAACAACTTTTGCGTAAGGTAGCATAGTAAATAACTTTTTCTCATCCTCAAGTAACTTATTTTTTTACTCAGTTCAATCATTTGATTTAATCATTAAGTATACTACTGTTTAATTATATCCTTTAAACCCAATATTGCTTTTCCAAATTTTTCTTCCTATGTTTTTCACAAAGAAGTAGTTAATACTGTATCCAGCTTAATTTGTCTTCCTGCTAACTACTTCTTAAATTTAATATTGCAAGTAGGGAGAGCTATGATCGGGACAAAAATATCCCATTACAAAATATTAGAAAAACTAGGTGGAGGCGGAATGGGCATAGTTTACAAAGCTCAGGACCTTAACCTCGACCGTTTTGTAGCACTCAAGTTTCTACCTCCCACATTTAGTTTAGATGAAGAAACAAAGCAAAGATTCATTCACGAAGCAAGAGCAGCTTCATCACTGCAGCATCATAATATTTGTACAATCCACGAAATTGATGAAACAGATGATGGGCAACTATTTATCTGCATGGATTGCTATGAAGGAGAAACATTAAGGAAAAAGATTAAATCCGGGTTGCTAAAAATTGATGAAGCAGTAAATATTTCAATTCAGGTTTCGCAAGGATTATCCGTAGCACATGAAAAGGGAATTATCCATAGGGACATAAAACCGGCAAATATTTTTATTACAGATCGTAATGAGGTAAAGATATTAGATTTTGGTTTAGCAAAGAGCAGCGCTTATACTAGAATAACGAGAACGGATAGCACTAAGGGTACAATCGCCTATATTTCTCCGGAACAAGCTCAAGGAAAGCAAGCTACTCATCAATCCGATATATGGTCTTTGGGTGTTGTAATGTATGAAATGCTGACTGGACGATTACCTTTTGAAGGAGATGTTGATCAAGTTATAATTTATTCTATTCTTGATAAGGAACCGGAAAAAATAACGTCCTTAAATCCGGAAATTCCTTTAGGATTAGAAAATATTGTGAGTAAAGCTTTAGAAAAAAATCCAGAATCAAGGTACCAGAATATTGAAGAGATGCTTGCCGATTTAATGAGTTTTAAAAATAAATCATCGGGTTTGGACAGCGGTCAATTTATCAGCAAACGAAAAGGAAGGAGCAAAAGATTAAAAACCGCAATTATTTCTTCCCTGATTGTCTTAGTCGCTGCCGTCGTGTTTTATTTTATAAAACCAGATTTTTTTAAGGGATTGAAAAACGATATTCCTATATCTATTGCGGTAATTAGTTTTGAAAATCAAACCGGTGACTCAAGTTATGACTACCTTCAGAAAGCAATCCCAAATCTTTTAATTACTAATCTTGAACAAGCTGAGTACTTGAATGTAACAACTTGGGAAAGGATGCATGATCTTCTAAAGCAAATTGGAAAGGGAGAAGTTGAAGTAATAGATAAAGATTTAGCTTTTGAGTTATGCCGTATGGATGGCATTGATGCTATTGTTCTCGGCAGTTTCATAAAAGCCGGTGATGTTTTTGTAACGGATGTAAAAGTTTTGGATGCTTCATCTAAAAAATTATTAAAAAGTTCTAATATAAAAAGTGAGGGCGTGCAAAGTATATTAGAAAGTCAGATTGACTATTTAAGCGATAACATTGTGGAAGGAATCAGGCTTTCTGCAGGGAAGATTGAATCAGTTCAATTACGAATTGCTGATGTTACAACTAATTCGATGGAAGCTTATAAATATTTTCTAAGCGGAAAAGAAAAATGGGAGAAAAATTATAATGATGATGCATGCAAACTTTTAGAAAAAGCGGTAGAATTAGATTCAACATTTGCCTTGGCAAATCTTTATCTTGCATACGTTTACAGTAGTCTAAGATATGTGGCAAAGGAGGAGAAAGCTTTCGAGAGAGCAAAAGCTTTTTCAGAGAAGGCAACAGAGAAAGAGAGACTTTATATAGAAGCAGATTATGCAGGAAGAATAGAGAACCTGTTGGAAAAAAGGTTCAACATTCTTAAACAGATAGTTAAGAAATTTCCAAAAGAGAAAGAAGCCTACCGTTTTTTGGGCATTTATTATCGCTATAGACAAAGGTACGAAGAAGCAATAAATAATTTTAACAAAGCACTGGAATTAGATCCCAAATATGGTAAGGCATATAATTCCCTTGCATACACGTATTCCGATATGGGTGATTTTGAAAAGGCTATTGAGTATTTTCAAAGATTTGTTGTTCTTTCTCCAGGTGATGCTGGTCCTTTAGATTCTATGGGAGATCTCTATTTTAAAGCAGGCGATCTTGATAAAGCTCTTGTTAAATATAAAGAAGCTGTGGAAGTAAAACCTGGCTTCGACTCTGAACTAGGTATTGCTTACATTTATGCGCTTAAAGAAAATTATACAGAAACAATGAAATGGCTCGATAATTTTATTATGTCGAATCCCTCTCCCGGTAAAAAATCACAGGGCTATTTGTTTAAAGGATTTTATCACTTGCTTCTCGGTCATTATAAACAGGCTTTGATGGATATCAGCAAGACAAAAGAACTTATGAGATTAGCAGGGAACGAATATGGTGTTGCTGTTGGAACCATGATGACTGGTTGTATTTATCTTGAACGCAAAGAATATAAACTTAGCAGAAATTGTTTTGAAGAATTTAAAGTTGCTGTGAAAGATTTTGACTATTCATTTGATTTTTTAGCAGACATCCAATTTCTGGCATATGTGGATTTAATGGAAGGAAGAATTGATTCTGCAAAATCGAAGATGGTTATTTGTGATTCCCTTATAATCGAACTGTCAGAGAAGAATCCATTTTGGGAAAGGTTTGTAAAATTTTACCGCTATTCCCTTCGTATTGAGTTAATGATAGCAGAAGGAGCCTTTAAGGATGCAATCGCGTTAGGTGAAAAACAAAATGCATTAGAAGTAGCTAGAATTGGCATTAAAGAGTTAATTGCAGAGAATTTACCATTTCTACAGGACGTCTTGGCGAGAGCTTATTATCTAAATGGTGAGTTGGACAAAGCTATTGCTGAATACGAAAGACTAATTACTTTTAACCCAAATAGTAAAGATAGAAGGCTAATTCACCCTAAATATCATTATCGGTTAGCTAAATTGTATGAAGAAAAAAGATTGAAGGAAAAAGCAGTTGGCGAACTTGAGAAATTTTTAGAACTCTGGAAAGATGCAGATAAGGATTTACCTGAACTAGTTGATGCAAAAAGCAGGCTAGCGAAATTTATGGCAAAGTAAAAAGTTTAGACTGAATTGAAATTATTTTCGAAATATAACTTGGACGAATTAGAGCAGGGACATATTGAAGTTCAAGGAAATTTGTCATTCTAAGCGTACATGTCATCCCGAATTTATTTCGGGATCTCAGTACTTTAATATTAGCTATAAAATAGATGCTGAACTGGATTCAGCATGACAGCGAATATATGAACGACTCAAAAATAGAATCATTGATTGAACTGGCTTCAGTTCTGGCAAAACAGAATGATTTCCAGGAAACTCTGCGACTGGTTGCAGAAAATGCATCCTGTTTGATGAAGGCTGAAACCTCTTTAATCATGATGATAAATCCTAAGACTCGTGAAACAGTTAAAACGCTTTACAATGAAGCTGAAGATGTTGAAAATAATCCTTATAAATTTGTTCACACCTATATTAGCGGCTGGGTGTTTGATAAAAATTGCGGTTTTTTATCTAAAAACATCAGGGAAGATTCCCGTTTCAATAAGGAGTTATTTAAGGATATTAATTTACAATCTGTAATGTGTGTGCCCTTTACCGTGGAAGGGGTTATAATTGGAACATTATTACTTTTAAATAAATTTGAAGAATATATATTTACTGAAAGTGATTTTTCATTTCTCGAAAAATTTACTGCAATCGTTTCCCCCTATTTAAGGGACGTTCAAAAGATTCAGCAATATTTTATTGCTCCATTGCCGCAAGAATCACTTTTAAAGAAATATGAAGCCAATGGATTATTAGGTAAGAGCAAAAAATTCATCCAGTTATTACAAACCATCGAATCGGCAGCGCGTTGTGATGTTCGTGTTTTGCTGGATGGACAAAGCGGTACGGGCAAAGAGCTGATTGCGAAAGCTATCCATCAATATAGTTCCAGGAATAACCATAAATTTATTGCAATTGACTGCGGCGCTATTCCTTCAAATCTAATTGAGAGTGAGCTCTTTGGTCATATCAAAGGTGCATTTACCGGCGCAAATTTTTCCAGGAAAGGTTTATTAGAAGAAGCCAATGGCGGTACATTTTTTATGGATGAGATTAATAATCTTCCGATGGAACTGCAGGCAAAATTACTTCGGTTTCTTCAGGAAAATGAAATTCGTCCCATTGGCAGTAACGAAACTTGTAAAGTTGATGTCCGAATAATTGCTGCGTCCAGTGTATCGCTAAAACAATTAGTAGAAGAACAGAAATTTCGCGAAGATTTATTTTACAGACTCTATGTCTATCCTATTTCAGTCCCATCATTAAATGAACGTTGTGAAGATATTCCATTATTGGCTGAATATTTTCTTAAAAAATACTCGCTGCAACAAAAGAAAAAGACTGAAATGTTTCATGAAGAAATATTGGACTTTTTAAAATACCATTCATGGTCGGGGAATATAAGGGAGTTGGAGAATTTTGTTGAGCGGCTGGTTACTTTAGCACAGCCTGAAATGCAAGTAATCGACTCAAGTATTTTGCCCGCAGATTTCCGTGAAGAGTGGCAAGAAGCAGAGGCAATTTCTCCTAAATATGATTTGAGCAATTCACTTGAGAAAAACCTTCTAGATTATGAAATAAAATTGATAAAGAAAGTGCTGATAGAATGCAATTGGAATCAATCAAAAGCTGCCCGCCAGTTAAATATTTCAGAGACCACAATTAGATATAAAATGAATAAATTAGGTATTAATAAGTCAGATAATCAGAATAAATTATAAAGGTCAGCTTACGCAAAAGTGAAAAATACAAACCCAGTTCCTAACGCATGGCACTAAAAATCAAAGGAACTGGGTTTGTTTAAGCATTTTTATTCTTGCCTTGTGTAACGTGAGTTATATAGGATAAATCCCAAATAACAATCCGCCAAGGCGGACCAAACTCCAAATAAATATCAAGGTTCAAATCTCAAAATAGAAATATAAATTCAGCATTATTTCTAAAGTGAGAAGTAAAAGTTTAAGTTTATTTGTAGAGATTGATGATTGTGATTTGGTTCTTATTTGTCTTTTGTTTTTTGACATTTGTTATTTTCTATCAACATATTTCTTTCTATAGTAAAAATGTCACAAGATAAATACAATACACCAATTACTCGTTGCCACATTATAAAACACTCGTTAAAAGTAGCGAAAATTATTAAATAACAAGTTCGGAATTCGCTTAAATTAACGAGTTTCTCTCTCACAAATCTCTATCACTTCTTCATTAACTCACAGTATCGCTTACAAATTAACAAATTAGTTGACAACAGAATTGACACTGTTAATGGCATTCATGTTGGGTATTTGTTCACAAACAAAATTATCACAACAGAAGGAGTAAGAATCATGTTACTAAGACAGAACTTTTTACAAATTGCGCGCAAGAGTATGTTGATAATACTCTGCATATTGTGCTTCACTTCCATAAGTTGGGCACAACTGGGATGGGAAACTAAAGCCCCAATGCCAACGGCAAGAGGCTGGTTAACTACAAGTGTAGTTAATAATAACATCTATGCTATTGGGGGAGCATTAGATATAGGATCAAATCTCGATGCAGTGGAGGCTTTTAATCCATTGACAAATACCTGGATAACAAAAACTCCAATGCCAACTCCAAGAGGATGTGCCGCAGCTTGTGCAGTTGATGGAATTATTTATGTGTTTGGAGGAGGGTGGTATACAGTTTATTCAACCGTGCAAGCGTATGATCCTTCAAATGATACATGGACAACAAAATCACCAATGCCGACAGCAAGGTCGGGATTATCTGTATGTGTAGTCGATGGGATCATATATGCAATCTCAGGATTTACTGATCTTAACACCCACACAGGCACTAATACTGTTGAAGCGTACAATCCCAAAACCGACACATGGTCAACAAAGGCACCAATTCCGACACCCAGGGCTTACTTTGCAACTTCAGTTGTTAATGGTATTATTTATGCGATTACAGGATTTGATAGAATGAGCGCACCAAGTTTAAGTAATGTTGAAGCCTATGATCCCGTCTCAGATGTCTGGACAATAAAAAATGATATGCCAGATCCTCGAGCAGGCATGACTTCTCATACTTTTGATGGAAAAATTTATTGTTTTGGTGGTGTGGCTTATGGCGGTGGTCCGTGCTATTCAACTATTAGTAAATATGATCCTGCATTAGACAGCTGGGAAGATTTGTCAAATGCAATGCCGTATGAAGTTTTCAGTATTTCAAGCAGTCTGCTAAATGGGAAGTTATACTTTATAGGAGGTTTGAATAATGACAGAACACCTTTAACCACAGTATATGAATATACTCCGCTACCAGTTCCGGTTGAACTTGTTTCATTCATCGGTAATAATGTTAATGGAAAAGTTTTATTGGAATGGAAGACTGCAACAGAATTAAATAACAACGGTTTTGAAGTTCAGAGGAAAGCTGCTGCAAGTGAATTTGCAATTATTGGCTTTGTTAAGGGACAAGGAACAACAACAAATCAAAAAGAATATTCTTACACTGATAAAAATTTAGTTGATGGAAAATATTTCTATCGGCTAAAGCAAATAGACTTTGATGGAACATTTGAGTACTCAAGCGAAATTGAAATCGAAGTAAGAATAATTGATAAATTCACACTTGAACAAAACTATCCCAATCCATTTAACCCAACAACGACAATAGGATACGTACTCAAAGATAAGAGTAATGCAAAACTCACTCTATTAAATGCAATAGGAGAAGAAATTGCAGTACTCGTGAATAAAGAACAAGACAAAGGATATCACAAAGTAGAGTTTGATGCAGCTAATCTTCCAAGCGGCGTATATTTCTACAGCCTGCAAGTTTACCCCACAAGTGGTGGAGCAGGAAGTTTTACTGCAACAAAAAAACTTTTATTGCTGAAATAGTCTTATAAAAAACCTCCGAGGTTTTTGAAACCTCGGAGGTATTGATCATATAAAGGAGATAAATTAAATGAGAAAATTATACCGTTTCGTTATTTTTATAATTTTTTTGCTTCTGACTCCATTCGCTTTTGCAAAAACTAATATTTCGGGTGGTGATGTAAGCGGAACATGGATTAAAGCAAACTCCCCGTATAATGTTAATGGAGAAATTACAATTCCCAATGACTCCACTCTCACAATTGAACCGGGTGTTGAGGTTGTTTTTACAGGACACTACAAATTCAATGTACAGGGCAGATTACTGGCAATAGGGACAGAAACCGATACTATTGTTTTTACAATTAATGACACAACAGGATTTCACAATGTAAATATTCCTGATGGCGGTTGGAGTGGAATTCGTTTTATGAATACACCTTCAAATAATGATTCAAGCAAGCTCGTCTTCTGTAAGCTGCAGTATGGAAAAGCAAATACAGGTGTGGGAGAGGATTACGATATGTTGGGAGGAGCTATCTGTGCAGTAATTAATAAGTTGTTGGTTTCTCATTGCATGTTCCGGAATAATACAACTTACCACTCTGATGTTATGCTTACTGGTGGCGGATGTATCTTTATAGAAGGCAATCCGACTGTTGAATTTTGCGAGTTCACTGAAAACACAAGTTCATTTGGAAGTGCAATTTGTATCTGGGGCAGTAACATACACCCTTTAATCAGTAATAATTATTTTCACCATAACGGAGGACATGGTACAATTGATATTGGGAGCTTTAACGGCAACAATACTTCCCCTTTGTTAATTAACAATCTAATCGTAAACAACCACTCTACCGGACACACTTCCACCTCAGACGGACATGGCATTGTTCATTTTAGTAACGGCGGAGGCAAAACTGTCCTTATCAATAATACTATTGTAAATAATAGTTGTGATGGTCCGGGAGGTGCTATATTTACTAGTTACACTTCAGCAACGCCATTGTTAATCAACAACATAATTTGTAAAAATACTCCTGCTCAGGTCAGGCTTAATGTAACTTCAGGTCTTGATTTTTATAATTGCTTGATTGAAGGAGGACATGAGGGATTTAGCGGATCATCTTTTACAGGAGACTATGAAAATTGCATAGATGCTGATCCGCAATTTTTGAGCTCAAATGATTATCATTTACAAAATACCAGCCCGTGCATTGGTGCAGGAATTGACTCAATTCTGATCAGCGGGACTATGCATTATTGTCCTCCATTTGATTATGAAGGAAATTTTCGACCAAATCCTTTAGGTTCAATGCCGGATATTGGTGCATATGAAAATCTTCTAGCCTCGCCTCTTCCAGTTGAACTCGCTTCTTTCGCTGCGGCTGTAAACGGCAATGAAGTAAAGTTAATTTGGACAACTACGACGGAGCTAAACAACCAAGGATTTGAAATACAAAGAAAATTTAGTGCTAATGATTTTGTAACAGTTGGTTCTGTAAAAGGAAATGGTACAACAACTTCTCCAAATCAGTATAGTTACGTTGATAAGCTAATTGATCCCGGAAAATATTTTTACAGACTCAAGCAAATAGACTACGGCGGAACGTTTGAGTACTCAAATGAAATTGAAGTAGAAGTTAGAGTGCTTGATAAATTCACACTTGAACAAAACTATCCCAATCCTTTCAACCCAACAACGACAATAGGATACGTACTCAAAGATAAGAGCAATACAAAACTAACTTTGTTAAATGCAATCGGAGAAGAGATTGCGATTCTCGTGAATGATGAACAAGATAAGGGATATCACAAAGTTGAGTTTTCCGCCGAAGGCGGATCCGCCTCTGGCGGAGATGGTCTAAATCTAGCAAGCGGTGTTTACTTCTATCAACTAAGGGTTGGAAATATTGTAGCCACGAAAAAACTTTTGCTGCTAAAATAAAATTTTAAAAATGTAGAGATGACATCTTTAACGCCTTTTACCCTTGAGAAAGATGTCATCTCTAAACAAAGGAGGTAAATAAAATGAGAAAATTATACCGTTTCGTTATTTTTATAATTTTTTTGCTTCTGACTCCATTCGCTTTTGCACAAACTAATATTTCGGGTGGTGATGTAAGCGGAACATGGATTAAAGCAAACTCACCGTATAATATTAACGGAGAAATAACTATCCCCAATGACTCTACCCTAACAATTGAACCGGGTGTTGATGTTATTTTTACAGGACATTACAAATTCAACGTACAGGGAAGATTACTGGCAATAGGAACAGAAAGCGACACAATTTTATTTACAATTAATGACACTACAGGATTTCACAATCTAACTATTCCTGATGGTGGCTGGGGAGGAATAAAACTGATAGATATAGACAGTTCAAACGATAGTACGATTATTGAATATTGTATTTTTCAATATGGGAAATCTACCACCTACGGAGGAGCCATCTATTCCACCACAGATAAACTTAGAATCTCGCATTGTCTGTTCCGGAATAATTTGTGCATTGCAAACGAACCTTATGGTGGCGCAATTTATATATCGGGGAGCAATCCTATAATTGAATATTGTGAATTTTACCGGAATCGTGCTGGTGCGGGTGACGCACTTTACATTTGGGTTTCTAATGATGCCATTATACGCAATAATCATTTTCATCATAACAGCGGGTCTTCGACAATAAGTATTAATACTTCTATATTAAATTTTTCAAATAATTTAATAGAGCAAAACCATTCCTCTAACTGCATTTTATCTATTATCTTTCTTTGCCAAAGCAAGAGTGGTAACAATGATGAAGCAATAAATAACTCTATTAATATCGAAATAAAAAATAATACTATTGTAAATAATACTTGTGATCAGGGGGGA
>Ga0209641_10004930_pt1 | contig 10965 bp, 10 predicted proteins | sample RifCSP16_1_FD_184022 | JGI IMG/M metagenome (GOLD analysis project Ga0209641, IMG submission 184022) | Soil microbial communities from Rifle, Colorado - Rifle CSP2_sed 16_1 (SPAdes) (version 2) | ecosystem: Environmental > Terrestrial > Deep subsurface > Rock core/Sediment | place: Rifle...
CCCTCCGCGAGCCACTGCTCCTGCGCCGCGCCGAGGAGACTGCGCCCGGGGTCGGCCCAATCGCCACAGGGGACGCGACGGGCATTGCCGTCGCCGCACGCCTGATCGTCCCGGTACTGACGCGTGTCCAGCACCCAGAACCGCGCCAGCGAGCCCCATGCCAGCGAGCGGCGAACGGTGAGGTCGGCCCATGAGGTGGCGCGCGGGAGTCGCACCGGTTGGTGCTCCCACCACGCCTGGTACGCCGCCGCCCGGCGCTCCCGCATTTGCTCCTGGGACTCCATGCCGTTCTCGCCCACGAGGCCGGCGTAGTTGTTGTCCACCTCATGGTCGTCCCAGGTAAGGACCCAGGAGCATCGCGCGTGCGCGGTGCGAAGGAAGGGGTCGGACTTGTACTGCCCGTAGCGCCCGCGGTACTGCTCCAGCGTGCGGACCTCGGTGCTGGCGTGCCGTCGTACGCGCCCCTCTGCCGGACCGTATTCGTAGATGTAGTCGCCCAGGTGCACCACCAGGTCCAGCTCCTCCTGTGCCATGTGCTGGTAGGCGGTGTAGAGCCCGTTTTCGTAGTGCTGGCATGACGCCACCGCGAACCGAAGCGGGGAGGAGGCGCCATCGGCCGGTGCGGTGCGCAACCGGCCGACCGGACTGGTCGCGTCGCCGGTGGCGAAGCGGTAGAAGTACCAGCGGTCTGGCGACAGTCCCTCCACGTCCACGTGCACCGAGTATCCCAGCTCCGGCGCCGCCGTGGCCCGGCCCCGCTGGATCACTCGGGCGAACGTCTCGTCGTCCGCCAGCATCCACTCCACGGCGACGCGCTGGCCGTCCATGCCCCCCTCGGGCTCGAGCGGCCGGGGCGCCAGCCGGGTCCAGAGCACGCCGCCGGTCGGCGAGGGATCGCCGGAGGCGATGCCTAGCTGAAACGGATCATCCGCCAGCCGAGGACGGCGGGTGACGCGCCAGAGGGTTGGGACTCCGGCGCACAGCGTCGAATAGCCGGCCAGGTCGGCCAGGAAACGTCGGCGCGTCGTCATGAGACCGTCAGGTCTGTGGAGGGTTGGGCGGCGCCTTGCGTGTCGAGATGCCGAACGGCAGGTAGCCCGGACAGAAGGCGACGGAACTGGTGATGAGGAATACCGCTGCCACAACGGCAAGGACGATCGCCAGGGTCCCGCTGATCCGGCCCGTGAGGTACAGGGTCGCGATGACGAGGGCGATGGCCGTGCGGATCACGCGGTCCGCGGTGCCCATGTTCTTCTTCATGACATCTCCCGTGTGAGGATGTCCGCTGCCAGGACACGACCTTGGACGCCTTTGCGGCTCAGGTCGACGAGAATGTGAGTTTGTAGCCGTCCAGATCCACCAGGTTGAACGTCCGCGCGCCCCATGGTTGGTCGGCGGGCTCCGAGGCCAGCGTGCCGCCGCGTGCCTTGATCGCCGTGGCGATCTCATCAAGGTCCTGTGCCGTGGCCAAGTACAGTCGAACCCCCTCGCCCTTGACCCGGTCCCGGCCCTTGGCCCAGTCATCTTGCGAGAGGTTGAGATAGACGTTGCCGGCTTTGAGCGAGACCCCCGCCATCTTCCCACCGTGCTCCCAGCTTTCACCCACCATGAACCCAACGACGTCCCGGTACCAGGCGATGCTGGCCTGGAGATCGCTGACGGTCAGGCTGGGCGAGAGGTCCCGAAGCCTCAACGTTTCTGGCTTCTGGCGTGGCTGCTTGGGCGCCTGGGATTTCTTGGTCATCGGCCTTCCTTCGTTGGTTTCCCGCGGAAGATACACGGGGGTAGGAGGGGCAGGAGGGGGCAGAAGGGCAGCGGTTGGTGCCGCTGCCTCATGAGGCGGTACGCCCGCGTTCCAGCATGTCCTTGATCTTGGACATCGTGGTCCAGCTACGGGTGGTGGCGCTCACGTCGAAATGCTTCTCGACCAGGCCGTTGAGATCCACGGACGACGGCCCCACGCGCCGATAGATGCTCAGGGCGAATCTCCCGGAGACGCCCACGATCTTCACCTGCCATCGCATCCCGGCCGGCTGAGTCAACGGAAGGGACGGAGTCCTGGGCGGACGCTTGGCCATCACACTGACGAAGCGGCGCACGTCGTGGTCGGGGCGTGCGACGGGAAACGGGTCTTGCGCCACCAGGTCCACCACCTCGCGTCCGGGGCAAATCATCAGCTCGGCAGGGACCGGCAGTCGCCGGACGACCTCGGTCCGGAGGGTCTTCTGCGAGACCGAGCCCGGAACGACGAAAGTGCCCGCGGCGCCCAGGTTGATCACGCCGAGGTGTGCCAGCTCCCTGGCCAGGAGGCTGGGCCGGAAGACCTGGTGGCCTCCCACGTTGACCGCTCGCAAGAACAACACCAGGGACATCGAGCCTCCGGAAGGATCGGGAGAGTGGCGCTCTTCAAGTTGTAACCGCCGCTCGCCGCGCACGGAGCCACCCCACCAATGGCGGCACCCAACAAAGATTGGCGGCCACGGTCTCCAGCGCGGTGCGAAGCTGCGTCGTGGGGCTGAATCCGGCGAGCCGCACCACCCCCAACCCAATAGGCACGGCCAGAATCACGGCGAGGCTCGCCAGCATGACCGGGTGGGCGGCGTAACGCCGCAGCGCGGTGCCCCACGATGCCGACGCCCGCCTGAGGAACACGAACCCGGAGATGTTGGCGCCGATCTGGTCGGACATGGCGTAGAAGTACGGTATGTAGAATGCCGCCGGCGCGTAGACGTCCAGGCCCACGGCGCGGCTCGCGGCGTCCACCATCCACGGGAAGGCCATTCCCAGGAGCTTGCCCCAGCCGTACGCCTCCGCCATGGAAGCCGGGCCGCCTTTGAGGCGCTGGCGGAAGGCGAAGAACCCCTCGAACAGGCTTTCGCCTTCCCCCGCAACCGTCCGCACCGCCCACTGGCCCAGTCCGCTCCGCTGAAGCCCAAGACGATCCAGCCCAACGCCGAGTACCAGCCCCGCGACATATCCGGCCAGGGTGTAACGAAGGAGGCTGGTGAACTCCTCGCCGCCCTCCTCGCGGCGCTCGGGTTGGTCCAAGCGCGTCCTACTTCGCCGGGAGCCTCATCGCCACCAGGGCGGTGCCGGCGCCGGCGCCGGTGGCGAACACGATGTGCTGCCGGCCCTGGTGCATGAACGTCATCGGCATCGCGGTGGTGCGCGACGGAATCCGCACCGTGCCTACGTGCTTGCCGGTCGCCTTGTCCACGGCGTACAGACCCGGCGGGTCGTCCTGGCCGTTCCGCCCGGTGCCGTAGATCAGCAGGGTCTTGGTGACGATGATCTGCGCCTGCCCCCGGCCGGGCTGGGGCGGCAGGTTCACACCGGCGAAGAGCGGGCTGTTGCTGCTGACCGGGACCATGGTGCCGTTGGGAATCCACCACGCCCTCTCGCCGGTCTTCATGTCGTAGGCGGTGATCCCGCCCAGCTCCTTCGGCTTCAAGATGGACACGCCCGCAATGGTGGACATCCCCGCCCGACCCGCGAAGCCGCCGCCGCGACCGCCGCTCGGTGGGGAGTACCCCGGCGGGGTCGGGAGGGCGCCCAGGAGACCGCAGTTGTCGCGCGGCGAGCTGTAGCGAAACTCGGAGCAGGGGTCCTTCTGCACCCGAATAATGGACAGCCCACTCTGCGACCCCACATACATCATGCCGGTCTCCGGATCCACCGCCGCGCCGCCGTCGATGTTGACGCCGCCGCTCGCGCCCGGTGCGTACCACGAGCATCCCAGCCCGCTCGGCCCCGTGCCGTCCGCGGGCTGCGCCGGGATGTAGTACGGCCCCATGCGGCACTGCCGCGCGACCTTGAGCGCCGAGTCTCTGATGGCCGGCGTGTAGTCAATCAGGTCTTCCTGCTCGAGCCCCTGGTGCGCGTAGGGCGCGGGCCGGGAGGGAATGGGCTGCGTGGGCCAGGTCTGCTCACCCGGCACCTCGCTCTGGAGCACGGGGGTCTCGACGATGGGCCACACCGGCTCTCCGGTGGCCCGGTCGAACACGTACATCCAGCCCTGCTTGGTGGTCTGCGCGATGATCTTCCTGGGCCGGCCGTCGATGGTGACGTCCAGCAGGTTGGGCGCCATGGGCGTGTCGTAGTCCCAGATGTCGTGGTGCACCATCTGGAAGTGCCAGCGCCGCTGGCCCGTCTTCGCGTCAATCGCGACGATGCTGTTGCCGAAGAGATTGTTGCCCGGACGGTGCCCGCCGTATTCGTCCATAAGCGGCATGCCCACCGGGATGTACACCAGGTTCAGCTCCGGATCCGCGGAATACGTGGCCCAGGCGTCGTTCTTGCCCACGCCTTCGGTCCCGATCTTGGAGCCGTTCTTCCAGGTGTCGGCGCCGAACTCGCCCGGCTGCGGGACCAGGTTGAACAGCCAGAGCTGTTTGCCGGTGCGGACGTCGAAGCCCCGGATGTACCCCGGGAGGTTGCGAACGCGAATCGGGTAGTAACCGTGAATGGAGGAATTGCCCACCACGATCACGTCATTCACCATGATGGCGGGCGAGCTGTTGGCGATCTGGCCGTAGGCCGGATCAATGCCGATGGTGCCGTCGGCGCCGGTCTTGGTGACCGGGTCCCACTTCTCGCCGGGACGCGCGCGACGGTACGGTGCGGCGTCGCTGATGACGAGCGACCCCGTATCATCAACCGCCAGCGGGACCAGCGGGAGCCCCAGACCGTCCATCAGGTCCACGACGCCGTTCTTCCCGAACCTGGGGTCCGGGATGCCGGTTTTGGCGTCGAGCGATGCCAGGTGATACCCCGGCGTCACCACGAGGACCCGCTCCTCCCGCCCGTCGGTCCAGTACGTGAGCCCCCTCCCCGCGAACTGCCGCGGCGCCTTCTGCCACCGGATCCCTTCATCCAGGCGCCACATCCACAGGGCTTCACCCCGTTCCGGATCGAGGGCGACCGCGACCCGGCGGGTTGAGGTGACCGTGAAGAGCCGGCCATTGGCATAGAGGGGCGTGGTCCGGTAGTACTCGTCCGCGCCGAACGCCGCCGCCGGCCACTGCCAGGCGACCTCGAGGGCGTTGAAGTTCGAGGCGTTGATTTGATCCAGCGGGGAGTAGCGGCTGCTCCACGCATCGGCGCCCCAGACGCGCCATTCGCCGGGGACGTTGCCCCGCGCCGGGGTTGGAGCCTGCTGGGCGTCGGAAGGCGTCGGGAGCATCAAGACGATCGCCACCGCAGCCGTGCCGAACAGACCAGGACTCATGTAGCGTCGTGCCATGGTGTGTCCCCTGATGGGAGGGTTTGAGGACCGGCGGCTCAATCTACGCGCAGGTCGCGACCTGGCAATCCTGCCACAGCGCTCCGAATCAGCTCCCAGGCCCGCTCCACGTGCCGCCGCTCCGTGTGGGTCCCGCCGATCGCCAGCCGCAGCACCAGCTTGCCGCCCAGCCTGGTGTGAATCAGGTACATCTTGCCCGACCCGTTGAGCGCGTCGCGCAGACGCTCGTTGGCCGCGTCGCTGCCCTTGAGCCGGAAGCACACCAGGCTGAGTGGGGCGGGGGCGCACAGTTCGAAGCGATCGTCGGCCCGCACCCAGCTCGCGAACTCCTGCGCCAGCGCCACGCCCTTTCGGATGTGCCGGCGGAGCCCCTCCGCCCCGTAGGCGCGAATCACGAACCAGAGCTTAAGCGCGCGGAACCGGCGGCCCAGCGGGATGCCCCAATCGCGGTAGTCGAACACGGCGCCCGACTCGGTCGCCTGGTTGCGCAGGTATTCGGGCAGGATGCTCAGCGTCTGGATCAGGGCCGCGCGGTCGGCCAGGTAGAAGCAGTCGCAGTCGAAGTTGGTGAGCAACCATTTGTGCGGGTTGAAGCAGTAGCTGTCGGCCAGGTCGAGGCCATCGTGGATCCAGCGGAACTCGGGGCACACGGCCGCGCTGCCCGCGTAGGCCCCGTCCACGTGCAGCCACAGGTCGTACCGGCGGCAGATCTCGCCGATCGCCCTGACCGGGTCCATGGCCGTGGACGACGTCGTGCCGACCGTGGCGCTCACAAAAAACGGCGTGTGGCCGGCGGCGACGTCTGCCCGGATGGCCTGCTCCAGCGCTTCCGGCCGCAGGGCATAGGTGTGGTCCACGGCAATGAGCCGCAGATGCTCGCGTCCGATCCCGGCGATCCCCGCGGCCTTTTCGATCGATGAATGGGCCTGGCTCGAGGCGTACGCGGTGAGCGTGCCCTTCACGCCCACGCGATTGGCGGCAAATCCCGTCTTCCGCTCCCGCGCCGTCAGCAGGGCCACGAGCGACGCGCTGGATGCCGTGTCCTGGATGACGCCGCCACCCTGGCCCGTGGACCGAAACCGCTCCGGCAGGTCCAGCAGGTCCACCATCCAGTCCAGCACGTGGGTCTCCAGCTCGGTCGCGGCGGGACTGGTGGCCCACATCATCCCCTGCACCCCCAGCCCGGCGGAGATCAGGTCACCGATGATGGCCGGGCCGGAACCGTTGGCCGGGAAGTAGCCGAAGAACGTGGGTGACTGCCAGTGGGTGATCCCCGGCAGCACGACGCGGTCCAAGTCGGCCAGCAGGGCATCGAACGGCTCGGCGGCTTCGGGCGCGTGGGTGGGAAGGCGCGAGCGGGTCTCGCCCGGCTGGATGCGAGGAAACACCGGATGCTGTTCGATGTGCTCCAGATAGTCCGCCACCCAATCGACGGCGGCGTGGGCGTCACGGCGAAACGCAGCGCTGTCGGTCATGGAGAAACGATAGTCCGGCTCGCGACGGCGCGTGAGAGCGTCCCGGAGCCGCCCTCTGGCGGAGGTGGGGCGCGCGGGAGAAGATGGTCGGCACACAGGTCATCCCTCGGAGGCTCCATGAACCTGAGCGACATCCTCAAGTACGGTCACCAAACAGTGCTCAACGTGGTGGATGGGCTGCCCGACAAGGCATGGGACCAGGAAGGGGTGTGCGGCGTCTGGTCGGTCAAAGACGTCGTCGCGCACCTCACGTCGTTCGAGCACATGCTGGTGGACGTGCTCAACGAGCTGCTCGATGGCGGGCCCACGCCCTATCTCGACGAGTTCCGCACCAGCAAGCAGTTCAACGACGACCAGGTGGCGAAGCGGAAAGCCACATCCCCCGCTCAGGTGCTCACGGAGTATCAGGACACGCACGCGAAGGTCATGGCGCTCGCGGCGCGCATCCCCCCGGAGCAATGCCGGGAGAACGGGACGCTGCCCTGGTACGGGAAGGAGTACTCCCTGGACGACTTCGTGGTGTACAGCTTCTACGGTCACAAGCGGGAGCACAGCGCGCAGATCGCGCTGTTCAAGAAGCGGCTCGGCTGAAGGGAAGGATTTCCCTCCCAGCCGCGTCCAATTCCACGAGAATGGGGACGGTCCCGGTGGCGGAGCCCGAGCTCGACGCCGACATCCTCGAAGGCTGCCGCCGGGGCGACCCGTCGGCGCAACGCGCCGTCTTCGAGCGATATCGGGACCGCGTCTTTTCCATCGCCCTGCATTTCCTGAAGGGCGAGCACGCCGCGGCCCAGGACGTGACCCAGGAGGTCTTCGTGAAGGTGTTTCGGGCCGCTCCGTCGTTCCGGCAGGACGCGCGGCTTTCCACCTGGTTGTATCGGATCGTCACCAACGCCTGCCTGGACGAGCTGCGGCGCCGAAAGCGGCTGCTGCTGTTCGGAAACCTGCCGCCGGCGATCCATCCCACCGCGCCCGCCGCCGAGCCGCAGGACCCGGACACCGACGTGACGCAGGCGGTGCGCCGCCTGTCGCCCCGACTCAGGATCGCGGTACTGCTCCGGTACTACGACGATCTGTCATATGACGAGATTGCGCAGGCGCTCGGGGTCACGGCCGGAACCGTCGCTTCTCGCCTGAGCCGGGCCCACGCGATCCTGGCCCGGAATCTCGCGCATTTGCGTTCCACCGGCTCCGGCCTCCAGGGAGGCAGCCATGCCGCAGAGTCTTGACCCGAAAGACGTGGAGCGGCTGCTCCGGTGCCTGCCCGTGTCCAAGGCCCCGGCAACGCTCTGGGAAGGTATCCAGACGGCGCTCGAGTCCCCCGAGCCGACACGTTCCCTGCCGCCGCTCCAGCGACCGGTGCCACGCTGGCTCTTGGCCGCCGCCGTGGTGCTGGCGGTCGTCACCGGTTCGCTGGGTGGCGTCTTTCGTTGGTATCGCGCACCGTCCGCCTGGGTCGTGGTGCCGGTGACCGGCACCCCCACCATCGCGGGCGCTGCGTTGACCAGTGGGGACAGGCTGGGCGCCGGCGAGTGGCTGGTGACGGATGCCTTCTCCAAGGCGGAGTTGTCTGTGGGGCGCATCGGCACGGCCGAAGTGGGGCCCAACAGCCGAGTGCACCTGGATCGGGGTGGGTGGACCCAGCATCGCTTGACCCTCGAGCGGGGCCGCCTCCAGGTGGTGATCTCCGCGCCGCCGCGGCTGTTCTTGGTGCGCACCCCGTCCGTGCTGGCGACCGACTTGGGCTGCGCCTACACGCTGGAAGTGGACTCGGCCGGCACCAGCCGCCTCCACGTCACCGCCGGCTGGGTGGAGTTGAAGCAGGGCGACGCCGTTTCGCTGGTGCCGGCCGGGCTGGTCGCGGAGGTCGCCGTGGGCGGACGGCCGGGCACGCCGTATGCGCCTGAGCTGCCAGCGGACGCGAGGGCCGCGCTGCGTCGCCTGGAGGCGGGAACCGGCGACGCGGCGGACCTGGAGCTGCTCTCCGCCGGGTTGCACGGGCCGTCCGAGTTCATCACGCTGCGCCGTCAGAGCGGCATCACCCTGTGGCACCTGCTCCAGCGAGTGGGTCCGGAGCTGCGCCAACCGGTGTACCAGCGCCTCGCCGAGCTCTCCGATCCGCCCGCCGGCGTCACCAGGGAAGGAATCCTGGCCCTCCAACGTCCAATGCTCGAGCGCTGGCGGAGGGACCTGAGCCCCATGTGGTCCGAAGAGGCCCAATCCTGGTGGACCCGCACCGCGCGCCGGCTGTGGGACTGGACGATCAACTAGAAAGAGCGAGGGATTCCATGCGTCACACACTGGGGATGTGCGCGATCGCGCTGCTGATGGTTCCGGCCTTACCGGGACCGTTTGGCGGGTGGACGGTTATCACCGTGCGGCAGCTGCCGGAGTATCTCGAGATCGGGACACCGACCCAGTTGGTGTTCGATATCCGCCAGCACGGCCGGGAGCTGATGAACGACCGCTCACCCACGGTCACGTTGAAGAAGGCGGGCAGCGGGTGGCTCTCCAAGAAGCAGCGATTCAGCGCGGTGCGGGCGGAGGCGCCTGGCCGGTATGTCGCGACGATCACGCCGGAAGACGGCGGAATGGTCGAGGTTACGATTGACGCCGACTGGCACGGGTCGGAGGTGACGCTGGTGCCCATCCGCGTGGTTACCCGGGGAGAGAAGCCGGCGTCGCTGGCCGCCCCCGACCGCGGCCGCCATCTCTTCGTGGCGGCGGGCTGCGTGACGTGCCACGCGAAGCTGGACGACGCCCAGCTGGCGGACCGCAAGGTCATTCCGGTCGGCCCGGCGCTGACGGGCCGGCAGTTCCCGGTCGAGTGGTTGGCCCAGAAGCTGGCGAACCCGGCGGCGTTCCGAGTGGGCGCCGGCCAGGAGTCGGTGATGCCCGCTCTGGGTCTGTCGGAGGGCGAGATCGCGGCCCTGGTGAGCTACGTCAACGTTCCGCAGGCGGGCGCCGTGGTGACGGTGGGACGCTAGCTCCCCCTGGACGCAGAGACTTCACCTGGGCCCTCAACCCGGCGGACACCACCCACCCGCTGGTGGCCACGGGCTGGCCTTCGCCGTTCCCCACGTTGACGCTTCTCCATAAGTCTCCAGCGGGATGCCGCTGGCCGCGGTGGCGGGTGTCGCGGTCGCCGTGGTTGCGGGTGTGGGCGCGTGGCTGAGCTTCGCGATCGCCCTGGTGGCGGTCCGGCTCATCGGCGCATTGGAAGAGCGCGAAGTGCCGTCAACTACGAAGAGGGCTCCGCCGGCGGGGGCGAGGGAGTGTCGGAGGGCGCCACCGGCTCGGGGGTCCGTTCCTGCGGCCCTTGCAGCGGTCCAGCGGGCGCGGCGACTCCGATCTCCCGGGGGAACTTGCGCAACCACAGCTGGAGCACACCGTCCGCCAGCCCCCGCTCGACCACGAACACCAGCACCGCGCAGGTCACTATACTGAAAAAGATCGCGGCATACACGGTTCCCTGAATGGCCTCCCCTCCCGGCAGTCCCGCCTGGGCGGGGAGGGACGCGAGCACGGCTGCCGCTAGCCCTTTGGGCACCAGCGCGGTCATCAGGCCGGCGTCCCGGCGGGAGGTGGTAGACGGGCTCGCCAGGAGGCGCACCACCGGGGCGCGGGCGGGGAACGCGATCACGCCCAGCAGCAACCCGATCATCACCGCACGCCAGTCCGCGAACGTGATGGAGACCCCCAGGTACACGAAGAAGAAGGTCTTGACCAGGAACACCGCCTCGCCAAAGAAGGCCCGCTCGTGTTCCTGGAACGCGACGAACCGGAACGAGAAGATCCTTCCCACAACCCGTTGGGGAACGTTCGGCAGGTTGGCGGTCACAATGCCGAAGGTCATGGCGGCAATGGCGCCGCTGTAGCCCCACAGCTCCGTGAGCCCAAAGAGAATGAAGACATAGGCCAGCGTGGTGAACACCGTGTTGGGTACCTGGCGCACCTTGTCCAACACGGCGGACCAGATCAACGCTCCCGCCAGCCCCACCAGCCCGGCCACCAGGAACGACCCCCCGATCTGGCCCAGCAGGCTTCCGCTGCCAGCCGCAGCCGCGGCCGCGTCACCCGCCTGGGCGGACATGGCCTGGAGCATCCCCAACGCCAGGACGATGACCAGGATATCCGTCACCGCGGATTCGAGAAACAACACCGTACTGGGGCCGGCGTTGAGCTTGAGCACGCGAATGAGGGGAATGACCACCGCGGAGGACGTGCCTCCCAACACGAAACCGATGA
>Ga0209641_10004931_pt1 | contig 10962 bp, 10 predicted proteins | sample RifCSP16_1_FD_184022 | JGI IMG/M metagenome (GOLD analysis project Ga0209641, IMG submission 184022) | Soil microbial communities from Rifle, Colorado - Rifle CSP2_sed 16_1 (SPAdes) (version 2) | ecosystem: Environmental > Terrestrial > Deep subsurface > Rock core/Sediment | place: Rifle...
ACTGAAGAAGACGCAACGGGCGTCCTCGCAAGTCATTGATTAAAGGATCGCTCCTGGGCGGGCCCCGAACTTGGTCCCTGGTTCGAATCCAGGCGGGCCCATGCTCACTGCCCGGCGCGTGCGCGCGTTGCGGACAAACGCTCCCGGATCAGGCCAACCCCGGATACAAATCAATAACAATTCGGGCGGAAGGCGAAATTCCGGGGATACACGCAGCCGCTAACATGCCTCCCGTCCAAGCGCAGCATCGGACGCGAACGCCCTCGGCGGCCGAGGCGTTCCGGCACGGACGGAGCGCGGGAGGCGACGCTTCGGTTCTACCGCTCGAGCGGGCACGTCTGGACGCGCGGTTTGAGCGGAGCGGTGTGATCCCGCGCCATCTGATCGAATATGCAAATGCCTGCGAGTCATTAAGGCCGTCTTGATCGCACTGCTATACTTTTCACGTACCCTCGAACCTTCCCAGGAGGAACCCATGGCGACAGCAAAGACCGACAAGCCCGTCAATAACGGCGTCAACGTCGATGCGCTGTTCGGCGCGCAGGAAGCGCTCAAGAACGCACCGGAAGCGGCAAAGTTCAAGTGGCGCGCGACAGTCGAGTGGATCAACGGCACGCACAGCCGCTCCACCGTCGAGGGCTTCTACGGCCTGGGCGCCGAGCAGAAGCACAAGTCAAAGTTCGCCTTCGACGCCGACCATCCCGAGGTGTTCGCAGCCGAAGACAGGGCGGCCACCCCGGTGGAGATCGTCCTGGCTGGTCTCGCAAGCTGCCTGACCGCCGGCGTCGCGGCTGTCGCCCAGGCGCGCAAGATCCAGTTGCGCTCCGTGTCGGCGACCCTCGAGGCCGGGATGGACATTCGCGGCATCCTCGGCGTCGATGAGGATGTGCGCAATGGCTTTGACGGCATAAAAGTGACCTACAAGATTGACGCCGACGCGTCGCCCGACGACATCAAGGCGATCGTCGCGCAGTCGCAGAAGCGCTCCGCGGTCTACGACATCATCACCAACCCGACCAACGTCACGGTCGAGGTGGCGTAGCGCCGCTTCGGCTCGCACGAGGCGCCGCGCCGCGTGCGCACCGCAGCCGTCGTAATCGGCGCGGGCCAGGCCGGGCTCGCCATGAGCTGGTGGCTCGCCAGGCGCTCGATCGACCACGTGGTCCTCGAGCGCGGCGAGATCGCCAACACCTGGCGCACCGAGCGCTGGGATGCGCTCACCTTGCTCACGCCGAACTGGCAAAGCCGCCTGCCGGGCCAAGGGTACGAGGGCGACGATCCGGACGGCTTCCGGACGCTGGGCGAGACCATCGCGTTCATCGAGCGCTACGCGAAGGCGGTGTCGGCTCCCCTGCGGACGCACTGCCCGGTCGCTTCCGTCGGGCGCACGGTCGATGGCTACGAGGTCGTCGCCGGGCAGGGCACCTGGCACTGCAAGGCGGTCGTGCTTGCCACCGGCGCGTTCAACATCGCGCATGTGCCGAAGCTCTCGGAAGCGGTGCCGCCGGGCATTACCCAGCTCACCACCGTTCAGTACCGCAACCCGGAGAGCCTCGAGGCGGGGGGCGCGCTGGTCGTCGGCGCGGCCGCCTCGGGCGCGCAGATCGCCGACGAGATCCACCGCTCCGGACGTCCCGTGACGCTGGCCGTGGGCGAGCACGTGCGCGCTCCCCGGATGTACCGCGGCAGGGACATCTACTGGTGGGTGGACGCCACGGGCCTGAACGATGAGCGCTACGACGAGGTCGAAAACCTGAACCGCGCCCGCAGCCTGCCCTCGTTCCAGCTCGCGGGCTATGCCGACCGCCGGAACGTCGATCTGAACGCCCTCACGTCGCTCGGGGTGAAGCTCGTGGGCCGACTGGCCGGCATTCGGGACGGCAAGGCCCAGTTCTCGGGATCGTTGCGCAATCTGTGCGAGCTGGCCGACCTCAAGCAGAATCGACTGCTGAACACGATCGACGAGTGGGCCGCGGAACACGGCCTGAGCGACGCGGTCGATCCTCCGCATCGCCCCGAGCCGACGCGCGTCGAAGCATCGCCGCCGCTCGGGCTCGATTTCGGTCGCGGCGGGATCAGGACGATCGTCTGGGCGACCGGGTTTCGCCCCGACTACTCCTGGCTGGACGTCCCGGTCCTCGACCGCAAGGGCAACATTCGCCACGATGGCGGCGTCGTGACGGAAGCGCCCGGCCTGTACGTTCTGGGCCTGCCGTTCCTGCGGCGTCGGAAATCGACCCTCATCGACGGGGTCGGCGACGATGCGCGTGATCTGAGCGCTCACCTTGCCTCCCATCTCGGCGCGCGGAGCGCCGGCGTGGGCGCGGCGGCCGCCGGCGCCTGATCGAAACGCAACGCAGCGCTCCGCGGCGAAACGAATCGACCTCAAACGGATAGGAAAATCAATCCCGCGCATGTCGCGTGTTCCGCGCGTCTCTCTCAGGCGTTCGGGTGAGAAGCCGACAGCCGCGCGACCTCGGCCGCGTCGTCGGCACGATCCAGGGCCCACACCGCGTCGATCAGGCGATCGACGACGGCGCCCGGTGCGGCGATCGCGGCGTGCTCCCGTACCTTCCCCTCGATCTGTGCGTCGGTCATCGGGCGGCCGAGGCTGCCGAGCGCGTGCGCGACCTCGAGGGCGAGCGTGCGGCCGTCGCGGGTGCGCAGCGACACGGCGGCGGCCTCGACCGGAATCGACGGGTCCTCCTGCACCTCGACCCGATCGCCGAGCGCCTGCACGGCCGGCTCGGCCACGCGCGCATCGCTGTACTCCGCGACGCCGGCCCGCCCGTAGATGAGGCACACCGCCACCGTGTGCTGGAGGCTCACGCTCGCCTCCCGCCCCGCGCGCGGCCGCGCCCGGTCGGTACGCTGGCTAAGCAGCGGGTGTCCTCGCACCGTCACGCGCTCCACGCTCTCGGGGCGGAGATCATGGCGGGCGCGGAGCTCGAGCAGCGCATCGATGACCGGATGCAGCACGATCCCGCACGGATAGGGCTTGTACGTGTTCTTCGCGCTCTCCCAGACGGCCCCGAGATCGCGGTCGATCGCCGACAGATCCGCGTTCTGCCCCATGACCCGCGCGAAGCCGCGCTCGCCCTCGAGGGTCGTGGCGGCGGCGGTGAACCCGCGCTCCGCAAGCAGTGCCGCGACGATCCCGTTGCGCGGCGCGTTGCCGACGCTCACGCTTTTCGCCATGCTGCCGAGGCTTTCCACCAGCCCGCACGCCTGGTTCGCGCCGAGGCCGATCGCCCAGACCAGCCGTTGCGCATCGAGCGCGAGCAGCTTGCCGACCGCCACCGCGGCGCCGATCACCCCGCACGTGCTCGTGATGTGCCAGCCGTGTGCGTAGTGCCACGGCGCGACCGCGTTACCGACCCGGCACTCCGCCTCGACGCCGAGGATCAGTGCGTGCAGGAACTGCCGGCCGCTGCAGGGCCTCCGCTCGGCCAACGCGAGGAGCGCCGGCGCGACCGGCGCCGCGGGATGGATGATGGTCGGATGATGCGTGTCGTCGAAGTCGAGCACGTTCGCGCTGACGGCGTTGACGAACGCTGCCGTGAGCGCGTCGGCGCGCTCGCTCCGGCCGATGACCGTCGCCTCCGCCGGCCCGGAGAAGGGCTGCAGGACGGCGAGCGCATGGCCGACCGCGGCGTCGCGGCAGCCGCCGAACGCGGCCCCGAGGCTATTGAGGAGCGTCCGCTTGGCTTGATGGCGAACGCCCTCGGGCACGTCCGCCCACTGCGAATCGGCCACGAACTGCGCCAGCCGCGCCGTCACCGCCGCGTTCGGAGCCATGACGGGCGGCCTATGCCCTGAGCGCGGTCGGGACCGACACGACCTCGGAGATCGCCGGTCGCCACCAGCCCTCTGAGAGCTTGGCCCGCAGGATCCCGCTCAGGACGGCCTGCACCTCGCGCGCGGCGCGCGAGAGCGGGCGATCGCTCGCATGCGCCATCGAGACCGTCCGGCTGACCGTCGGCTGGACGATGCGGATCGCGGCCAGCTGCCAGTTGCGATGTTCGCTGTGCAGCGCGGCGAGCGACAGCACGGTGAAGCAGCCGCAGCGGTTCACCATCTCGTTCATCTGCTCGGTGGCATCGAGCTCGGCGATCACGGTCAGCTGCACGCCCGTCTCGGCCGCCACGCGCTCCACGCCGCGGCGGATGTTGTAGTCGGTGCCCGGGAGCACGAGCGGCAGTCCGGCGAGCGCCCGCATCGGAATCTCGCCCGCGGGCGTGAGCAGGTGCCGGATGAGGTGCGGGTCGCGCGTGGCGAGGAAGAGCTCTTCGACGAACACGCGCTCGATGTCGATCCCGGCCCCCGGCTCGGCGTCGTGGACGAGCCCGAAGTCCATGCGGCCGTCGAGGATCCACTGGCGCGTGTGGCCCGAGAGCCCACCCACCACCCGCAGTTGCACGTTCGGGAGCTGCGCCCGCGCGCGCTCGACCAGCTCCACGGTCAGCAGCGAGGCGAGCGAGCCGGGGATGCCCACGACCACGTGACCGGTCGGGGTCGACTGGAACGCCTGCAGGCTGGTCTTCGCGACGTCGACCGTCCGCAGCACGGCCCGCGCGTGCAGCAGGAACTCCTCGCCCTCGGGCGTCAGGATCACGCCGTCGCGCCGCCGCTCGAAGAGCGGCACGCCGAGCTCGTCCTCGAGCGCCTTGATCTGCACGCTGACCGACGGCTGCGAGATGTGGATCGACTGCGCCGCCTTGAGGATCGAGCGGCATTCGGCCACCGCGACGAAGTACTCGAGCTGCCTGAGGTTCACGCGCTTCTCCCCCTGTCGCGGGGATCGTTCCACAACGCGCCGGCGGAGTAAAGTCGGCCGCGCCGTGACGAGCTATAGGTTGCTGCGCCGCACGGGATCGAAAATCGCTATACGCGGGCCCATCGCTACCGCGGTTAAGCTGGCATTCGATCCGACAACAACACGGACATCACCGCAAGGAGGAGAGACCATGAAGAGATTCTTGCTCGCGTGCCTGCTCGCGACCGCGGCCGCGCTGCCCGACCCGGCGCACGCGCAGACCAAGCTGCGCATCCAGTCCGCGTTTCCCCCGAAGGGAACGTTCGCGGACAACCTGACGTTCTTCGCCGAGCGGGTAAAGGTGATGTCGGGCGGGCGGCTCGAGGTCGTGGCGCTCGCGACCGGCTCGGTCGTGCCGGCCTTCGACGTGCTCGACGCCACCCACAAGAAAGTGCTCGACGGCGCGCACTCGTCGTCGGCCTACTGGGTGGGCAAGAACCGCGCGGCGGCGCTCTTCGGGGTCACGCCCGGCGGCCCGTTCGGCATGGACGGCTTCGACTACATGGGCTGGCTCTACGACGGCGGCGGGCTCGAGCTGTACCGCGAGTTCTTCCAGGTCGTGCTCAAGCAGAACGTGGTGCCGATTCCGATGACCTCCGCCGGGCCCCAGGCCATGGGCTGGTTCAAGCGCCCGGTGAAGAGCTGGGCCGACCTGAAGGGGCTCAAGTGCCGCCAGACCGGGATCTCCGCCGAGGTGTTCTCCAAGTCCGGCATGGCGACGGTCAACATCCCGGGCACCGAGATCCTCCCAGCCGGAGAGCGCGGGGTCATCGACTGCGCCGAATGGGTCGGCCCGAGCGACGACATGCTGATCGGGTTCCATACGGTCTGGAAGCACTTCTACACGCAGTCGCTGCACGATCTCTCGCTGCTCGAGATCCTCATCAACGGCGACGTCTGGAACTCGCTCGGCCCCGACCTGCAGGCGATCGTGCAGGCGGCCGCGATCGAGGCCACGCTGCGCTCCCAGAACCGGCGCAACCGGCTCGACGCGGCGGCCATGGTCGAGCTCACCACCAAGCACGGCGTGACGATTCATCGCACGCCCGACGACATCCTGCGGAAGATGCTCGAGGCCTGGGACGGCATCGCCAAGGAGGAGTCGGCGAAGAATCCCTTCTTCCGCAAGGTGTACGAGTCGCAGCGCGCCTACGCTTCGCAGGTGGTGCCGTCCCGGCGCGCCACGGCCCCGCCTTACAACTTCACCGCCGACTACTACTGGCCGGGCAAGAAGTAAGCTTGCGCAGCCTCGCCTTACGCGCGATTGAGGTGATCGATCGGTTCACCGGCTCGTTTGTTCACCTCGTCGCGCTCCTGCTCGTGCCCTTGATCCTCGCCAATGTGGCCGAGGTGATCATGCGCTACGTGCTGGGGAGCCCGACTGTCTGGGCGGCCGACGTCACGGTGATGGCGTACGGCTCGCTCTTCATGCTCGGCTCGGCGTACGCCATGCTCAAGGGGGCGCACGTGCGCACCGACATCTTCTTCAGCGGCTTCTCCGCCCGCACCAAAGGCATCATCGACAGCATCGCCTATGTCTTCCTGTTCCTGCCCGTCATGGGCTTGATCTTCGCGATCTCCGTCGACGACCTGGCGTACGCGTACTCGATCGACGAGCGCTCCACGCTGAGCCTGTGGCGTCCGGTCGTCTGGCCGTTCCGTGCGGTGATCCCGCTGGCGGCGGCGCTGATGTTCGCCCAGGGCGTCGCGGAGCTGCTGAAGGCCTTGTGGGCCGCGACCACGGGCAAGGAACTGGTGCGCCATGACAAGGTGCTGATCTGACCGGTCAGGAACTCCTCGGCGTGATCATGCTGGCGAGCATGATCGGGATCGTCTTCGTCGGGGTGCCGATCTCCTTCACGCTGCTGTACATCGCGCTGGTCTTCGGCTCGCTCGGCCTGGGGCTGGATGCGACCTTCAACCTCGCCTATCTCCAGATCTTCGGCGCGATGAAGGACGACGTCCTGCCGGCGGTGCCGCTGTTCATCTTCATGGGGTTCATGAGCGAGCAGGCCGGGCTGATGAACCGGCTCTTCGAGACGCTGCGACACATCCTCGCGCCGGTTCGCGGCTCCCTGTATCTGACGGTGCTGCTCACCGCGACGCTGTTCGCGATGGCGACCGGCATCATCGGCGCCGCCGTGACCGTGCTCGGCATCATCGCCGGACCGATGATGGTCAAGGCGGGCTACGACGCGCGACTCTCGGCCGGCGCGATCGCCGCGGGCGGCAGCCTCGGCATCCTGATTCCCCCCAGCGTGATGCTGCTCGTGATGGGTCCGCTGCTCGGCGTGCCGGTCAACTACCTCTACAGCGCCGCGCTCGGCCCCGGCCTCCTGCTCGCCGCGCTCTACATCGGCTACTGTCTCGCCCGCAGCTTCTTCAACCCGAGCCTCGGCCCGCCGGTGCCCGTCGGCGAGCGCGTCGGCGATGTCCGCAAGCTCGCCTACGAGTTCACGGCCGGCGTGGTCCCGCTCAGCGTGCTGATCGGGGCGACGCTCGGCACGATGATCGCCGGCCTCGCGACCGCGACCGAGGCGGCCTCGTGCGGCGCGCTGGGCGCGACGCTGCTCGCGCTGGCCTATCGCAAGCTCACGCCTCAGGCGCTGAGGAACGCCGCGATCTCGACCGTCGTCACCTCGAGCATGGTGCTGTTCCTCGTCGTCGGGTCCAACGTGTTCGGCGCGGTGTTCAACCAGCTCGGTGCGGCCGCGCTCATCAAGGGCGCGGTCACGGCGATCCCGCTTCCGGACATGGGCAAGCTGCTGCTGATCATGGCCATCATCTTCCTGCTGGGGTGGCCGTTCGAATGGCCGGCGATCGTGCTCGTCTTCCTGCCGATCTTCCTGCCGGTGGTCGAAACGCTCGACATCGGCTTGCCCAAGCAGGAGCTCCTGCTGTGGTTCGGCGTCGCGGTGGCGGTGAACCTTCAGACGGCCTTCCTCAGTCCGCCGGTCGCCATGTCGGCGTACTACCTGAAGAACGTGATGCCGCAATGGGGGTTGGGGATGATCTACCGCGGCATGGCGCAGTTCATGGTGATTCAGGTCGTCTGCGTGCTGCTCCTGCTCGTGTGGCCCGAGGTCGCGCTGTGGCTGCCGCGGGCCCTGAGATGATCGCTCGATGAAGTCGCTCGCCGGCAGAAGCGCTCTCATCACCGGCTCGGACGGCGGCATCGGTTTCGCCATCGCCGAGGGGCTGGCCGAGGAGGGCTGCAACATCGTGCTGAACGGTCCGGCGGAATCCGCGGCGACGGGCGGGCTCCGAGAGCGGATCGCGGCGAGGAAAGTAAGGTGCGTCTATGTCCGCGCCGACGTGGGAAACGTGGACGAGATCGAGCGAATGTTCGCCGCGGCGGCGGCGATCGGAGACGTCGACATCCTGGTCAACAACGCCGTGGTCCGCCACTTCCATCCGATCGAGGAGTTCCCGGTCGCCGAGTGGGAGCGTGCGCTCGCGGTGAACGTGTCGGCGGTGTTTCACACGACGCGCCTCGCGGTGCCCGGGATGAGGAACCGCAACTGGGGGCGGATCGTCAACCTGGCATCGATCTACAGCACGCGCGGCTGCGAGCACCGGGTGGACTACGTGACCGCCAAGCACGCCATCGTCGGCCTCACGCGCACCGTGGCGCTGGAGCTCGCGCGCACCGGGGTCACCTGCAATGCGGTGCAGCCGGGCTGGGTGCTCACGCCGCACAGCGAGCGGCAGATCGCCGACCGGATGAAGACCGCCGGCGGCACGCGCGAGGCGGCGATCGCGGCGCTCCTCGAGTCGCGCCAGCCGTCCGGTCGCTTCGTCATGCCGGGCGAGGTCGCCGCGTGCGTCGTGTTCCTGTGCTCCGCGGCGGGGTCGGCGATCACCGGCGCCACGCTCTCGGTCGACGGCGGCTGGTCGGCGGCGCCGTGAAAGGGAGATCATGACCATTCCTGCCTACGAGCTGTACGCGATCAAGTACGCGCACCACGCGCGGCTGCGAAGCGCCAACTTCATCGGCGGCGACCCGCACGACGGGCCGATGCCGATGGACTACTTCGTGTGGCTCGCGCGGAGCGCCGAGCGCACGTTCGTGATCGACACCGGGTTCAACGCGGAAGCGGCCGCGCGGCGCAAGCGCGACCACGTCCGCTGCCCCACCCAGGGCCTCGCGCTGCTGCAGGCCGACGCGGCCAAGGTGCGGGACGTGATCATCACGCACCTGCACTACGACCACGTCGGCAACTTCGATCTCTTTCCGGCGGCGACGTTCCACATCCAGGACCGCGAGCTGCAGTTTGCGACCGGGCGGCACATGTGCGCCGACTTCCTGCGCCACTCGTTCGACGTGGAGAACGTGGTCGGCATGGTGCGGGAGGTCTACAAGGGGCGGGTCGCGTTCTACGACGGCGACGCGGAGATCGCGTCCGGGATCTCGGTGCATCTGGTGGGCGGCCACACCATGGGTTTGCAGTTCGTCCGGGTCCACACGCGGCGCGGCTGGGTGGTCGTCGCCTCCGACGCGAGCCATTACTACGAGAACATGCTGGAGCGGCGTCCCTACCCGACGGTGTTCAGCGTCGGCGACATGATCCAGGGGTGGGGGCGGCTCTTCGCGTTCGCGGACTCGCCCGATCACGTCGTCCCTGGTCATGACCCCGAAGTGCTGCGGCGCTATCCGCCGCCCGCCCGGGATCTGGAAGGGATCGTGGTGCGGCTCGACGTCGCGCCGGCCGCCTGATCGCGGGACGACGGCGCTTCACGACTCTAGGAGGACTCGTGGCAGGCGGGAAGATCGGTTTTATCGGCCTCGGCGTGATGGGTGCGCCGATGTCGCAGCGGCTGCTCGATCGCGGCCACGCCCTCGTCGTCCACGACCTCGATCGTGATGCCGTGCGAAGGCTCACCGCGGCCGGCGCCGCCGAGGCGGCGAGCGCGCGCGAGGTCGCGGACGCCGCGCACACGGTGTTCGTGAGCCTGCCCACACCGGCGATCGTGCGCGAGGTCGCGCTCGGCGACAACGGCATCGCCCGCGGGCGCGCGGTACGCACGTTCGTCGATCTGTCCACGACCGGTTCGGTCGTGGAGCGGGAAGTGGCCGCCGCGCTCGCCGCCCGCGGGATCGAGGCGGTCGACGCGCCGGTGTCCGGCGGCGCGGCCGGGGCGCAGAAGGGCACGCTCGCAGTCATGGCCGCGGGCCGGGCGGAGGCGGTGGCCGGCGTCCGCCCGCTCCTCGAGATCTTCGGCAAGGTATTCATCGTCGGCGATCGCGCGGGGCAGGGCCAGCTGATGAAGCTGATCAACAACCTCCTGTCCTCCACCGCGTTCGCGATCACATGCGAGGCACTGGTCGCGGGCGTCAAGGGCGGGCTCGACGCCGACGCGATGCTCGCGGTGATCAACGCCGGCAGCGGCAGGAACGGCGCCACCGAGGACAAGTTCCCGAAATGGGTGCTCCCGCGGACGTTCGCGTTCGGCTTCCCGATCGCCAGCGTGTGCAAGGACATCGCGCTCGCGATCGAGGAATGCCAGGCGCTCGGGGTGCCGATGTGGGTCGGCGGCGCGTCGCGCCAGCTCTGGCACTATGCCCGCGCGCAGGGCGGCGCCGCGAACGACATGACCTCGCTCGTCACTTACATCGAGGGCTGGGCGGGAGCCGAGGTCAGGGGGAAGGCGGCGGAGGCGGCGAAGCCGTGAGCGCACTGCGCGCCGAGCCATGGTGCACCGTGCCGGATCCCGACCATGCGGGAGAACGCAAGCGTCTGCGGAAGCCGGGCTGCCTCGGCACGGGCAAGGCCACGCAAGCGAAAGCCGACCCGCGTATAGTGAGTCATCGATAGAGGCGCTGGCACTTCCCACCTCTCACGCCCCCGATTAGCGACCCCGGGCCGACGACCATCCCTAGGGGCCCGCTATGCGCGTGGTCGAAAGACGCTACGTTCTCGCCGGCATGATGTCCCGCCGGCTTCCAGTCATGCCTGCGCCGACCGGAACCCGGTGAGCATTTGAGCCGTGCCACGCCGCCCGTCCGGCCGGCCATCATCGCATCCGCGCCCGCGGCGCAGTAGCCGACCACCTCATCCTGCGCACCGTGGTGGCGTGAAGATCAGGGGTCGCAAGGCCCGATTGAGATCGGTGATTCTCCGCGCGTTCGGGCGCGCGTCGCAGGC
>Ga0209641_10004932_pt1 | contig 10961 bp, 9 predicted proteins | sample RifCSP16_1_FD_184022 | JGI IMG/M metagenome (GOLD analysis project Ga0209641, IMG submission 184022) | Soil microbial communities from Rifle, Colorado - Rifle CSP2_sed 16_1 (SPAdes) (version 2) | ecosystem: Environmental > Terrestrial > Deep subsurface > Rock core/Sediment | place: Rifle...
GTGGTCATTGAGTCCGCGGCCCACGGGCAGGTCGACCACCACCGGGATCCGAAGCGCTCGCAGCTCCTTGGCGATCCCGATGCCACTGCGCTGGAGGACCGCGGGGGTACCGTAGACGCCGGCTGCCACGACCACCTCGCCTGCCCCTACTTCGTACGAGGTCCCACCGCTCGCGCACCTGACGGCCCGAGCCCGGCCATCCTCGACGAGAACCCTATCGACAAGGGTTTCGGCGCGGATCGTGAGGTTCGGTCGGTGGCGGGCAGCCCGAAGATACGTGGTCAGCGTCCCTTGGCGCTCCTCGCGGTACCGGCTATGCGGATAGGCGCCAACGACGCCCGCATGGGCGCCGTCCGCGTTGAGATCGGCCACGGCCCGGAAGCCGAGCTCGGTCGACGCTTGAAAGAACGACTCGTTGATCGGGGCCCACTCCACCCGTGGGTAGCGTCGGATCCGGATCGGTCCGTCTCGGCCGTGAGCGGGATCATCGGGGAAGTCGAGGTCCGTCTCGAGGCGGCGGAAGTACGGACCGAGGCTGCGGGCGTCCCAGCCCGGACAGCCACGCCGAGCCCACCCATCGAGATCGCTGGGCGCGGGCCGAACGGCGATCGTCGCGTTTACCATGGACGAGCCGCCCACCAGCTTCCCGCGCGGGAGCCTGACTCGGTGGCCGTTCGGCTGCGCCTCGTTCCATAGCCACCAGTCGAATTCGGGGACGCCCGATGGGAACCAGGACCGTTCGCCACTCACAGTGAAGAGCGGCTGCAGCGGCGGCTCCTGGGGGAAGTCCGGGCCTGCTTCCAAAACGAGGACGCGACATCGGTCGTCCTCCGAGAGTCGCGCAGCGACCACGCCTCCGCCTGAGCCCGACCCTACGACCACCACATCGAATCGCTCCGGCGTCTGCGCCATCGTCCAGCCTCCGATGCCCTGCAGGGTGTGTCGGACCCGACTGCCGCGGTTCGTGGATAGCCGACGCTCGGCCAGGTCCCACCGAGACGCTACACCCTCCGTCCGTGCAGCTGGGGGCCAGCATGCACGGTCCCCCGCCAGCGCCGTGCCGGCAGGCTACCGATCGTGGCAGGCCTCGAAGAGCGCCTCCAGGTTGGCCGGCGGGACGTCCGCCAGGAGCGAGTTGCTCGGTGCCAGGATGTAGGCGTTGCCGTATGGGCCACCCATGAGGTCGATCATGCGGTGGACCTCGTCGCGCACCCCGGCCGGGGTCAGGCGCGGCAGCGTCTGCTCCGGGAGACCACCCGCGAATGCCACCTTGCCCCCGAACTCGCGCGCCACCCAGGCCAGGTCCATGGCCTCCGACTGGAGCGGGTCCATGACGTCGACGCCCGCATCGATCAGGTCGCCGATGATCGAGGAGACGTTCCCGCAGGAGTGGAACACGATGGCGAGATCGAGCTCGTGCGCTGCGTCGCAGATCCGGCGATAGCGGGCCGCGAACGTTCGGCGCCAGCTCGCCGGCGACATGATCAGCGACTGCTGCGAGCCGAAGTCGTCGGTCAGCATGACGGCGTCCACGCCGCGTAGCCCGCTCCAGCGTCGGATGAGCTCGATCTGGAACTCGACGAGGGCGTCCAGGAGACGCCCCGTCTCCGGCGGGTTGACCGCCATATCCTCGAAGGCGGCATCCATCCCGCGCAGATGGCCGTAGCGCTCCCAGAGGGCGAACTGGGTCGTGCCGACGACGTAGTGCGAGCCCCCGACCATGGCCAGCCTGGGAAGCACCGCGTCGAAGCGCCCGGGGGCGGTGGGGTCCGGCATCCGCCTGCCGAGATAGTCGTCCAGGTCCCCCCAATCAGCGATCGGCGCCGTAACCGGCGAAGCGCCCGACCCGCCGGCCGCGTGCTCCCAGCGCGTCCCCCATTCGTCGACCCAGGTCGCGGCCTCCGTCAGGCAGCGGATGGGATCGATCGGCTCATCCGCGCCCGGAGCCTGGTAGCCGAAGAACATGTCGTAGGGCTGGACATGGATGACATCGTCCGGGAAGCGCTCGAACAGGTCGGCCAGTGCCTCCGGGTAGCGCAGCACGATGTCGTGCGTCAGGCGCCGGAGGCGCACCGGAGGGCGCGGAGCGCCCCCATGCTCGATGGCCTTGCGCGCCCATGCCTTCGTCGGCGCGGCGGCTCCTTCGGCGGCGTCCACGCGATCGTTGAACCGGCCGATGGTCGCCCGGCGCTCGTCGATCGGGACCGTCTGCCAGGTCAGGCTCATCAGTGGACGTCCTCACGCCTGCCGCCACTGCGTCTACGAACCCGAGGCCTCCCGGCTGTCGCGCAGGGCGCGGAGCATCGCCAGCAGGTTCGGGACCGGCGTGTTCGGCTGGATGTTGTGGATCGCGGCGAAGACGAACCCGCCCCCGTCGTTGAAGATGTCGATGCGCTCCCGGACCTCCCGGTAGACCTCGTCGGGGGTCCCGAACGGGAGCGTCGTCTGCGTCTCCACGCCGCCGCCCCAGAAGACCAGCTCCCTGCCGAACTCCTGCTTCAGCGTGCCTGCGTCCATGTGCGCCGCGTTCGTCTGCACCGGGTTGAGGATGTCGAAGCCATCGGCGATGAACTCCGGGATCAGCTCGTGGATGCTGCCGTCGCAGTGCTTGAACGTCTTCCAGCCGGTGCTGGCGTGGATGGCCGCGTTGATGGCCCGGTAGTAGGGGCTGAACATCTCCACGTACGTCCGCCGCGAGATGATGGGCCCGTGCTGGCCGCCGAAGTCGGCGCCGCAGATGCGAACGGCCTGGACGCTGTCACCGAGGGCGGCGGCCAGACGTCCGATGTTCTCGATCGCCAGCTCGGTCTGGCGGCGGAACACGGCATGGATGTAGTCCTTGCGCGCGACCAGCGACATATACCACTCTTCCGGGTCGCGGATCCCCCTCGGCCGTCGCAGGCCCACCGCGGGGACGACCATCGCGTCGCCGTAGCCCCACACGCCCGGGATCGTGCCGAAGACGCCGTACTGGGTCTCTGTGGCCACGAGTCTGGCCCTGCGCGCGAAGTCGACCAGGTCCGGATCGGCGAGCCGGCCGAACTCCTCCATGTTGTCGGAGGGGTCGAGCCGATCCTCGTCGATCGGCTCCTGGCGGATGATCGGATCGAAGTAGAACCCCCCGCGGGGCATGCGAGCGCTCGCCGGGACGCTCGCGTCGCCGCCCGGGTGGAGCAGCAGATCGCCGCTCGCGTCGACCGTCGGCGTGAACGCCTCCGGGACCTCGACCTCCGTGCCGTCGAACAGCTGCCACGGCTTCCAGCCCTGGTTCCGGAAACCGAATGCCGTCATGCTCGGGAAGACGCCCACGACGTCGGCGGGCAGTTCCCGGAGCAGGACCTCGTCGATCTCGCCGCTGAGCTGCAACGGATGGGTGACCCTGACGCGGTGGCCGGTGTCGCCCAGGAGCGCCCGTCGCAGCCCCGAAACGACCGACGCGTGCGCGCCGCTGACGAAGGTCGCACCCAGGTCCACGCAGACGCGGTCGGGCTGGCGGTGCTCGAGCGAAGCCTGGAGGCGCTGCCGTGAGGTCATCATCGTGAGCGAACCTCCGGTCGGCATCGATCCCGGGCGGCGCTCCGGGATGTCACCGGCCCTGGTTGTAGTCCGAGATCGCGGCGTAGATCGCCTCGATCGTCTCGATGGGGGTGCCGGTCTCGGCCGGCCAGATGATCGTCAGCGGCCCGCCGTCGTTGTCGCGGATGACCCCGCGGATCTCCGCGTCCACCTGCGCCGGGGTGTGGTTGCGGAACTTCGGCGTGTCCACGACGTAGTTGATGGTGGCCTCCGGGAAGAGGGCCCTGGTCCGTGCGATGTCGGTCCCTGCACCCACCTCCATGAAGACGATGCCCCTCAGTTCGGCCAGCAGGTCGAGGACGTGGCTCGACGGCCCGCAGGAGTGGATGAGCGCCTGCGGATGCCGCTCGATCTGGCGCCGCAGCCAGGGGATCTCCCACTTCGCGTACACCGCTGGGGAGATGAGCGAGGCGATGCAGGTCGCGATGGGCAACACGTGCTCCGGCCGGCCGCCGATCCGCTCGTACATCTCGTAGACGCCGAGCGATGTCGCGTGCGAGGCCTCCAGGATGGCCGTGGCCAGCTCCGGGTCGTCCACCATGTCGAGGAAGAGCTGCTCGCCGCGCAGGCGGTAGGCGATGGTCAGCGGCGAGTGCAGGTACAGGAAGGAAAGGTCGACCTTGTCCTTCCCGAAGCGCGACACCAGGTCCTCGTACTGCTCGAGGTAGACGCTGACGGGGAAGGTCGTGGCGAAGTCCGGGACGTGAACCTCGGATGCCGAAGTGATGCCGGCCAGCGGCTCGCCCCGCGAATCGGGGTTGTCGTTGTCGAAGTAGACGAACTCACCGCCGAACATGACGGTGACCACGGGGAACGGCTGAGGCAGTCCGACCGTCAGCTTCTCGAGGCCCTCCGGGTCGTACATCCCGGCGATGCCACTGATGCCGATGGGCTCCCAGTCGACGTCGTATCGCGCGAAGCGCGCCTGCAGCGAGCCGTTGAAGCCCAGGATCCAGTCGGCGATCCTGCGGTTCTCCACCTGGCGGTACTCGGGATCCATGAAGTAGCGCTCGTTGAACTTCACGCCCATCGCGGTGTGCACCCAGTTGGGCGAGACCACGCCGATGACGCGTGCCCGCAGGCGCCGGCTTCCCTCCAGCCGCCGATCCTGGACCTTCTGGTCCTGCCTCTGGCTCATGCCGATACCCTCGCCATCAGATCCGGTAGAAGCGCTCCGCGTTGCCCCGCCACAGGCCATGGATCTCATCCGGCGTGTAGACCGAGGTGATCTCCTCGTAGGCCGCGATGAGCTGCCCGTACGTGCTGTAGAGGCGGTCGACGGGCCAGTTGCTGGCCAGCATGCAGCGCTCGGGCCCGACCGTCTCGATGATCGTCATCACCAGCGGCCGGATCGACCCCACGGTCCAGTGGTGGTCGCCCATGCCCAGGCCGGAGATCTTCACGAAGACGTTCGGCGCCGACGCCAGCAGGCGGATGCCTCGCACCCATCCTTCCAGGTACTCGGGCGTGCGCGACAGCGGCTGGCCCGCATGGCCGAGCACGAACTTGGTGTCCGGGAAGGCCTTCACCAAGGCATAGGCCTGGTCCATCTGCGGCCAGAGTGTGCCGAGGTCGAAGGTCAGCCCCAGCCGGCCAAGGTGGACAAAGCCACGCCGGAACGCCGGGTCCTCGAACAGGCCGGCCTGGAACGCGAGCATCCGGATCCCGCGCATGTTCGGGGAGCGGAGGTGGTCCTCGAGTTCCGCGGCGGCATCCGGGCGCCGCAGGTCGGTCCGGGCCACGATCGCGTGCGGGTACCCGAACTCATCGGCGATGGACTGGAGCCAGCGGGTCTCGTCCACCTGGTTGCCGCCCCAGTCGGCCTGCACGTGGACCGCCTTGGCGACGTCGTGCCCCTCGAAGTCCTTGAGCAGGTCCTCGATCAGGAAGTTGCGGCGGATCGGCGTGTAGTCGCCGAGATAGGCGGCCTGCGACTCCGACCACTCGTCGGACAGCCACTCGTGGTTCTGCGTGTCGAGGTTCCACAAGTGGACGTGAGCATCGACCATCGAGGGACGGTTCACGGAATCTCCTCACGCCTGTCGGCGGGAACACGCGGATCCTCTGTATCTTATCCGGCCCAGACGCGCTCGCTCCGGAACCGGCTCCACCGTCGAGATGCATCAGGAAACCGTGACGACCCCGTCGATGAGCTTCGAATACGACATCCGACCGCTGTTCCGGGAGTCCGACCGGGACGCCATGGAGGCGTGGTTCGACCTGTGGGCCTGGGAAGACGTGCGCGACAATGCCGCTGAGATCCTTGAGCGCCTGGAGGATGGGTCGATGCCGTGCGACGATCCCTGGCCCGAGGAACGGATCACGCTCTTTCGTCGCTGGCTCGAGGCGGGCTGTCCCGGCTGAACGCGGCCTAGGGGTGGATCCGCTAGCCGACGCGGACGGGCAGCGACAGCAGCGATCGGAAGGACACGTCCGGCCCCCACACCAACGCGTCCTCGACGTGCCGCGCCGACGGGAAGCGACGCAGGTAGGCGGTCAGCGCGACCACCGTCTCCAGTCGGGCCAGCATCGCTCCCAGGCAGAAGTGCGTGCCGTGTCCGAAGGCGAGATGGCGGTCGATCTTCCGTCCGATGTCGAGCCGGTCGGGGTTCTCGAAGTGCTCGGGATCCCGGTTCGCCGCGGCGACCAGCGCGGAGACCCGGTCGCCCGCCGGGATGGTGACGCCGGAGATCTCGACGTCCTCGGTGGCCAGGCGCCAGGCCTTCTGGACGGAGGTGTCGTAGCGCAGCAGTTCCTCGACGGCATCGGGGATCAGCTCGGGGTCCTCCCGCAGCCGCTCCAGCGTCTCGGGATGGCGGAAGAGGGCGAGGAAGGCGTTGCCGATGAAGCCGCTGGTCGTCTCGTGGCCGGCCGTGTAGAGGGTTACGCAGTTCGCCAGCACGACCTCGTCGGTCAGCGGCGACTCGTCGGCCCGTGAGATCTCGATCAGCTCGCTGACGAGGTCCTGGCGGGGATCGCCGCGCCGCTCGTCGATGAGGGCGCGCAGGTAGGTGCGCATCTCGACCAGGCTCTTCGCGCCCGCCTGCATCTTCTCCAGGGTGGGCATCCCGCCCGAGAAGACGGCGAAGATGCGGCTGGTCCAGGGTCTGAACCGGGCACGGTCCGGCGCCGGGACGCCGAGCATCCGGCCGATCACGTTAATCGGCAGCAGTGTCGCGAACTGCGTCATCAGGTCGTGGGAGTCGCCATCCATCTCGTCGAGGAGCTCGTCGACGAGTTCCTGGACGTCCGGTCGGAGGGTCTGGACCGAGCGCGTCGTGAAGGGCTTCTGCAGGGGCGTCTTGACCCGCGTGTGCCGCGGCGGGTTCATGAACGGGAGCGTGGAATCGTAGTGGTCGGCGATGAGGTCGGCGCTCGGGCGGTCGTCCTTCGCAAGGGGTTCCAGGAGGGAGCGCATCCGCCCGGCGTTCGACATCCGGGGATCCTTGAGGGCCGCCATCACGTCGTCGTACCGCGTCAGGACCCAGCTGTACTGCGTCTCGCTCCATGCCACGGGGGCCTCGGCGCGCAGGCGGCCGTAGGTCGGGTAGGGGTCGGCGATGAACGCGTCGGACGCCAGCTCCCGCTCGAGCGCGGGAGGCACCGTCGGGCTGCGCCGCGGCGCTCCAAGGGTATCCACGGGATTCGGCCCTCGCTTCGTGGTCCACGCGGCGGAGTCGCTACTCTATAGGATAGGTGCCACCGCGGACAGCGGTCACGGGGCGCCGGCCCCGTGCCGCGGCGCGACCTCAGCGCAGACGGAGGTCCCCATGGAGCGTGCCTGCTTCACCCTGACGCTCGTACCCGGCACCGAAGAGGAGTACGACCGCCGGCACCGGCACGTGTGGCCGGAGTTGATCGCCGCCATCCAGGCTGCAGGATTGCGGAACTTCACCGGCTTCCGGCGGGGGACCGACGTGGTCTACTACGTCGAGTGTCACCCGACCCGCGATGAGGCCTTCCGGCGCATCGACGCGGAGGAGATCAACGCCCGCTGGACGGCCTACTTCGATGGCATCATCGAGGCGCGCAACGATCCGACCGGACGCATGTTCTTCCTCGAGGAGATGTCGCACGTCGACTAGGCCTGATGCTACCTTAGCGGTCGTGCACGGATAGCGTTGCGGAAGGGAGGCTGGGATGGACCGTTCGATCGACGATCTCCTGATCGACCCCGGCTTCTTCCAGGACCCCTATCCGGCCTATCGTCGCCTGCGCAGCGAGCAGCCGGTCTACTGGAGCGAAGCCTGGAACGCGTGGATCCTGACCCGTTTCGATGACGCAGTCGCGCTGCTCAGGACCCCCGAAACGTACTCGAGCGCCGGCCGCTTCACCGCCCTCCTCGCGAGCCTTCCGACGCCCTCGAGTCCCGGCGTCGAGGCGGTCCGAAGGCACTACGCAACGGGGATGATCCAGTCGGATCCGCCGGACCACACCCGTATGAGGCAGCTCGTGAGCAAGGCGTTCTCACCTCGTCGACTCGAGGACATGAGGCCGCGTATCGGAGCGATCGTGGAGAGGCTGCTCGACCATGCGCTGCAGGCCGGTTCCTTCGATGCGATCCGCGACCTGGCCAAGCCCCTGCCCGCCCTCGTCATCTCCGAGATGCTCGGTGTGCCGGAGGCTGACCAGGAGCAGATGCTCGCCTGGTCCGATGCGATCGTGGGGTTCCAGGCAACGGCGACCGCGGTGCCCGTCCGGGCGGAGGCGAGCGGAGCGGCCATCGTGGCGTTCGAGTCCTACTTCCGCGAGCTGCTCTCGGAACGGCTGCGGCATCCGCAGGATGACCTGCTCACGGCGCTCGCCCAGGCCGAGGCCGAAGGCTCCCGGCTTTCCGAATCGGAACTGCTGTCCATGTGCACGACGCTGTACGTCGCGGGCCACGAAACGACGAGGAATCTCATCGGCAACACGCTCGTCTGTCTCTTCCGCCACCCGGAGGCCCTCGAGGCGATCCGGTCAAGTCCCGACGCGACCGCCGGCGTCATCGAAGAGGCACTCCGGTTCGAAAGCCCCATCCAGCGCGCCTGGCGGCGAGTGGCCAGTGATGTCAGTCTGCACGGGCGGCGGCTGGAGACCGGCCAGCTGGTGTTCATGATGCTCGGAGCCGCGAACCGCGATCCGGACCATTTCGCCAGCCCCGACACGTTCGACGTCAGCAGGTCTCCGGCTCGGCATATCGCCTTCGGCATGGGCGTCCACTTCTGCCTGGGTGCTCCTCTGGCGCGCATCGAAGGACAGGTTGCGCTCGATGCGCTTGCGCGCCGCATGCCGCAGCTTCGGCCGACATCTCAGGAATTCGTGTGGAACCAGAGTATTCACATCCGCGGTGTGAAGCAGCTCCTCGTCACCCAGTGACGGTGCGGTCGGGCGCGGACGGGCAGCGGTCGAGTTCTCGGAACGTCAGGTCGTGCCGCCGGACCGGGTCGCCGGCCCGGGATCCTGGGGTCGAACGAGGTCGAGATCCGGGGGCGAAGGCGACCGACGTAGGCAGGCGGTGGATCCGTATGCGGCCATCGCCGAGTCCGTCGAGGATCGCCGCACGGAGGTCCTGTTCCTGCGGGATCTCGGCGGTTCGCGGCGGCATTCGACGACCCGGGTGCCAAGGGCGCCTTCCTCGGCCTCGCCTTCGCGACGACGGAGGGCGATCTCGCTCGCGCGGTTATCAATGGTGTCGGCGGGGTTCTCGTTGGCGCCCCTGGCCGAAGGTCATCTCGGATGCCACGTCGCTGCCGATCGTTTCCGGCGCTCGGCCTAGCGGCGGCCGGCTCGGCGGTCCTGACCTCGTGGTCGCAGCCGATTGCCTTCGCCTTCGAGCCGGAGGCGCATGGTCCGCGTATCATGCTCAACGGCTGGACCGCTATCGCGGCGCTTACGATGCGCTTCGCGATCTCGAGGAGGCTGACGGATGACTCTCGATGACGTCCTCGCCCTCGACCTCGTCCCACCCCCTCTCAAGGGCGACATCCCCAGGGGCATGCGGATCGGCCTCATCGGCGCCGGACGGATCGTGCACAGCGGCGTGATGCCCGCCTACCGGTCCGTCGGCATCCTGCCCGTGGCGGCTGCGGACCCGGACCCCGATGCGCGGCGCCGGATCCAGCAACTCTGGGGTGTGCCGGAGGTCTTCGCCGACTGGCGCGAGATGCTCGATGCCGTAGCGCTGGATGCCGTGGACATCAACATCCGCTGGGATGTCGGCCTTTCGCCGACCCGCGTCGAAGCGGTGACGGAGGCAGCCCGGCGCGGCCTCCACGTGATCATCGCCAAGCCCCTCGCCGAGACCTGGGAGCAGTGCCAGGAGATCGTGTCCGTGGCGCGCGACGCGGGCATCAAGCTGGGCGTCGACCAGAACAGCCGCTATGCCCCCGCGTTCTACGGCTGCCGGGCACTGATCCGCGGCGGCGCCCTCGGGCCCCTGCTCTCCGCCTCCATCAACTACCACTCGGCGCTGGGTCGGCAGCACACCAATGCCTTCGACGCCGTGCACGACGTCAGCGTTCACGGGATCGACATCCTGCAGTCCTGGTTCGACGGGGCACCCGTCGAGGTCTACGCGAGTTGGAGTCGTCGCGTGGACGGCATCGGATCGGTCCTTGCCGCCATCATGAGGTTCGACGACGGTGCGAATGCGACGCTGATCTACGACTTCGCCACCCGGCACCGGCGGCAGTTCGAGTTCATCGCCGTCGGCGAGTCGGCCTCCGCGGACGGATTGCAGGACCAGGAGCTTCCGGGGCCTTCGCGCATGCTGCGCGCGACGCTGCGCTACGGCCCCCACGAGCCGCGCGGCGTGGCCCTCGAACTGCCGCTCCAGTACGCCCTCTCTCCCCAGTCCTATCTGGCCACCCGACTCGATGTCCTTCAGGTGGCCGGGACCCCGAGAGAGCCGTGGGCCAGCGGAGCCAACGTGCTGCGGACCATGCGCACGCTGTTCGCCATCAATCGTTCGCTGCGCACGGGCTTGCCCGCGGATGTCGGGTCGGAGTACGTCGAATGAGCGCCGAGCAGCGTGAACCACGCGTGCAGCGGCTGCCCGTGCAGCAGTTCACTGCCGACGCCTTCGCGCCGTATGGGGCGGTCATCGGCCCGGAGACGGCCGATTCCCCGCATCTCAATCGAGCACCGGGAAACCTGGGCTACCTCTGGATCCAGAAAGCCCTCGAGTTCCCGCGGCAACCCTACGTCGGCTGCGTGCGCTACTACTACCGTGCCACCCGCTGCGAGTTCCTCCAGAAGCATCCCGATAGCACGATCTTCCTGGTCCCCCTGTCGGCCCAGCCGAGCGTGGTCTTCGTGGCCCTGGACGACGGCCAGGCTCGGCCCGACTTGGAGTCCGCCCGAGCCTTTGTGCTCACCGGCGGCCGCGGCCTCCCGGATGGCGA
>Ga0209641_10004934_pt1 | contig 10960 bp, 9 predicted proteins | sample RifCSP16_1_FD_184022 | JGI IMG/M metagenome (GOLD analysis project Ga0209641, IMG submission 184022) | Soil microbial communities from Rifle, Colorado - Rifle CSP2_sed 16_1 (SPAdes) (version 2) | ecosystem: Environmental > Terrestrial > Deep subsurface > Rock core/Sediment | place: Rifle...
TACACCGGCTTGCCCGCCGCAACAAAATCGGCCGGCGCACTCAGGCTGTAAAGATATGCGACGAGATTCCAGCGCTGCTCTTCGCTGAGCGAGTCTTTCCACGGCGGCATCAGTCGTTCGAGCTTGCCGTTGGTGATGATGGCGAACCAGTTGGCCGGTGTGGCCTTGAAGGCGAGATCGGAGTCGGTGAAGTCGAGCAGCGGGAATTCAATCTGGCTGGACATCGGGCCATCGCCTCTGCCGCTTGGGCCGTGGCAGCGTGTGCAATTCTGCGCGTAGATGGACGCGCCTTTGGCGACCGATGGCAATGTGGTTGGGTAGCCAAGTCCGGAGTCTTGCGGAACGACGGCCTCAGTCGTTGGCCCCGCGACGGGCTGAGGGTTGGTGTCAGCATTTTCGAATCCCGGCGGCGGGGTGACATCTGCTGCGAGGGAGCAGGATGCGAGGAGCAGCACTGAAATGGCTGCGAGCAGGGTGATGCGAAGTTTCATGCGGCCTCTGTGGCAACGGTGAGTTTTGCGCCACACCCGGCGCAGAATTTGTCGCCGGGTTGGAACGGCTGGCCGCAGGTGGCGCAGATGTGGGTGAGCGATGCGCCGCACTTGGCGCAGAATCTGTCAGCGGGAGTGGTGGGCTGACTGCACTGCGGGCACACAGCGCCAGCCGGTTTGGACGCCGCCGACGGGTGTGCGGCTTTGGCTTTGCCGTCACCGCGTCGCACAGCAGCAACAGCCTTCTCAATTTCGTCGTCGATTTCGGCCATCGCCGATTTACTGCTCTTGCCCGTGCGCACGGCGGCCACCGCTTTCTCGATAGCGTCATCGAAGCCAGTGGAGGCAGACGCAGGCTTCGTGGCTTCGAGCGCGTCGAGCGCGCGCAGAACTTCGGCGCCTTTGGCGACGAGCCGGGCGCGCTGTTCGGCGTAATCGTCGTCGCCCACTTTGCCGGTGTCGTGATCGAAATCGAGATCGCGCAGTTCGATGAGCACGGCTTCACGCCGGGCGATGAGGTCGTCGGCGGACGACGCGGCTTCGCGATGAGTCGCCGCCTGTCCGATGACGGGCCGGGCGACGAATGCGGCGGCGAGAATGATGAGTGCAAGGGCGAGGAGGAGGGAACCGATATCCATGATTATTTCAATAGCGGCTCGACAATAGCTGCCAGATTTTGGAAAGTTGTCGGGCCGATGATGTTGGTGACGAGTTTGCCGTTCTGGTCGATGATGTACGTTTCGGGCACGCCTTTGATCCGGTAGGCCTGCGAGATGCGCGTGCCGAGGTCGGGGCCGTTGGGATAGGTGATGTCGAACTGCGCGAGGTAGGCGCGGGCTTCGGTCTCGGTGTCTACATAGTCCACGCCGAGCATCACTACGCCGCGATCTTTGTAGGCGCGCCAGAAGGCCTCGAGGTCCGCGGCCTCGTCTTTGCACGGGTTGCACCACGAGGCCCAGAAGTTGACGACCACCACTTTGCCACGCAGTGACTGGAGCGAAATCTGCTGGCCGTCGAACGTGGTCAGGGTGAAATCAGGTGCGCCGCCGCTGGAGATAGGGCCGAGCGTGACCTGGTACAGTTTGATCGCCACCATCCCCAGGATCGCGATCATGATGACCCATGCGGCAATCCAGCCGAGCATGATTTTTGATTTTTGAGCGCCCGCTGGCGGGGCGGTTTGTTCTTCGATCATTTTCACGTTTCCTACATAGGGCAGACACAAGGTCTGCCCCTACGGTTACCGTCGCTTATTCAGTTCTGCCTCGAGTCGTTTTGCGTATTCGTCATCGCTCTCCGGGGCGGTGCTTTTCGTGCTCGGCGGGGCGGCAGCGGGCGCCGGTGCAGGGTGGCGCAGGCTGCGCAGGTAATAGGCCAGCACGGCGGCTCCGGCGAGGAAGGCGATTGGCGGCAGAATCCAGACGAAGATGGTGAATCCCTGTGCTGGGGGCGCGGCCAGCACGCGCATTCCATATTGCTGAACGAAGTAGTCTTTGATTTGCTGTTCGTTCCAGCCGAGGGCTAGTTTCTCTTTGATGGTGGCCCGCCACTGGGTACAGGCCTGCGTGGGGCACACATCGAGCGGCGTATTCTCGCACACCGGGCAGTACAGTTGCTTGGCGATGGCGTTCACTTCGTCGTCGGTCGGCTCGTTGCCTTGCGCAAGCGTCGGGGCGATGAAGAAGAGCGCCGCCAAAGTCAGGCTGATAATTACCGCGGAGCACGCGGAGATCGCAGAGAAAAAAAAGAATTCTCTGCGTGCCCTGCGTTCTCTGCGGTGAAATCCTTTGTTCATCAGTCCGCTCCTGCAACACTTGCCGCCGTTCGGACCGGCGCGGCGGCGTATCGTTTCGCCTCGTCGGCGTCGGGCCAGGCGGCGATGAGCGTGCCGAGGATGAAGATCAGCCCGCCCATCCACACGAGGTTGATCAACGGATTGACGTACACCTTGAACGTTGCGCCGCTGGCGCCGATGGGCTGCCAGTCCACAAGCAGCACGTAGAAATCTTCGCCGAGGGTGGAGCGCACGCCGGGGATGGTCATGGGCTGGCCGCTGTCGATGAAGAAGTCGCGGCGCGGGTGCAGGGTGGCAATCTGCGCGCCGGACGAATCGAAGACGCTCACGGTGGCGCGGATCACGTCGCGCTGATCTTCGGTCGGAAAGTTGACGACCGAGTCGAAGCGCATGGTGAAGCCGCCGACGGTCAACGTCTCACCTTTGGCGAGGGTGGCCTGTGTCTCTACCTGGAAGAAGTTGGAGCCGATGACGCCGAAGGCCATGACCACCACGCCGAGGTGAATGGTGTAGCCGCCGTAGCGTCGGCGGTTGCGGGCGGCCAGGGTAATCAGCGCGCCGAATGGATTCTCGCCGAGGCGCATCCGGGCCATCACACCGCGTACGAACTCAGAGAGGGTGGTGAGGCCGACAAATGCTGCGATGCCGTATCCCAGCAGGGCAACGGGAGTCTTGGCCCCGAGGAAGTAGAAGGCGATAAGCGCGGGGACGGTGAGCGCGGCGGGAATCCACATCAACCTGCCGAGAGAGCGCGCCGACGCTTTTCTCCACGCCACGAGCGGCGCAACGCCCATCAGCAATACCAGCGCGAGCAAGAGCGGGCCGTTCACGCGGTTGTAGTACGGCGGCCCGACCGTCACTTTCTCAATCGCCATGAGCGGGGCAATGTTGAGATAGATGCCGATCTCGTGCAGGGTTTCGGTGATGAGGGGATAGATCGTGCCCCACAGCGTGGCGAAGGCGATGCCGATGAAGAGCAGGTTGTTGAGCAGGAAGGCCGCCTCGCGCGAGAGCAGACTGTCGAGTTCGGTTTCGCTGCTCAGCGCCTCCCAGCGGTTGAAGAGCAGAGTCATCGAGGCGACGAAGGTGACGCCGATGAAGGCGAAGAACAGCGGGCCGATGGCGCTCTGCGCGAACGCGTGCACCGAGGAGAGCACGCCGGAGCGGGTGAGGAAGGTGCCGAAGATGACGAGCGCATAGGTGAGAATGATCAGCACCATGTTCCACTTCTTGAGCATCCCGCGCTTCTCTTGAATGATCACCGAGTGGAGGAATGCTGTGCCGGTGAGCCACGGTAGCAGCGCGGCGTTCTCCACCGGATCCCAACCCCAATAGCCGCCCCAGCCGAGCACGTCGTAGGCCCAGCGCCCGCCGAGGATGAGGCCGAGTGAGAGGAACAGCCAGCCCACGAGAGTCCAGCGGCGTGTGGTGCGAATCCATTCGTCGTCGGTGCGGCCTATGATGAGGGCGGCGATGGCGAAGGCGTAGGGGACGACGAAACTGACGAAGCCCAGGTAGAGCATGGGCGGGTGGATGATCATGCCGGGGTGACGGAGCAGCGGGTTGAGACCCTGACCATCGCGCGGCGCGAACGGAACCGTGTTGGCCGGTTGGAAGAGCGCCGGGGTCGGTTCGCCGCCGAAATTGCTCTGCCACAACCGGTTGAACGGGTTTTCGACGAACAGAGTGAGTGAGAGGAAGAACGCCAGCGTGATCATCGTCACGGCGATCACGTAGGGCATGAGCGACCGGTCGCGATCCCAGCGGCGGAGCATGGCCGCGCTGGCGAAGGCCGACATGAGCCACGACCAGAACAAGAGACTGCCCGCCTGGCCGCCCCACAACGCGGTAACTCTGAGATACCACGGCATGCTCAACGAGGAGACTCGGTAGACGTACTCGACTTCGAAATGGCCTTGCACAATGAGTGTGATGATCGAAAGCGCGGCGAGTGTAAGCAGGGGCCAGGTGAGCATGGCTGCGTTGCGTGCGCTGTCGATCCAGGCGTTCAACTTGCGCTGAGCAGCGACGATGGCGGCGACAGCAGCATAGATGGCGCAGGCGAAGGCGAGGAAGAGGGAAGTGAGGCCGAGGGTGAGAGTCATGGGAAGGATGAACGCGGAACGATAAACGATGAGCGATGAGGAAGGACCTTCATCATTCTGCGTTCATCGTTCATCGTTGGTCAGGGTGCTGCCGGAGTGGGCAAGTCCCCTTCGTAGCGGGTCGGGCACTTCATCAGCAGGGTGTTGGCGTGGAAGAGGCCGTTCTCGTCGATGTGCCCGTCCATGATCGCCTGCGCTTCGCCCTTCATCAGGTCGGGCTTGACGCCGACGTAGATCACTTCCATCCGCGCCGCATTGGGATCGTTGACGGCGGTCTTGAGCACCGCGGCCAGCCCGCCCTGCGCATCGATCTCTTTCTGATCTGCCGGGACGCTGGCGACAGTGAAACGCAGCTCGAGTTTCTGTGCATCGTACTGGATGCTGTCGCCAATCACCGCGCCCGACACGCGCACGTTCTTGCCGGCGACGGACGCGCCACGCTCTTTGATTTCCTGAATGGTGAAGAAATACTGAGCCGTGCTCTGGGTGCTGGTGGCGATGAGGTATACGATGGCGGCGATAATGAGCAGTCCGCCGACGATGAATTTCATGCGCCCGCCGCCTTTGGCGATGGATGCAGCCCCTTGAGTAGCAACTGTTTGAGCCATAATGCGTCTCTCCTGAAATGCTGACAGTAGGGGCGGGTCTGAGGCCCGTCACCTTCAGTGGGTAATCATACTGTTCAAGTCGGATTTCGCGAGTAACGATAGTCACGACCTGAAAGTGACAAATTCCATCGGAGTTATACCGGTGGATGCGAAAATTCTAGCACATTCAACCCGGCCAAAATGAAGAGTTTGCTGAGAAGCGATCACTCTGTTCGGGCGATAGTTGAACTGTCGCCCGCGCCTCGCAGTCCAACTGTGGGCGAACGGTGAAATGCTCTTACCGCCTCACCTTTGTTCCGCAGTTGCGGCAGAACCGGTCATCGGGCTGTATCGGATTGCCGCATTCGTGGCAGTAGGACGCCGACACCGGCTCCGGCGATGCAGTTTCCTCGGTAGAGACTTTCGGCGTCACTTCTCGCGGCCTCGGCGGCTGGCCTTTGGACTTGCTGCGCCGGCGCGGTTCGGATGCTGGCTCATTCGTCGAAGATCGGTTCCGGGTGTACCACACGATGCCGCCAACCACGAGCAGCACGCCGACGATCCCGGCGATGGCTGAGACGACGAGCACGGGGCTGTTGGTCTGAGTGCCGGTCGTCGCAGGCGGCAGGTCGGGCGTGACCACCGGCCCCTGCGCGCTGGCGGTGAGCACATCGGTCGATTTGGTGTACGTGAGGTCGAGCGTGATCGGCTCGCCCGCGGCGAGGCCGGTGCGCGTCGCATCGAAGTAAGTCAGTCCGTCGCTCCCCGTATGTGGAGTGCTGAGTGCCGGAGCGCCCGTCAACCCGCTGGCATCGACAGGCTGCTGCACTTCGAGGTTGAGCGTTTGAATTGCATAGGGCGCGGTGGCTGCAAACGAATAGCGCCGCGCGGCTGAACTGAGGTCGAGGCTGGTGTCGTAATACTCGAACTGGAAACTCGGCGTCGGCGCGTCGAAGGCGATGGTAATCGTGTCGCCGGAGGCGGAAGTGGTGTAATCGAGGTTGAGCAGTTGTCCGTTGCTGCCGGTGAAGGCAACGGCGAGCGGCGGGCCGTAGCGTGCAGGGATGTCGAATTTGAGCGAGGCCGGGAGAGATGTATCGGGCGAGAGCGTGCCGCGATAGATGATCAGCATTGCCGGCCGGTCGTATTCGGGCCAGAAGGCAATTTGCAGTTCAGAGAGCGTGACCACTGATTGCGCCCGCACGGATGCAGCTGGCAGGCACAGGGACAAGCACAAAATGAGCAGGGTGAGGAATCGGCGTGTCATCGTTAGAGAGGTACCCTCCATTGAGAGAGTCACAGTATAACGCGAGTCAGTCCAGTTGGAACACCCTCAGCGGAGTATCGTTGCCTTTCGCCGCAACCTGCTTTCACTTATGCTGTGAGAAAACCGGCAGCATTACGGTGATCGCCGTCCCGCGCCCCGGCGCGCTTTCGGCGCGCACTTCGCCGCCGTAGGCGTGAACGATGCTTTGCACGATGGAGAGTCCGAGCCCGCTGCCTTCACGACCACGCAAGGGGCCAGTGCGATGGCGGGGCGGCTCCCCACGGTAGAAACGGTCGAAGATGTGCGGCAGTTGTTCGGGCGGGATGCCGACTCCCGTATCGCGCATTTCCAGTTTCACGCGCGCGTCTGCCAGGTCGGCGCCCACGCGCACCGTGACTTTGCCGTCGGTGGGTGTGTATTTGACGGCGTTGTCGAGCAGGTTGTCGAGTAAACGGCGCAAGTGCGATTCATTGGCCGCGACGGGCGGTGGCGTCCCAATCACTTCGACCTCGACCTTTACCCCGGCGCGGTCGGCGCGAACCGAGAACGCATCCCGCGCTTCAATGGATAGTTGAGCAAGGTCTATCGGCTCGCGCTGTTCGGTGGCGATGCCCGACTCGATGCGCGAGAGATCGAGAAGGTCGTTAACCATCTTCGTCAGGCGATCTACTTCGGTTTCGATCTCGGCTACGAACTTGGGCGCGATGTTGGGGTCGTTCAGCGCGCCGCTGCGCAGGGCCTCGGCTCGCAGTTTGAGGCTGGTGAGCGGCGTGCGAAGTTCGTGCGAAGCATTCGCCACGAACATGCGCTGATCGTCCAATGTGGTTTGCAGCCGCCGCGCCATTTCGTTGAAAGCGTGTTCAAGGCGATCAATTTCGTCGGCGCTGCCGGTGGATGGCACGGGATAATCCAACCGCCCTTCGGCCAGCCGGCCGGCGGCTTCGGTGAGGCGGGCGATGGGGCGGGCCAAACGTTCGGCCAGCCACCAGGCCACGCCGCCCACCAGGGCGGCCACGCCCAACACCACGCCGATCAGCACAACCAGCGTGCGCGCGATCTGTTCGCGCACCGGCGCCATCGGCGCGGCCAACTGCAAAACACCGTGCAACTCCGCTTCGTGCTGAATCGGTATGGCGGCATAGAGCATCTCGCGCCCGGTTGAGTCGCGGCGGATGCCGTGCAAGTCTTCTCCGGCGAATGCGCCGCGCACTTCTATTTCCTCGCGCAAATCATCCGGCGGTTCTGTGACACCGGCGGCGGTGATGATCTGTCCGTCGGGCATGATCACGATCAGATCGGGATTGCCGAGTCGGGCGTGTCGGGCAAGAATGGCGGTGATGTCGACGACGGCCTTTTTTTTGCCTTCGTCGTATTTCTTCGCTGGCTCTTCGAGTTCATTGCTGACGAGAAAACCGACGTCCTCCAGTGAATGTTCGGCTTCGGCGATGCGCGAGAGGATGAGCGTGCGCGCGGCAAAAATTGTCACCAGCGCAACGCCGATGAGGGTGACGATGAAATGGGAGGCCAGCAGTTGGCCGCGAAGCGAACGGGGGCGCTTCATGCGCGCTCCTCGAATTCTTCAGGCCCGGCGAATCGGTAGCCCATGCCGCGCACGGTCTGGATGTAGCGCGGGGACGCCGGGTCGTCTTCGATCTTCAGCCGCAGCCAGCGGATGTGCACGTCGAGCGTGCGCGTGTCGCCGATCCAGTTCTCGCCCCACACGGTGTTGAGTAGTTCGCTGCGGGGCACGGCCCGCCCGGCGCGGCTGATCAATGCGCTGAGTAGATCGTATTCGCGAGTGCTCAGTTCAATCTCGGCCTCGTTCTTGAGGGCGCGGTGGGCCGTACGGTCGAGTGTGAGGGCGCCCACCCGCGTGGTGTCGGCGTCGGGCACTCGGTGGTCGAGTTCCACGCGTCGAAGGTTGGCGCGAATGCGGGCCAGTAGCTCACGGAAACTGAACGGTTTGGGCAGGTAATCGTCGGCGCCCATTTCGAGGCCGGTGATGCGGTCGATCTCTTCGCTCCGCGCGGTGAGCATGATTACCGGCACGGCGCTCGTGGCGCGCAGGCGGCGGCACACTTCCATCCCGTCCATCTTCGGCATGATCACGTCGAGCACAATCAGATCAGGTTTCGCAGATGCCGCCAACCGCAGCGCCTCCGCTCCGTCATGCGCGACGCTAACTTCAAACCCCTCGCGGTGCAGACTGTAGCGGAGCGACTCGGTGATCAGTGGCTCGTCGTCGACGACAAGAATATGGGCCATAGGACTCCACCTCAGTGGCATTATAGTCCAGCAAGCCTACAAGAATTACGCTGCTTAACGCACTCATAACGTGACCCTAGCGTGGCCTTAACCGCACAACGAACACGCAGACTTACACTTGGGACATTCGCCCAAAGAGATTTTCACGCCGCCTCAAAAGCGACGCCATTCGTCTGAAAAGATTTTCAAGTGGATGCCGAAAGCTGTGCCTTTAGTACGGTGATTTGACACGCAACCAGAATTTCAATAACCACTTTCACCTCTTTCTGTCACAGTGGCAGCAGTTCGATCCGAAGAATGCGGCGACCTGCGTATCGTGCCATCAATCGCACGCCACAAACGGAAAGGCCAACATCGCTTTCCTCGACGAGGTGACGACTGTGGAAGTCTGTCAACGCTGCCACAACGGCGTGGGCGCAGGTGGATGAAAACAAAAAAACAGGATGCCGCCCGTCACTTACTTGCTGACGCATCCGAATGCCGGCCTCACCGACGCCGAGAAACAGCAGTTGATCGACGGATTGTCCAAAACGGTGGGAGCCGGTGTGGGAGGCGGCGAAGGGAATGAACAACAGGAAGGCGGCGGCTAGTTGCACACCATTGGCGGCCAAAGTTGAGAAGTTCGCGCCCCGGCTGCGAACAGTACGGTAAGGGGAGGCCGCATCAGGAGATGCGGCCTCCCCTTGTCCCAATGTATTGTCATCACTGCAGTTTAACTGCGGCGATACCACAAATGGCGAGTTAACCGCGCATTTCCGGCCAAATGGCCAATAGCCCCAAAGTACGGCATAACTATTGGGGGCGGCGGGCGACTTGATCAAGGATGGTCTCGTTTGTATCGACTGATGAGTGAATCGATCGAGCTTTTGCTGAGCCTATTGGTGTGCCTGAGCTTGAGCGGCGTTTACATTGTGTACGCCCTCAACGCCGCTCCGGCGGGCGGGCACCCGTTCGGTCACTGGCTGGGCATCATTGGCACACTGCTCATGGTATCTACCGAGACGTTCTACAGCGCACGCAAACGGATCAGTTGGCTGAGGTGGGCCGGGCCGCTGCGCCTGTGGCTCTCGGTGCACATCGTCACCGGCATCGTCGGCCCGTTCATGGTGCTGATGCACACGGCGCTTCAGTTTCGCGGGCTGGCCGGATTCACCATGGGCCTCACGGCGCTGGTGGTCGCCAGCGGTTTTCTGGGGCGCTATTTTTATACCGCCATCCCGCATTCATTGGCCGGGGCCGAGGCGACCGCCGACGAATTGGGTACCGAAGCCAAACGGATGCAAATGGAAATCGCACAGTTGTCGGCAAAGCGTTCGGCGGCGGTGCACGCACTGATCGAAGCCGATGCCAACCGTCAACGCAAAAAGCGCGGCGACCTGATGTTGGTGCTGCTGCGTTCGTGGGATGAGTGGCAGTACCGCCGTCGTTTGCATTCACGGGTCAGGCAGTTGGAGAGAAGCGAGAGACAGAAACTCTCGGACGTGGAAGTGATGCTTACCCGGCGGCGCAGCCTTGAACGACAGGTGCGCACGCTTGAAGCGGCGCGGCGCATGTTGAGCATGTGGCACATCGCTCATGTGCCGCTGGGGATGGCGTTGTTCGGGTCGGCGGCAATTCACGCCGCGGCCACGCTGTATTTCGGGGCGGGCCTATGGCCACTGTCACCCTGAGTCGACAGCATCCGTTCGCCTCGCCCCTCGGCTGCGTGTCGGCGCTGGTGGTGATGATCGGCATCGGCATCGCGATTCTGATCTCAGGCGGCGCGATCTTCAACCCCGGCTCGCTCAGTGCGCTGGCCGAGAACAGCACGCCGCTCGGCGGGTTTAAGTCGCACGCCGAATTTGAGAACGACTGCGCGCAGTGTCACACGCCGTTCCTCGGCGTGGACGCAGCGCGCTGCGAGAACTGCCACACCGACGTTGCCCAACAACGGGCGATGGCGACGGGGTTGCATAGCGGATTCAAGAATGCCGCCGACTGCGAAGCGTGCCACACGGATCACAAAGGCCGTGATCTCGATATCTCCAAAGTTGCGCTGGCGAGTTTTGATCACGACACGACCGGCTTCAGCCTGATGCACCACAAGGAGGATTTCGACGGGACGCCGATGGCCTGCGAAGCCTGCCACACCGGATCGAACTTCGCCTCCAGCGCAACGGCCTGCGCCGACTGCCACGGCCAACGGGATGCCGCCTTTACGGTGGGCCACGCAGTAACCTTCGGCGGCGATTGCACCTCGTGCCACGATGGCACTGGCAGCCTGGCGAATTTCGATCACAACAAGGTCTTTGTACTCGACGGCAAGCACGCCGCAATAGGCTGCGCCGCGTGTCACGTGGATCGCAAGTTCAAAGGCACGCCGAAAGAGTGTGCAGCCTGCCACGCCGAACCGGCCATTCACGCCGGGGTATTCGGCGTCGACTGCGCGGCCTGCCACATTACCACCGCCT
>Ga0209641_10004936_pt1 | contig 10957 bp, 7 predicted proteins | sample RifCSP16_1_FD_184022 | JGI IMG/M metagenome (GOLD analysis project Ga0209641, IMG submission 184022) | Soil microbial communities from Rifle, Colorado - Rifle CSP2_sed 16_1 (SPAdes) (version 2) | ecosystem: Environmental > Terrestrial > Deep subsurface > Rock core/Sediment | place: Rifle...
CCCACTGCTCTCTCTGCTGCTGCTTGATGCCCTGCGCATCGATCTGCTGTGTCATGGGTTCCTCCAGTCCTGGCCTTTCCGTACCGCAGTGGTGGACGTGGATACAAAGATCATTCTGTTCCCGGCCGTCTCGTAGTCGATATTGGCGCCGACGACGACCTGGATGTTCCTCCCCGGCAGTTCGTTATTGGCCATGAAATCACGGGGGGCTGCTTACTACCACTTCGTCGAGGTAGATGTATGGTATCTCGGTGACACGACGAGCGCACCTTCGGTCGTTACCGATGAGAGCATCGCAGCCGGAGGTCACCGCAGTGGCGACTATTATGGAGTCGATAAGACGCAAGTTGAGCCTCGCTCGGACGGATGCCGCGCGCCGGGCTAATTCCCGGTCCACGCTGACCATCGTGATCGATTCGTGTGTGAGGAGCCTCTTCACACGGTCCAAAGCATTTCGATCGTTATGGCGAAGCGGTAGCACGAGTAGTTCAGCCTCAGCGATCACAGACAGCACGGCAGACCGGCTTCCGGCGACCATGGACTCAATCACCGGCTCAAGCCAAGCGCGGTATGGCTGGACCTTCTCCAAATAGTAAATTAACGCGTTAGTGTCGAAGGAGATTGACGAAGCGCGGGCTATTTGGCCGTTGATTCGTCACCCTCCGGCCAAGGGAGCTCGCGATCCGCTCTCCCCTCCGCAATGTACGCGTCGATTTCCTCCTTGGTCCGCCCATAGATCCCTTTTGGGAACGAATCGAGGTACTCAATGAGGCTCTTCGGCCTCCGCTGGAGGATGATTGCGCCATCCTCGAGGTGGGCGACCAATTTCTCACCGGGTTTCAAGCCGAGTTCGTGGGCTATTGCCGCAGGAATCGTGATCTGGCGCTTGGAGGACACGGTAAGGTCCATAGAATCGTACACCGGATCTAGCGTTCGCCTTGTGCGCCTTACTTTAGTCGACATTGCTTGGTGATTGTCTCATCTGCCAAGCGATTGGTCAACTCGCTTGGTGAGCGGTCTAGCCAAGCGAAGCGTACGCAGCGTCGATCAGCGGCGCCCAGCGCGGGTCCGTTAGCGTGTTCCCTTGGAGCATGCGGTTCATCGCGTAGCCGAAGCCGATCTTCGCGTCCGGGTCCGCGAAGCCCAGGGAGCCGCCGGCCCCGCTGTGGCCGAAAGCGCGCGGGTTGGGGCCAAGGGTCGAGTCCGGACTCGTGAGGACGAATCCGAGCGCCATCCGGAGGTTGAGCCCCATCACTTCGTCGGGCCCGCGGGCCTGTTCCACCGTCGCTTGCTCTGTGGCATCGGGGCTCAACACTCGAACGCCGTCAAGCTCGCCGCCTCGCGCCAGCGCGCCGTACAGGCGCGCGACGGCGCGAGCGTTACTGTGGCCGTTGGCCGCCGGGATCTCCGGCGACCGGCAGTCCCGGCTGTTGACGACGCCCGGAGTGAAGAAGTCCGGCGGATTCGCGAGCACCTTCAAGGGCATGGATTGCGGGTCACGAAGCATTTCCATAACGAAGTTCGTCTCGCCGGGCGGCGGCGGGTCCGACGGGATGATCTCTGCCGTTCGGGCATCGTGTCCCGCCCCGAGGCCGATGTGGAAGTCGAGGCCCAGCGGCTCGGTGATCTCTTTCCGGAAGTACGTCCCGACGCTCTTTCCGGTTACCCGCCGCATCACCTCGCCCACGAGCCAGCCCCACGTGAAGGCGTGGTACCCGTGCTTCGTGCCCGGCTCCCACCACGGCTCCTCTTTCGCCAGCGCCTCCGTCATATCGTCCCAGTTGAACGCCGAGCCCGGCGGCAGCGGCTCACGGATGGCGGGCAGCCCTGCCTGGTGGCTGAGTAGGTAGCGAACGGGAATCCACTTCTTCCCGGCCTGCGCGAACTCCGGCCAGTACTTCGCGACGGGCGCATCGAGGTCGAGCAGTCCCTGGTCTACCAGCTGGTGCGCGCACGTGGCTACGATGCCCTTGGTTGTGGACCAGACGTTGACGAGGGTGTCGCGCTCCCAGAGCTGAGTGCGGGCGGCCTCCATGTGACCTCCCCACAGGTCGACGACCGTCTCGCCATCAACGACAATCGAGACCGCCGCCCCTACTTCGTCGTGGGCATCGAAGTTTTGCCGGAACGCATCCCCTACGCCTCGGAACTGAGGATCGCAGTGGCCTTCGATGTTGATGGTCGTCTGCATAACTGCCTCCTTCGGGCGGCCTCTCTATTCGCCGACTTCATGCGCTGCGCGAGGACACGTGCCGCACCGGGTGCCCTCATTTGACGCCGGAGGCCAGCACGAGCTCGCTTGTTAGCGACACCGTGCTTTCGGGGTTGCCGCTGGTGGCCAGCGCGGCGACTTCCTGCGCGATTTTTTCGTGTTGGTCGGTCGGGATCTGGGCGAGCACAGAGGCAACGCCCCAGAAACTCCGACTGTATTCCCAGTATGCGCTGCCGCTTTCGAACTCCATGGGCACGAGTTCGAGAGTTTCGAAGTGCAGCTCGCGAAAGCCGGCGTCAGCGAGGAGGGAGCTCAGACGGCCCGGGTCGGCGAAATAGAGGGGCCCCGGAGCGCCCGGCTCGTATCGCGGTAGCGTCGTGTACCCACGCAGGACGAGATAAGGAACCGTGAAGTAGGGGTTGGCTTCCGGGCGTCCGCCGGCCGTGACAGCGATGCGCCCTCCCGGCTTGAGCGCCGCATGCGCGATGCGAAGCACGGCAGGCGGGTCGGGCATCAGCGGGAGTGCTCCCCGACAGAGAGCCGCATCGAAGCTCTCCTGGTCCAGTTCCAGCTGTTCGGCGTCGCAGACACGGAACTCGACGTTCTGAAGGCCCTGAACGCGCGCCTTGTCGCGAGCGACGGCCAGCATCTCCGGCGACTGGTCGGTGAGGAGCACGAAGCCGGACGAGCCGGCGATTTCAGCAGCCGACAGGCCGGGCTCGCCCGTGCCGCTAGCGATGTCCAGAACGCGCTGGCCGAGTTTGATGCCGGCCAAATCCAGAAGGCGGCGGGTAAGGGGCTCACTGCCGCGGCGCAGGCTCTCGTCGTACTTACGCCAGATGGGGGCCGCCCGGTCCCAATCCTCGCGATGTTGCTCTTTTCTTGCCTGGGCATCAATCTGAGTCATGACGCCCTCCTTCCACCGCAGCTACGGCGACATTCTAGCACCGGCGTGGCTATCGCCAACCGCTGGCCCTGCCCGGTCCTGGTTTGACCATTGGTATCAGGTTAGAGAAGGCGCGGAAGAACAGGCAAGCACGGAGTGTCAACGATTCCGTCTGTCACTACTTGACAGATTAAATTCGTTTGGCAGTTTTAGGGTATGGGATTACGCAGAAATTCTAGAATACAATTACCTGAAGAGGACGATCTGGCCCCGACTCTCTGCACCGACACCGCAACATCGACGTTCTCGGACAGCCAAGAAACGGTACGAATCAACCGCTTGAGCATGGTTGCCTCCTTCCGGCCTAGCGAAGCGCAGGGGCGGGTCTAAGACCCGCCCTGCTACAATAATCGATTTGCGCGCGGCTGCCTATGGGTTCGCGAATGCCTCCTGGCGCTCGCCGGGCTGGTGCACAACCGCGCGGTTGAGCGCGTTCAGCAGCGCCTTCGCCGAGGCGACGACGATGTCCGTGTCCGCTGACCGGCCGACGAAGGTGCGGTCATGCGCTTCGATGCGTACAGTGACTTCGCCCTGCGCGTCGATCCCCTCGGTCACGCTGTTCACTGCATACTCCAGGAGCTGGTTCGGCACGCCGACGATGCCGTTGATCGCGCGGTAGGCAGCGTCCACGGGCCCGGTGCCCGTAGACGTCGTCTCCGCCGGCCTGCCGTCCGGCCCGATGATGCGCACGGTCGCCGTCGGTATCGCCTGGTTGCCGCAGGAGACCTGGAGCAGGTCCAGCTTGTAGACTTCTTCCACGGTACGCCGTTCGCCGGAGACCAGCGCGTCGAGGTCGCGGTCGTCGATCTCGCCCTTCTTATCCGCCAACTCCTTGAAGGCGACGAACACGCGATCGAGCTCGGCTGTCGTGATCTCGTAGCCGAGGTCATCCAGGCGCGCCTTCAGGCCGTGACGGCCGGAGTTCTTGTTGAGGACGAGCGTCGTCCCGTGCGGGAGACCGATGTCGGCAGGATCGATGATCTCGTACGTCTGGCGCATCTTCGTGATGCCGTGCTGGTGGATGCCGGACTGGTGGCGGAAGGCGTTCACGCCCACGATCGCCTTGTTCGGCTGCACGCTCATGCCGGTGAGCTGCGAGACGAGACGGCTCGTGCGATGAATCTGCGTCGTGTCGATGTTCGTGTCCAGGTGGAAGAAGTCCGGGCGTGTCTTGATCGCCATCACGACCTCTTCCAGCGAGGCGTTGCCCGCGCGCTCGCCGATCCCGTTGATGCACGTCTCGATCTGCCGCGCGCCCGCTGACACCGCCGTCAGGCTGTTCGCTACCGCCAGGCCGAGGTCGTTGTGGCAGTGCACGGAGATGCGCGCCTTGTGGATGTTCGGCACGTTCTCCTGGATCTTGCGGATGAAGTCGCCGAACTCCTCCGGGATGGCGTAGCCCACCGTGTCCGGAATATTGACTGTCGTCGCGCCGGCGTCGATGCACTCGGTGAGCATGCGGTAGACGTACTCCAGCTCGGAACGCGTGGAGTCCATCGGCGAGAACTCCACGTCGTCGCAGTACTTCTTCGCTCGCGCGACCATCGTCCGCGCCATCTCGAGCACCTGCTCGCGGTCCTTCACGAGCTGGTGCATCATGTGTATGTCCGAGCTCGACAGGAACACGTGGATGCGCGGCTGTTCCGCGTGCTGCACGGCCTCCCAGCAAGCGTCCACGTCCGCCGGCACCGCCCGCGCGAGGCCCGCGATGGCCGAGCCGCGCACCTGCTTCGCGATCTCGGTCACGGACTCGAAGTCCCCCGGCGATGACGCTGGGAACCCCGCTTCGATGAAGTCCACCCGCATCCGCTCCAGCGCGCGGGCGATCTCCAGCTTCTCCTCGACATTCAGCGCGACGCCCGGCGACTGCTCGCCGTCGCGCAGCGTCGTATCGAAAATGAGTACCTTGTCTTCAGTTACCATCTGTTCTCAACCTCCTGCGTCCCGTCCGGGACGCATCTACACGTGTGGTGGGGCGACCAGGCAGTCGCCCTTTAGGGTTCCGCGTCGGCCCTCCTCCGATTGGATCGGAGAGGGCCGGCTAAGGTTGAGGCTTGGTCTCATCGCTCGCATCTCTCGATTAAGGATGTTGCACGCTCGTCTTCGTTACACGCTTGTCTGAATCCGGAATAGGGTCAAGCGAAGACTATCTTCCCAAATATGCATCTCTATATTCCCTCAAGCGACGACCAGCTACCCAAATGTCTTCCCATCCGTTCCTACTATTCCCGGCGAGTGTTTTGGCTGCTTCTGTTGGCGAGTAGAAGGACCGGCCATTCAGGACAATTTCTCCGTTGGGTCCGATTTGGCCGCCATACAATTGGCCTTTGCGGGGCTCACAAGTAACCTTGTCCCCGACCTTAATTAGGCCAGCTCCAAGCAGATCTTGCATGCTAACCCCGTAGTGTTGTTTCGTTGCTGGCATCCTCGACTCCTCTTCGTCGCCGGAAACCTGTCTCTGTTACAAGCGCCGACCTACTGAAAGCTCCGGTCGTCGTCTTCGCCTTCCGCCGGTGTCGTCGGGCGATATGGCTGATACGTAGAGCCGTATGACGGCGTGGGCGGCGTCTCTTCCTCGGGTGGCGTGTAGGGCTCGACGGGTGGCGAGAACGCTGCCGTCGGCGAGCGGTAGCCACGATCGCCGTCTGCGGGTTCGGCCGTCGCGGGAGCAGGGGCGTGCGGCGCCTGGGTGGCCGGCCCGGCCTCACGCTTCTGCAACCACGGCATCATGCCGCGCAGCTCCGCGCCGACGCGCTCGATCATATGCTCCTGGTTCTGCCGTCGCAGGGCAAGAAAGCTCGGGCGGCCCGCCTGGTTCTCGATGATCCACTCCCGGGCGAAGGCGCCGGAGCGGATGTTGTTCAGCACCTGCTTCATCTGCTGTCGTACATGATCGTCGATCACCTTCGGTCCTCGCGTGTAGTCGCCGTACTCCGCCGTGTCCGAGATCGAGTAGCGCATGTAGGCCATGCCGCCCTCGTGCATCAGGTCCACCAGCAGCTTCAGCTCATGCATGCACTCGAAGTAGGCGATCTCCGGCTGATAGCCCGCCTGTACCAGCGTCTCGAACGCGGTCTTCACCAACGCCGTGACACCGCCGCAGAGGACAGTCTGCTCTCCGAAGAGGTCGGTCTCCGTCTCCTCGGCGAACGTCGTCTCGATGATTCCCGCTTTCGCGCAGCCGACGCCCTTGCCGTAAGCGAGCGCGATCTGCTGCGCGTTCTCCGTCGCGTTCTGGTGGACCGCGATCAGCGCGGGCACGCCGACACCGTTCACGAACATCTCCCGCATGCGGTGCCCCGGCGCCTTGGGCGCGATCATCGTCACGTCCACGTCGGCGGGCGGAACGATCTGGTTGAAGTGGATGTTGAACCCATGGGCGAACATCAGCATCTTCCCCGCCCGCAGGCCCGGCTCGATGCTGTCCACGTAGATTTGCCGCTGCGCCTGGTCCGGCGCCAGGATCATGACGATATCGGCCTCTCGCGCCACCTCCTCGACCGTACCCACTCGCACCCCGGCCTCCTGTGCCTGCTGCCAGGACTTCGACCCTGGGTACAGTCCGACCATTACGTTGCAGCCGCTGTCGCGGAGGTTGAGCGCGTGCGCATGCCCCTGCGAGCCAAAGCCAATGATGCCGATGGTCTTGTCCTTGATCAGGTCCAGGTTTGCGTCGGTCTCATAGAAAATCTTGGCCATTGCGGGTTCTCCTATCTTGTGGTGCATGGGCTCCGCCCATGGTACGAGTGCCGCACCATGAGCGGGAAGGGGTGTGGTCCGAGAGTGGGAAGGCGCGTAGTTCGACTGCGGGATGCTGAGGGCGACCACGCAGGGTCGCCCCTACCGAATTTCGCCCTACCATGTGTGTACTCCCGGGGCGCGCTCGTACTGCTCTTCCTCCTCTGTTTCATGCGGGTGCGATACCTCCGGGCCGCGCAGCATCGCCACGCGGCCGGTACGCACCAGCTCGATGATCTCGTAGTCCTGAAGCAGGTTGACCAGCGAATCGATGTGCTGCTGGTCACCCGTCGCCTCGATAATGATCGAATCCGGCTCGACATCCACCACTTCCGCCCTGAAGACCTCAGCGATGTCGATGACATGGCTGCGCGTCTGCCTATCGGCCTTCACCTTAACCATCGCCAGCTCGCGGCTCACAATGTCCTCGTGCGAGACGTCGCGTATGTGCACGACGTCCACGAGCTTATCCAGCTGTTTGACCACCTGCTCGGCGTTGGTGTCGGCGTCTACGACGAACGTCATCCGCGAAAGCCCCGGTTTCTCCGAATGCCCAACCGCCAGGCTCTCGATGTTGAACCCGCGCTGCCGCCACTTGGAGGCGATGCGGTTGAGTACGCCCGGCCGGTCTTCGACCAATGCGATGATCGTGTGCGGCCTGATCTTGCCGAACCCGTTCATCGCGCGGCGACCTTTCGTTCGTCGGACACTCGCTTTGGCTGGTACGCGTACTCAGGCTGGTCTATCGTCTCGTCAAGCGAGGCGCCGGGAGGCACCATCGGATAGCAGTTCTCGTCGTACTTCACCTGGAAGTCGATGACGACCGGTCCCGGATGGCTCATCGCTGTCTCGATCACCGGCTTCACGTCCAGCTTCTTTTGGGCGCGCAGACCGAGGATGCCGAACGCCTCCGCCAGCTTGACGAAGTCAGGGTTCTTTAGCGGCGTGGCCACGAGGTTGTTCTTGTAGAACAGCTCCTGCCACTGGCGAACCATGCCGAGGACGTTGTTGTTGACGATCGCGAACTTGATGGGCCACTGGTATTCGGCGATCGTTGCGAGCTCCTGGAGCGTCATCATAAAGCCGCCGTCGCCGCAGATCGACCACACGGTGTCGTTCGGGGCGGCGACCTGCGCGCCCATCGCCGCCGGCACCTCGAAGCCCATCGTGCCGAGGCCGCCCGAGGTGATGAAGCTGTTCGGCTTGTCGTACCAGAAGTACTGCGCCGCCCACATCTGGTGCTGGCCCACGCCTGTGCAGACATAGCAGTTGCCCTTGGTCGCCTCGTAGATCTGCTGGATCACGTACTGCGGCAGCACTTCATCGGTCTCGCGGATGACGATCGAAGGGTGGTCCCGCCGCATCTCTTCCAGCCATTGGAACCAGCGGCCGCGCTCTCTGTGCGTAACGTGCTTGTTGAGCTCGCGCATTGAGGAGCGGGCGTCGCCTCGCAGTGTGGCAGTTGGCTTCACGTTCTTGCCGATCTCAGCAGGGTCGATCTCCAAGTGGATGATCTTCGCCTTAGGCGCAAAGTCCTTTAGGCGTCCGGTAACGCGGTCGTCGAACCGCATGCCGACGCCGATCAGGAGGTCAGCCTCGCTGATCGCAATGTTGTTCCAGTACATACCGTGCATTCCCGGCATCCCCAGGTAGAGCGGATGCGTTCCCGGAAAGCCACTGATGCCCAGCAGAGTCGTTATCACAGGGATGTTCGCCTTCTCCGCCAGCTCCCGGACCTCCGCGTAGGCATGCGAGATGATTACGCCATGCCCAGAAAGAATGATCGGCCGCTCAGATTGCTCGATTAGCTCGACAGCCTTGGCCAGCTCGTCACCGTTCACGCCGTTCGTGTACGGCTTATAGCCGCGAAGCTGCACCTTGTCCTGCCAGTAGAACTTCCCCTTGTGCTGGAGCACGTCCCGCGGGATGTCCACCAGGACGGGCCCCGGCCTGCCGGTCGTCGCGATGTAGAACGCCTCCTGCATGGCGCGCGGTATCTCGTCCACGGTGCGCACGAGCTCGTTGTGCTTCGTGATCGGGATCGTGATGCCCTGGATGTCCGCCTCCTGGAAGCCGTCTCGTCCGATGAGTGCGCTTATTACCTGCCCGGTGACGCAGACCAGCGGCACGGAGTCCATGAACGCATTTGCGATGCCGGTCACCAGGTTGGTGGCGCCCGGGCCTGAGGTGCCGTAGCAGACCCCCGCCTTGCCCGTGACGCGGGCGTAGGCGTCGGCGGCGTGGGCGGCGCACTGCTCGTGCTTCACGAGGTAGTGCCTGATGGGGGACTCCTTCGGCTCCACTCCTTCGGGAACGGGGCGGATGCCGACGCCACCGGCCTCGAGGACGTCGTACAGGGGCAGGTTGGCGCCACCCGGTATGCCGAAGATTGTGTCCACTCCCTCACGCAGGAAGGCCTCCATCACCATTTGAGCGCCGGTGTATTCTCGATCTGTATCAGTCATGACTTCTCTCCAATTAGCGTCTCGTTACGAATCAATAGACGTGTTAAAGCCCGGTTCGTATCAGGCGCGCAGGCCGGATTACCGGGTTTCTAACTGCACACCGCACCGCGGGCCGCTGACGATACCAGGCGGGCGTACTTGGCCAGTGCCCCAGTCGTGTACTTCGGGGTGGGCGCTTGCCACCGGCCAAGGCGCCGCTTCATCTCCTCCTCGCTCAGCTCCACCTGTATCAGACGCTTCGGTATATCCAACGTAATGGTGTCGCCTTCTTCAATGATCGCGATCGGGCCGCCGACAGCGGCTTCTGGAGCGATGTGGCCGGCAGTAAAGCCGCGCGTCGCGCCGGAGAAACGCCCGTCCGTGATCAGTGCCACTTCTTCGCCGAGGCCCTGGCCAGAGATGGCCGCTGTCACGGCCAGCATCTCGCGCATGCCCGGGCCGCCCTTAGGGCCCTCGTAGCGAATGACCACGACGTCACCCGGTTTGATTGCGCGACGAGAGACGGCCTCGAAGCATTCATCCTCAGAATCGAAGACGCGGGCGGGACCGCTGTGGCGCTCGCGATGGATGCTGCTGATCTTCATCACACTGCCCTCTGGCGCGATGTTCCCCCTCAGGATGACCATCGTGCCCGTCGCCTCCAGTGGCCGGTCTAGCGGCAGGATGACCTCGCTCTCATCCGGGAAGCTGAGTGCGGCCACGGTCTCCGCCACCGTCTTGCCGGTAACGGTCATCGCATCGCCGTGGATTAGCCCGCCGTCGAGGAGTATCTTCATGACTCTCGGGACGCCGCCGGCACGGTGGAAGTCGACCTGCACGAAGCGGCCGCCCGGCTTCAGGTCCGCGATGTGGGGGACTCGGCGCGCGATGGCGTCGAAGTCGTCGAGCGGCAGGTCTATGCCGCACTCATAGGCGAGCGCCGGCAGGTGAAGCGCGGCGTTCGTGGAACCGCCAACGGCGACGACTACGGCGATGGCATTTTCGAACGCCTCGCGGGTGAGGATGTCGCGAGGCTTGAGGTCACGCTCGATCAGATCAAGGACGGTACTTCCCGTCGAACGGCAGAGCTCGACTCGTTCCGGCGCAACCGCCGGGATCGAGGCGCTGAACGGGAGGGCGATGCCGAGCGCCTCGCTGGCGCAGGCCATGGTGTTGGCTGTGAACATGCCGCCGCAGGCGCCTTCGCCGGGACACGCGGCGCATTCGAGTTCGTACTGCTGCTCTTCGGTCATGAGACCCGCCTCGACGGCGCCAACGCTCTCGAAGACGTCCTGGATCGTGACGTCACGGCCCTCGTACCGGCCGGGCAGGATGCTGCCGCCGTACATGAAGACGGACGGCACGTTCAGGCGCGCCATCGCCATCATGATGCCCGGGAGGGTCTTGTCGCAGCCGGCGATGCCGACCAGACCGTCGTAACCGTGGCTAAGCATGACGAGTTCGATTGAGTCCGCGATCACTTCGCGACTGACGAGGGAGGCTTTCATACCTTCGTAGCCCATGGCGATGCCGTCGGTAACGGCGATGGTCGTGAATTCGCGCGGAGTGCCACCCGACGCCTTGACGCCCTCCTTTGCCAGGCCGGCGAGGCGGTCA
>Ga0209641_10004939_pt1 | contig 10953 bp, 8 predicted proteins | sample RifCSP16_1_FD_184022 | JGI IMG/M metagenome (GOLD analysis project Ga0209641, IMG submission 184022) | Soil microbial communities from Rifle, Colorado - Rifle CSP2_sed 16_1 (SPAdes) (version 2) | ecosystem: Environmental > Terrestrial > Deep subsurface > Rock core/Sediment | place: Rifle...
CATAGAAAAAAAGGGTAGCTACAAAGGGCTTAAGATTGCATGGATAGGCGACGGCAACAATATGGCAAATTCATGGATTGAGGCAGCAAGTAGACTTGGGTTTGATTTAGTGCTTGCCTGTCCTGATGGATATTGGCCTGACAAAAATATTTTAGACAGGGCAAAAAAAGAGGCTAAATCAAAGATAGAAATTGTGAAAGAGCCAAAGGAGGCTGCAAAGGGCGCTGATGTTTTGAATACAGATGTATGGGCCAGTATGGGACAGGAAGGAGAGGCGGAAAAACGGAAAAAGGCATTTCAAGGCTATCAGATAAACTCGGATTTATTGAAGCTTGCAAAAAAAGATGCCATTGTCATGCACTGCCTGCCTGCCCACAGGGAAGAGGAAATAACTGACGAGGTTATGGAAGGCCAGAATTCAGTTATATTTGACCAGGTGGAGAACAGGCTGCATGTGCAGAAGGTGATTCTGGAGAAGCTGTTAATTAGTTCACGCTGAAAAACACCCATCTGCGGCGTTGTCGCCGCGGCTTCTACGCTCAACATACTACAAAAGTATGCCTCGCTTGAAGCCTTGCTCCGCCTTGTATCTGGGATATTTTTGAGCGTGAACTATACAGAGACAGGTTGCGGTATCAACTATCAGTTTGGTATGTGAAATGGAGGATTAAATGTCTGACATTAAAAAAGTTGTCCTTGCCTACTCCGGTGGTCTTGACACCTCTGTTATAATCAAGTGGCTTGTTGAGAATTATAGTTGCGAGGTAGTAGCATTTGCAGCGGATCTGGGGCAGGGAGAGGAGCTTGCGCCGCTAAAGAAAAAGGCAATCAAGACCGGTGCAAGCAAGATTTATATAAAAGATTTGAAGGAAGAGTTTGTCAGGGATTTCATATTTCCAATGCTCAGGGCAGGGGCTATTTATGAAGGGAAGTATCTGCTTGGCACATCTATAGCGCGGCCGCTTATTGCCAAGGCGCAGATGGAGATTGCGAAAAAGGAGAAAGCAGATGCAGTAGCGCACGGCTCAACAGGTAAAGGGAATGACCAGGTAAGGTTTGAACTTGCGTACTACGCTTTCAATCCGCATATAAAGGTTATTGCGCCGTGGCGCGAATGGGACATGAAGTCAAGAACAGATTTAATAGACTACGCAGAAAGTCATGACATTCCAGTTACTGCAACTAAGGCAAAGCCATACAGCTCGGACCGGAATCTATTCCACATAAGTTTTGAAGGCGGCATTTTGGAAGACCCGTGGGCTGAGCCGCCGGAGGATATGTTTGTATTGAGCGTTTCGCCTGAAAGGGGGCCTAATAAACCGACATATGTTGAAATATATTTCAAGGATGGAAACCCTATTGCAGTGAACGGCAAAAAAATGTCTCCTGCAAAACTTCTATCAGAATTAAATAAGCTTGGCGGGAAAAATGGTGTAGGCAGGGTTGATGTGGTAGAGAATCGTTATGTGGGTATGAAGAGCAGGGGTGTGTATGAAACACCCGGAGGCACAATACTTCATGCGGCAAGAAGGGCTGTAGAGTCTATCACAATGGACAGAGAGGTAATGCACTTAAGGGACAGCCTCATCCCAAGGTATTCAGAGCTTGTTTATTATGGTTACTGGTATTCCCCTGAAAGAGAGATGCTGCAGAATATGATAGACAAGGCTGCAAAAGGAGTGACAGGCACTGCACGGCTGAAACTCTACAAAGGCAATTGCGATGTGGTTGGTAGAAAGTCAGACAAGTCGCTCTATCATCCTGATTTTGCCACATTTGAAGAGGATGTGGTCTATGACCAGAAGGACGCAGAGGGTTTTATAAAGCTGAATGCGCTGCGGTTGAAGATAAAGGCAATGGTGGAGAGGACGGGGATTAGGAAGTAGGAGGTAGGTGGTAGTAAAAGCTTTAGCTACATCCCACTCCCCACCTCCCACATCCAGATATAGAAAGGAGTGGGTTTTTGAAGCTTGCAAGATTTTTGAAAGATAGCTCAATAAAATTTGGTGTTGTTGAAGGTGAAAAAGTTATTGAGATAGAAGGCAGTATCTTTAGTAATTTTAAAAAGACTTCTATTACCCACAAACTCAATTCAGTTAAACTATTGGCGCCCTGTGAGCCGTCAAAGGTGATAGCCATTGGGCTTAATTATAAGGCCCATGCAGCAGAGTTTAATAAGCCTCTGCCGGAAGAGCCGATGATATTTATGAAGCCTTCTACATCGGTGATAGGCCCTGAGGCTGAAATCGTTTATCCTGCTCACATGTCACGGCGCGTGGACTACGAAGGTGAGCTTGGGGTTGTTATTGGCAAAAAGGCGCATATGGTAAAAAAGGAAGATGCAAGGGAATATATACTTGGCTATACTTGCTTTAATGATGTTACTGCAAGGGACTTACAGGGCAAAGACATTCAATATACCCGCGCCAAAGGCTTTGATACCTTTGCCCCTATGGGGCCATGGATAGAGACGGAATTAAATCCAGCAGATGTAAGGATTGAAACATATCTGAACAGCGAAAAAAGACAGGACACATCCACAAGGGACATGATATTTGACGTGTATCATTTATTGAGCTTTGTATCCCATGTCATGACACTTCTTCCCGGAGATGTGATTACAACAGGAACACCATCAGGTGTGGGCAAGATGAAGCCTGGAGACAAAGTGGAGGTAAAAATAGAAGGGATAGGTATTCTTGTAAACAATGTCAAATGACAAATTTCAAATGCCAAATGAAATCCAACTGCAAATAATTAAGCTTTTGACATTTTGACTTTGTATTTGCCATTCATTTGATATTTGGATTTTGACATTTGGAATTTTTATTTCAGGAGGTTTTTGTGTCAGAGAGTTACATCCAGGACCTTTTTGCCGAAAGGATAGGGGGAATTAAATTCGGCAAAGAGACAAAGATTTACAAGTTTGAAAAAATCAAGAGGGCGAAGGCTGCGGCGAGAAAGGCCCATCCCAATGTGGAGCTTCTGGACTTCGGCGTAGGCGAGCCTGACGAAATGGCGTTTCCAATGGTAGTTGAGGCGTTAAAGATTGAATGCGCCAAGCCTGAAAACAGAGGGTATGCAGATAACGGCATCCAAGAGCTTAAGGAAGCTGCTGCAAAATATCTTGAGAAGGTTTACGGTGTGAAAGGCATAGACCCTGTCGGGGAGGTACTGCATTCCATTGGTTCAAAGCCGGCCCTTGCCATGCTACCCTCAGTATTTATCAATCCAGGGGACGCCGTTCTTGTAACGGTTCCAGGCTATCCGGTTCTTGCCACGCATACCCAGTGGTATGACGGAAGGGTAGTGCATCTGCCTCTTAAGGAAGAAAATGATTTTCTGCCGGACTTTGATGGTGTAAGCAAGGAGGACTTAAAAAAGGCAAAGCTCCTTTATATAAATTACCCCAATAATCCCACTGGCGCCACAGCAACCATTGGATTTTTCAAGAAGGTGGTGAAATTTGCCCAGAAGAATAATATCGTTGTGGTCCATGATGCTGCATATGCTGCGCTCAGTTTTGACAACAAACCCTTAAGCTTCCTGTCTGTTGATGGCGCAAAGGATGTGGGAGTGGAGATACATTCATTCTCAAAGGCATTTAATATGACAGGTTGGAGGCTTGCCTTTGTTGCAGGCAATGAAAGGGTGGTAAGCGCCTTCGGCCATGTAAAGGATAATTACGACTCCGGTCAGTTTATAGCCATCCAGAAGGCCGGCATATACGCCTTGGAACATCCTGAGATGACAGAAAAGATTTCTGCGAAGTATAAGAGAAGGCTTGAGCTGATGGTGGAAGCCCTTAACTCAGTGGGTTTCTCTGCAAAGATGCCCAGAGGCTCATTCTATCTTTATGTAGGTGCGCCAAGAGGCACGAAAGGCGGCGTTAAATTCAAGGCAGCCGAGGATGTGTCTGAATATCTCATAACAGAGAAGCTTATATCCACAGTTCCGTGGGACGATGTGGGTAATTATTTGAGATTCTCATCAACCTTTATTGCCAAAAACGAAGAGGACGAGAGAAGGGTTATTGCAGAGATGAAAAAGAGGCTGGGAGAACTGGAACTGGTGTTCTGAATTACAGACCCAAGACACCAGACTCAAGACACAAGACTACTGACTCCAGACATTAGACACCAGATTTAAGTCTTGAGTCTTGGGTCTTAAGTCTATCTTTTATGCATACTGCCTTTATCAGCATAGGCTCAAATATCGGCAACAGGCTTGATAACTGTAAGAAGGCAATAAAAGACCTTGCAGATGGTGAGGAGGTTAAGCTGATTAAGACTTCATCCTTCTACGAAACAGAGCCGTGGGGCAAAATAGAGCAGGGTTGGTTCATAAACTGCGTAATTGAGATAGAGACGGTGCTTGATGCCTATAGGCTGTTTTCAGTTATCCGGAAAGTGGAGGAGGGGTTTAAAAGGAAAAGAGTAAAAAAGGGCGGACCAAGGATTATTGACCTTGATGTCCTCTTCTTTGACAGGGAGATAATAAACACAGAAGGCCTCACTATCCCCCACCCGCTTCTCCATAAGAGGAGGTTTGTTTTAATGCCGCTCAATGAAATAGCCCCTGATCTTGTGCACCCGGTTTTTAAAAAGTCGGTGGCAGATTTGTTGAAAGCACTGGATGACAATAAAAAAGTGAAGATATTCCCACAACATGGCGGGGCATCTTGGCAGTAAGGAAAATTACTATTGCGTTTGCACGTCTTGCCCCGGCCTCAGGGCGAGGGCTTACAGCGTGAGTTTTGTTGCCAGTATAAATGTATGCGGTTCATAGTATATCTGATATTGTTTTTTTTGCTGTATGCCATTGCGCGGGCTTTTCTATTTCCCAAAAAGGTTATTCAGCAGAAAAGAGGCAACCCTGATGTTGCCGGCGAAGAGATGGTCTTTGATCCTGTATGCCAGAGTTATTTTCCAAAGAATGCTGCTTTTAATACGAAGAATGGAAATGAGACAGTATATTTTTGCAGCGAAGAATGCAGGGAAAAGTTTTTAAGCAGGCTTAAGGCTGATGGTTGAAGGAAGAATATAATATCTTCTTGTTTTTTCTTCAGCCTTACGCCTTGAGCCTTCAGCCTATTAAACAAAGGAGGATTTAAAAATGGATTGGGGAATGAAAAATCGTTTAGCGCAAATAATCAAGAATGGGAAGTGCCTGTTTATGCCCATTGACCACGGGTATTTTCTGGGGCCGACATCAAAATTGGAAAAGCCGGGGGAGACCATTAAACCTTTGCTTCCCTACAGTGATGCCTTGTTTGTTACCAGAGGAGTTTTGCGTTCATGCGTACCGCCTGACAATGCTGTGCCGATTATCCTGAGAGTATCAGGCGGCACAAGCATTGTTGGAAAGGATTTGGCAAATGAAGGCATCACCACATCCATAAAAGAGGCAATAAGGCTTAATGCCTCAGCAGTAGGACTATCAGTTTTTATAGGCAGTGAATATGAGCGTCAAACATTATTAAATCTATCAACACTTGTGAATGAGGCAGAAGAATACGGCATTCCGGTAATGGCGGTGACGGCAGTTGGCAAGGAACTTGAAAAGAGGGATGCCCGCTACCTTTCATTATGCTGCCGTATTGCTGCAGAACTTGGCGCAAAGGTTGTAAAAACATACTGGTGCGAGAACTTTGATAAGGTTACAAACAGCTGTCCTGTGCCTGTTGTTATAGCAGGCGGGCCAAAGACAGAAACGGATTTTGAGGTATTGGAATTTGTCGCCGACGGAATGCAGAGGGGTGCAATAGGCGTGAATCTTGGAAGGAATATCTGGCAGAATGCGCACCCTGTAGCGATGATTAAGGCAATCCGTGCAATCATCCATGAAAACGCATCGGCAAAAGAGGCGAATAAGATATATGAAAGCGAGAAGAAAAAGAAATAGAATACAGAACTCAGAACTCAGAATAGAAACTTCTGCCCCCTGACTTCTGACTCCTGACTTTTCAAATATGCGCGTAGCAGTCTATTACAATAATAATGATGTTCGGCTTGAAGAACGGCCTGTTCCGAAGATTGGCGACGGTGAACTCCTTGTCAAGGTTATTGCCAGCGGTATCTGTGGCAGTGATGTGATGGAGTGGTATCGCATTAAAAAGGCGCCGCTTGTTCTGGGACACGAGATTGCCGGCGAGGTTGTTGAGGTTGGGCAAGGCGTGTCCAAATACAAAAAGGGCGACCGGGTTTTTGTTTCACATCATGTTTCCTGCAATACATGCCACTATTGCCTGATAGGGCACACATCTGCCTGTGACACCCTCAGAACCACAAACTTTGAACCCGGCGGCTTTGCTGAATATATCCGCGTGCCCATGATAAATGTTGACAGGGGTACATTCATACTGCCTGACACTGTTTCATATGAAGAGGGCGCATTTATAGAGCCCCTCTCATGCTGTCTGCGCGGATTGAAACTTTCCCGCTTTCAGCCGGGACAGAGGGTCCTTGTCATCGGCAGCGGCATCTCAGGGCTTCTTCATATACAGCTTGCAAAGGCTCTTGGCGCAGGAAGGATTGTGGCAACAGATGTAAGTGAATATCGTCTGAATGCTGCTAAGAAGTTTGGCGCAGATGAAATAATCAATGCAAGAGAGGATGTGCCTAAAAAACTAAAGGAGATAAATAGAGGCATGCTTGCAGATTTAGTTATTATATGCACAGCAGCAGAGACTGCAATCCAGCAGGGATTGCAATCTGTTGATAGAGGCGGCACAGTCCTTTTCTTTGCACCGACAAACCCTGATGTAAAAATCCAGATTCCGCTCTGGGACATATGGCGGAATGAGATAACACTTACCACATCCTATGCAGCAAGCCAGTTTGATATTGAACAGTCAATAGAACTCATAGCAAACCGCCGCGTCAATCTGAAAGATATGATTACCCACCGCTTTAGCCTCAAAGAGGCAGCCAAAGGCTTTCAGCTTGTTGCCAGGGCGCAGGATTCCATAAAGATAATAATTGAACCGCATAGGTAAACCCCGTTAGAAAGCTCGGGGGGGGCTTTAAACCCCACCCGAGCCATTTATTTTTTACCCCGCCCAAAAGGTGTGGCTTTCTTTCTAACGGGGTAAACTGTATTTTGCTGCTTCCCTATAAATCCCTTGGATTTTAACCTTGACAAAACCAGCTTAAATGAAGTACTATGCGAGACAGTGTAAAAAATGATGGATAATACTGTCTAAAGGAGGACTTAATTGAAAAAGATTATATTCATAGAGCCAAAACCACCTGATTTTCATATATTTACGAGGATGCCCTTGCCACGGCTTGGCACCATACTTCTGGGCACGGTGCTGAAGGAAAAGGGATATGATGTCACGACTTATGTGGAAAGTGTTGGGGAACTTGACCTCGAAGATGTTCTAAAGGCAGATGCTGTAGGTATTTCTACTACAACATCTACGTCCTCAAGGGCATATGAGATTGCTAAGATTGTCCAGAAAGCAGGTATACCGGTGTTTATGGGCGGCCCGCATGTTACATATCTGCCTGACGAGGCTTTGGAGTCATGCGATTATGTGCTGCGCGGAGAGGCAGATGAAACTATAGTTGATTTTATAAAGGCCATTGAAACGGATAAAGGATTTGAGGCAATCCCCGGGCTTTCCTATAAAAAAGACGGCAAGATAGTCCACAATAAGGCAGTATCATACTGCAAAGACCTGGACAAGCTTCCAAGCCCGGATTTTTCAATAGTTAAGGGGTTGGAAAAGAGCGCACACAAAAAGTTAGATATAACACCCATAATGACATCCAGGGGCTGTCCTTATGACTGCAGTTTTTGTTCTGTCACGGGCATGTTTGGCCAGAAATACAGGTTCAGGAGCAAGGAAAAGGTAATAGAAGAACTTCAGCTGCACAAGGATAACGGCGGCGGATGGGTATTCTTTTACGATGATAATTTTACAGCTGACAAGAAGAGGACAAAGGAACTCTTAAGACTTATGATAGAAAAAGGTGTAACTCCCACATGGACTGCCCAGGTAAGGGTTGATGTTGCAAAAGACCCTGAACTTCTGGACCTTATGAAAAGGTCAAACTGCCATACGGTCTATATAGGTTTAGAATCTGTAAATCCAGAGACATTAAAGGCATACAATAAAAAGCAGTCTGTTGAGGACATTGAAAGGTGTATTAAGACTCTCCACGAGTATGGTATCCGCATTCACGGGATGTTTGTATTTGGGTCAGATAATGATACTGTTGAGACAATCCACCAGACGGTTACCTTTGCAAAAAAGAATGACCTTGAGTCTGTGCAATTTATGATACTTACGCCGTTGCCCGGCACAAGCTTTTTCCGTGAAATGGAAAAGCAGGAGAGATTTATAACAAAGGACTGGAGTCTGTATGATGCCCACCATACTGTTTTTGAACCCAAAAAGATGACATACTATGAACTCCAGTATGAAACCCTCAAGGCAACAGCTAAATTCTACTCTATAGGCCAGATAATAAAAAGGGCTGTCAGGATGCACATATTCAATGTATCCATCAAGATATACGGCAGGAACCTTACAAAAAAATGGGCCAAGAAAAACCAATATTTCCTTGAATATACCAAAGCCATTACAGAAAAGGGCAAAAAGATAGAGCTGGCTGCAAAAAATACAGCAGAGGATATAAAGGAAAAATTCAGGCAGTTAGAAATAAGCGGTGTGTTATCCAATCTGAATGCCGCGAGGAATCTATATTAATAATGATAAGCCCCGTTATGAATCCATGCATACAATTGCAGGGATACGGGGCTTTTTACTGTCAACGCCATAGACTTCCAAAATATTAGCGGGGTAAAACACTCAATGCCAAAGCAAGTCAAACACCACGGGCAAAAGGCAGGACATATAAAACATGCACTGTACCTTGTATTCTGTATCCTGTTTATAACCTTGGTTCCTTCGCCGGTACCTGGAGAAGATAACGACCCTATCCTTCCGGAACAGCATACTTATCCGGAAGAGGCTTTGTTGCAGCAAATCCAGGAGAATATTGAGGTTAATGGGAATAGTAAAGGGCAGGTCGCAGCTTTTGAAGAAGACGGGTATATTCAGAAACTCGATGAACTGATAGCAGAAACCCCTGATGAGGAAGAAGAAATAACCTATGATGTGCCTGTTGTTGTAAATGACAAGGTGGAATTCTTTATAAGATATTTTCAGACAAGGGGAAGAAAGTATTTTGAAAAATGGCTTGCGCGGTCTGAAAGATACCTTCCCATGCTGAAAGAGATACTCAGGCAGAACAATCTTCCTGCAGATCTTGCCTATATAGCCCTAATAGAAAGCGGTTTTAATCCGAATGCCCGTTCAAGGGCAAGGGCTGTAGGAATATGGCAGTTTATGAAGTGGACAGGGAAGAAATACGGCCTTACAATAGATCTCTGGGTGGATGAAAGAAAAGACCCTGAAAAGGCCACATGGGCCGCTGCAAGGTATCTCAAAAATTTATATGGCCTGTTCAACTCATGGCACCTTGCGGCAGCCAGTTATAATGCCGGAGAAGGCCGTATCATGCGTGCCGTAAGAAAACAAAAGACCGATGATTTCTGGATTGTAGCAAAGCAAAAAAAGCTGCTTAAACGGGAAACAAGAGACTACATACCAAAATATATTGCCGCAATGCTCATTGCCAAGGACCCTGGGAAGTATGGTTTTTCAGATATAGAATATGCGCCTCAGTTGGCCTATGAGAAGGTAAGCATTCCCGGCGCAACAGACCTGAGGGTTATTGCAAAGGCATGCGAATGTTCTGTTGAGGAGATAAAGGAACTGAACCCTGAACTTTTAAGGTGGTTCACGCCTCCAAATCTTGATGAGTATAAGATAAAGCTACCCGCAGAAAAGACAGAGGTCTTTCGGGCAAATTTTGCAGAAATCCCTCCCCAGGAACGGCTCAACTTTCTGGTCCACAAGGTCAAGAAGGGTGAGACCCTCTCAACCATAGCAAAAAGATATGGCAGCCCTGTCGAAGCCATCCTGCATCTGAACAGGTTGAAAAGTGTAAGATATGTGAAGGCCGGCACAGAAATAGTTGTCCCTGTAAGGGCTATCAGCAGGTCCGGTAAAAAGCTGGCTTCACCAGAAGCTGTCCGATCCACCCCAAAAGGATAATAGTCTATAGTAGTGCAAGTGAGATGCATTACCTGCTGTCATACTATCAGGTTTAGTCAATATGATTTCTGTTGAAGCAGCCCTTGAAATAATATTAAGCGAGATAAAGCCCCTTGGCCTTGAAAGGACAAGCATCCTTTTAACGCTTGGAAGGGTTCTTGGCGAGGATATTTACGCCTCTGTAGATAACCCTCCATGGGACAATTCTGCAATGGACGGCTATGCCTTAAGGGCCTCAGATACAAAGGGGGCTTCAAGGGCCAAGCCCGTGATACTTAGAATAATCGAAGACCTGCCAGCAGGATATGTTGCAAAAAAGAGTGTTAAGCGGGGCGAAGCAGTGAGGATTATGACCGGCGCCCCCATACCAGGGGGAACAGATGCAGTAATAATGGTGGAAGACACAGATAAGTCAGAAGTCAGAAGTCAGAAGTCAGAAGTAAAGATATTTAGAGAAGCAAAAATTAGAGATAATATCCGCAGGGCAGGAGAGGATTTCAAAAAAGGCGCTCTTGTTTTAAAGAAAGGCACAGCCATAAGGGCCGCAGAGGTCGCTATGCTTGCCACAGTAGGCAAACCAAATGTCTGTGTTTATCAGAGGCCAAAGGTTGCTGTGCTTTCCACAGGGGATGAACTGGTGGAAATAGAAGAAACCCCGTCAAACGGCAAGATAGTGAACAGCAACAGCTACGCTATATCTGCCCAGATAAAGGCGTGCGGTGCAGTTCCTGTTCAGCTTGGGATAGCCAGGGACGCTAAAAAAGACCTGATGGATAAGCTAAGCTACGGCCTTGCATCAGACTGTATACTATCATCAGGCG
>Ga0209641_10004943_pt1 | contig 10947 bp, 9 predicted proteins | sample RifCSP16_1_FD_184022 | JGI IMG/M metagenome (GOLD analysis project Ga0209641, IMG submission 184022) | Soil microbial communities from Rifle, Colorado - Rifle CSP2_sed 16_1 (SPAdes) (version 2) | ecosystem: Environmental > Terrestrial > Deep subsurface > Rock core/Sediment | place: Rifle...
AAGGGTGCGACGCTCTATATAAACCTTGAACCCTGTTGCCACACAGATAAGAGGACGCCGCCCTGCACTCAGGAGATCATCCGGTCACAGATAAGGCGTGTGGTCATCGGCATGGAAGACCCCAACCCCATGGTCAATGGCCGCGGGATCAGGGAACTTGCCGGGGCCGGCATCCAGGTAGAAAAAGGGGTCCTTTATCCGGAGGCCGTCCGGTTGAATGAGATCTACTCCAAATTCATTTCTACGAAGACCCCCTTTGTCATTTTAAAAAGTGCATCGAGTCTGGACGGGAGGATCGCCCTCCCTTCCGGTGAATCCAAATGGATTACAGGGGAGATCGCCCGGAGATACAGTCATCGGCTCAGGGCCATGGTGGATGCGGTGCTTGTGGGGGTAGGGACTCTCCTTGCGGATGACCCTTTGCTCAGCGTTAGAGATACAGGGATCAAAGGGAGACAGCCCCTGCGTATCATTGTAGACTCAAGACTGCGCATCCCCCTGACCGCCAGGGCGCTCGATCAGAGAGGAGGTCAGGAGACGATGGTTGTGACGACCAAGGCGGCATCCGGCGAGGCGGTTGAAGCCCTTGAGAAGATCGGGGTGAAGACCATTATCGCCGGGAGCCAGGAGGACGGCGAGGTCAGCCTCCGGTCCCTGATGGGGGAGTTAGGAAAATTGGAGATCAGCAGCGTCCTCATCGAAGGGGGTTCTAAGATCAATGCATCCGCCCTCCGGGAAGGGGTGGTGGATAAGGTCGTTATCCTCTATTCTCCCCGGATCATCGGGGGGAGTGATTCGATCGGCATGGTCGGGGGACCGGCCCCGGGATCGCTGGATGAGTCGGTATTCCTGAAAGGAATAAGCATCAGGCGATTGGGTGAAGATATTTTAGTCGAAGGGTATGTTAAGAAAGTGACGAGTGGTGAGTGATGAGTAATGAGTAATTATGACAATCCGTCATTCCCGCGAAAGCGGGAATCCAGAATAAAGAAGACTGGTTAGTATAAGAAAAAGGCGAGAGGCAAGGAGTGGCGCTATGTTTACTGGACTGATCGAAGAACTTGGCACAGTCAAGGGGATAAGGTCTCAGTCAGGCGGGATCAGGCTCTCGATTGCCGGCAAGACCGTCTTAGACGGGATGAAGACAGGGGACAGCATTGCGGTGAATGGCGCCTGTCTTACAGTGGTTGAGATGAGTCATGCTCTCTTCGGGGCGGATGTCTCCAAGGAGACCCTGATAAAGACAACCCTGGGAAGGCTCAGGGTCGGAGACCGGGTAAACCTGGAACGCGCTATGAGGCCCACAGACCGCCTCGGCGGCCACCTCGTTGCCGGCCATGTTGATGCCGTCGGTGTGATCCGCACCATCGAACGGACAGGAGAGGCCTCTCTCTTCACCTTTGCGGCGCCCCCGGAGGTCTTGAGATACCTGATCTACAAAGGCTCCATTGCCATTGACGGGATCAGCCTCACAGTCAACGAGGTCCAGGGGGAGAGGTTCACCGTGACCATCATCCCGCACACGGCCCGTCAGACAACCCTTGGTTTCAAAAAGGCCGGAGACCCCGTAAACCTTGAGGCAGACATGATCGGGAAGTATGTTGAGAAATTTGTAACCCACACCCGCTGATCGACGCTCGTATTGATCTGGATTTCGTCATCCCCCTCGTTGTCAGTCATATGCCTTTTCCACGCCCCTATCCCGGACGTCTTCTTTTACGATTGACCAAAAACGCAGACCCTGTTTCTGCCTGTTTGTTTAACATTGTACAGGGCCTGATCTGCCCGTTCAATCAGTTTTTCAGCAGTCATGGCATTGGCAGGAAAGGAGGCAATGCCTATGCTTATAGTTATTCGGATATCCTTACCATCAGGCAGGTTAAAAGTGTGTTGAGCTATGGTATCTTTTATCCTCTCCCCAATTGTCACACTGTTTTCCTCAGATGTCTCAGGAAGGATTACTACAAATTCCTCGCCGCCGTAACGCGCAGCAAAGTCACAGTTACGGATTCGCTGTAATATTATCCTGGCAGACTGCTGCAACACACGGTCCCCTGCCGGGTGGCCGTAAGTATCGTTGACCTTTTTAAACTTGTCCAGGTCCAGCATCATTATGGAAAAAGAGCGGTTGTATCTGAATGAACGGACAATCTCTTCATCGAGCCGCTCCTTGAATACACGTCTGTTATTGAGGCCTGTAAGGCTGTCCTTTGTGGCCAGTTCGCTTACCACTGCGTGCAGTCTTGCATTATCAAGGGCGGAGCTTATCTGAAGTGTGAGGGTTCGCAGAAGGTCTTCATCCTCCTGCGAGTATGAACTTTTGCCTGATTTGTTGGCGACAAACACTCCTCCTATGATCTTACCGCGCAGGAGCATTGGCAGACCTATAATATTTTTGATGGGAGGGTGTTCCGGAGGAAGTCCTTCAAAGCGGGGATGCTTGGTTATGTCATCCAGCCTTATGGCAGACCCTTCTCGCGCAACAACACTCCAAAGCCCCCTCCCTTCAGGTATCTTTTTTACAGGAAATGATTCTAGCGGGATATTTGTCTTGAAATATTGTATCTCATTTGTTTCCGGATGAAGGACTACTATAGCCGCAAGTTCAGACCTCAGAAGGACTGTAGCCCTCTGTGTCAGCCTTTCAAGAAGGAGTTCAATCTCCAGAGTGGCAGTGATGTCCGATATGGCCTCCTGCAGGGCAGTCAGTTGTGAGACCTTTTTCTCAATCGCCTCCGTCATCTTGTTGAATGTTTCCCCTATAACTCCAAGCTCATCGTTTGAGTCAATCGTAACCCTCCTGCTGTAATCACCTGAGGCAATAGTGCGTGAAATGCCGGAAAGGCTCTTAAGAGGCGGCGCCACAGACTTATAGAAACCGCTGAATATATATATGTTCAGGAGTATTGCTGTTATGCCAATTAACCCTGCAATATTCTTCTTAAGGGATAGCTTTGCAATGCGTATATTTAACAGCCGGCCAAGCTCTTCTGTGGTGTTGTCAAAGAGTGTATAATTTGTAAGTATTGACACAGTGGCAGTGCTGTATAATTCACCTGCCCCTATATCAATAACCCGTGCATTTATGATCCGCTTGCTCAGCATTTCGAGGAGTGAATTGGTTGCAATTTCTGCATCTTGTACAAGTCGTTCCAGCTCTTGTTTAAGGTTGCCGTTTTGATTGAAAGCTGTTTGGAAGCCCTGACTGCTTGCATCAAAAGAGTCCGTTACAAGGCTGTACAGGATTTTGAGCTCATCTCTTTCGTCAGGAGTTATTATCCTTCTTGTCGCAATCCCGGTGCCAAGCCCTCTCATTTTCCCCATATTCTCAGCATGCCTCGGTATCCACTTGACAACCTCATACATCAGATAAAAGCTGTCAAGCTCAGAGTCAAGTATCAGGTTGGATGTATCACCCACATGACTAATCATAGAAATGATATCTGAATTGATAGCAGTGTGGATGTTGAAATTATCACTTGTTTTCAAATTCCACCCGTGTAATATTAAATCTTTAATCCTGTTCTTTAATGAGTTCCATTTTTCTGTTGTACTGAACAATGTCCCGTATTTTTTGTCTATAGTGTCAATTCCCCCGACGCTATCTACAATCGTCAGCTCCTCATCCAGCATCTGTGTCTTGAAATGTGTATCACCGCTGAGGTAGGCGGTAGAGAGCGCCCGGTGTTCCTGCATATGCTGCATAAGCACCCTGAGCTCGATATTGTATTCAAGGCCATACAACTCCTTTTGTGTAAAACTTATATCTGCATTAAGCTCTTCAACAAACAGATACAGTGTAATGGCAAGGGGGAATATAAGGATGATACCGATAAGGATAAACTTTTTTGCGTATGGAAGGAGATTAAGGATCCTGATTACAGGGCTGAAAAACATCTTTATAAACTATTCCAGTTTCTGGGAAAAAGATAACAAGATAAGACGCTGCTGTCAATGAAAATTTGGGGGGAATTTGGGGGAAGTTTTGCATTGTGTAAAAAAACGATGCTGTATCATTTTGTTACAATGGCGCCGGCCATATTGTAGACAGAATTAATGGCTGATTGAGATACCCCATCATAAATCATCTGATAAATCAATAAAGTCTGCAGGAACCTCAAGACAAAGTTGCGTCATCTATTTTTATGATTTAATGGCATTGTTTTTGCTAAGTAGTAGAAATGGGGGAGTTCGTGTGTCCTATTGGAGGTTGATTCTGTGAAAAAGGTTATATTTGTCGGCCTTCCATTATTATTGCTATTAGTCATTACAGGCTGTGGAAGCAGCAATGGGACAAAAGAATCGACGAAATCCACCTTGGACGCTTATCAGATTTTACCTGAGGTGGGCATTGTCTTGAAACTTGTTGTTAGCGAACAATCTCCCCAATCCCAGAAAGCCCAGGAAGAGGAACAACTACAGAAACCTCTACGGAATGGAAGTCAGTCGAATACCTCTTCCATCTTATACCGGCACAGCGAGGAAAGCCTTGCCAATCCTGTCCCAAAAGATAATGCCTCATGTCAGTATGAGGGATATGAGACATATATCCCTGAGAACGTGGACAATAACACAATGCGGGAGACCTTTAATTATGACTGGTGCAAGAAGGATCATCCAATTGCCTCCCATCTGATTGAAAAGCTCAATGGCCTCTATATTCGTGAAGAAACAGACCCTGATTATACGGGGAGCGATCCACTCAGAGACCCTTATTTTATGGCCCGTGAACTGATACACCGGATGAAGGATTATACAAATGAGGAATATGACTCTGCTACAGGTGTACTCCTTACCTCCACGTATTATCCGGAATATTATTACCGTACTTACTGGGAGTTTAGCAAGACCCCAGGTCTTGAACCTTATCCATGGATAATCCCTTACTACCCATCCAGAACTATCTTAGAGATTTCAGGGAGTGGAGGCAGTGTTAGCACGAGTGAGACTCCAAATTATCCGGGGGATGACACTATCTATGAGATGGCTTATGATAACTACTTCAGTGATGAAACCGATTTGGATCATCATTATGATGTAAAAACAGGATCAGGGTATGACGGGTTCAGCAAGAGTATTGAAAATGGCTATAAGAAAGTGAACTGGGAAGACCGGATGATAGGGAAAAAGTATTCTTTTGGGGCATTATACGAAAATTATATCAATGAGGTCTACAGATTAGATGTAGATGACAATGGCGTCTTCAATGAAGCCGATGCTACATATTATTCCATTGATGGCGCCATCACACCGGATTCATGCAGTGGCAAGAAGTTTGTAATCAAAACCAATCTTTCCCTTTACCGGCCTTTTACATCCCCCTGTCCCATCAAGGGGGAGCTTGTGATAAGTTCCGGAGAACGTGAGATGACCCTCAGGTTCCTCGAAAACCAGACGGTAGAGGTGGATACAAATAGCGATGGAATTGTGGATGACACGGTGAGCTGCCAGGCTGTGACGGACTCAGATTTTTGCATTTAAATTTACTGGAGGAGAAGTCATGCGTAAATTCTGGTTGTTCTTTGTGACTCCACCAGACTAAACTCCAGGAATCGTACACATGCTGTTGTCATCTCAATGGAAAGATGATCATTGATCAAGGCATATAGACTCTTTCGATGGGTGTCTTTAATGCCTCTGGCGATTATTTTGGTAGCCGGTTGCGGGACGGGAGATAAGCTAACCCCTGCCAAAATCTCTGATGCTCCCACAGGCCTTGTGGCCACGGCCATCTCGAAAACTGAGATTGGACTCACATGGAAGGATAATTCTTCGGATGAAGACGGTTTTAATATCGAAAGAAAAGAAGGACCCTGGGGGGGGTTCCAGAGGATAGCGTTGGTCGGAGCAGACGTTACCACTTATCATGACAGAGGCTCAAACAACTTAACACCGAACACCACCTATTACTATCGTGTTGCCTACTATAGAGGGAATGAAGTATCTGAATATTCAATGGCGGCCAGTGCGACAACATTGAAGAAGTCCCTGTCTTTAAAGAAGACAGAAATGACACAACTCTCCCCGTATGTGGGCATTGTCTTGAGACTCCTCACTGGGGAAGCAGACCTGATTAATGAGGATAAAATCCTGATCCCGGAGGACGGCTCCTGCCCTTATGAGGGATGGGAGACGTATATTCCGGAGGAACTTAATGACAATACGATCCGGAAGACATTCATTTACGAGAGGTGCAAAAAAGACCATCCCATTGCCTCAGATATCGTTGTCCGCTACAATGGCCGCGGGGTCATAAACTATTATTCCCCGGATTATTGGGGGAGCGACCCACTTCGGGCCCCATATCTTCCAGGGCATGCGGTAACAAAGCATATAGAGAGTCTTCATGAAGAGGAATTTGACTCCCAGGGAATGGTTCTTCAGTCCGGAGTGGTGTACGAAGATTTTACCATGACCGCCACAGAGACAGGAGATGATGTCTGGTATTGGACAATGGAGGGTACCATTATACCGGATTCCTGTGGTGGCAAGAGATTTGTGCTAAAGACCCTCCTGCCCCTTTACCGGCCTTTCACATCTGCCTGTCCTCTCGGAGGGGAGATTGTTGTGACCGGTGATGACAGGGAAGTTACCCTCCGGTTCCTCGACAACCAGACAGCAGAGGTAGATGTGGGGAGCGATGGGTTTGTGGACGAGACTGTGAATTGCCAGGTAGTGATGAACTCGGACGTCTGCATGTAATCATATTACAATTTGCTTCCGGAAATAACGGTTCGCCGAAGCTGAAATGTTCTCTGACCATCCCTCTATTTCCTTATCCTTTCAGCGACAGAGATCGCTTTTAATGTCTCCTCGGCACTGACGTTGCCGGTGATCCCCATATCCCAAAAGAGTTCAAGTGTCTCCCGTGTTGTCATATCCAGAACCTTGGCGGCTTCTCTCAGGCTGATATCTCCCCGCGAATAACTCTCTCCCACATATCTCTCTGCACCAAGTCTCAGAAACTTTCTCAGGGTAGTCGGTTCATCAAGCTTTTCCTTCTTTTCTGCGAACTTGACCGCGTCCAATAGGTTATCCGGCAATCTTAATGCCTTCGCCCTCATATTTTTTCCTCCAGATAAAATGCTGCGATCCGATACTCTTCACCGCTTATAAACGGCCTCAACCCTTCCAGTAATCCCAATACCTCCGATTTTCCAATCGTTCCACTTTTATAGAGATAAATAATACAGGAGGTTGGAGTCAGGTAAGGAATTTGTGCGACTTCAAGTTTTCTCAAAAATCGACGATCATCGCTCGCAATGGCGTCATAACCTCCCTCTGAATAAAGCGCCACGGCCTCCATCTCACCTTTTGCAGCCGGTACATGCAAAAAACCCTTCCTTTGATGTTTCACGACATGCAAAGCTTTTTTGTTTATATTTTCTTCGATGGTCATGGCATCTTGATAGTCGCGCTCCTTGGCTTCATCGACGGTCTCCTTTTTCACCAAGTCAGGGATATAAACTTTCATGGCCAGGACCACCACCTCTTTCGCGCCGGCCTTCGTAAGCTTAATGAGGCAGTCCGAATCCATGACGATTTTCATGTATTATAATGTAATCTTTATGATACACAGTGTCAAGAAGATATTCTGCTCCTTGATGAAAATTTTGGGGAAATTTTGAGGAAGTTTTGCATGGAATTAGTGGCAAACCGTTGCTTAACGAACCTTACTCACCTGCTATTGATGGGATCAGCCTCACAGTCAACGAGGTCCAGGGGGAGAGGTTCACCGTCACCATCATCCCGCACACGGCCCGTCAGACCACCCTCGGCCTTAAAAAGGCCGGAGACCCCGTAAACCTTGAGGCAGACATGATTGGGAAGTATGTTGAGAAATTTGTAAAGACAGGCCCCTGATTCGTCAATAGATTGACGATATTCTTAGTCCAACTCGCTAAATAACCCAGCATCATTCCGTTTTCATAAAGAACTTACTTTTTATAGTCGATAAATAGATTATGAATAGTCCTGATGTACGTATCGATGAATTAGAGACAGAGCTCATCCGCTTAAAGGGAGATATTGAGAAGGCCAGAGAACAGGCAGGTGAGCTGGAGTGTGTCCGTAAAGACATGCTCTCTCTTCTTGAGGATCTGAATAAATCTGCCGCCACCATAAAAAGGGGAGAGAAGGAGTGGGAGACCACCTTCGATGCCATAGCAGATCCCATTTTCATTCATGACAAAGACTTCAGGATCATCAGGGCCAACAAGGCATACGCCACGGCCTCCGTGATGCCCTTTAAAGAGATCATCGGAAAGCCGTACTACACGATTTTTCCAAAGATGGAAGGCCCGTGCAAGGCGTGTTTAAACGCCCTGAGATCGTTCACCCCATGTGAAGACAGCATCTCTGTTCCCAACATCGGCAGGTCTTTTAATATAAAAGCTTTTCCCATACGGGATGAGAATGACAGATTCCTCTATTGTGTCCATTTCATGGAGGACATCACAGACCAGAAGAGGGCAGAGGATGCGCTCCGGGCCTCGGAGAATAAATACCACCATCTATTTGATAGCCTGCATGACGCCGTCTTCCTGGCAGATGCAGAAACTGGATATATTGTTGATGCCAATAAAAAGGCGGAGATATTGTTGGACCGGAGGCGGGAAGAGATCATCGGTATGCACCAGAGTGGGTTGCACCCGCCTGGTAAGGCGGATGAATACCGTCGCAGATTTGAAGAGCATGTCCAAAAGGGACCCCTTGCAGATTATGAGGGGGAGGTAATCAGAGGGGATGGGAGGGTTGTCCCGGTAGCCATCACCGCGTCATCCCTGACCATCAATGGCGGACGACTGATAATCAGCTTGTTCCGGGATATCACCGGATGGCGGGAGATGATGGAGAAGTTAGAGGAGGAGGTAGAGGTCAACAGGGCGCTTCTCGACACAGCAGAGGCGATCAGCTCAATCTTTGATAGAGATACGATGTTCAAAAGGGTTGCAGAGGGTGTTTCCACGGTAGTTGATGCAGAGAGGTGTGTTATCTTTCTCTGGGAGAGGGAACTGGACGGCTTTTCACCGGCACATGTTTCCGGGATTATCCCGCCGGAGCTGCGACCATTTCTTATGAGGCAGAGGCTTACCCGGGATATGCCGATTGTGGAACAAATCTTAAAAGGGGAGACAGTGATTATTGATGATGCCATGAATAGCCCCCTATTCCCAAGAGAGATCGCCGAGACCCTGGCCATCAGGACTACGATAGGTATTCCGATCCGGGGTTCAACCGGGGTCTTGGGTTTTATAGATGCCGAACGGATTGGGATTCCACGGCCATTCGGGGAGAAGGAAGAGAAATTCCTGAAAGGGGTGGCGCACCAGCTTGCTGTGGGTTTGGATAATGTCAGGCTTTACAAGGAGATGAGGGATAAGACCATAGAGCTTACTCAGAGGGTAGAGACCCTCAGGGTGATGAATGAGATAGATAAGAGCATCCTCTCCAGCTCAGATGCCAGAGAGGTACTGGAGACAGTGGCGCAGATGGCAGCAAGTCTGATTCCCTGTGATAGAGTGACTGTGGGCTTTGTTGCTCAGGGGAGGGAAGGGTTTGAATATAAGGCAGGATTTGGGACACAGGTTGCCAAAGGGATGTTTATCCCCTTTACGGATACCTCGGCTGCAGAGGTTGTTAGGACAGGAAGGGTACAGTACACCCATGATCTCTCGACAGAAGGTGAACCTTTGAAGGTGGAAAAGATATTGCTGGAAGAAGGTTATCACTCCCACGTACGGCTTCCCCTGATCGTAAAGGGAGAGACCATAGGCGTCCTTAGTGTTGGCAGCAGGCGGGTCGCTGCCTTTCATCCTGATCAGGTTGCGACCCTGGAAAAGGTTGCGGCACAGATTGCAGTGGCCCTCGAAAATGCAAGGCTTGTCACAGAGATGAAGGATCTCTTCTTTGGCATTGTGGGCGCCCTTTCTGCGGCCCTTGATGCCAAATCCCCATGGACCGCAGGACATTCCCAGAGGGTAACGCAATATTCCATGGCCATTGCCAGGGAGATGGGGATGGGTGAAAAGAACCTGAAAGACTTAGAGCTGGCAGGCCTCCTCCATGACGTGGGAAAGATCGGGACCTACGACGTCATCCTTGAAAAGCCCGGAAGGTTGACAAAGGAGGAACTCAGGACCATGAGGCTGCATCCCTTAAAAGGGGCAGAGATATTGGGGTCTATAAAATATATGAAGGAGATCACCCCCGCCATCAAGCATCACCACGAATTTTATAATGGGGAAGGATACCCTGAGGGGTTAAAAGGAGAGGCCATTCCCCTGATGGCGAGGATCCTTGCGGTTGCCGATACAGTCGATGCTATGGGGGCGGACAGGCCCTATCGAAGAGGGAGATCAAGAGAAGAGATCATAGCTGAACTTCAGCGATGTTCAGGCAGCCAGTTTGACCCTAAAGTCGTGGAGGCCTTCTTAAATATCAATTAAAAAGGAACCGAAACTCTATTTGTGGGACTGGTCGGAAGTTGAAGATGAGGCTGCTCGTTTTGAAAACCTTATCGCCTCGCACCTCCTGAAATTTGTGCATTTTATCACAGACTATGAGGGATACCGAGCAGAATTGCATTTTCTGAGAGATGTTGACAAGCATGAGGTTGATTTCCTTGTTACGATAGATGGTAAGCCCCGGTTTGCGGTAGAGGCGAAGCTAAACGATACCACCCTCTCTCCCCATCTTCTTTACTTCAAGAAAAGACTCGCAATACCGTATGTATATCAGGTAGTCAAAACAACCGGCATTGACCGGTTTGAGAAGGATGTAAGAATTATTTCCGCAGGGAAGCTGCTGAGCGGGATGATATAAGCAGTATGCTATCCCCATCCTTTTCTGCCTGTTGTCCATTCTTGGGAGAACATTGCTCAATTGAGTATGTCCTGAAACTGAGGTCACCTTTGAGGCGCCCCCGGAAGTCCTGAGATGCCTGAT
>Ga0209641_10004946_pt1 | contig 10945 bp, 7 predicted proteins | sample RifCSP16_1_FD_184022 | JGI IMG/M metagenome (GOLD analysis project Ga0209641, IMG submission 184022) | Soil microbial communities from Rifle, Colorado - Rifle CSP2_sed 16_1 (SPAdes) (version 2) | ecosystem: Environmental > Terrestrial > Deep subsurface > Rock core/Sediment | place: Rifle...
CGTCAGAACGGGGGGAGCCGGAGGGGGGTCGGCCAAGCTAGACCCCTTCACTGTCCATCCGCTCCAAGATGGAATACAGTAGCTCGAGCAGGGCGTTCTTCACGCTCTCCCGATCCCGCGCCACACACGGCAATACTTTGACGCCGCTGTCGATCTTGAGCGCGATGCGCAGGTCTTCGGGAGACCAGGCGTCCCCGTGGTCCTGCTTGTTGGCCGCCACGACGTAGGGCGTCAGCGCATAACCCCGGAAGGTGTCGAGGATAGAGCGCGCTTCGCGGAACGTTTCCGGACGAGAGCTGTCGACGACGACGATGAAGCCCAGCATGCCTTCGGACAGGATCTCCCACATGAAGTCGAAGCGCTTCTGCCCGGGCGTGCCGAACAAGTACAGCACCAGATCCTCGTCGATGGTAATGCGGCCGAAATCCATCGCGACGGTGGTCTGATCTTTGATCCGCTCGGCGGCGCTGCTGATCTTGCGCTCGGTGGAGACCACGTCGATCTCGCTGATCGTGCGAATGAATTCCGTCTTGCCTGCTGCGAACGGCCCGGTGACGACCATCTTGACTGCCTGCATAAGCCCCCTACCCTCGCTCCCTCATGCGGCCCTCACCCCCGGCCCCTCTCCCCCCGCACACAGCAAGCGAGTGCAGGCCGCCGCAGACGGCAGGAGAGGGGTGGAGAAGAACCGAGTTGTCTCCGTCGCTCAGCGTCCGCCCACGGCGCGCCGGCGGCCGAACCTATTTCCTCTCGAAGAACCTGATCAAGCGCTCGACGACGGGCCGTTTGACGGTCATGGTCACCGGGGCCGGCGGTGCGCCGGCCTGCGCCGGCGCAGCCTCATGGGGCGCGCGCCCAGGCGGCGTCATGACTTCGACTAGGCCGGCCTGCAGCATGCCGTACACAATCTTGCGAATCTGAAACTCGCTCATGTTGCTCGCCTGAGCGATCTGGCGAATCGAGTTCTTGGGATTGATGAACGACACGACGCGCCATTCGTCCACGGACAAATTGATGTTGCGCAAGCGTGCGTCGGGGCGATCTGTGAAGCGCAAAGCCACGTCCAGGTTGGGCAGTTCCTCGCGAAGCCGCTCGATCTCCTTGATGCGGCGGCTGCCTTCCATGATCACGTTCTCTAAGTCCACTCTGACCTGAATCGTGCGATCCTCGGGCGGCAACTGGCTCGGCTCGAAGCGGAATGTGCCCTCCGTCCAGGAAAAGAGCCGGTAGACCACGTCGAGGACGTAGGCTTTCACACTGGCGACGATGTCGTTCTGCGTCAGGTGGCCGGACTGAATCAGGAGGGCGCCTAGCTCGCGATTGTTGCGCGCCTCAGGCTGCTCGTTGATCTTGTTGGCCTGAGCGGGCGTGAGCTTGCCGGAACGGACGAGCATCGAGGTGAGCCGGCCGTCCTGGCCGCCGTACGCGGCGTAAATCAGCTTGCCCTCTCTGAAGAAGACCTGAGCCGACCCGTTCTTGCTCTCGACCGCCAGCAGACCCGTCTTGCGCGCCAGGTTGATCAGGTTGAGCAACTGGGTCGTGCTAAAGTCACGAAGATTGCCTTTCAATGCCATGCAAGCCGCCTTCACTCATGCAATCAATCACAAGGCATCGCCGACCGTCCCGCGACGACGCCTGAACCCATCGCCGACACATCGTGCGCATTATACCTGCTCTAAAATGGCAAGTCAATTTGACCCTCTAGCTATTCTCGATGCCAAATATGGCGGTATGCTATAATTTGACTCCAACCACTGCCGCTCCGGAGGAAGCATGTGCGTCACCCGTCAGGCCGCCTGCCTGGCCGCTGCCGGCCTGTGCGGCCTGATGCTTGCACTGTCAGGTTGCCAGAGCCTGCCCGACACACCAGCCGCGTCGCGTACGCCGGAGTTTGCGTCCACGACCACACGGCTGCCGCAAATCCTGATCACGCCGACGCCCCCAAAGCCGACTCTGCCGCTCGCAAGCCCTACGCCGACGGCAGACACACGTCTCATTTCGACGTTCGACGCCGACGTGAACCCCTTGACCGGCGAGAAGGTCGGCGATCCAGCCGTGCTCCAGCGCCGGCCGCTGGCCATCAAAGTCGCCAACTCGAACGAACCGGGCGTGAGACCCCAATCCGGCGTCAGTTTCGCCGACCTGGTGTTCGAGCACGTGGCCGAAGGAGGTATTACGCGCTGGACGGCGATCTTCCTGAGCAAGACGCCGCCGGCCGTCGGCTCGAATCGATCCTGCCGCATCATCGACGCCGACTTGCCGGCCATGTACAAGTCGCTCCTGGCCTGCTCCGGCTTTAGCGGCGGCACACGCGAGTACTACATCAAGCCGACCGAGTTTCATGCGGAGCGGCGCGTGCTCTCACCCGACTTCGGCGACAGCGCGCCGATGTTTTATCGAACCAGTTCGGCAGCCCCGCCGCACAACCTGTACGTCGACCCGGCGGCCGTTTGGGCAGAAGCCGTACGCCGGGGCATCAACGAGTCACAGGAGCTGGCCGGAATGACTTTCTCGACCGCACCCCTCGGTCCAGGCTCGCCGGCGTCCCACGCCGTCATCCCTTACGGGGCCGAGCGCGCCGAATGGCGCTACGATCCGGCGTCGACCGCTTGCAGCAGCCTGGGCGGTTGTTACCTGCGCTGGAGCGACGGCGCCGCGCACACCGACGCCTTGAACGGACAGCAACTCAGCGCAGCGAACGTCGTCATCGTCTACGCCAACCACGTCGAAGACAAGCGCTACTTCGAAGACGTCGCCCTGGGCGGTCACTACTCGGTCCAGATCCAGATCTGGAACGACCCCAGCAACCCTAGCCTGCCCGGCGGGCGAGCGCAGATACTGCGAGACGGCCAGGTTTTTGAAGGTCGATGGAGCCGGCCCGGCCGCTTCGACATGCTCACTTTCCTCGACGCGGAAGGCAACCCCATGCCGCTGAAACCCGGAACGACCTGGTTCCAGATGGTGCGGCTGAACACGCCGGTCCAGGTGGAGCCGTAGGTCTCCGTGCGGCCCCACTTCAGGGTAGCACGGGCAGGCGTGTGCATGGGTTGCTAACCCGTTACAGGTTCGTAAAATGCCTGGCCGCAAAGATACACTCGCGCTGTTCGTCCTGAGCGGCATCTGGGGATCGTCCTATCTGCTGATTGCGATCGGCGGACAATCGCTGCCGCCGATCACGCTGGTGACCATTCGCCTGGCGATCGGCGCGGTGGCTCTGCAGTCGATCTTGCGGCTTCGCAGAGCGCCGCTGCCGCGCTCGCGACGGATACTGGCTGCGCTCGCCTTCATGGGGCTGACCAACAACATCATTCCGTTCACGCTCATCACCTGGGCGGAAACGCCGGGCGCGCATCAGGTCAGTTCCGGCCTGGCGGCCATTCTGGTCGCCACTGTGCCCATTTTCACGGTCGTCCTGGCGCATTTCGTCTTGCGCGACGAGCGCTTCACCGTCTGGGCCGTGGCCGGGATACTCCTGGGGTTCGCCGGCGTGTTGGTGCTAATGTCGCCGCGGCTGGAAGGACCCAGCGGCGATCGAGCGACGCTGGGCGCGCTGGCTGTCATCGCGGCATCGCTCTCCTATGCCGTCGCCGCGATCTTCTCGCGGCGTGTTCTGTCGGGCGTCACCCCCATCGTCATCGGCGCGATGCAGATGACCTGGAGCGTCGTATTCCTGGTTCCGACGGCGCTCCTCTTCGAGCACGCAGACCTCAGCCAGGTCAGCCCGCAGGCGTGGTTCGCCGTAGCCTGGCTGGGAGTGCTCGGATCAGGTGTCGCGTACATCCTCTATTTCGGATTGATCCAGAGCGTCGGCGCGACGCGGACGACTCTCGTGACCTACTTATCGCCTTTCGTCGCCGTGATCCTCGGCACGGTGTTCAACGCCGAACCCATCTACTGGACGCTGATGGCGGGCATAGTGTTGATTACCGGCGGCGCGGCGATGGTCAATCGGAAGCCAAGGCCGGCGTCCTTCGACTACGCTGCGCTCCGCTCAGGATGCCCGCCGACGCGCTGACGTCGCCGGCTTCCGAGGCGCAGACGTAGGGGCGACCCTTGCGGTCGCCCACTAGCGGATGACCTCCAGCCCACCCATATAGGGGCGCAGCACGTCGGGCACGACGATGCTGCCATCCTTTTGCTGATAGTTCTCCATCACGGCGATCAGCGTGCGCGGCAGCCCTAAACCCGATCCGTTCAGTGTGTGGACGAATTCCGGTTTGGCGCCCTTCGCCCGGCGGAATTTGATGTTCGCGCGGCGCGCCTGGAAGTCCTTGAAGTTGCTGACCGACGAGACCTCGAGCCACTCGCCGCAGCCCGGCGCCCACATCTCGACGTCGCATTTCCTCGCCGCCGCAAATGACAGATCGCCGGTGACCATTTGCACCACGCGATGCGGAATCTTGAGGAGCCGGCACGTCTCCTCGGCGTCCTCGAGCAACCTGTCGAACTCGTCGCTGCTGGTCTCGGGCGTGCAGAACTTGACCATCTCGACTTTGTCGAACTGATGGCCGCGCTTGATGCCGCGCGTGTCTCGCCCGGCCGACATCGGCTCGCGGCGGAAGCAGGCCGTGTAGGCGACGTGGTAGATCGGCAGTCGCTCGCCGTCGAGGATTTCGTCGCGATACATATTCGTGACGGGCACTTCGGCGGTCGGGATCATCCACAGGTCGTCCGTCTCGTCGCGGAACTGGTTTTCGGCGAATTTGGGAAGCTGCCCGGTGCCGATCAGGCACTCCGTCTTGACCAGATACGGCGGATATACTTCCGTGTAGCCCTGCCCGACGTGCACGTCGATCATCCATGCAATCAGCGCTCGCTGCAGGCGCGCGCCCGCGCCCGTCAACAGATAGAAGCGCGAGCCGCTGATCTTCACGCCGCGCTCGAAGTCGATGATGCCCAGCCGCACGCCGAGATCCCAATGCGGCAGCGGGTCGAAGCCGAAGTCCTTCGCCTGCTTCGGCTCGCCCTCCACTTTCGACACGCGGTTTTCGCTCTCGTCCCTTCCTGGCGGGACGCTCGGGTCCGGCAGGTTCGGAACGGTCAGCATCAGGTCGTTCAGCTCCCGCTCGACCTCGCCGACCTGCTTGTCGAGCGCAGCAATCTGGTCGCCCACCTGGCGCATCCGCTCTTTGTGTGTCTCGCGCTCGGCGTCCTTCGACTGCGCTGCGCTCCGCTCAGGATGCTCTTTCATCTTGCCGATTTCTTTCGACACGCGATTCCGCTCGGCCTTCAACGACTCCACTTCGGTCAGGAGCGCGCGCCGCCGCACGTCGAGCGCCAGAATGCGATCGATCGGGGCGTCTGGTGCGCCCAGAATGACCATCGCCGCTTTGACCTGGTCGGGGTGCTCGCGAATGGTGGCTAGGTCTAGCATGGGATCCTCCTGAACTACGTTGGCATGATGCGTGTTGCGTGTTGCGTGTTGCGTGTTGCGTAACTACTCAGCCCGCGTCATTGCGAGCGTTTTTTTGCGAAGCAATCTCCGTGCCCATCAGCGAGCATTGCTATTCGTGCAGGAGATTGCTTCGTCGCAAAAGGCGCTCACCTGCCCCGCGCTTCTCAGCGGGGTCGCAATGACGGCTGAGTAGGTACCGTGACGCGTTATTCGGCTAGGGCAGCAGGCGAGCTTCGCGCAGAAGGCCCTCGATGGCTTCCCGAGTGGCCGTCGATACGGGAAGCAGCGGCTCGCGCGGCATGCCGCCGAAAAACCCTAGCGCGTCCAGCGCCGCCTTGAGTCCCGGCACACCGTGCTGGCTCGTCACGGCGCGGGCGATGGGCAGCAGGCGCAGATGCATCTCGCCGGCCTCCGCCCAGCGGCCGGCGCGCGCCGCCTCGAACAGGGTCACCACTTCGGCGGGCGCGACATTGGCGATCGCCAGAATCGCCCCGCGCACGCCAAAGGTCATCGCCGGAAGCAGCGCCCCGTAGTTGCCCGTCAGCACTTCGAAGTTCATGTCCCGCGTGAGCCGAACCATCTCCGCCAACTGGCTGATGTCGCCCGCGCTGTCTTTGATGCCCACGATGTTGTCGTGGGCGGCCAGCTCCGGCACGACCGGCGCCGGGATGTTGAACCCCGTGTTCGCCGGAACGTTGTAGACGAGCACGGGCACAGGCGACGCGTCGGCGACGGCGAAGAAGTGTCGCCTGAGCGCGTCGGCCGTCGTCGCGTTCTTGTAGTAGAACGGCGTCACGACGAGCGCGGCATCCGCGCCCGCATCCGCCAGGCGCCGCGCTGCCTCGACGGTCGCCCACGTGCTGAGCTGGCCTGCGCCCGCGATCACCGTCATGGACGGCAAGGCTGCCCGGCGTGTAGCCTCGACTAGGCGCGCGGCCTCGTCGAGGCTGAGGTGCGGCGCTTCGCCGTTCGAGCCGCTCGTGACGTAGCCTGCCAGCCCGCTCGATCCGGACAAGGCGGCGTTCCACTTTTCGATATTGACGGCCAGGCGATCGAGCGCCAGCGCCCCGTCGTCGTCGAACGGCGTCGGGATCGGCGGATAGATACCTTCAAACATAGGACCTCCAAACGTAACTGCTCAGCCGCCCTTAGCGCGCATGGCTGTCCGTGCAGGGGATTGCTTCGCAAAAAGCGCTCGCAATGACGCGGGCGGAGCAGTTACCTCCAAACAAATATCCCTCATCCTGGCTCAGGACGAGGGACGCTCGTGGTGCCACCTGGCTTCGTCGCCTCCTCACGAAGGCGACCTCCTTGCCGCCGGCTAACGGGGGCGAACCGTTCGACTCGGGAGGTGGATTTCAATCGAGCGGGTTATCGCCTCGCAGCCTGCCCCGGAGGGGCGCAGCGACTCTCTGAAAACCCGGCGGGACGTACTCGTCTCCGTCGACGTCGATGCTGCGATTATACGTGGGGACGGGCGTGGTGTCAACCCTACGTCCGGCCCGACATCTTTTGCGTGCACACGGTCTCAGCGGTTTTGCTCCCGCTCCGCTTCGCGCGATCCATCCGACTAAAACGGCGGATTGATCATCCGCCTTGAGCCGAGACGACTTTAGTCGTCACTACGAAGTCGTGATCTACTGGGTCTCAGCGGCGATCAGCGGTTTCGGCATTGGCTCATCCGTTTCCCACAGCGGCAGTGTGAACGAGAACGTGCTGCCCTTACCGGGCACGCCTTCGCTGTGCACCCAGATGCGCCCGCCGTGCATCTCGACCAGCGACTGGACGATCGGCAGGCCGAGGCCCGTGCCTTTCGCCTCGCGCACGGTGACATTGTCCGCGCGGAAGAAGCGCTCGAACACTCGCCGCTGATCCTCCGGCGCAATGCCCACACCGGTGTCGGACACTTCGACGACGGCGAAGCGATCGTCGGCGCGCGCCGAGATCGTGATACGCCCGCCGGGCGGCGTGTAGGCGATCGCGTTGCCGATCAGATTGATCAGAACTTGCATCAGGCGGCTGCCGTCGGCGCGAACGGGCGGAAGCGTCGGCGAGACCCACACCTCCAGCGCCTGCTTCTTCTCGTCGGCGCGCGCATGTAGCGTGCGCAGCACGTCGGCGACGGTATCGTGCAGCGAGACCGGCCCGAAGGTCAGCCGCATGCGGCCGGTCTCGATGTGGCTGAGGTCGAGCAGATCGTTGACCAGGACCGTGAGCCGGTCGATGTTGCTGCGGACGATCTGCAAGAACTGGCGATGCTGGTCGCCGATCGGGCCGGCCATTCCCTTCAAAATGATGTCGACGTAGCCCTTCATCGCCGTCATCGGCGTGCGCAGCTCGTGCGAGACGGTCGACACGAAGTCGCTCTTGGCGCGATTGATCTCCACGTCGCGGCTGACGTCGCGCAAGACGTTCACCAGGCCCTGCGCTTCCCCGCTCAGGCTGACGGGCGAGAGGATGACGCTGATGGTGCGCTCGCCCAACTCGATGCGCTCTTCGTGCGTGCCATCGCCGCCTAACCACTCCTGCATCGCCCTGACCCAGGGGAGCGCCGGCTCACCAAGCGCGGCTGCCAGGCCGGACAACTGCCGCCCCAACATTTGCTCGCGCGAACGTCCGAGGACGCCTTCCGCAGCGGTGTTCACCAAAATGAGCGTGCCCGACGAATCGACGACGACCACGCCATCGCTCACGGATTCGATGATGGCCTGCGTCTTGGAGGCTTCAACCTGTTGATGCCAGATGGTGCGCTCCAGCTCCTCGGTGCGCTCGGCCACCTTGCGCTCGAGCGTGCGCGCCGCGTCGCGCAGCTCCTCGATCAGGCGCGCGTTGTCAATCGCCAGCGCCGCCTGCGCGCCAAGCGTCTGCGCCAGTTGCACGTCGTCAGGCTCGAAGGACCTCGACAGATCGAGCGTATAGAGCCGGGCCAGCCCGATGACCGTATCGCGCGCGACGAGCGGCAACAGCAGCATCTGCGCGATTCCATGCTCGTTCAGCCACTGCGCCTCGAGCGGATGGGATTGGATGTGGAGCGAAGAGAGGATGCGCGGCCGCCGATCGAGGAGCGCGTCGCGCGCGATGGGAAGCTCGGCCAGCGGCTGGACCGAGCCTAAGGCGTCCGGTGGGCCGAAGGGTTTGCGCCGGTAGCCGATCCAGTTGAGCAAACAGTCGCGCTCGCGTTCCCAAGCGGAAAACGTGACGCCGTCGACGACGAGGGCTTGCACCATGTGCTCGGCCAACTGCTCGAGCGCGTCTCGCAGGTCGAGCAGCGAAGACGCGACGAGCGTCGTCTCGAAGACGGCAGCCAGGTCATTTCGGCTCTGAATCGCCGCGCTGTAGCGCCGCGCGTTTTCGATGGCGACCCCCGCGTTGTGGCGCAGCGCGTTGAGCAGCGACAGGTCCGCGCGCGTCCAGGCGGCGGGCCGCTCGCCGATGAGGATCAGGCCGATCCAGCGGCCGTTCTCGATCAGGGGCAGCGCCAGCGCAATGCGACGTCGTCGCCAGTCGTTCCACAGAACCGTGTTCGGAACCCGGAAAGGTCGATTCTGCCGGCCGAGGATCGCCAGGCGGGTATCGTCGAGCGGGATCGAGGTGATGGGGTCGGAGGCGCTGCCCGCGAAGCGCGTCAGGCTGAGGCGGGCGCGGGCGTCGTCGCGCAGCAGCAGACCGCACCACGAGGCGCCGGCCTCGCCGGCCATGCGCTGCACGATCTGGCGCGCGACTTCGTCGATCGGCTGCAGCCAGCGCAGCGATTCGACAAAGGCTTTGAGCGCGCGGCGCCGGTCGACGGACGGCTGAAGCCGCTCCGCCGGCCTGCGCACAGCCCGGCGTTTGGCTTTGGAGGGCGATGCTCGGCGCACGAACGACCTTCCACGATCAACGCGCGATTATAGAGATTTCCACTCGGATTTACGACTTGGAATCGAGGCTTTAGCCGGATCCGCCTGAAGGCTCGACTTCGGAATGCCGTAAACCAAACTGGAAACTGCTATAAGGGCAATCGGGATGGTTTATATCATCAAACCCAACGGCGCGCAACCGCGCTCTGTCTGTCAACGAATGGGGAAACGAATAAACGAATGTAACCACTCAGCCGATCTGCGCCGATCCGTGTAATCCGTGGGAAATCCGTGTCTCAGGTCATTCGCGGGCGCGAAGATGGGGGAAGAGGATCACTTCGCGAATGGACTCTTTGCCCGTGAACAGCATCGTCAGGCGGTCGACGCCCATGCCGAAACCGCCGTTGGGGGGCATGCCGTAACGCATGGCGCGCAGGTAGTCTTCGTCCAGCGGGTGCGATTCTTCGTCTTCCGCACTGTACAGCTGCTGCGTGTCGAGGAAGCGCTGTTCCTGATCGACAGGATCGTTCAACTCGGTGAAGGCGTTGCCCATCTCTATGCCGCCGATGAAGAACTCGAAGCGCTCGACGTGCACGTCGTCGCCCGGCTTGCGCTTGGCGAGCGGCGAGATGTCGCGCGGATAGTCGTACAGGATGGTCGGTTGGATCAGCTTCGGCTCGACGAGGTCGCCCATCAACCCGTCGATGAGCTTGCCCCACGCGACACCGTCGGGAGCGTGGCCGCCGATGGCGCGGATTGCGGAACGCAGCGCATCGGCATCCAGATGCTGCATGTAGTCGATGCCGGTATGCCGGAGGATGGCCTCACGCATCGAGATGCGTGGCCACGGCGGGGCCAGCTCGATCGCGTGTCCGCCCCATTCTACGTGCGTCGTCCCCAGCACCTCGCGCGCCGCATAGGTGATCATCTCTTCGGTCAGCTCCATCACGTCGCGGTAGTCGAGGTAGGCGGCATAGAATTCGATCTGCGTGAACTCGGGATTGTTCTTGAACGACACGCCCTCGTTGCGGAAGTCGCGGCCGATCTCGTACACGCGGTCGACCATGCCGACCAGGAGGCGCTTGAGGTAAAGCTCGAAAGAGATGCGCAGATACAGGTCCTGATGCAGTTGGTTGTGATGCGTGACAAAGGGGCGCGCGGCGGCGCCGCCGTAAAGCGGCTGCAGGATCGGCGTCTCGACTTCGAGGAAGCCGTGGTCGTCGAGGAAGCGCCGCAGTGCGGAAATGATTCGGGCGCGCGTGCGGAACACCTCGCGCGCTTCGGGATTCGACAACAAGTCGGCATAACGCTGGCGATAGCGCGTCTCCACATCCTTGAGGCCATGCCACTTCTCCGGCGGCGGGGTGATGGCCTTGGCAATGAGACGAAAGGACGCGACGCGCAGGGAGACTTCACCCGTCTTGGTGCGGAACATCGCGCCGGCGGCCTCAATGAAGTCACCCAGATCGATATCCTTCTGAAGCATCTGGTAGGCTTCGTCGCCGACCGCGTCCCTTCGGAAGTAGAGCTGCAGGCGGCCGGCGCCGTCCTCGAGGTGCGCGAAGGACGCCTTGCCCATGGCGCGAAACAGGACGACGCGGCCGGTCACCGTCGCCGCGATGCTCGCCTGGCTCGGCTCGGCGGCTTCGTAGGCGGCGATGGCTTCGGCGGTCGTGTGCGTGCGCTCGACGCGCGGCGGGTAAGGCTCGAC
>Ga0209641_10004952_pt1 | contig 10939 bp, 9 predicted proteins | sample RifCSP16_1_FD_184022 | JGI IMG/M metagenome (GOLD analysis project Ga0209641, IMG submission 184022) | Soil microbial communities from Rifle, Colorado - Rifle CSP2_sed 16_1 (SPAdes) (version 2) | ecosystem: Environmental > Terrestrial > Deep subsurface > Rock core/Sediment | place: Rifle...
TGGGATACCGATGGGATAATGAAGTCAAGGAGGGGTGGCAGAGCGGTTGAATGCGACGGTCTTGAAATTCGGCTCGGGCCATCGGAAACCGCCGGAACTCACCCGGTCTCGCCCGGTTTCATATCCAAAAGTTGAAGTCTATAGCCGGCTTGATCCGCCCTCATCCGGTGCGTTGCCCACCAGTTGGTGGGCAACAGGTGGGCAATTGCTGAGAACTTCGGCAATTGATTTCTCACCGAGTTGGACGTTGGTCAACATGGCACTCTCTGGGTGAATCAGTCCGTCCGGGTGTACTGGAGGCGCGGCTCCATCACGCATCCTCCGTCTGTCCGGCGAAACCGCACATGAATACTCAGCCATACCCGACAGACAGACTTTGTGAATCCACTCACAATTTTGCTACGGGAAAGGTATCGAATTCCGTGCTTCAGCTGACGCGCAAGGCCGACTACGGACTTCGTCTCATGCTCGAGGCCGCCGCGGCTGGAGCCTCCTTTGTGACCACGCGCACGGTATCGAGACGCCAGAAGATTCCATATCCGTTCCTACGCCAGGCTGCTACAGCCCTCGCCGCGAGTGGCCTTCTGGTCACGTCTCGCGGGCCACACGGAGGAGTTCGCCTGGCCCGGCCGGCCAGCGCCATTTCTCTTCTTGACATCGCCAACGTCTTCGGCGGTGTTGCTCTCAACGCCTGTACGGCCACCCCCGTGCGCTGCACTCGCCGGGACGTGTGTCCCGCCTTCCCGGCCTGGGTCCAGGCGCAGGCTGCCGTCGATCGGGCCCTTGCGGGGACCGATCTCGAGAGCCTGCTCCGCCGCCAGAAGCCGCTGCGAAAGGCCCGAACGCGCGACGACGAATCAATCATATTGCCGCGAGTCAGCGCCTACGTCGCCTAAACCTCGCGACGATAGGAGGAAGGTCCATGGCTCCTGACGACAGCAAGCGTCCGCGATTCCGGCTCAGTAGACGTGACTTCCTGGGGGCACTGCCGCCGACGGTGGCCGGACTCGCCGCCTCCATCTACTTACCTACTGAACTCCTGCATTTCACCCATCTGCAGCCAATCGAACCAGGCACGAATCCCCTCGGCGAGTATCCGAACCGCGAGTGGGAGAAGGTCTATCGCGACCTCTACACGCCGGACTCGCAGTTCCACTACCTGTGCGCGCCGAACGACACCCACGGTTGCCTGCTCAAGGCGAACGTCAAAAACGGCGTCGTCGTCTACGCAGACCCGAGCTTCGGTTACGGGCAGGCGACGGACATGTATGGGAACGCCGCCTCCGCCCGCTGGGACCCGCGGATCTGCATCAGCGGGATCTCTTACGTCCGGCGCTTCTACTCGGACCGCCGCGTGAAGGCGCCGATGATCCGCAAGGGGTTCAAGGAATGGGCGGACGCTGGCTTCCCGCGTGATGAAGAAACCGGATCGCCGGACGCCAAGTACTTCGAGGGGCGGGGCAAGGAAGAATTCGAAAAGCTGGACTGGGACGAGGCATTCGAGATAACCGCCAGGGCGCTTGTCAACATCACCGAGGCTTACAGCGGCGAGAAAGGGCAGGCCCGGCTCGATAAGCAAGGCTACGACCCAGCGATGGTCGAGTCTACCGAGGGCGCCGGGACACGCACGCTCAAGGCCCGCGGCGGCATGCCGCTAATCGGACCCATCCGTATCGCCGGGGCCTACCGCTACACCAATATGATGGCGCTGCTGGACGCGCACGTGCGGGGAGTCGGCCCGGAGGAAGCCAAGGGCGCTCGCCACCTGGACAGCTACTCCTGGCACACGGACCTGCCGCCGGGCCACCCCATGGTCACCGGCCAGCAGACCTGCGACTTCGACCTCTACACGGCTGAGAACTCGAAGCTGATCACGCTCTGGGGGAAGAACTGGATTTCCACCAAGATGCCGGACGGCCACTGGCTGACGGAGGCCAAGCTGCACGGCGCGAAGGTGATCACGATCGCGCCGGAATACCAGTCCGCGAGCTCGAAAGCGGATGAGGTGATAATCATCCGGCCCGGTCACGACGGCGCCTTCTCGATGGGACTCGCGCATGTGATCATCAAAGAGGACCTCTACGATGAGGCGTTCGTCAAGAACTTCACCGACCTACCGCTGCTGGTGCGGATGGACAACCTGAAGATGCTGCGGGCGCAAGACGTGATACCCGGCTACGTCGCGGCGTCCCTCACCGGCGCGAAGCTCACCAAGAAGGACGAGAAGCTGCCCGCGCCCGCGGAGCAGGCCGTGCAGTACATCCCCGAGGGGATCCGGGAAGAGTGGAACGACTTCTTGGTGTGGGACGCGCAGTCCGGCGGGCCGAAGGCGGTGAGCCGCGACCAGGTGGGTACGTTCTTCGAGGAGATGGGGATCGACGCGGCGCTGGAAGGCGAGTTCGAGGTCTCCCTGACCTCCGGCGAGACGGTCAAGGTCCGCCCGAACTTCGACCTGGTCAAGCAGTACCTGCTAGACAGCTGCGACCCCGAGACGATCTCAAAGGACACGGGCGCGCCGGTGGAGGCGATCGAGAACCTGGCGCGGATGATAGCTGAGAACAAGACGAAGACGCTGTTTGTGGAAGGGATGGGCCCGAACCACTTCTTCAACAACGACCTCAAGGACCGCACCATATTCCTGGTCGCGGCCCTGACCAACAACATCGGGCACTTCGGCGGAACCGTCGGCAGCTACGCCGGTAACTACCGCCTGGGCTTCTTCGCAATGGGCCCGTACATCAAGGAAGACCCGTTTGACATCGAGCTCGACCCCACGAAGGCGCCGAGACAGCACGGGTACGTTCGGGGGGAATCCGCGCACTACTACAACTACGACGACCGGCCGCTGAGGGTGGGGAACAAGCTGTTCACCGGGCAAACGCACATGCCGTCGCCCACCAAGGCGCTGTTCTGGGCCAACTCGAACTCGCTGCTGGGCAACATCAAGTGGGCGCACAACGTTATCGTGAACACCCTGCCGAAAATCGAGATGCTGGCCGTGAACGAATACTTCTGGAGCGGCAGTTGTGAATACGCGGACATCGTTTTCGCGGTGGACAGCTGGATTGAGCGGCAGTCGCCCGACATCTACGCGGCGGTCACGAATCCGTTCCTGCAGTCGTGGCCGCGCTCGCCCCTGCCACGCCTGCACGACACCAAGGACGACGTCGAAGTCTGGGCGGGGATCGGCGCGGCGCTGGCGGAAGAGACGGGCGACAGGCGCTTCCGCGACTACTGGCACTTCGTCCACGAGGGCCAGGTGGAGACGTACGTCAACCGCATCTTCCAGGCGGGCAACAACACCCGCGGCTACACGTTCAGCGACCTGGACGCGACGTGCAAGGACGGCACGCCCGTGTTCCTGGCAAGCCGCACCAGCCCCAAGATCATGGGCTGGGAGCAGACGAACGAGAGCAAGCCCTGGTACACGAAGTCTGGGCGCCTGGAGTTCTACCGCGAGGAAGACGAGTTCATCGAGCACGGCGAAAACCTGCCGGTGATCCGGGAACCGGTGGACGGCACGCACCACGAACCGAATGTGATCCTGGCGCGGCCCCACCCGGCAATCCAGCCGAAGGGGCCAGAAGAGTACGGGCTGGACGTGGACGACCTGAGCACCGAGGTGCGCCAGGTGCGCAACGTCATCAAGACGCCCGAGGAACTGGTCGACAGCAAGCACCCTCTGATGCCAAAGGGGTTCACCCACGTCCTGATCACGCCGAAGTACCGGCACGCCTGCCATTCCACTGCCGGCAGCAGCGACCTTGACGTCGCGTTCTGGGGGCCGTTCGGTGACTTCTACCGCCACGACAAGCGCAAGCCGTGGATCGGCGAGGGATACATCGACCTGAACCCCGAAGACGCCAAGGAGCTCGGCGTCGAGGATGGCGACTATGTCTGGTGCGACGGGGATCCGTCCGACAGACCCTTCGTGGGTCACGAAGACAAGCCCGACGACTATAAGGTCCACCGCTGGCTGGTCCGCGCCCGCGTATACCCCAGCATCCGGCGGGGCATCGGCCGGGCCTGGTTCCACTTCTACATGGCGACGTACGGCAGCGTGGAGGGGCACGAGACGAGGCCGGACGGACTGGCCAAGAACCCGCGCACAAACTACCAGGCCGGCTATCGCTACGGAAGTCACCAGTCGATCACCCGCGCCTGGCTGCGCCCCACGCTCATGACGGACAGCCTGGTACGGAAGGATTCCGGCGGCCAGGTGATCGGCAAGGGATTCGAGGCCGACGTTCACTGCACGGTGGGAGCCCCGAAGGAGAGCTTCGTGCGGATCGAGCGCGCCGAGCCGGGCGGCGAGGATGGCAAAGGCCAATGGGACCCCCTCGCCAAGGGCTACCGGCCGGGCAGTGAAAACGAAGCTGTAAAGCTGTACCTGGCGGGCGAATTCATCGACGGAACGGAGTGAGTCATGCCAAAAGTGAACAACTGGCAAATCGGCCGCGAGATGGACTATCCGTATGAGGAGTCGCGCCCTCAGAAGCAGGCGGGCGCCGTGTTCGACACGAACAAGTGCATCGCCTGCCAGACCTGCACCATGGCCTGCAAGACGACGTGGACCTCCGGCAAAGGCCAGGAGTACATGTTCTGGAACAACGTCGAGTCCAAGCCATGGGGGTCATACCCGCTGGCATACGACATCAAGATTCTCGAAAAGCTTGGACCGCAAACGTGGGACGGCTCCACCTACACCGGCAAGACAATCTTCGAATCCCCTCCAGCCGGCGAGCGGGCCCTCGGCTTCATACCGTCCGATCTGGAGTACGCCTATCCCAACCGGGGCGAGGACGAGATCGACTCCCTGATGACGGAGGACACGTACTACCTGCGCATGCCCCACGACACCTGGTTCTTCTACCTGGCGCGGGTCTGCAACCACTGCACTTACCCGGGCTGCCTCGGATCCTGCCCGCGGACGGCGATCTACAAGCGGCCGGAGGACGGGATTGTGTTGGTGGACCAGGAGCGCTGCCGGGGGTATCGGGAGTGCGTGAAGAACTGCCCGTACAAGAAGGTGTTCTACAACCACGTCACTCGCATCTCCGAGAAGTGCGTCTTCTGCTATCCGGCGGTCGAGAAGGGGATCCAGCCCCGGTGCATGAGGACGTGCATCGGCAAGATCCGGACGTTCGGGTACGTCAGCACGCCCGACAAGGCGGACCCCGACAACCCGGTGGACTTTCTTGTCCACGTGCGGAAAGTGGCGCTGCCACTGATGCCACAACTGGGCCTGGAGCCGAACGTCTACTACATCCCTCCGATCCACGTCGGGAACAAGCGGTTCCTGCGCATGATGTTCGGCCCCGGGGCCGAGGCGGCGGTGCAGACGTACATCAACGCCATGGAAGGGAACGACCCCGAGCTGCTGGGCGTGCTGATGTTGAATGTCTCGACCGATCACATCATCCGCAAGTTCAAGGTGCGGGACGGCACTGCCTTCGGCTTCGACGAGAACGACGCGGAGTTGGTGCGGGTACCGCTGAAGGAGCCGACGATGGTGCGGCCCTTCTTCGATGAGAACGTCAACGCCTACCGCTACAACGTCACGTAGAGAGGTAACACCGATGGAAGAGCAGGGCGAACCGAGAACGATATCGCGACGGCAAATAGTCAAAGGACTGGCCGCAACGGCGGCTGTAGGAGTTGCGGTCGCCGGCGGCGCCTACGGCCTCACGGAGCTCGTAAAGAGCACCGAGAAGGCGCGGTCCGAGCCCGACCTCCGCTCGGTCTACATCGACGAGCCGGCGCCGGCCAGCGACCCGGAGTCCGGCCTCTGGCGGAAGGCGTCGGCGCAAAAGGTGGCGCTCGTTGGACAGGCCGCAATCGTGCCGCTGAAACCGCAGCCGTCCGTTGAGGACGTCACCGTGCGATCGCTGCATGACGGGAAGACGATCGCCTTCCTGTTGGAGTGGGAGGACGCGGAGAAGGATGAGCACACGATCAAGATCGACCAGTTCCGGGATGCCTGCGGCGTGCTCCTCGGCCCATTCCCGGCCAGTGTCGCCCTCTGGACGATGGGCACGCCTGATAGCCCGGTCACTATCCTCCACTGGAAGGCAGACTGGCAACTGGACATCGACGCCGGTTTCCAGGACCTTGAGGTCGCCTTCCCCAACGTCTCCTTCGACTTCTACCCACCGCTCGTCGGCATCGTCAACCCCAAGATTCCCGACGACTACCCGGAAGAAGTCCGTAACCGGCTTCCCGGCTGGTCCGTTGGCAACCCGATTTCCCAGCCGGTCAAGACCAGCCCCGTAGAGAAGCTTCGTGCCATCGGCCCCGGCACGCTTGAGCATCTCGACACCCAGAACGCCACCGGCAAGGGCATCTGGAAGAACGGGAAGTGGAAGGTCGCCATGGGCAAGCCCTTGCAGGCCACCGACGCAGAGGAAACGTCCATCGAGCCTGGGAAGTCATACTCTCTCGTGTTTACCGTGTGGTCCGGCCTCGACACCGACAGGGGCTCACGTAAATCGTTGACGATGCTCGGCCAGCTTGAGGTCGCGGCGGGCGCATGAGCACCACCCAGGCGACGCCTTCGATTGAGGACGATCTCCTGCTTAAGGCGCGCGCGTATGGCCTATGTGCGCAGTTGCTCTCCGAGAGCACGCGCAGTTCCGGCGCGGTCGTGGCGGCCGACGAGCTACGGGCGGTGCTCGGCCGGCTGGCCGGCGCCGGGATCACGTGGCGCCTCGACACGTTCGAGGCTGTTGACTTCCGATCGGAGTCCACCACACAGGAATACTTGAAGCCTCTGCTGCGGGGTGATCTATCGCCGTACGAGACAAGCTACGAACCCCGCCCCGGCGTAAGCGGTGGGAAGCCCTTCCAGCTAGCTGATATCGCCGGCTTCTACCGGGCGTTCGGCTTTGAGGTCTCCGGCGAACGGCCGGATCACATCGTGCCGGAACTCGAGTTCGCAGCGCTTCTCTGTGCGAAGGAGGCCTACGCCCGGATTTGCGGTGAGGAGGAGGGTGCGGAGGTGTGCGCGGAGGCACGCCGGAAGTTCATCACAGAGCACCTGGGCGCGTGGCTGCCCCAACTCTCGCAACGGATCTCGGAACACACTCCGGGCTCGCCGTTGTCGGTTCTAGTCGGAACCCTTATGGCTCTCGCCGCCACGGAGCCGATGACGTCCCCGTAAGCCTCGCGTTTTTGCACCTGTGAGTAGTCGGCGATCAATCATAGTCAGCTCGCGACCGGCCCTGCGCCCCATCTTCACCGTGCTATCAGCGGATGAGGAGTAGTGTTTCTAGTGCCGAGAGGACCCACTCCTGTGCGTCGTCGAACGACATCCCGTAGCCGCGCGTCAGTTGGAGATAGGCCTCATTGTAGGTAAGCACCGCGAGGAGTTGTCCCGCTCGCTCGACGGACATCCCATTACGCAGCGCTTGGGCACGGGCAAGAGCTTCTGCCACTCCCTTCGTCCCTTCGCGGTGCCTACGGCGCCCCTCCTCGGAGATCTCTGCCATCTCTGGTTCGGCTCGGGCTGCCGAGTCCACGGCGGCGATGATGTCCCCGCATCTCTCGGCGATCAGCCTGGTTAGCTGCACACAGAGACTCAGCATCTCGCGCGGATCCTCTGCCGTCGCCATTCGTTCCTGAAGCTCCGCTACGCCGCCCTCTTCATCGATGAGGTCGTTCATCCTGCGCAGCAGTTCTCGCTTGGAGCCCACGCTGGAGTAGATGGTCTGGACGGCCACGCCCGCCTCGCGCGCGACGTGTTCCATTGAGGTTCGCGAGTAGCCGCTCCTAGCGAATAAGCGCCGTGCCGCCTGCACGATGTCGCGCTGAGTAAGCTGGGCCTGCAACTGCCGTCTTTCTGACTTGTATCGGCTCATTATCTTGACATCCAGACGCGCGTTTTCCTAGAATGCATCTCTAGTCAATAGGATACCATTCTATTGGACGCCATCGCAGTTCTAGCTAGCACGAGTCGACGAAGGAGGAGTCATGGACAGGAGAGTCATCAACCCGTGGAAGTGGCAGGACGAGTTTGGGTTCGTCCAGGCTATCGAGGTCACAGGCGCCGAGCGGACCCTGATCTGCTCCGGTCAGGCGTCTCAGGCTGGAGACGGTGTACCGATCCACACGGGGGATATAAGGGCCCAGACCACACAGGCCCTGGACAATCTTGAGACGGTTCTGAAGCAGGTCGGGTTCAAGCTCTCAGACGTGGTACGAATGAACATCTTAACGACAGACGTTGACCGCTTCCTTGCGGAGGGCGTGGAGGTCTGGGGCGCAAGACTAGCGGAGTCCGGCTGCCAGCCCACCGCTACCTTACTGGGCATCACCCGCCTAGGTTACCCCGAGCTCTTGATTGAGTTCGAAGCCACCGCTGTGTCTTAGGCGGGTGGGGGGGCGGTAAGTTCGTTCAGGTGTCAGAGAGGCACGACCCGATGGAACCCTCGTGGCCTACACGGATTCCCGGCGATAGCCTGCGCCGAACTCGGCCAGATTGGACCCGATGGCGCGCCTATCCGCCTTCGTGACCTGAACCGCCGCCACGTCCGGGCACGGCTCCGTCTGGCTCACCGGCAGCTGTGCCACATAGCGCAGTATCTTCAGTGCATCTACGAACGTTACGCTCCCGCTACAGTCGACGTCGCCCAAGAACGAAGCCACCTCTGCTCCCATGTCCCCGGACACGGCTCCGTGTGGCTGACCGAGCTAGGACCCTGCAACTCGGCGCTTGTGCCCCGCCCAGTGTGGCTCGCGTAGCTCACGCTTCAGCACTTTCCCGGTCGGGTTGCGCGGAAGCGCCGCGATGAAGTCCACGGAACTCGGGCGCTCGTAGCCGCCCAGCTTGTCACGGCAGAAGTCGATAATCTCTTCCTCAGTTGCCGTCTGCCCTTCGCGCAGCACCACCGCCGCCTTCACCGTCTCGCCCCACTGATCGTGAGGCACGCCGAACACCGCGGCGTCAGCGATCGCCGGGTGCTTGAAGAGCACCTCCTCAACCACCCGCGGGTACACGTTCTCGCCGCCGGACACGATCATGTCCTTCACGCGGTCCTGCACGTACACGTAACCATCCTCGTCCACGATCCCCGCATCTCCTGTGTGCATCCAGCCGCCACGCAGGGCGTGCGCCGACTCGTCCGGCAGGTTCCAGTACCCGGCCATCAACTGCGGCCCGCGGCCTGCGATCTCCCCGATCTGACCGGGCGGCAATGGGTTATCGTCCTCGTCCACGACCTTGATCTCCGTGCCTACCACCGGCCGCCCGGCGGAAAGCAGCAGGTCAGGCTTGTCCTTGAGCGCGCGGCGATGATCGTCCGCCGAAAGCAGCGTGAGTACCGCGGTCGTCTCCGTCATTCCGTAGGCCTGAATGAAGTCGCACTTGAACACCGCCGCCGCCTTTCGCAGCGTGTCTTCAGCGATTGGCGATGCTCCATACACGATTGTCCTGAGGGCATCGAACTTGCGCTCGCCAATGTCCGGCACGTAAACCAGGCACGCCTGGATCATCGCGGGCACCAGCGTCACAACTGCGATCTCCTCCTCACAGAGCGCCCGGACAACCTCCATCGGGTTGAAGTCCTCCTGGATGTAGAGACATCCGCCCCAAACGACTGCGGAAAAGCAGGTTATCGCCGCCGCTGCGTGGTAGACCGGCGCCACGATCAGATCCCGCTCCCCCGGCTTGCCTGAAATCTCGAGGGTAATCTGCTCCGTGTTTGCGGTCACCGCGCCGTGCGTCAGGATCGCCCCTTTCGGCCTGCCGGTGGTGCCGCTTGTGTACATCTGGTACACATCGTGTTGGTCCGTGACTATCCGTGCGGGCGGCGTCTCCGGCTGATCTCGCTGCCACGCCTGGTATTCCTGCCAGCCCTCGGCCGCGCCGTCGATTGCGACATACGCGCTCACGGAGCCCACGTTGGCCTTGATCCCGTTAATGGCCCCCAGGTAGCCGGAGGAGGCGAAGATCATCTTCGCCCACGCGTCGCTAATGATGTATTCCCATTCCGGTCCCGCCAGCCGGTAGTTGAGCGGCACGGTCACGACGCCTGCCTTGGACGCCGCGTAGAACATGAACACGTACTCAATGCTGTTCTTCGAGAGGACCGCCACCCGGTCCCCGATCTCCAACCCGGCTCGCACCAGGGCGTTTGCGAGCCGGTTCACCTCCGCAAGTGCCTCCGCATATGTCACGTGCCGGTCGCCAAGGACAGCAAAGTCCTTATCCGGATGTTCGCGGGCCTGGTAGTCAAGATAGTCGTGTAACCTCATTGGTAATCCCTCTCTAGGGCCGACGGTTCCGAAGAGCTGGAACTGGCGGCACCGGTCCCTGATGCGCGTGAATGATCTTATCACCGCTAAGCCCCGCACAAGTGAAGGCCGAAGCCTGGTGGCCCCGGGTCCGGCGACTTAGCCCAGGATCACAGCGCTCACGCTGTGCGGCGGCAGTTCGATGCGCGTCGCCGACGTGACCCACTCATCGCCATCGGGCGCGGCGCTGGTCTTCAGCGCTGCCGTGTCGGAGCCGGCGTCTGGTTCGGTGATCGCCCCGGCGCTGACGATCTCCCCACGCACTATGGGTACGATGTACGCCTCGCGCCAGGCTTGAGCCTGCTCATCGGTCCCATGGGTCATGGATAGCGCGCCCTGCACGCCGACCCAAAGCGTCATCCCCAGCGACATGTCCACCCGGCTGACCTCCTCCCGTGCCAGGCAGAACGAAAGAGCGTCGGAGTCGCTGCCGCCGAACTCCTCGCGGAACGGCATCCCGGCCAGCCCAATCTCGCCTGCCAGGCGCTGGTAGAGGCCGTAGTCGAAGCGCGAAGCAGCATCCCGCTCCTCCGCGCCGGGCGCGACCTCCCTGCGGGCGAAATCGCGCACCGTTCGGCGAATCGCTTCCTGCTCTTCGCTGTAGCCGATCATCGTAAACACCGGTCCTTCCGGATCATGGCCAGCTCGC
>Ga0209641_10004955_pt1 | contig 10933 bp, 13 predicted proteins | sample RifCSP16_1_FD_184022 | JGI IMG/M metagenome (GOLD analysis project Ga0209641, IMG submission 184022) | Soil microbial communities from Rifle, Colorado - Rifle CSP2_sed 16_1 (SPAdes) (version 2) | ecosystem: Environmental > Terrestrial > Deep subsurface > Rock core/Sediment | place: Rifle...
CCTTGCGCGTTACTCCCGGCTGTGTGAAATCAGCGAAGAATGCGCTCATGCCGCGATGTTTTTGCGCTCGGTCGGTATAGGCATAAACCAAGCCGCCGGTTGTCACCGGAGCGTTGGTGATAAATATCTTGTTGCCGTTGAGCACATAGCCTTCGCCATCCCTGGTTGCGGTGGTGCGCATCCCGGACACATCCGATCCGGCGTCCGGCTCGGTAATCGCGAAGCAGCCGATGGTGTCCCCCGACACCAGGGCTGGAATATACTTTTTTTTCTGCTCTTCCGTGCCGAATTGAAGCAGCGTCAGCGCCGGACCCATCTGCATGTTGATCGCCACCCGCATGGCGCTATGCACCCGCGCGATCTCTTCGGTGATGAGCACCATGGCGAGAAAACCGAGACCGCTGCCGCCATACTCCTCCGGAATGACGCTGCCGTAAAATCCCAACTCTCCCATCTTCTTCACCAGGTCGCCGCGAAAGTTGCGTTCCTTGTCGTCCTTCGCCGCCGTCGGCGCCATTTCCTTCTCGGCAAACTCCCGCGCCAGCTCGCGCACCGCGATCAGTTCTTCCGATAGCTCAAAATCCATTGTTCCTCCTCACAATGCTGAAAATATAAGATGGAGAATCGATCCTCAATCTCTAATCCTCGAACCTCAGGACTTCTGTAGAAGACCACGCGCGATTACAAGCTTTTGAATCTCGGAGGTCCCCTCGTAAATTCTCAGCGCCCGAATGTCCCGATACAATCGTTCCATGATGCTTCCAACAATCAATCCCACGCCGCCGTGAATCTGCAAGGCCTGGTCGATGACCCGCTGCGCCGCTTCCGTGGCATAGAGTTTCGCCATGGATGATTTTTGCTTGGCCTCTTCGCCGCCACAGTCATGCGCCCAGGCCGCCTGATAGACAAGTAGTCGCGCCGCCTCCAGTTCGGTCGCCATATCCGCCAGTTTAAATTGGATGCCCTGGTACTGCCCGATCGATTGACCGAACTGTTTTCTCTCTTGGCTGTAACGAACCGCTTCCTCCAAAGCCCGCCGGGCCAAGCCGACCCCGGCGGCGCCCACCGTGCAGCGAAGCAAATCCAAAGTGCCAAAAGCGATCTTCAGTCCCTCACCCGGCTGGCCGAGCATGGCATCGCTTCCGATTTCGCAATTTTCAAAAGCCAAGACCCCGATCGGATGGGGCGAAAGCACTTCGGTTTTTTCTTTAACGACCAATCCGGCAACATCGGCGTCGACAATGAACGCGCTGATGCCTTTGGCCTTTTTCTCCGGCTCCGTGGAGGCAAAGACAACATAGTGGCCGGCGATTCCGGCGTTAGAGATAAACCGCTTGGTTCCCGTGAGGCAGAAACTCTTGCCACGCCGGGTCGCCAGGGTTTTTAGGGACGCCACGTCGGAGCCGGCATCGGGTTCGGTGATCGCGAAGGCGGCGATCGCTTCGCCGCTGGCGACCTTTGGGAGATAGCGCCGCTTCTGCTCGTCGCTCCCCGCCAGGGTGATCGGGTAGCTGCCCAACGCCTGCATGGCGAACATCGTGTCCGCGAGCGCCGAGCCGCGGGCGAGCTCCTCGCGCAAAATACATAGATCGCGCGCCTGCACACTCGCTCGCGCCCCGCCGTAGGCACTCGGAACAGTGTGCCGATTGAAGCCCGCCTCTCCGAGTCGTTTGACTAGCCGGCGGGCTTCGTCTTCGAGATTTTTTTCTGCTGCCGAACTGTCGATCAGGTGCGCCTCGACCCACGCGCGCACCCGCTCACGCAACGCCAAATGATCTTGATCGAAGAAAGGCAACATGAATTCACCAGATTGAAAGACGTAGGCCGTTTGTTTTCCGTCGAACTCGAAACCCGAAACTCTAAACCGTTAAGCCATCGTGGCGCCGCCGTCCACGCTGATCGCTTGCCCGGTCATGCCGCCCAATTTCTCCGAAGCGAGCAGCAACGCGAGCCCCGCTACTTCGTCGGGATCGATGAGCCGGCGCTGCGGCGCGGTGCTCGCGAATGACGCAATGATTTGCTCGACGCTCTTGCCGGTCTTCTCCGCCATCCTCTGCGCGTTGGCGTGGGTCAGCTCGTCATCCAGATAACCCGGACAGATCGCGTTCACGGTTATTCCCATACGCGCCGTTTCCAACGCCAGCGCGCGGGTGAGACCCAGCAGCCCATGCTTCGAGCTGGCATAGGCGGCGACATGGGAATACCCGACCTTGGAGGTGGTCGAACCGATGTTGATGATCCGTCCCCACTTGGCCTCGATCATGCCCGGCAGAAAAACCTTGCAACAGTAAAAAGCGCCGGTCAGGTTCGTGCGCAAGATTTCGTCCCACATGGCGTCGGTGGTCTCCAAAAAGCTTGCCGCTCTAGCCACACCCGCGTTGTTAATGAGGATCTGCACGGCGCCCCAGCGCGCACGGATCGCAGCCGCAAGTTCTTCCACCTGTTTTTTTTCTGCAACGTCGCAGGGCAGCGCCAGCACCTGGCCTCCCTCGCCACCGATTTCCTCGGCGGCCTCCTTCAATTTCGCTTCGCTGCGCGCGGCGATCACGACGCGGCTCCCTTGCCGGGCAAAGGCGCGCGCCAACGCGCGACCAAGACCGCCGCTTCCACCCGTGACCAATACGATCGTATTCATCAATTCTGCCACGTGTAATCCATAGCATATCGTCCGACGAAAATCGCGCTGGCCACGCCGCTGTTCCGGTGTCTTGCCCTGCGCCTGGGTTTCAGATAAAGGGGACACTCAAATCCCCCTGGGAGGTCTAGGACCATGCGCGCGATAAGACCAGTCTTGTTTAATCTGGTTTTGGTTCTCGGTCTAAGCACCGTCGCGTCGGGTGACGAACTGGCGAAGTCGCCCTTTTCTATCTGGCGCGAAGCGCAACTGGCGGACGGCGAAACCGAGCTGGAGCGTCTCAACCGCGCTTTTGTCCAGTTGGCAAATAATGCCCGGCCCGCCATCGTCCAGATCCGCGTCAACGCTGGCCAAGACGCCAAGTTAAGAACCGATGTAAATCAAACCCAAGGCAGCCGCGGCTCCGGCTTTATCATCAATCCCCAAGGTTTTATTCTTACGGCGCACCACGTCATCGATAAAGCCAAAGACATCGAGGTCCGGCTCTCCGATGGGCAACGCCTACCCGCGCAGATTATCACCGCCGATGCCCAGGTCGATCTGGCCATAATAAGGATTCAAACGGAGCGCGAACTCCCGATTGTTCCTCTCGGCGACTCAGAAGCGCTCCGCGTCGGCGATCTCGCCGTGGTGTTGGGCTATCCCTTTGGCCGGGAGAGTTCCATGAATCTGGGCATCATCAGCCGCCCCGGCCGGAGTTATCCCGACTCGGCAAGCTACGACTTTATCCAAACCGACGCGGGCGGCTATGCCGGCGGCAGCGGCGGCCCACTGCTCAACAGCAAGGGGCATGTCGTCGGCATGATCACCATGGCTTCGGAGCGGGGCAACATGGGCTTCGCCACGCCGATCAACGTCATCAAGAAGGTCATACCCCGCCTCATGAACGGCGAGAAGTTCGCATGGGGTTGGCTAGGCGTGCAAATAACCGAGGTCTCGTTACAGCAGGCCAAAGCCTTGGGGCTTTCACCGGCGAAGGGTGCGGTAATCCATTCCGTGCTGCCGGGCCAACCCGCCGAGCGTGGGGGAATACGCACACGGGATGTCATCCTGTCGGTTAACGACAATCAAGTCGACAGCCCCCGCGACGTGACAAGATTGATCGGCGGATTGGAGGCCGGACGGGTGGTGAAGCTTACTATCCTTCGTAGCGGCAAGACCCTCCAACTCTCCGTCCCCCTGGGAACCAAACCCGAGTCGGCCAAGGAACGGGAAGCGTAGGAACGTGAATATCATCCCAGGCTCAGACCGTCGGAATAAACAGGATAAGCGGTTAGCCGGGTGACCTTCGAGGTCAGAGTGAATTTGTCCTCGCCACGAAGTTCAACTTCATTAAAGCGCTATCTCGGATTCACTACCCGCCGCAAGAGGTAAACTGCGCCTCATAGGACTCCGGATGACTGCGACCCAGAAGGGACTGTAAAGTCCTGACCCTCTCCGCCACACGACTCGTATCTGCTCGATTTAATCTTCCGTCGCAACTTTTTCTCAGGGGTCACCTTGCAATTCCAGACATACTCGAATAATTATTCGACTATGGTCGAAGCCACTTATTGCCTTGACTACAAGGGCTGCCGTTACACATTATTAAAGCGGCTCAGTGAACCGGCGCCGGCACGTATCCAGCTTCTTACGGGTCCCCGCCAGGTAGGCAAGACGACTTTACTCCTGGACTTGGCGCGGGAGCTGGGAGAAAGGGCAAATTTCGTTGCCGCCGATGATCCGCACGCCGGATTACCGGGTTTCTGGGAAAGAACGTGGATCGAAGCCGAAGCCCTGGCAAGCCGAGGAGATGCGGTCCTTTTTATTGACGAGGTTCAGCATTTGGCAGATTGGGCTGCCCGCATCAAGGGGCAGTATGATCGACTCAGACGGAAAAAGATTCCGTTGCATGTCGTTGCTACAGGCTCGTCTGCCCTTCGATTGGGAGCCGGTTCTCGTGAGAGCCTTGCCGGCCGCTTTGAACGACTTACATTGAACCATTGGTCGGCTTCCGCATTGGGACAAAGGTTTGGCTTTTCTCCTACCGAAGCGACGCTGATTTCAGTACAGCTCGGCTCGTATCCGGGCTCCCTTCAGTTTCGAGATGACTTGTCTCGCTGGCGTGCCTACGTTCGAGATTCCATTATCGAGCCTGCGATTGGCCGTGATGTGCTCGCCTTGGGGGTTGTCCGTCGTCCAGCGTTGCTCCGACAAATATTTGCTGTTGCCGTCGGAGCCCCAGCTCAGATCGTCTCTCTGCAGAAATTGCAGGGTCAACTCCAGGATCGGGGGGCTCTTGAAACTGTCGCTCATTATCTCGCTCTTCTGGAGGAAGCTTATCTCGTCGCCTCGCTGCAAAAATTCAGCGAGCGTGAACATAGGCGGCGAGGGGCGCCTCCTAAACTTTTGGTCTTGAACAATGCCCTAATGTCGGCGATGCATCCGGGGGACTCTCCGGACCAAAGCCGTGAACCGGCGCGATTTGGCTTGTGGGTGGAAAACGCTTGCCTGGCTTTCGCATGGAATTCGGGCCAACGCGTGACCTACTGGCGTGAGGAGCCTCTTGAGGTCGATTGCATAACCGAGGGAAGTTGGGGTGAGTGGGCGATTGAAGTCAAGACGGGAGGCTTCGATTCCAAAGACTTGCGCGGATTGCTGGAATTTTGCAGGCGCTATCCGCGCAAACGTCCTTTGGTCATAACCGCGCCCGGTAACGAATCTCAGGCAAGGTCCCTGGGCGTAACGTCAATCAGTTGGTCGGATTTTCTTCTGTCCGGACCTCCCATCTAACAGTTGGGAGATTGTGGCCTCTAGGAATCGATGACCTGCCCAATGGTTTCGCAAAGACGCGGATGACCGAGAAAGAAAAAACTCTCCTTGCCGGCTGCGTGAAAGGCGATAAGGCTGCGTGGAATGCGTTTGTCTTGCAGTACTCAAAGCTCGCGTATTCGACGCTCAGCAGTACCCTCACGCTCCATCACACGTTGGCTCAAGACGATCTCATAACGGAATTACAACCAAGCCCTCACGTTTGCAGAGGCGGACCTGAAGGCGAACTGGCAGCTCTATCGTGAACGGTTTCTAAGGGAGTAGGCGAATGAAGGAACGTAAACTGATAGAAAAACATTTGAAGCTAAGTTTCGAGTACACACTCGCTATCTTTTGGCACACCCTGAGATGGACGAAAAAATCCCCAAAGGAGCGCAGGTTGTTTTACTGCCGGATTACGACGAAAGACTACGGCGCTTTAACTTGCGGATTTCTAAGCAGCAGCGGGAAGATGGACACCCGGTGGTATACTGCGGATCAAAAAGTTGAATCCCGATCGGCCCTCTCGCTTAGAAGGAACCAAGATTGAACGCGTCGCTTAACCGAAGATATGGGGAGAAACTGTCAGAAATTGAACGCTGAGTTGGGAGCGGAGTTTGATCGCTATGTGGCCGAGCACCCTGCCTGGGCTCAGAAGCATGTCCCGCCTGGAGCGAAAGTCCCCCTGCTGATTGAGGGGAATGTTGCGTTTAACGCGTGGAGTCGCCAGCTTGCCAAGCGCACGCGGGGTGCGGATCAACCGGTTGTTTTTATCCGTACTGAAAAGCTTGCGCCGGTATAGTCACGTATCATCAAAGCGACTGTTCTAACGGCGGCTTGAGAGATCGTAAAGAAGTCGATTTTCTGTGTGGCTATGGAATCTTGACGATCATTTTGGGGAAGGAGTTAGCGAGTTGACTACGGTCAGAAGCGCGCCTCCCAGGAAATCAAACAGCGCATCGCCGTCATGCAGCGCGGCGTCGGAGGCATAGGCAAGCTGGGCGAAACTCCAAGCTCCGTGCTTCCGGCTCCTAGCTCCCAGCCCCATGCTCCAAGCCCTGTCTCGACTTCTCACCCCTACTTCTAGGCGCCGTTCATTTTGGTGGGGGATGGGAACTGAGAGATTGATCGGTGCTGGTATGAACTTATTGTCGCTCTTGATTGATGGATACTTTTCGTTTTCCAAAATGAACAGTCAATGTGCACGCTTGAAGAAGCTGCGTTCCCAAAAGCCCTTGCGGATTATCCAAGGCGATCACTTCAACGGATCGTCGGCGATTGAACCAGAGAATTTCTGCCTTATGAACGTCAGCATGCACAATCTGTCCGTCCGCCAAAACGTAGGCTTCCCGGCCGACTCGCTCGAAACCCAGAGGACGAATGATGCTCGGCGAAAGGCACAACTCTCCAGAGAAACCGGTGTCGATGATAACAGAAATCTTGCGCTTCGTCGGGAAAGCTTGCAGAACAACAACTGGCTCCCGCTTGGCGTTTACTTTTCCTTGGATGGCCATGAACGACGTAGCGAGTGAACAGCCGGATAGCCAATTCGAACAGCGTAGAATATTTTGCCGGGGTGTTTCCTGCGGCCGTTCTCGATCGCTTCAAGCACTGTTTTTCCCAGGAAGTAGTCTCCCGACTCGACATCGATCGCTACAATGCGACCTTTGTACTTCCTTTCGAGCTTCGTTTTCAGCTTTTTCCGATAGATCGCTTCCGCTTTCCGGTCGAAGGCCAGTGCATGACCGTTCTTCATGTGAACTCCGTTTGTTTTTGTACGCTACCACGCAGCCGTTGGGACTTTCAACCGTGGAGGCCAATCGGAAAATCGCCGTCATGCAGCGCGGCGTCGGCGGTATCGTGACGCTGGGCGAAACGCCAAGCGCTCAGCTCCCTGCTCCTGGCTCAGAGCCCCATGCTCCAAGCTCTGTCTCCACCTCTCACCCCTACTTCTGGGCGCCCTTTATATTGGTGGGGGATGGGAAGTGACCGTCCAGGAAGAGATCGCGTGCGAGGGCGGGATTTCTAAGCAAAAGGCAAACGAAGCGAGAATCGCGCTACGAGATTGTGAGCCGAACGATAATCGGAAGTCGGAGTGATTCCCTTCGCGGGTTGCGTATTCGTTACGCTCTTGCCGAAACCGCTATCTCAAGCGCTTCCGAGAGTCCGGCGACGCCGGCCGAGCCTAGAGGTGCCATAAAGTTATTCTAGTCGAAAGTCACCTTTGAAGGTGGTAAGATTTTGTTCCTAATAGAAACAGCGGATACCATCAAGGTTTTGTGCAGTCATGGCGCGACCCCCTGAGCAATGGTTAGGACAGGCCGATTACGATATGGACACCGCCGATTATATGTTCGAAGGCGGGAGATATTTCTATGCGGTGTTCATGTGCCACCTCTCCATTGAAAAGGCCCTTAAAGGGCTCTACCAGAAAAAACTGAGTCAGGAACCTCCGAGAGTTCACAATTTGATTTACTTGCTAAACAAAATCGGCATCAAGCCGGCGGAGCCGATCGGTAGATTTATCGTTAAACTGAACGAAGCCAGCGTCGCGACCCGCTATCCGGAAGAAATCGGGAAGCTCCAAAAAGACTTCACGCGGAGAATTGTGAAAGATATTCTCTCCAAAGGAAGGGAGACCCTGGAATGGATAAAAAAGCAGCTTTAGAAATCTTATCCCGCTTTCGAAACGCCATTGAGTCCCAACACATCAGCGTCGACAAACTCATTCTTTTTGGCTCCTACGCCACTGGAGCGAACAGGGAAGGAAGTGACATAGACGTTGTCGTAATATCTAAGGACTTCGCCAACAAGGACTACTGGGAACGGACCGAAATACTTTCGGACGCAATTTATGATGTCTTTGAAGCAATCGAAGCTGTGGCTCTGACCCCCGAAGAATGGGACAAGGGGGAATCGGGAATCGTAGAATTCGCGAAGGGTGGGGAAGTCGTTTACGGCTGAAAACGGGGTCAAAGGTGGAAGCGTTGCGCCAAACGCAGCTGGAATTGACCAGAGGACAAGCAAGTTGTTGTGATCGGGGCTACGGTGACGTTATGAAGATGAGCAATAATATCCTGCCTGGTCAGCACGAGCACCGGGCGACGGCGATCGGGGCGGGGAAAGCTAAACTGCCAAATCTCCCCGCGATTTCCTTCGGCCACGTTTGCGCTTTCAGAACGGGAGCAAATTCATTGCGGCCAACGGGGTGGCGAGCTCCCAGCTCCGAGCCCCATGCTCCAAGCTCTGTCTCCACCTTTCACCCCTATTTCTGGGCGCCGTTTATTTTGGTGGGAGATGGGAAATAAAGTTTGTTCCATTGGTTTGTGATTCCAGCCGCGGGCTAGGAGCCCGACGTGACACGCTGCCTTGCTCTGTTCGCCGTAACAAGACGTTGGTTGACAATCCGCCAAAACGTGGCCACAGCCTTGGGTTTAGCGTCAAAAAAGTCCTCGAAAAATCCAGCGGCGTTCAACGGCTGCGGATAGGCATACGACTCCCCCTCCTCACCTCGTTCCGTGACCCAATCGTGAGGCTTGGAGGGGTCAATAATCTTGAAGAGGCGCGAGGGATAGAGATACGGGCGGCCTTGATCGTTCAAAATTCGGCAATCATCCGCTTCGATTCCAATCACGACATACGACAGACCGGGCGTGAGGTCCGGATATCGCGCGTTTTTACGACGGAGCTTAACAATCATCGGGAGTGTATCTGCCTTCGTTTCAGTTCCACCCGGCCAATGCCGGGATGTTCATACCAATGATACTCGTACTGATGAACGCCCATCTCAAACCGCGGGCTGCTCTTCTTTACCCAGCTCGACGTTTTGCCGCCGTATGTCTCGACCAGGCGTCGCACATCGCGGATGTGCTTGCCTTTGGCAATGACTCGCGATTGAGCGAGAATCCTGGAGGTCAGTTGAGGAATTGTAGGCATTCACTTTCGGAGCTGTCGACGACATGGTTCTCTGTGCCTGGAGAATACAATAAACGCGAACGCGAAGAAAGCCTGCCGCAGCGCGGCGTCGGCGGCATCGTGAAAGGTAATTCGGTAACCTACACGCTGAGCGACGGGAAGAAAATTCAGAAGGTGACCGACGTGGTGACGGGGACGGGGGTCAGCGGTGCGGGTGGTGAGTTTTCTGCACCGGTAGAGGGGCCAGTCATGATATTACTTTCGTTCGTGGAGGATATTGACCGTTCGCTTGCCGAAATAAATAGTCAACCGACACCCTTGCACGAGTTGAGTTCCCAGAAGTCCTTGGCGATTGTTCAACGGGATCGCTTCAAGCACTGTTTTTCCCAGGAAGTAGTCTCCCGACTCGACATCGATCGCTACAATGCGACCTTTGTACTTCCTTTCGAGCTTTGGTTTCAGCTTTTTCCGATAGAGCGCTTCCGCTTTCCGGTCGAAGGCCAGTGGATGACCGTTCTTCATGTGAACTCCGTTTATCTTGTACAATACCATTTTGGTTCCCTGACCCGTAGACCCGCAGCTGGGCGGGGAAAAGTTGGAGCCACCCGCCGGAGTCGAACCGGCGACCTACTGATTACGAATCAGTTGCTCTACCAACTGAGCTAGGGTGGCTCACAGGGGTTTGACGAAGTGGATGAGCGTCGCGACGATGAACGAACCGATGTAGGCCGCGAAAAAATCTAAAAAAAGGCGAAACTCAGAGATTTTTTCCAGGTGTTCCTTAAGCCCAAAGTAAAATAACATAAATTGACCCAGGAACAAACCTACCAAGCCAATGATTGCCGAAAGAACAAACGCCGAACTTGCCTCGCGGACCACGGTCTTGTGCGCAAGGAAACCGGCAACGAAAGCGATGCCGGCGTACAAGACCGCATTGGCCTGCAAGTAAGCGTAAACTTCTCGCGCGATCTCTTGCAATGGATCACCTGTTAAAGAGCTTCAGTATCTCTTTCGTCGCATTCTCCGGATCGGCCGCGCTCATGACCGCGGAGATCAGCGCAACTCCGCGGACTCCGGTACGGCGCGTGTCCGCGATATTCTCGGGCTTGATTCCGCCTATAGCATAGATGGGAAGAGAGAGTTTTTCCACTACTTTCTTGAGCGCCGCCAATCCCTGAGGCGAGCCATAGGATGCTTTCGAAGGGGTAAAATAGACGGGACCGAACACGACAAAGTCGGCGCCGTTCCTTTCCGCCTCCTGCGCTTCCTCAAGAGAATGGGTCGAGGCACCGAGCAGCTGTTGTCGACCTAGCAGGGCTCTTGCCGATTCGATGGGGATGGAGGCGGTCGAGAGATGTACACCGTCGGCATCCACTGCCAGAGCGATGTCGATGCGGTCATTGATCAATAGGAGGGCGTGGTAACGCTGGGTGAGCTTGCGTGCCGCTTCGGCAAGAAAAAAGAGTTCTCTTCCAACGAGATCCTTTTCTCTAAGCTGAATCCCTTTGACGCCGCCGTCCAATGCCTGCTGCAAGACCCAGAGCAAGTCACGCCCCTGAGTCATGCCTCGGTCGGTGACCAGATAGAGATCGA